>ENA-UOXR01001353-UOXR01001353.1-bioreactor-metagenome-genome-assembly--contig:-NODE-1353-length-26068-cov-4.890478_pt1 | contig 26068 bp, 21 predicted proteins | sample MGYA00238164_ERZ764825 | MGnify/ENA primary metagenome ERZ764825 (study PRJEB28920, sample SAMN05720171) | bioreactor metagenome | isolation source: Anaerobic biogas reactor | place: USA:Washington...
TACGTCAGGCCAAAGGTAATAACTCCAGTCACTGAGATCACGCCGTACAACGAGTTCTGGTACGCAGCAGCGAAGGCCTGGTGCGATGCCAACGGATGGGAGATCGAGAAGGCGGACTGATGACACAGGGAACGCAACGAGTGCCCGAGGCCATACGGCAGACTTGAAAGGGCCCGCGGGCTGAGGAGGCGGCAGGAAGATACAGGGGAGAACACACCGATGACGGTCAAGGTGGTCCGAACGCCGGAACTTGATATGTCTGCCGGCGATATTGACTGGATGACCAGGGCCATCGAAGGTGAGTTCTCTCCTGCAATGCCGATATCAAAAAAAGCGGGGCAACTGATCTTTCTTGACATACTATAAGAGAGTTACTATAGTGTAGTAACTACGATGGAGTAATAAGGAGAAGGGTTGTGAGAAATCCCTTTTACGCGACGGAGTTGCCGGTCACGGCGCCGTTTTGCGACCGGGAAAAGGAACTGAAGGAACTCGAATCACACGCCGTCAACCGGGCCGATGTGGTCCTTTATTCTCCCAGGAGGTACGGCAAGACGTCGCTGGTCAGACGGGTGCAGTCCCGTCTCACCGGCAAGGGTGCCATCACGATATATATCGACTTCTTCGGGGTGGACTCCGTGGAGACGGCGGCACAGAAGCTTGCCGGGGCTTTGTATTCCCATTACGCCAGAGAGATGTCCCTTCTCACAAAGGTCTCCCGCGTTCTGTCTTCCTGGCGGCCGGTCATCACCGTGAGACCCGATCCGGATCCGGGCTTTATCATCACAGCCGAGCCGCTGGTTCGCTCCCGGGGCACGGACCTTCTCGAGGAGACGCTTTCCCAGTTCGGGAAGTTCACCGAAGGGCACGAGGAGGGTTTCCATGTGGTCTTCGATGAGTTCCAGGAGATCACGCAGCTGCCTGATTCCCTGAAGATAGAAGGGGCGATGCGCTCCCACATTCAGGGGCATTCCAACGTCTCCTACTTCTTCGTGGGAAGCCGGCGCCGGATCCTGATGGATATCTTCAATCTCAGCAAACGCCCGTTCTACAAAAGCGCGATCAACTACGAACTTGGCCCCCTGCCGAAGGCGGAGGCGGTGCAATTTGTCATGGAAAGGTTCCGGACCGACGGAAAGACCTGCCCGGAGGATATCGCCGCGAGGATCTATGACCTTGTAGGTGGATACCCCTACTACATCCAGAAGATCCCCTATGCCATCCGGGAACTGACGGAAGGCGGCACGATCACCCGCGAAGACCTGGCGAAGGGCATCGAGGAGGTCCATGGCGAGCAGAAGCCTGTCTATGAATCCTATCTCCAGACGATCGCCCCCATGCAGATAAGGCTTCTCACCGCCATAGCGAAAGAGCCTACCGCCAGCCCTTATTCCACGGAGTACATGACGCGTCACAACCTCGGTTCCATCGGAGGTGTCCAGGGGGCCCTGGGGAAGCTGACCGGTCTCGACTATATCGAAAAGGACGCTCAAGGGACGTTCCGCATCGTCGATCCCTTATTCAGTCTCTGGCTGAATCGTCTGTCAGGGGTTGTTGTCAGTGATGTGAACGGGCAGGGGACGGACCGGGACGGCTAGAGGATGCTCCTGTGTGCGGTACGGGTCCTCGTGACGGTTCCCGTCTGCAAGAATAGTGAAGGAGGTGGCACATTGAGCTATATCGTAGGTATTGTGTTCTTCAAGGATGAGTCTGCCTACCGCAGGGCGCGGGAGATGTTTACCGATTCGAAGGACATGCCCGACACCTTTGAAGATTGGAAGACCCTCGTCAGGAGGGAGCTCGAAGAGATCAGGCGAGCCGGCAATATAGCCATCCGCGCGGACTTCGATCCGGAAACGTTTCTCGATTGGTGCAGATCGCGGGGATTCATACCCAATTCCCAGGCGAGAACGGCCTTCGCCGAGCATGTTGTCCTCGAATACCAGAAGACGGGCAAAGGAACGATCATGGAGTAGCCGGGGCGGCAGACGGGGTGACACTGCGTCGGGAAAACCCGCAGGCTCTCAAACCCTGTCTATCTCTTCCATAATGGCGACGTCCGACTTTCCTCTGGTGAATGAAGCGCTCTTTTCAAAGAACTCTTTCAGGTAGGGCGTCGACGAGTGGAACTTCAGAGACTCCTTGTCCTTGTATTGCTCGACCACGACGAGGGTGTTCGGGTTGGCCTTCTCCACGTTGAGAGAATACAGGACCGTACCTCCTTCCTTGGCTACTTCAGACATCAATGCCTTGAACGCCGCCAACGCTTCATCCATCTTTCCTTCCACGATCGGCAGCCTGGCGATAAGTGTGACCATTCCAATACCTCCTCTTTCTGTATGGATGAGGTGAAGTTTATAGCATGACGTCGGACTATTATCAAATGCTGCGTGGCGGGATGCCGCCGGCTTCTTTTCTTTGTCCTTAACCTGGAACCTGAAACTTTAAACCGTCTCTCCCCGGGCGTAGTCCGAAGCGTGGCTCCAGCCCCTATTTCTTCGGTGATGACGGCGGTGCTGGTTGCTGCTGCTCTATCATCCCTTTGAGCTTCAGGGCATCTTTGTGGTTCGGTTCCATCTGAAGCACCTTGTTGCACAGCTCAAGGGCCTTTCCGTAATCATTCAGTTTGAAGTGCGCGTAGGCTTTCCAGAATACCGGATAGGACCATTTCGGATCGCTCTCGATGGCAAGGTCGTAGACAGGCAAGGCGTCCCTGTACTTTCCCGTCAATGTCAATATGTAGCCTTTCTCCGCGTAAATGTCGCCGATGGGAAGCTTTGAACTGTCCTTCCCCGACTTGACAAGTTCCAGCGCCTTGTCAAGATAAGGCGGGGACTCACCGAATTTTCCCTGCGCATCATAGGAGAACGCTATGCGAAAAACGGTCCGGGCATGCAGGGGGTCCATAGCATGGGACTTCTTATAGCATTCGACCGCTTTGTCGTATTCCCGCATCTGGACATACTTGTCGCCTTCAGTCCTCCAGAAGGAAGCGTCCTGTACCTTTTCATCCGCAGACCGAACCGCCGGGGCAAGGCACACGAGAAACGCAAGAACGACAAGGATGATGTATCTCTTTCTCATATTCGGGCACTCCTTCCAGGGTGTCTTGGGACTGAGATGTTCCCTGGCAGGCAAATGAATCTTCGGGAACCCTGCTCATGCCCCAGATTTCTCTCCATTGTCCATGAATTGCCGACTTATTGCAAGAGGCAAAACCGGAAAGCGGTTCCAGGTTCCACGTTTCAGGTTCCAGGAAAAAGACAAACTCCGTACCGGGCGCCTGTCAACACAATTATTGACCAGTGCAACCGATCGGGTCAGAACTGCACTCTTTTGGCTTTGACTCGCACTACGCAACCGGAACCCGCAACTGTCTGTTCCGTGAAACCTGGAACCTGGAACCGGGAACCTGGAACATTTGTTATCCCTTGAACAGCCTTTGGGTTGCATATCCCCTGGTAACCTATTATAATTCTCCATGATTTTGTCCGACATGGCAGCTTCGCGCCTTTCACTGTTGAACCGGTCTCTGTTGATCGCCGTTTCATTGCTCATACTCTTCCCCTGCCCGGGTATGTCATCGTCCGACCCTGTCCGCTTCTTCCGGATGGGGGACGGAAAGATGAGCATACGGAACGAGCACAACGGGCGGGAGGCGACGGTGAACCTTTTTGATGCCGATGGCGGGTTCAATGAAAACGCTCTCGATGCCATCGACAGGGTCTTCGGTTTTGCCGGCAGCCGGAGGGGAGAGCATATTTCCCTGAGACTTCTCGTCCTGCTCGACTATTTCACCGACAGGATCGCCCCGGGCGAGACGATCCACCTCATTTCCGGGTACAGAAGCCCCGCCTATAACCTGAAATTGAAGAAGTCCGGCGGCAACGTGGCGAGGACGAGCACCCACATGGACGGCATGGCGCTTGACTTCTACCTGGACGGGGTTGACGGCAAGGTCCTCTGGGAGATGATCCGCAGGGAAAACTGCTGCGGCGTCGGTCATTATGGAGGCAAATACATCCATTTCGATTCCGGAAGGCCCCGCTTCTGGGAAGCGGCGACGTCGAAGACGGGCACAAAGGAGAGCGAATTCAACCGCAAGCTCTATCTCTCGGCGGAATACGACCGCTACAGGCAGGGGGAAAGGGTCCGCTTCTTCCTCACATCATTGAGTGATCTCGCCTTCGGGGTCCGGAAGACCGCCGGGCTGCTCAAGGACGGTGACGGGAAGAACGGCACGACGGCGCTGACGGTCGAAGGGCGGGACGGGGAAGAGTGCGTTATGATAAAGGACCGGAACGCGTCGCGATCCATCCACGCAACCCTCCCCGCGGGCCTGGCACCGGGCCGATACAGGGTCCGCTTCGATTTCTGCCAGAGACCTTTCGAACAGATGCCGACATCGACCATATCGAATGAAATAGAGATCGTCAAAGATGAAAAGACGGTTCAAGAGTTTCAGAGTTCAGGAGCTCAAGAAAAGAAGGGGCCCCGGTAACATTCGTCTGCCCCCCTCGCAAACCCGGGCCGCATCCCCTGCCCCTTATGCCCTGCGGGTGCTTCTTCGTTCCATTTCGTTGTGGTACGCACGGGTGATGTCCCTTCTGCTGACCATTGACACGATCTTGCCCGGGTTTTCCCTCTCCACCACGGGAAGCTCCCGGACATCCATGTCAGCCATGAGCTGCAGGGCCGTGTTCAGGGAGTCCTCCGGGGTAATCGCCGTCACCCCCGTCACGGCTATGTCCCGCGCCACCAGGAGGCGGTGGAGGGAGGTGTCCGCCATGGCCGTGCGAAGATCGGTCATGGATATGATCCCCGAAAGATTGCCGTTCCTGTCCACCACGGGGAAATCCTGCTGATAGGAATCCCCCATGAGATCGACCATGTCCTCGAAACCCATCTCTTCGGGGATGGTCTCGACCTTTCTGCCCGGCACCACCGCGTCCCGCACCAGGAGGTGGTCCATGATGTCCACGGAGTAATCCCCCACGTGAGCGGGTGAATCGACGCGCGTCATCACCTGCTTCTCGTAGAGGGTCGTCTTCCCGAGAAGAAGGTACGCGAGGGCGGAAACGATCATCATGGGGAGAATGAGGCTGTAGCCTCCCGTCATCTCGGCGACCATTATGAGCGCCGCAATGGGGGTTTTCGCCACCCCGGCGAAGAAGCCCCCCATGCCGACGAGGACAAAGGCTGCCGGTTGGGTCACGATCTCCGGGAATATCCTTCCGCAGAGATTCCCGTAAAAACCTCCGAGCATGGAACCGATGAAAAGGGACGGGGCGAAGACGCCACCGCTCCCCCCGGAACTGATGGTGAGAGTGGTGGCCGCGATCTTGCCAAACACGAGGGCGGCCATCAGTCCAAGGGCAAGCTGCCCGTCGATGGCCGACTGGACCCATTGATAGCCTCCCGCGAGCACGCCCGGCAGGAAGAAAGCGAGCACGCCGAGCATGAGCCCCCCCAGGGCGGGCTTCAGCCACTTCGGCATTTCAAGGCGCCTGAAGAACCGGTCTCTCGTGCCGTAGAACGTATTGACGTAGAGATACCCCACAAAGGCGCACAGGAGCCCCAGTCCGGCATAGAACGGCAACTGCCCGGGGGTTGCCAGCGCGAAGGCGGGGATCTGAAAGATCGTCGCCGTCCCGTCGTAGAGCGTGAAGACCATGAACCCCACAACAGAGGACAGGATGCAGGGGATGATCGCCTCGAATTCGAAATCGGCGCTGCTGTAAAGGACCTCGGCGGCAAAAAGGGCTGCGCCCAGGGGCGCCTTGAATATGGCCCCTATCCCGCCCGCTGCCCCGGCAAGGAGCAGGATCCGCCGCTCCCTGTCACTGAGCTTGAGAAAGGACGCGAGTATGGACCCGAACCCCGACCCGATCTGCGCGATGGGCCCTTCCTTGCCTGCCGATCCTCCCGATGCTATCGTGATGGCCGAGGCCACGGTCTTGATGGCCGGCACACGCTTGCGCACAAAGCCCTTTTTCCTGTGGAAACTGTCGATCATCGCATCCGTGCCGTGTCCCTCCGCCTCCGGGGCAAAGCGGAACACGATAAAGCCCGAGATGAGTCCCCCGAGAGCGGGGATCCAGAGCATCATCCATCGACTGAAAGGGAAACCGAGAAAGGTGAGGTCCGGGAGGCGGCCCGGCGTGAGGTACAGGACAAGGTCATGGGTGAAGAAATTCGTACCCGTCTTGATCGCCCAGTTGAATACGATCCCGCCCAGACCCGACACGATGCCCACCGCGATCCCCAGCAGGGTACCCGTCCAGATACGTTTGATGCGCCGCGGGGTGAATGGTTCTGGGATCCTGACTATCATGGGCATTACAGTACCGTGAGTGTTGTGGAAGGGTATGCGGCCATCGGTTCGCCCGCCTGCCACACACCCGCAGTATAACAGGATAGCGCAGGCGAAAAAGCGCCGTCAACCTGTTTTTATCCTGGCGTCGCAGATCCTGACGCCCCGGGTGGAGATGAACACGGGGTTGAGGTCCATCTCACGGACCTCCGGATGGTCTCTGAGAAAAGCGGAGACCCCGAGCAGGAAGTCCTCGACCTCCGCAAGGTCGATGGGGCCTTTTCGGGGATTCCTGAGCGCTCCGTACCCCTTCAGCTCTTCCAGCATCTCCCTTGCGTCACGGCGCTCTATCGGAACGAGCCTGAAGGTCACGTCCTTCATCGCTTCCACGAAGATGCCTCCCAGCCCGCACATGAGAACGGGGCCGAACTGCGCGTCGGTGAGCATCCCCACGATCACCTCGGCGCCGGAGCCCTGCTCCTGCACCATTACCCCGTCGAGTCCCTTACCGGGGTTGCCCGTGGTGAAGGACCCGACGATCTCCCTGAAAGCCTGCCTTACTTCGGCGGCATCCCTCAAGGCCACCCGTATGCCATCGGCCTCCGTCTTGTGTATCACGTCCGGTGACGAGAGCTTGAGCGTGACCGGAAAACCTATTTCCGCCGCCCGCGCGGCGGCCTCGTCCTCGGTTGCCGCCAGAAGGCTCCTGAGGACGGGGAACCCTTCCTTCTCAAGGAACGTGACGGCATCCACGGAAAGCATCAATGATCCCATGTCTTCACTCCTTTCCCGTTTACCAGCGCGTTCACCCTCCACAGGTTGGCCATGGCCCGCGCGGCCCGCTCAGGCGTCGGAAGGATCGCAATCCCCTTTTTCCTGTCGAGGGCGCCTATCGGTCCGTCCCATATGCCGGGAGGAGCGGTGAAACAGGCAATGACAGGCTTCCCGAAGGGATCGGCCGTCTTCATGTGCTCGACCATTCCGTCCGCCAGCCTCAGGTTTGCCGACGCGTACATGGCGAGGAAGATGACACCGTCCGTCCCTTCGTCATCGAGGACCGCCCTCAGTATCTCAATGATGTTCCGCGGATTATACCACGCAGGTCCCATGTCCACGGGATTCGTGCGGATGGCGATGGGAGGCAGGAGGTCATTGATCCTCCGCTGGGTCTCTTCCGAGAAACGTGACAGGGTGAGCCCGCAAGGCTCGAGGGCATCGGAGGCGATCATCCCGGGACCCGCCTGACCCGAGAGGACGGCAACACGCCCTCCCCGTGGAAGGGGACACGAGTCTATGGCCTTTGCCGTATCGAGGAGTTCTTCCGCCGTGGCGACCTCCAGGATACCAGCCTGGCGCAGGGCGCCTTTCCAGATAGCGTGGCTGCCGGCGAGCGATCCGGTATGGAAGCGGCTCGCACTATCGCCCTTTTCGCTCTTGCCCGCCTTCAGGGCTACGATGGGCTTCCTCCCCTGAAGCGCCCTCGCGGCATCGAGAAGCTTCCTTGGCTCGTCAAGACCTTCTATGTACAGGGCGATCACCTTCGTGGAGTCGTCATGGTCGACCAGGTACGTCAGGAGCTCCGGGAAATCAACGTTGCACCGGTTGCCGAGGCTCATGAGTTTCGACATGGCCACCCTCTGTTCGATGGCCAGAAAACCGCAGAGGTGGCAGATGCCCCCGCTCTGGCTGACGAGCGCGACGCCCCCTTTCTCTATTCTGGAAAACTCCGAGGTGAATGACGCGTTCACCGAGGAGCTCAGGTTGACAAAACCGAAGGTGTTGGGCCCGATGATCGGCAGACCGTACTGCCCGGCGATGTCCCTTATCTCTCCCTCGAGGGAAGCGCCGCCGGGGTCTTCGATCTCCTTGAAACCCGCCGTGATGAGCACCACGCCGCTCACATTCTTGCGCCCGCAGGCGTGCAGCGTCCCGGCCACCATACCCGCCGGCACGGCGATGACCGCGAGGTCCACATCGCCGGGTATCGACTCCAGGGAAGGGTAGGATGAGATATCCCAGACCTTCCCGCCCTTCGGATTTACCGGGAAGATCCTCCCCCGGTAATTGCCGACAAGGCTTTTCATCACGTGGTAGCCAAGCTTGTCGAAACTGTTGGAGGCCCCGATGACCGCAACGGAGCCGGGAGAAAAGAGCCGGGAAAGCTTCTCATTCATCATGCAACCCCCCGTTAACAGATCGAATGTGATCCCCACTATTCTCTAGCATGCCGCCAAAGAAAAAACAACCCGTCCCGGGCATATCCGGGGAGGTCAGGACGAAAATGCCCCGCGCTCCCGGCGGGTGCCGGGAACACGGGGCGGTCTTTTCTCTTTCCATCCTCCGCGGGCTCACGTGAGGAGCGAAGGCGACGAAGGGGCGTGAGACAGGTCCCTACGCTTTCAGTCCCTTCACACCTTGAACTCCGATACCGCACCCTCCAGCGAAACGGAAAGCGTGGAGAGCTCGAGGGCGGCCTGGGTCACCTGCTCCGCGGTGCCGGAGGATTCCTTGGTGACCAGCGCCACCTGTTCGATATCCTTCGCGATCTCGGCGGTCGTCGAGTTCATTTCCTCGATGGCGGCCGCTATCTGGTGGAGCATGGACTGGAGGTTGGAGGCGCTTCCCACTATCTCATTGAGCGCCGTACCCGCCTCATTGGAGAGCTCGACACCGGTCGCCACCTTCTCCGTGACCTCTCCCATGGACCCGACGGCCCCGTCCACACCCTGCTTTATGGACGTCACCATCCCGGCTATCTCCTGGGTGGACTTGCTCGTTCTCTCGGCAAGCTTCTTGACCTCGTCGGCTACGACCGCGAAACCCCGGCCCGCCTCGCCCGCCCGCGCGGCCTCTATGGCAGCGTTGAGGGCGAGAAGGTTGGTCTGGTCCGCTATGTCGTTGATGACGTTTATGATCTTCCCGATCTCCTCGGACTGGTCCCCGAGGGCCTTCACGAACTCCGAGGACTTCTTTACCGTTTCCGCTATCTCCCTCACCTCGTAAACGGACCTGTTGACAATGGTGCTCCCCTTCTCGGCAGTGGAAAGCATTTCCTTCGCGGAATCGGAGATGTTGGATGTGCTCTTCGCTATATCGAGAGATGCCTGCGACATCTCTTCCGACGCCGTCGAGACCTGGATGGTCCGCTCGACCTGGGCCGCGGCGCCTCTCGCCAGCTGCTCGGCGCTTGCGCTCAGCTGGTGGCTCGCGGAGGCAACACTCGCGGCCGAACCCTTCACACCCGAGATGAGCCTCTGCCACTTGTCGACCATGGTCCTGAATGCCTCAGCCTCATCGCCGAATTCGTCGCCGCGGCCCGACGCCACCTCCACCGCCAGGTTGCCGTCCGCAAGGGTCTTTGCCGTCTCGATGTTCTTCCGGATGGGACTGGTGATGCTCCTCGTGGTGACGATGCTGACGAAAACGCACAGGGCAAGGCCGATGACCCCCGCGATGATGAGGACGAACTTAAGGTTCCTGTTCGCGTCGCGGATCTCCCTGTACTTCTTCTGCACGCCATCCACCTGGAATCTGATAAGCTCATCGACGGTCTTCATATAGGGAGGCGGGTCGGCCTTCATCTTCATGAACTTGAGAGCCTCGTCCCAATTGCCCTCATCGATGGCCTTGTTCATCTTCCCGTTGATCTCCCGGGCCTCGGCGGCACCAGCCCTGTACCGGGCGATGATGTCCTTGCCCTCTTTGCTCGTTTCCATCTTCTCGAGTTTCTCAAGGTCCGCCTGGTAGGCTTTTCTCCTCTCCCCGGACCCTTCAAGGGCTGACCTGTCCCTGGTGTAGACAGCTTTTGCCTGGTCCTTGTTGATGACCAGAAGGTTCGCGAGCACGGAACTGGCGAGTGTCGCCTTCCGGAAACTGACATCGGTGATCTCGTCCACACGTCTGTCCGTGTTGGTCAGATTGTTGAAGCTGATGACGCACAGCGCCGCGATGATGCAAAACAGAATGGCATATCCGATCGCCAGCCGTTTGCCTATTTTCAGATCATGCAGTCTCATCCTGAAGGTTCCTCCTCGTCGGTAATCGGTGCGCACACCCATCCTGCCGAGCAGAAGCCCTTTCGTACGACCCTATGAAGTCTCAGAGATGGTTGCGCGTCGTACTAGGATATTTTCGGCGGGCAATCCGAATACTTAAAGGACCGTCGCCTTCTGTCTTGTCGGTGTCACTTGTCTTCCAGCATCTGTTCCACCTGCGCCATCTTGCCGAGGGCGATCTCCTCGGAGACAAGGACCATCCCGCAAGAGGGGCAGTGGGGCAGATCGGTGGTGAAACGATTTCCCATGTAGGTGACGGTGACGGGTCCCGTCACCAGGTCCCGCCGGCATCGCTCGCACTGCCATTTCAATTCATCCTGTCCTGTTTCTTCACCGCTCATAAGACCGTCACTTCCATGCGATGACTGTAGGCGCTGTGGACAATGAACCCTTCGGCGGTCCTGTCATACTCCACCCAGAAGGTGACCGCGCGCGGTCTGAAGGAGGCTTTGAAGCGGCCCGTCCCGGGATGGCGGAACTTCTTCCCGCTCGTCTCGGCATGATGAATGACCCGCTGCAGGTCTTCATCGAGAATACGCCGCTCCTCCAGGAGGGTCCGCACCCCGGGCCGCATCTCCAACTTGATCCTCCGGTGCTCTTCGGCCTTCGATGGCTTCCCGGACCAGAGGTCCTGGAGGAGACCCTCCTTGAGCAGTGAGCGCCTTTCCTGCCGCTCGGACCAGCCGGGGTCCTCGAGGGCCGCCGGATCGGACACCCGCGGGTCCGGAAAGAGAAGGTCCAGGAGGTGGAGGACCCTCTTGCCCGCCGATGCCAGTCTGTCCCGGCACATGGCGCAGTAGGCCAGGTAGTCGGCGTCGCTCCTGTGGGCCCTCACGCGCGCCGTTTCGCGGGCTATCTCCGCGTTGGCATTGTACTGGAGCCCCCCGAACCCGCAGCACTCCGTCTTCTCCCGGCCGAGTTCCAGCTCTCCGGCCCTCACCCCCAGCCGGCCCAGTATGTGCCGCACCGACGTCTGGATACCCGGCTCGGACCTCGTGGTGCAGGGATCGTGGACGATGAGGAACGGTTTGTCGGGGACCCCGTGCGATACGGGTCCTTCCATCTCGTCGATGACCGTCCACAGGGAGACGACAGGGACCTCCGGCAGGTGGTCCCTGAACATCCGAAGGCATGTCGAGCAGGCAAGGATCATCCGGGGCCTGCCGAGGGCGTTCCACTGTCCTCTCACGGCTTCGAGGCCCGCGGCAAGGCGCTCATCCGAGCCGGCCCAGAAGGCAGGTGCCCCGCAGCACCCCAGGACGAGTCCTACCCCTCCCTCAAGCCGGGAACGGAGGTGCTCGTAGACCGCGATGACCTTGTCGGGGCGGGAGCCGGCAAGCTGGCAACCGGGGAAGAAGGCCCGGGCGCTTGCGGTATGTCCCGGCTCATGCCGGGCCAGGATGAACCGTTCGCTCAAGCTGAAAGCCATGTCCTCGAGGGCGAACTCGTGGGCCGACGGGGGCATCTTACCCCTTTCCACCATGCCCCTGCGCGCCTCGCGGCAAAGGTCCTGCATGGCGAAACCCTCGGGGCAGACAGCCTCGCAGAGCCCGCAGAGGCTGCAGGAGTTGATGAGCCTGTTTGCCTGGTGCGCCCCTATCACGATGGATTCGTTGTTGTAGATCTCCCGCGTGTATTTCCTGGGATATGCGCCGAACCGCTCCAGGTAAACACAGACCTTTACACATTCCAGGCACTGGCACTGGAGACACCGCCGGGCCTCGCGGAGGGCCTCCTCCCCGGAGTATCCCTTCGACGGGTCCGCCGGCCTCACGGCGGGTAGGGGTATGACGCCGGCAATGCTGGTGAAAAGGCGCGTCGATACCGGGCCTTCCTTTTCCCGTCCCGCGGTAAGAGACACTCCCTGCATGGAGCGGTCCATGGAATTGGCGGCGAAGCGCCCTTCGGCCGCCTGCCAGACGGGCGATACCCGCCCCCCGCGGGGCAGCCCGCCCGCGAAGACCCCCTCGCGGCTCGTCCTTTGCGTCCCCGCTTCGACCCGTATACCTCCGGAGTCATCCCTTTCGAGGTCCCAGGCCCCGTCGTGCAGGGAGTCGAGGCCCAGGTAGACGGCATTGAAGGCCTCGAGGCACCTCTCCGGAAAATCCCTCTCCGCAGTCGCGGCACCCGTCTCGATCTCCATACCCAGTTTCACGAGGAAGGCTATCTCTTCATCGATGACCTCCCAGGGGAGGAGGTCCGGATAGCGACGGGCCAGCGCCTCTCCCGGCCTCTCCCGCGGTTCGAAGACGCGGACCCCGTATCCCTTGCGCAGGCAGTCCCACGCGGCGGCGAGGCTGCTGAGGCCGCTGCCGCCTATGGCCACTCGCTTGCCCCGGGGAGGCAGAAGGAAAAGCTTCTGAGTCTCTGCCGAACCCCGGCGGCACACGCAAAAGCGTTCCAGGGCGCCGATGCGTATGACCTCTCCCGCGCAAGACCGCTTGCAGGGCACCTCGCAGGGAGCGTCACAGACGCGACCGAGGATGCCGGGCAGGGGCATGGTCCTCTCAAGGACCTTGAGCGCCCCCGTTTCGTCCTCCCGTGCCAGGCACCCGACAAAGGCGCGGACATCGACGTGCAGAGGACAGGCCGCCGAACACCACGGCGGCTCGTCCTGAATGCACTGTTCTTCCCGTTGACGCAGTTCTTGCTGGTCCACCTTTTAGCCCTTTCTATTTCAGGGCGTTAAGTCCCGCGAGGACCTTTCCCGGCAGCGCCGGAAGATGCCTGATGCGCACCCCCGTGGCATCGTATATGGCGTTGATGACAGCCACGTGGGACGACGTCAGGGGAAGCTCGCCCACCCCGGCGGCGCCGAACGGCCCGTTCTCACGGGGTGTCTCGATATAATGGATATCGATCCTGTCGGGGATATCCTTCGGATACGGGAGTCCGCAGGCGTGAAGGGTCGTATGCTTCTTCAGGTCTTCGAAGTCCTCGGTGAGGGCAAGACCGATACCCTGTGCTATGCCTCCGTAGATCTGGCCGTCGACGACCAGTTTGTTGTTGATACTGCCCACGTCGGCCATGACGGTGAACCCTTCCACGGCGGTCTTCCCCGTATTCGTATCGACGGCGACCTCGGCCATGAACATGCCGTACATGTAAACGGGAAAAGGTGCTCCCTGCGCGGTCTCCAGCGAGCAGGCGGTGCACATGGACGCCGTCCAGACGCCGGAATAGGAAACGGCCAGCTTCTCGGCCGCCATCTCCTGGTAGGTGCGATAGGTGCCGTCAGGTTTTCTCATGGCGGCCACCAGCATTTCGCAGCCATTCTTGATGGCGTTTCCCGTCATCACCTGGGAGCGGCTGCCCCCGGCGGGACCGGCGTTGGGCGTAAGGGCCGTGTCGTTCATGACGAGGTGTATCCGTTCCGGGGTGAGCCCCAAGGGCCTCAAGGCCTTGTGCGCCGTGCCCAGGGCACCCATGTCGGCCCCCTGACCGTGGTCTTCCCAGGCGTTGAAGACCGTCACGCTGTTGTCGGGGTTCAACTCCACGCGGATCTCGGAGCTGTCAGGCCCGTCGAGGCCGCAACCATAAATACCAAGGGAGATGCCGACACCCTTCCTGACGTCCCCGGTGGAGTCCGCTTTCGCCTTCCTTTTTGCTTCCTGGTAGAGGGGACGCAGCTTATCGATCATCTCGGCAAAGCAGAAGACCTCGGGCGTCTGACCCGTCGGCGTCGTGTCCCCCGACCGGTAGACATTGCGCGCCCTGAGCTCCAGCGGGTCCTCTCCCATCTTCGCCGCCAGTTCGTCCATCAGGCTCTCCCCGGCAAAAAAGCTCTGGGGTGAACCGTAGGCCCGAAAGGCCGATCCCCAGGCGTGATTGGTGCAGACCGTTCTGCCCTCGCCCCTGATGTTGGGGATCCCGTAACCGGCGCCGATGAACTGGGCCCCGCGCACGGTCACCAGGTCCCCGAACTCGGAATAGGGCCCGTGGTCGACGCTCCAGTCGCTTTCCATGGCAAGGAGTTTTCCCTCCCTGTCGGCCCCGTATCTCACCTTCATCCAGAAGGGGGAACGCTTGCCCGTGTAGGTGAGGTGCTGATAGTAATTGTAACGGAGGAAGACGGGTCGGTTCGTTGCCATGCAGGCCACACCGAGGAGGGCCTCCATGGTGGGGCTGAACTTGTATCCGAAGGTGCCTCCCGAGGGGTTCTGAATAAGACGCAGTTTCTCCGGTTCAACTCCGAGCCCCGGGGCGATCATGGCGTGATGGAGGTGGATCCCGATGCTCTTGGAATGGATGGTGAGCCGGTCTTCGTCGTCGTAATACGCGAAACCCACGTCTGTCTCCATCGTCATGTGGGGCTGACGCTGCAGGTAATACTCCCCTTCCACAACGTGGGCCGCCGAGGCCATGATGGGCGCCGTCTCTTCTCCCTTCACGATGGGGATCCGGAAATAGATGTTCGGCGTCCCCGGGTGGATCTCAAGGGCGTCCTCCGCCATGGCGGCAGGCGCGCTCATGTATCCCGGCAGTTCCTCGAGGTCGACCCTGACCTTTTCGGCCGCGGCGTCCGCGTGAGCCTGCGTGTCGGCGCAGACGATCGCGATGGCGTCGCCGTACTGGTACACCTTGTCGTCACACAGGATAGGGCGGTCCCATCCGTCTCCGGCGTTGGTGGGAAAGGTGATAAGGCCGGTGATGCGGTTCTTGCCCTTCACATCCCTGTGGGTGACCACCTTGAAGACCCCCGGCATCCTTTCGGCCTCCGAGATATCGATGTTCTTGATGTTCGCATGGGACACCTTTGCCTGGGCAAGCGCCAGGTGAAGGGTATCGGCGGGCATCTTGATACCCAGGTCGTCGCCGTAATCCATTGTGCCCGTCACTTTGGCCACAGCCGACGGCCTCGGGTACTTGCTGCCCCAGATCTCGCCGTCCGCGGGCATCCTGAAGAGGAGCTCCGACGCGTCCATTTCGCCCCGCATCACCTTCGCAGCGTCCATCACCGCGTCGACGATCGGCTTGTACCCCGTGCACCGGCATGCATTCCGGTGCGTATTGAACCACTCACGCACCTCGTCCCTGAATGGGTTCGGATTCTGTGCCAGGAGCGCCTTTGCCGAAACGATGAACCCCGGCGTGCAGAACCCGCACTGCGCGCCGCCGTGGGCGATCCAGGCCAGCTGCAACGGATGCAGGCTGTCCGGCGTTCCTACCCCTTCGATCGTCGTCACCCGCGCCCCGTCGGGAACCTTCCCCACCTTCGTGATGCAGGAGCGCACCAGCCTGTCGTCCACGATCACGTTGCACGCCCCACACTCACCCTGCCCGCAGCCGATCTTTGTCCCTGTCAACCCAAGCTGCTCCCGCAACACATTCGCCAGGGTCTCATCGGCAGGGGCAATGATGGTCCGATTGACGCCGTTGACATTTATCGTTTTCTTGATCATTGAGGCTCCTCCTTTTTACGTGATCCTTTCTATCATCTTTCTACCCAGGGCATCCGCCCGACATGATCCAACGCTTTCAAAACAATTATGACACACTCTTACGAATTTGTTTACCCCTCCCATCACCGGCGCAGCGATTCTCCCTGTTTTATTACTTCCGGAAGGGGAAAATAGTCCCATGCAAAGGCGAAAGACCTTGCCTCTCGCCCGTTCGTCGCTTGCGCTCCTCTCTCGAGCCCGCAGAGGACGCAGAGAAAAGATTCGGCCGGATCTCGGAGCCTCCCGAGATCCGGCCGGCTTTGCATCCCGTCTGAGACGGGAGGCAAAAGAAAAGTTGTGACTTCAGGTGGGAGTGATGGGGAGGGGAATCTGCAGGTTGAGGCACTATGGGGGTTGGAGGATGATTATAGGACCTATGGGACATAGAGGACTTATAGGACCTATGACTACAGGGGGGATGAGGGGGACAGCTTGCTCAGAATAAGGATATTCTCTTTCTCTCCCGCCGGGACGGCGGGATGAGAAGGCCGCCGGATTTTGGGAGGCTCCGAAATCCGGCGGCAGTCTTTTCTCTCATTTCAGTCTTTCTCTGCGTCCTTAAGCGGTCTTGAGCGAAGCGGGCGAGAGATAATGTATTTAAGTCTTTTCCCCGCCTTCAAGCGCGCGGCGGAGGGTTTCGATTTCGGTTTCGGTGAGGGTCTTCCTCTGCTTTACCATCTCGAGGGCCATCTTCGAGAGCGCCAGGTAGATCTCCCTGTGGAGCGGCATGTCTTCCATGGCGGCAAGGTGGGAACGGACGGTCTTGTCGTCTCCCCGCACGACGGGACCTGTCAGCGCCGCGAGGGGGCCCCGCGTCTCGATGTTCTTCATCGTTGCCCGTATGATGGGGAGGAAAGGATCGAGGCCGACGTCTATCCTGTCCATGACACCCGTCCCGGAGTACATGAGGGCCGACAGGAGATTGCAGACGAAGACGGCGGCAAGGTGGTAGAGGACCTTGTCCTTTCCCGCGATGGTGTGGACCGCGGCCCCGAGGTTTCCGGCAATGACCCGGAGCACGGCAAGGGCCTTCTCGTCACCTTCGATGAATATGCTCGTATCGGGAAGGACCTCGATGGCGCTTTCGATGTCGGGAAAGGTCTGCAGCGGGTGGAGTGATCCCAGGTGGGCCCCCTTTCGGTCGAGAGGGGAGAGGATCGACGAGGGATCGGCGCCGCTCGTGTGGAAGAAAAGCTTTCCCGTCACGTCATCGGCCGCCTCGAATATGGCCCGCGCGAGGCTGCTTATCTCCCTGTCCTGCGTCGCAATGGCCACGACGTTGCAGCTTCCCACAACCTCCATCACGTCCGCCGTGTAGACCATGTCGGCACCCAGGAAACCGCGGGCCGTCTCCAGGGCCGAAGGAAGCCTGTCGGCGATGGCACAGACGTCAACCCCGTTGCCCCGGAGAACATAACCCAGGGAAATGCCTACTTTTCCAGCTCCTATGATTCCGATCTTCATTTCTTCTCAAAGACCTCTCTCGGAAAAACGAGTATGTTCCTCAGGATCTCAAGTGATTTAGTGCCCACCGTTCCCACGTAGTTCGTGCTGATATCGGGATCGTCAAATGACCCTGAGATGTTGTATGTGACATAGAGGAATCCCTTGTTCTTGTTCTTGAGGATGCTCCTCAGGACGGGTATCTTGTCGATCGTCCTGTCGAGCGCTACAAGCGGCGACACCTCGAGCGTCCCGGTGATCGTCTCCTTGTTGATGTCGATGTCGCCCGTTCCCGTTATGACCATGGAGGGACTGTCGAGGAGAAAGTTGCTCGTGTGATAGACCCCCTTATTGATGGTGAAGGATGCACCCGTCTTGTTATAGGCCAGACCGTCCTTGCCGAAATCGATCTTGCCGCGCACAAGGTCGTACACGTTGAGAAGGGCGAATATCTTGGAAAGAAGCTTCCACCTCTTGATGACCCCGTCCCTGCTGTACACGGCCGTGTCGCCGCCGAGATTGGCCTTGAAGTCCTTCATCGTCCTTCCCTCCGTCTTGAGGGTGCCCGTGATGAAGGCCTCGCCGGATATCTCCTGCGACGTGCCCCCCAACGCTGCCATGAAGAGCCCTGCCCTGACCCGCGTCATCCTCCCGTTCGTATACAGGGACGGGACCCGCCCGGAAAGGTCCAGCATGCCCTTCATGTCCATCTCGCCGTCGAAGACACGCAGCTTCATGTCGGACACGTTTATCTTCCGGTCCGTCATGAAGGCCTTTACCTCGAGGTCCCTGGCCGGAATGCTGCCGAAGCTGACCTCCTTTGCCCTCAGAGACAGGTTTCCGCTCGACCGTGCGAGGACACCATCCTTGCCCATGCTCTCGAGTTTGAACTCCTTGCCGCCCCCGAAATCCGCCATCTTGAGCCTGTCCATGCTCACCAGCAGGTCGAACTTCGGCCGCTCGAAGCCCGTGACCTTCAGAGATGCCGTCTTGAGAACGCTCTCACCCGTTTTCAGTCCACTGACGGTGACGTCGAACTCGTGGCCGCGGAAACCTGCCGTGAGGTCGATGTTGGCAAGGACCTTCGGGATCCCGGGCACCTTCATGAAACCCTTCCTCATCGATGCGGACCCGACGACCCAGGGAAGCTTCGTCACGGGGAAACGGAGATCGTTGACGGTGAGGTCGAGGGAGACCTCGCCGCCCCTCACGTCCTCACCGAGGGAGAAGAGCGATGCGGCCTTTCCCGTGTCCTTTGCGCGCAAGGTTACACGGCTGTCGATCCTGCCCTCGTCGCTTATCCTTCCCGAGGCACGGAGGTTGATCGTGTCGAGGTTGCCCGAGATCTCATCCACAACTATCTCGCCCGTCCGCTTCCGCGTGAATCTCACCGCCGCCCTGCTCTGGACTCCCTTCGTCTTCCGTATGAAACCCGGGACGGCGAAGACCACATCATCCATGTTGACGTTCCCGTTCGCTCCTATCTGCCCGTCGGCCACCGTCACATGGACGTCGACGAGGGCCTTTCCCGATGCCCGGACGGTCCTTCCCGCCATCCTGCCGGGCAGTCCGGGATCGATGTGGCCTTTCAGGGAGGCGGCAAGGCCTTCGGGGCCCCACTTACCCTGCATGGTCACGTGGGTTTCCCTGCCCGTCACCACCACGGAGTCGAAGGTCATCTCCCGGCCGGCGAGTTTGAAGGGGCCGTCCACCGCAAAGGACTGCCCCCTCCAGGAGAGCTCGGCGCCTTTTATTCTGCCCAACCCTCCCAGTTTCAGCGGGTCCTTCCCCCGTCCGCTGTCGACCTCGACCGTGCCCTCCGCGGTTCCCCTGTGGACCACGACATCCCTTATGTCCACAAACTCACCGACGTGCTGCAGATCGATGACGTACTTTCCCGCCAACTGCATACGGGGCTTCTTCCCGAACTCCATGGTCCCCTTGAGGTCGTGGAAGGAACTGGCTTTGAAGAAACCTTTGCCGTCCGACAGGATCCCCTTGTCATCCATCATCTCAAGGACACCGGAGACATCGGTGAGGCGCTTGCCCTCGTATTCGCCCGTGATACCCTTCAGTTCCAGTTCGGCGACAAGGGGTTTCTTCTTCTCATAGGTCAACTTCCTGATCTTCAGGGACCCGTCCCTGACATATGCCCAGACGTCATACCCCACCCCGTCCATCTTAAGGTATTCCCTCACGGAGCTCATAGGTATGAGGCCCGAGGTGATATCGAGACGGGAGAAAAGGATGTTCTTCATACTCACGTCGATGGTGAAGGGGGCGTCCCCGTATTTCGTGTCGTACACAGCTATGTGAATATCGGGTCCTTTCGTCGTGATCGTGGACTTCGCCGTCACCCTGTTGACGACAAGGGGCTTCTTGAGCCAGGTGTCCCGTATGGTGAGCCTCGGTGAATCGCATTTCCCCGTCAGGGTGAGGGCTCCCTCGTAGAAGACGAACTCCCCTTTCCCGTTCACGACCCCGCCCAGAATAGGGTCTATCTTCTCGAGACCGAAGGCGTCGACCTCGACGGAGCCTTTGACGCGGTGTTTTCCCCTGTCGACAATACTGTCCCCGACCACCCTGACCTTGCCGGCATGGTCGGGATCGGTGATGGACGCAACGAAACGCAGGGGTTTCTTCGTGTTGATATTCTCGGCGACTATGGATCCGATCACCAGTTTGCGGTTCCCGACGCTCACGGTACCGTTCGATACCTCGAGGAGCCCGATGGCGGTTGAGAGGTTTCCGCGGTCCATTTCGACCTTGCCGACGACGACTTCGAAGTCCTTGACCGTCAGACGCTCGAGGAATATTCCCCGCGAGAACCACATGCGGGCGGCAAGGGTCCCGACCTTGCCCGATATGGCCCCCTTGAACTGCATGTCCCCCAGGGTCAGGCCCACCGTGCCGTCGCTGAAAGACATGTCCGCTCTTTCGATCCTGACGGCGATCCCCGTTGACCGAGCAAGGACATGGGACAGGACCGCGGGCAGGTTGTGGGTCACGACGACGATCCCGAGGACCACGGCCACAACGCACAGGGAGAGTACGGCAACGACCTTCTTCATCACGGTGTCCTTGCGAGGGCGAAAAGAGTGACGTCGGCCGAGCCTGCCGCCTTAAGGGTCCGCGCGGCCTCCGAGGCCGTGTATCCCGTCGTGAAGAGATCGTCGACGAGCAGGACGCGCTCCCCTTCGATGGACGACCCGTCCCGCACATGAAAGGCGCCCCTCACGTTCCTCCTGCGCTCCCTCCGCGACAGGGTGAACTGGTCCCGGGTACCGCCGCGCTTGACGAGCGTCCGGTGATCGAGGGTTCCACCCGTGATGGACGATATTTCCTCGGAGATGATGTAGGACTGGTTAAAGCCTCTCTCGCTGAGCCGCCTGCCCGAAACGGGTACGGGCACGATACGGTCGAAGGCGCCCCTCAAGGGGCGGACCTTCTCCCCGGCGAGCCGGGCGAGCCGCCTGCCGACATCCTTCCTGCCCCGGAACTTGAAGGCATGAACGGCATCCCGCAGACCCCTCTCGTAATAGAAACCATAGATGCCCCGGGAGAAACCCATCTCCGCCGCGCTGCAGGCCGCGCATGGAATGCGCCTTCCCAGCCATCTGCCGCACACAGGGCACACTTCGGTCTCCTTGACGGTCCTCAGATCGTCGATGCATCGTGAACAAAGGATGCTGCCATCCGCGCCGCAGACGACACAGGATTCGGGATAGAAGAGGGCTAACGCGCAGTTGAAGAGGCTAAGCACCGTACTTGTCGAGCCGCCCTCCATGGGCAAGGGCCAGAGGCATGAGTTCCTTGCTGTATATGGTTCCCGCGCTCCCGACAATGCAGTTCTTCTCGTGAAAGGCAAGGCCGTCCGTCTCACCCGTTTTGGTGACGATGAGAAGGGGAACGGGATGCCAGCTGTGTCCTTTCAGCGGGCAGGGGGTCGAGTGGTCGCCCGTGATGACGAGAGCCTGGGGATCGAGGGCCGATATCCCGGGCAGGAATCTGTCCACATCCTCGATCGCCTTCACTTTCTCCTTGAAATTGCCGTCCTCGCCGGCAAGGTCCGTCTCCTTCACGTGGAAGAAGAAGAACTGGTAGTCGTTGTAGTTCTTCTTCAGGATATTGACGGCCTCCTCGTAACTGCCGGGTTCCTCCTTGACATCCATGCCAAGGACCTTCGCGATGCCCCGGTACATGGGGTACGTCGCGATGGCGAGCGCCTTCATCCGGTATTTGTTCGCGAAGGGCGTTATGTCCGGTTTCTGGGAGAAACCGCGCAGCAGGGCCCCGTTGGCCACCGGCTCGGCCTTGAGCAGGTCCCTGACCCTGTCGATGAAACCGTTGACCACGCTGGCGGCGAATTCCGCGCCCGTCTGCTTCGCGGCAGTATACGCGAAGGGCTTGTTGTCCTTGTGGGGGTCGGCGTCGGCAAGTTTGTCACTCAAACCCTTGCCCCTGAATATGACGGCGAACCGGTGGGACTTGCCCGGTTTGATGATCACCTCGACACCTTCGACCTCTTTCACCGAGGCGGCAATGAGGGCACAGAGCCTTTCCGTCTCCTCCGTCGGGATCCTGCCCGCCCTGCGGTCGGTCACCACGTCTTCCCTGATGGTGCAGAAATTGGCGCGCGCGGCAAGGTCCCCGTCACGGAGGTCCATGTTGAGACCGAGGACCTCGAGAACGCCGCGGCCGATCTCGTTGGCCACGGGATCGTATCCGAAGAGGCTGAGGTGTCCCGGACCGCTGCCGGGAGTGATGCCCGTGCCGACGGGTGTGATCCTGCCGAGCACACCCCTTTGCATGGCCAGTCCGTCCATGTTCGGCTTCGAGGCGGCCTGAAGGGGCGTCTTGAGATCGAAGCCGGGGTTCGGGATATCCCCGAGGCCGTCGAGTATGAGAAAAATGATCTTGTTATCGTTCGATAAGAGAAGCTCGTCCATCATGATGGTTCACCTCGGGTCCATTCTGCCTCGTCGTAGAGCGTGCGCAGTTCGTTCATATCGGCGTGGAGGAATTCCTCCTTCTTCACATTGATCGTGTTCCAGCTGTAGCAGCTCTCGCAGAAGTCGCTCCACTCCTCCTTGATGGCCTGGCACTTGGTGCAGACGAAAGGTATGTACGCCTGTTGCTCCATCGGAAAGGCGCCCCGGAATTCCTCGACGGCGTTCTCCAGCTCTCCCCGGTGGATGTAGGCCTCGGCCATCGCCCGGTGAAGGCCCTTGAAATCTTCACCCTCGGCCACGAGGGTGTTGAGGGTATCGATCGCCTCGTCGATCATCTCGAGGCGCAGGCAAAGCCGCGCGTAGAGAAAAGAGATGAGGTGGTCCTCGGGAGAGATGTCAAGGACCCTGCGGTAGATCTTGAGGATGACCTCCGGATCGCCCCTGTCTATGTAAAGATCTTCCATTTTCAGCAGGAATTCCACATGGCCCGTCTTTGTATAACCCCTTCCGTAGACCCGACCGGCCTCGTTGAGCCTGCCCGTCTTCTTGTATGCCTCGCCGAGGAGGATGTAGGCGGGTATGAAACGCTTGTCCTCGCTTATGATCTCCTTGAGCTCGTCGATGATCTTCTCCGCGCTGGCGGAGAACCGCTCGTTGAAGAGGGTGCAGACCTTCTCGTAGCGGATGCCTATCAGGCGCCTCGTCTCTTCATCGGTCTTGACGTGGCGCCTGATCTTTACTTCCACGTCATAGGCGCCGTCCCAGTCCTTCTTCCATATGTAGAGGTCCCGAAGCAGCCGCGCTGCCTTGAGGCTCGATTCGTTCAGCCGCAGGATCTCCTTCAGTATGCCCTCGTTGCTGGTGTATTCCCTGGAGACCATGTTCACCTTGACCTTCTTGAAAAGGACGTTCTCCGTCTTCCCCAGGGCCGCCTCCGCAAGATCCAGGGTCTCCCTCGCCTTCTCGTAGTCCTCCATGGAGACGTAGATGTCGGCAAGGGCTATGTATGTTTCCTCGCGGCCGGGGTTCCTGCGGGAGAGCCTGTCAAGCTGTTCGATGGCCTTCTCCCGGTCCCCCTTGAGATCGTAGTGTCGCGCCTTTTCCAGGAGTCCGAGGTACTCCTCGCTCTTGCGCTCGGAGCGCTTCGCCATCCAGGACGTTATCGTGGTCTTCACGTCATAGAAGAAGCTGATGATGATGGATATGATGACACCAAGGCAGAAGGACGCGATGATGAACTCGGCCAGCGACAGTTCTACGGGCCGCGCCCCTCCGTAGTAGAACTTCACATTCTCGGGGTTCAGATGCGCTATGTAGAAATAGAAGACAAGAAAAAGCGCCAGAACGAAAAAGAATATCTTATACCGCATCCGTTATAAACCTTTCTCCTCCATTTGTCGCTTACAGGTTATACAATACCGTGCCACGGGATTTGCTTCAAGTCTTTTCTCGCTGATCTTCTCCTCGCATTCCTCGCAGATCCCATAGGTCCCCTTGCTCAATTTGTCGAGGGAGTTGTCGATGTCCTTGAGGATGGTGAGATCGTTGTCGCTGATGCTCATCAGGATGTCCGCGTTGTAAGTGTTGCTCGCCGCGTCGGCCATGTCCTGGATCCCATCCGTCCCGAGGTTATATGAATCCTCTTTGAGCTTCTTCGCCTTGTTGAGTATGTTCTCTCGCATTTTGAGAAGTCTCTTGCGGTAGAATTCAACTTTTTCCTTATTCATTCCCCACCTCTGTGTTCTTATTTTCGTTCTTGACCCTATGTCTTTTTGCTTCGATCCACAGGCTTTCCAGGTCGTAGAGTTCCCTGAGCGGTTCGAGAAAGATGTGGACGATGACGCTCTGATAATCGAGGATGACCCAGCGGCCCTCGTCGTACCCTTCCACTGCGAGCGGCCTCACTCCTTGCTGTTTCATGCCTTCCCGTATCCCGTCCGCGACGGTCCTCACGTGGCGTTCGCTGGTGCCTCCGGCGATGACGAAGTGATCGGCGATGTCCGTGAGACCGCTTAAGTCCATTATGACAACATCAAGGGCCTTTTTGTCATCCGCCAGTCTTCCGCATATCTCCACCATGTCATCGGTTTTCATCTGAGAACCTGTACAACCCCCTTTCAATTATTATCTTCTCCACACCGGGCGGCACGAGGTACCTGATGGACCGTTCGCCCCTGAGGAGATCTCTTATCTTCGTCGAAGAGATGTCCATCTTCGTCACCGGGTAAAGGTGTATCTTCCTGCCCGATTCGTGGCGGTACACACCATCTCCGAGGACCGTCAATTTCCCGCGCACGGCCCCGGGCAGCATCTCCGGAATACCGGACGGGGGCGAGGCTGGCCTAGTCATGACGATAAAACCGGCATGATAGAAGAGCTCTTCGTAATGGTACCACGTGTGTATCTCCCGGAAGGCATCGACACCGATGATGAAATAGATATCATCGAAACGCCTCTCCAGTCTTTTCAGCGTATCGATGGTGTAGGATACCCCTCCCCTTCGTATCTCCATGTCGGAGACCTTGAAAAAGGCATTGCCTCTGACGGCAACCCTCAGCATCCTCAGGCGCTCGCCGGGGAGCCCGCCCGCGGCTTCCTTGTGGGGAGGGACGTGGGAGGGGATGAAATAGACGCTGTCCAGGTGAAAATCCTCCCTGATCTCCTCGGCGACGCGCAAATGCCCCATATGCACCGGGTTGAAGGTTCCGCCGAAGACGCCTGTCGCCATTGTACCGTCCCTACGTCCGCAATTGCCCATCACCAAAGGCGATGAATTTCGTCACTGTGAGTTCCTCGAGGCCCATGGGCCCGAAGGCGTGGAGCCTCGTGGTGCTGATCCCCATCTCCGCGCCGAGACCGAGCTGGAAACCGTCGTTGAGCCGCGTCGAGGCGTTGACGAGCACCAGCGAGGAATTGACCTCGCGGAGGAACCTCCAGGCCCTGTCGTAGTTCGCCGTTATGATCGCCTCCGTGTGGCTCGACCCGTACTTTCTGATATGGTCGATGGCCTCGTTCATGTCCGCGACGACCCTGATTGCCAGGGTGAGGTCGAGATATTCCGCTGACCAGTCTTCCTTCGTCGCCCTGCCGATGTCCTTGAGAATGGCCACCGTCCCCGGACAACCCCTCATCGTCACACCCTGCCGGGCGAGTTCCCTGTGTGCCTTCGGGAGGAAGGCCTTCGCGATCTTCTCATGGACGAGGAGCGTCTCGAGGGCGTTGCACGTTGCCGGCTTCTGGACCTTGGCGTTGACGACGACGTCGACGGCCATCTTGAGGTCCGCCTCGTCGTCGATGTATACGTGGCATACACCCTTGTAGTGCTTGAGAACGGGTATGCGGGAACGTTCCACGATGTTGCGGATAAGGGCCTCGCCTCCCCGCGGTATGACGAGGTCTATCTCTTCCTCCCTTTCGAGAAGGGTGTAGATGTAGTCGCGGTCCGCGGTATCCACGAACTGGACGGCATCCGGGGATATCTTCGATCCTTTCAGCGTCTCCACGATGAGCCGGTAAAGGGCCCTGTTGGAATGGTACGCCTCCGACCCCCCTTTCAGGATGACGCAGTTGCCGCTCTTCAAGCAGAGGGAAAAGGCCTCTATGGTCACGTTGGGGCGGGACTCGTAGATGATGAGGATGACGCCGATGGGGATCCTCATCCTGCCCACGAGAAGATTGTTGGGCCTTTTCCAGACCTTGACGATCTCCCCGACGGGGTCCGGAAGGGCCGCCACATCCCTCAAGCTCCCCTGCATCTCCCTTATCAGCTTGTCGTCGATGCGGAGACGGTCGATGAGGCTCTTCGCCATGCCTTCCTTCTCGGCGGCGCGGGTGTCCTTCAAAATCTCTTCGTACAGGTAGTCC
>ENA-UOXR01001363-UOXR01001363.1-bioreactor-metagenome-genome-assembly--contig:-NODE-1363-length-25879-cov-6.512972_pt1 | contig 25879 bp, 27 predicted proteins | sample MGYA00238164_ERZ764825 | MGnify/ENA primary metagenome ERZ764825 (study PRJEB28920, sample SAMN05720171) | bioreactor metagenome | isolation source: Anaerobic biogas reactor | place: USA:Washington...
TAGTGCCGATATCTGCAAAGCCATCATAACGCTGCCCGGAGGAGCTGGAGTAGGCGCCGAAAGTGGTATCTTCACCGGCCTGCCCAGACGCTCCGCCTTCACCAATTTGTACATTAAATATTTGCCCATCATTGAAATTAACAAGCAGCGTATTTATTTTACCGCCTAACCCGCCATCTCCGGGTTTACCGTCCTCGTCCCAGGTTCCGTCAGTTCCAGCCTGGCCGCCATCACCGCCGCCGACTATGACTAGCTTCAGCTTTGTAACCCCGGCCGGAGCTGTCCATGTTCCGTTTGCAGTTATCACAATATGACTGGTATACAGCTCATCACCGGTCGCCTGCAGAAGTTCAGATTGTACATCTCGCATCACACCGTTAACCAGGCGAAACTGTTGTCTGCGCCGCCGACCTGAAACGGCAAAGCCCGTATCAGCTTCGACGATATCTACGTCCCCAACCTCACTGGACATATCCCCACGCCCTTTAGCGCTGATCTTGTTCCCACCGTAGTTTACCAGTATGTATCTAGCCGCATCGTTTGCTTGAGCTGCCGTCTTAATGAATGGATTGTTGACCGATATGGTCTTGTCTGATGCCGTATTCGTGCCGCCGACAACATGCTGAGCGTCACCGATTTTAAATACTATCGCGGACAAGTCATTGTTTGCGGTGTATTCTGGGAAATCACTCAGATTATCCAACATGACTTTGTTGCTCGTTTTCGTTGGCAGGCTTGCCGCCCAGAGATATCCTGTTTCGGGGTCTGCTTTCGGATATGTCCCCGATGCCTGGCAGACAAAGCGTAGTAGGTTTCCACAGGTGATATTCTCAACATCTTTTGGCTCACAGGTCAGAGATGTGCTCCCCTTATTTCCATCAACGCGATAATGCCCGGCAAAATTAACTCCAAGCTGTGAGACCAACTCCGCCAACCATCCATCCAAGCTGGTGGGCAGGACTGCCGGCGAAATGAACTTTCTATCGGCCAACAGACCAACTATCGATACCAGCCGCCAGCGCATGGCCAGCCCGTTATTAACGATAGACCAGCCGCCGCTTTGCTGATAAAATACCCCGACTGGCACATGCTCTATCCCCACAGGTGTTTCTACACCCATCCAAATCGGTATGCCCTGCCGCTCCTCAACAGATAAAAAAAGGCCCGATTTATTTCTCGGGTCAAAGCGCCGATCCTCATTATAGATTTCCAGCGTAGCGGTTGCAAACGGGAGCGAAGCACAGGAAAAGTCTGCTTGATCCATGATATCTAAGGAGTAAATTGTATCGCCATCCCACTGCTCATAAATGCCAGGGAGTATCTCCACGAGTCTTAGAAAACGAGACGGAATAGACCACTTCGAAACCGTTACCCGCAAAGCAGTCGGATTGTATACTGTGAATCCTTCAAAATATACTGTTTGTTTACGGTTTCCGGTTATAGTCTTACTGTAGGCAAGTGTATCCCCGCTGTAAACGGCAAAAGTAAAATCGACAGCATACCCGTCAAGCTCTCTGCCTGTAAAGCAAACTGCCGCCGCTTGCAGCACGTTGAGATTGCTGACGTTGAGCTGAACGAATGCATCCATCGTTCCGTCATTACCCGACAGCTGATTACCCAAAAATCCCTGATGCCCCTCAACAACGGAAGGGCTATCAGGGTAAATTTTCTGTGTTCCATTTAGAATCCAGCGGTTCCATTCGCATGTGGCATATGTAGGACCATCGGCTACAGTGTTTTTGTCATACAAATCCTCAGGCATGGAGTAGATAGATTCGCCGGAAGAAGTGACCGTACCGTAGACAATATCGGGGCTGACTAGATCTATTATTGCTCTCGAGACAATGCGTCGTACTGCTCCAACTATGGCTCCTTTGTATGCCTCTGATGTGTTAAGCACGGGGTTCCACCCCTTCCAATGAGAAAGAAATGCCATGCCAATAGGGTATGCCATCAATCGAAAAGGCATAGGACGGCGGCGTTAAGCTGGTACACAAAAACATCTCAGTTCTGACTTCCCCGCTATCCTCCAACACAACACCATCAATTGGCTCTCGACTCCTGAGTATCTCAAGCATACGCCGCATCAGACCGTCCTCTATGCCGTCGGGGAAGTCGTAGGCATACTCCACAATGGTTTTCTCGCCTCGCTTCTCAAATACCAATCTCCCCGACGCCATCGTCAAGGTCGTGCCAATGTCTTTCGAATAACATTTATATTTGTCCCCAGAGGTTTCGGGAAACTCCAAACCGTTTAATATTATCTGTACCAACTCGGCACCCCCCTTTTTAAAAATCGTTAACCTCAATTGGATTTTCGCTCTGCACTTGCCTAAAAGCGGGAAGGGTGGTACGGAAGAACTCCACGGCATCTGCATTAACGATGATTGTCAAATCACCTGATGCGTCAGCCGATGCTCCAGCTGTCAATGTGCTAAGCGCATTTACGATTGCGGCCGTCTGCTCGTTGTTACTGTCCATGGTTTTCGGCGGTTCCAACACGCTCGGTATAGCTCTAACCATATATTCCTGGGCTTCTTCGGCGGTTAGAACGCGCTCACCCTTATGTAGCTCAGCTCTGTAACCATCAAAAGGAACATAAGGTAAACCACCTGCATGAGATCCATTGATTGATGCCGATGTTGCGGACGCTGCGATAGCCGCTATACGCTCAGCCTGTGCCCTCAGAGCAGCTTCCTGAGCCTGCATGCCGGCAATCAGGCCCCGTACAGTATCTTCACCGCTGCTGTAGGCGACGTCGTGCAGCGTGGTGAGGTTTTCCTGCAACTCTTGAGCATATTTGCCCTCTAAGGTGTCCAGCTCGTCCTTATAAAACTTCTCGGCAATCTCTTTGGCTAGCTTCTGTTTTTCTTCCCATTTGACGTTGTATTCTTCCCACTGTTTATCTGACTGCTGGAGCAACAACCGCCCATATTCAAGCGCCTCATCTACGCTCATTGCGGTTATTTCGGACATCAGGCTATCAGATATTCCGCGCTCTCTTAAAGCATTTAATGTCTCGCCATACTGCTCCAAAACGTCAATCTGGCCCTGAATGTTGGAAAGCTCGCTATACTCACTCTTGGAGCCGTCCGACCAACTGATAGAAACCTTATTTATCAGCTCACCATAATCGGCAAGCTTATTCGCCATTGCCTCCTGCTCTCTGGTTACGGCTTCGATTTTACTCTGTATACCGTCAAAAGTTTTCTGCATAGAGTCCGCAAGTCCGTCAACATAGTCCTGGAACTCGTCCATTGCTTTTTTGGCCAGCTCTGCAGAATCCTCAAAACCTTTACCAAAAGAATCTACAGCAAGTTTCGCAGCTAGCTTCATAACATCGTCAATCTCACGCTGTTTGTCATCGATGCCTAAAATAAAACCGTCTGCAGTATCGTGAGCGGCCCTCCGAGTCGCTTTAGAAGGTGATCCTGTTTCAAGCCCAGCACGAAAGCTCTTAATAGCCTGTTTGGCGACCGCCTTCATCTTGGAATAAAGCATACCTGTTTTGCCATCTATACCATTAAGAAAACCCTGGATGGTATCTTTACCGGCTTTGGCAGCCTCGTCCGATTGATTCATCTCGTCCACAGCCTTATCCAGCCGCTTTTCGATATCGGACATTTTTTCGTTGAAACCGGTCTGCATTTCTGCCACCTGCTCGGCGAACTTAACTTTACCTTCTTCTACCTGACCAAATTTTTGGTTGAGTTCTGAGACTTTTTCTGCACCGCCGTCAACGATAGCCTGTAAGTATGCTGCGCTCTGAACACTGCCGTCAGAGAGCTTAGCGAGCAGCCCCTCATCAATACCCATAGCCGCTGCCTTCGCCATGTTGTCGGCATAAGTATCCATGTATTCAACTTGGCTTTCGAGAGCGGCTATCATCTTGTCAATGCTCTCGTCAGTGCTGACGGCCATTTTCTCAAAGAGGTCCATCTGCCCGTCAATGCTTTTATAGGCATCGTCGTATGCGTCGTTGTATTCTTTTTCGAGGGCCTTCATCTCATCAATGATGCCCTCAATTGAATCCGAGGATGCAGAAAAGGCTTCTTCCTGCTCCCCAAGAGCTTCATTAAAGGATTCTGTACTCTCTTTGGCTGCCTCAAGTTCAGGACTCATTTCTTCAAGTTTTTCCTGATAATCTTCCTGAGATTTTTTTAGCTCCTTTAACCGTTTATCAAGTTCACGAGTTCCAACGCCTTCCTCACGGCACCTCTCGATTTCCTGTTCAACCAGATAAATTTTTTCTTCAATTTCTTTAAGGTTAGCTTCTGCCTCTGCCACGCTTGCGGCAATTTCTCCCTCATATTCTAGGGCTGCAGCTGCATCTCTTCGCGCTTGCTCAAGCTCGAGCGCAGCTTCCCAGTTTCCCTCTAAAGCGCCGGTATCGTCATTGATGTACTCGGACAGTTCCGGGAAGATATTTTTAAGCTTGTCTGATACGTTCGCAATAGCCTTTAAACTGGCTTCTGATCCGTCAGAGGTCTCCTGCAGATACTTTAACTGTCTTGCAAGCCCCTCAATTGACCTGTCCTGTTCGGCAAAAGAGTCTTTCAACTCTTCATATGCATCTTTTGCAGCTTCAAATTTTTTGGTAAGGATCTCGACCTCAGAAGGTGCTTTTTTTAATGCTGCTATTAGGCCAATAACCGCAGTCGTGGCCGCTGCAAGCCCGACCGCAATAGCTCCAATGGGATTGGCGGCCATTGCAGCTGTTACACCATGAATAGCAATTTTTAGCAGCGGTAGAAGCTTTAGCAGCGCTGCCAGACCTACAGAACCACCTACAAACACACCTAGTGCTGCGGTTAGTACGGTAATCACCTGTACAAGTCCTTCGTTTTCAGAAACAAAATCAGCGGCCCATTCCGTTACACCCGCGCCGGTTTCTGCTAGGTTTGCCAACGCCGGAGTAAGAGCGTCGCCTACAGCCTGTTTCAGGAGCGTAACCGAGTTTTCGAGAAGCTGAAATTTACTCTCCGTCGTTTCGTATCTCAGTGCCGCCTCATCTGCAAGCGCTGTGTTTTCTTCCCATGCACTGGAGGACAAGTCAACAGCCTTTGCCAGTTCTTCAGATGCCAGAGACATGGCTTTAAGCATGTTAGACTGCCTGATGCCCGAGAGCCCCATCTCATCAAGTACAAGCATTGCACTCTCTCCCTGAGATTCCAGGTCTCCAAGGCCTCCTATGAAAGCCTGGATTGCAGAAATAGCGTCAGTTTTCCAAAGCTTTGTAAACTCTTCAGCAGACATTCCAGAAATGTCTGCAAACTGCTTAACGCTCTCTCCTCCCTTGGCGACGGCTTTTTCTATAGCTGTCATTGTCTGCGTCATTGCTGTTCCACCGGCTTCAGCCTGTATACCCACGCTGGACATAGAAGTAGCCAGAGCCATTATCTGTGACTCGGTCAGGCCTGCAAGAGTACCAGCCGATGCAAGACGGGTAGCCATTTGTACAATCTCAGATTCAGTTGTAGCGAAGTTGTTGCCCAGAGCAACGACGGTCGATCCTAATCGTTCATAGTCCTCGGATGATGTCCCGGCAATGTTGGCAAATCTCGCCAGAGCCGTCGCCGCTTCTTCCGCCGAAAGGTTCGTGGTCACGCCAAGATTTGTCATAACCTCGGTAAAACTCAGGATATCATCCGTAGCGATACCCAACTGACCAGCGGCTTCGGCAACACCAGCAAGTTCGGTAGTTGATGCTGGAATAACCGTTGACATTAGCTTAATGCCATCAGTAATTGACTGTAACTGTTCGTCCGTACCATCTACAGTTTTATAGACACCTGTAATAGCACTTTCAAACTCAACTGATGCATCGATGGCTTCTTTTAGGGCTTCCGCAATCTTCTTTAAGCCGCCGACTACACCCGCCGCTGATAAGGCAGTGGCCAGGGCATCGAGTGCGTCAACAGAATTATCTACCTCATTACCGAATTCATCTATGGACTTAGCTGTACCGTCCGCGCTCTCCTTAGCCTCATCAAGATATTTCATGTTCTGCTTCAGCGCCGCATCTGTCTCGTTTACTGCAGTTTTGGCTTTGTTGTACTCGTTCTGAAGCTGGTTGACCTTGTCAGCTGCACCCTGCTGTTTGCTTTGGACCTTTTCAAGCTCGCCATTCAGCCTTTCGTTTTCTAAGACCAGCTCGCCGGCCGATTTAGCAGCGCCATCAGTAGAGGTCTCAAGCTTACGCATGCACTCCTGAGACTTCGCGATTTCCTCTGCAAGTTTCTGTTGCTCAGCACTTGTATCCTCAGAGCTGTTCTGCAACGACTTAAGCTTTCCCTGGCTTGCCTCGACCTGTTTTGCGTACTTAGCCCATTCTTCACCGGCCTTGCGGGTAGAATTATCAAGTGCATTGAGGGCAGCCTCGTTCTTGGACAGCTCGGCTTCAGTCTTACTTCCAGCCTGAGCAAATTCGTCATAAGCTTTTTTAGCCTTTTCAAGGTGCTCAGATACGGTCTCAAGCTTTTTGTTCTGAGACTCCAACAAGCGCTGATAAGCTTCGCCCTTTGCGGTCAAAGCCTCCATGCTGTTCGCTGCACCCTTGAATTCGCTCTCTATAAGCTTCAGCTCAGAATTAAAAGCTCTTTGCTCTGCGTTTATGCTTCGTATAGCCGACTGATATTCTTTTTCTCCCTCAAGGATTAGCTTTGTGCTTATTGTCCTTGTAGCCATTATTTTTCGCCACCCTTTTCATATCCCGGCTGTCTTCTGAGCCACAGCTCCCATAAATCAAAAACCGTACCCGGACACATCAGCATCGTTTCCTTCGCTGACAATCCGTTTACGGCTCCCATTGCTAAGTAGTGGGCTCTGCAGAGTTTGTCGTCTTGCCCGGTTTTTTTTTGAACTTTTCAAGGCTGAGGTCGCGTTCCTTCTTATCCTCCTCAACCTCTCGCTTCATTCCCGCTAAAATCGCCTTTGTGACTGCCTGCTGAAGCTCCAGAACCTCATAAGGCAGTGCTGTAATACGCAGGATCTCCTCATCGAGCACTTTTCCTGCATCGTAGCCTTCGTAACGCCTAAGCAGTTCTCCTTGACGAGACAGGGTTGCTACAATGCGGCAAAACGCTTCAAAGTCGCCGGTAATAGCCTCGTATATATTTTCAATGTCCTGCAATTCAAACATGGCCGCGCCATTGTAAAGCAGGTAATATGTTTTACCTTTAAATGTAATCTCGCTCATAATATCTCCTTTGGGCATGAAAAAGCACCTATCAAACGACAGGTGCTTTTCTGTATTCTGTTTTACGCTGACTAATCGCCATAATGAGTGCGGCATTGCGCTATTTCTATTCTTCCGTCTTTGATGCGGTATACCAGCCTGTTTGCTTCGTCTATCCTTCTTGACCACCAACCGGATAAATCTCCCTTCAAAGGTTCAGGCTTTCCTATACCGTTATATCCGTTTCGCTCAATGTCCTGCACAAGCTGATTTATCCGTTTCAAGGTCTTTTTGTCTTGGGTTTGCCAATAAAGATAATCATTCCACGCTTCGTCGAACCATGTTTTAGTCATCGGCGTCCTCTATCAGCTCATGTAGTTTTCCTTTTCCTGCTTCAAGCTCGGCTATGGCTTTTCTTAGATGCACTTGATTGGCTTCGCTAAAAAACGGATCTGCCGTAATCTCAAAGGGTATTTTGCCTTGTCGAACAACCGCCTTAGTAAAGATAGTAATCGCAGTTGTCATATTCAATCCCATTTCGTCGAAAAGCGCTTCGGCTTGCTTTTTCAAGTTCTCGTCCATGCGAATGGTTACACTTGTTGTAGCCATCATATCAGCTCCTTTCTGTATTTACAATATACACTATCTGCCCCACATTGTCAATACACTGTATGCTGATTCTGTGCTTTTTATTACGAGCACATCTTTTATAGTGTTATGCCCTTGCCCCTCCCCCTCCCCCATTTCAGGGGGGAGGTCTCTTGTTGTAAAGGGCGGCTTGAGTGTTCCCTGCCATCTTTCATTAGGGTTCGGTCGGTGTCTGGCTCAGCTTGCTGTCAACCCAAGCTGCCGCTTCCTCAAAGGTTTCATAGTTCTTGGACTCAATGCGCACCTTTGTTCCTTTGTGTTTCGGCTTAAAGGCAGTCAGGTTTACGCTGGTGGTGCTGTAAGTGACATTTTGTCCTCTGGTGTTCGCTCCGTCTGCCGCGGGGGCCGCCTTTGTTTTGGGGTAGAAGTATCCCTTGTAATACTCATCGTCCTCGGTGGCGATGTTGCGAATGTACGCAAACCCGCCAAAAGGAGGAGAGTCTTCGGTGTCCCGCCTGAGCTCTCCACTGGTTTCATCAAACTCCGCACCGTAGAGCACGGCAGCATCATTGTTGTTCAGGCCGTCAGTGGTCAGGGCAACAGTGTAAGAAGATACCGCATCCTTTCTCAAGGTCTCCTTGTTGTCAGAGTAAAGGTTTCCTGCAGTTAGGTTGGGTGTTTCAGTCGCCGAAACAAGCCCTCCTAGAGAAAATGCATCCTTGTAGGTTGGGGCTGCCGTATTTGTCTCTGCCGCCGCAAAGGGTGCAAATCTCGCATATTCCGCTCCAAATGCTGATTGTGCCATATGTATTTCATCCTTTCGTTAATTGTTATTGGCTTTCAAGCCACTTACCCATAATAGCTTCCTGTACTTCCGTAACGCTGTCCGTAGCTGTCTCGTTGGCTATACGGATAAACTGTTTTGCACGCTGCCCGGGTTTACCGTACTCGTTAATAAATGCTACTTCTGCATTACGTTTTGTCTTTTTCCCGTTTGGTCTGCTGCCGTCAAATGTAATGGAGATTTCCCTTCCGCCGCCCCTGCTCTTCTTTGGGCTTTTGACCTTGATGCTCCGTACTGTCGTACCGCTACCCCTGCCTTTTTCGCCCAGCATTGACCGCGCGGTTTTGCGCTGTTCATCCGCAACTATCTCAGCTCCAGCTTTTAGCATCTCATCAAGGACACTATCAGGGATTTCCTCAAAGTCCTCAAAGCCAGAAGAATAAAGATTAGCCATTTCTGACCCTCCCCGCATCGATACGCTCCGTACACTCAGTCTCATAGACAAAATGCTGCAACGTAACGTCACCGGGGATCTCTTTGTCGGGGCCTACATTGATTTCGTCCGGCCATGCGAAACCGGCTTTGAATAGTGCTTCTTTTGCGTCCGCTCTCAGCTTTAGGTGATTAAAATCAACCGGACAGAACAGATGCACCTGAACTAGATACCGTTCATATGAAGGCCTATTGTTGCGGAAGGAAATAGGCAGGGTGTCATAGTTGAACGTGAACCCCGGAGCGCTCCAATCGCTCAGCTCGTCACGATCAACAGGGGCAAGGGTGGACAGTGCATTTATAATTCTCTTGTCAACGCTCATGCCTTTACCGTCCTTTGCACCTTGATCTCAAGCCACTGGTCGCGTTCATTTACGTTATCCAGGCTTATAATTTCATACGGTCTTGAGTCGCCCTTCTTATAAATACGGCACTCCGGCGTAATTTTGTTGGAGTATCGCATCGTAAGCGTCGCCGGCTCTCTCAGATCTAGTGAGGCGGCTGTCAACACTTCCTGTCCGTGGACATTAGCCCAATGGCAGCCAACAAATACGCCCTCGCCAAACACGTTCACCCAGTCTCGAATTTTAAAGCCGTCCTCATCCTTGATTTCGATGCAGGCTTTAATTTCTATGAGCGTTCTAAGCTGACCCGGATTAATCTGTTTCGCCAATGACTTCACCACCTCCTGCCGGCTTACACCTCAGCTCCAGCACAAACTGATTGACCAGTCGCTGCATTGCCTCAGCTCCCGCCTGTGTAGCAAGACCGGGCGTGGCCATATTTCGGTTGTCATACCACGCCCCTGCAAGTGCATAAATAAATAGGTCATAGTACGGGTCACCATCCCGCACGCTGACGCCCGCGACCTCAGCTTTCGCTTTGGCCGCATTGAGCGCCAGTTCTGCAATGGTGGTATCTTCGTCCGGCATAAGCCCAAGGTATTTTGATAAGGTCTGAATGTCTGCCATGACTTACGCCTCCTTCTAGGTTAGGATTTTGTTACCGTCACTGTGTAGGTCTCTGAAGCTGTACCATTAGTTACGGTAATAGTCACCACGTTCTCACCATCAGCCCATGTTGCCGCTGCTCCGTTTGCAACGGACGTACCGCCGACATCGATCTTAACTGTTGCCTTTGCGTCCGCAGGCGTAGCGGTGATGGTGTTGGTGGCATTGGATGTTGTGGCTGTATACTGCTTAACACCGCTGTCAAAGGCGGGGCTAAGAGTAAGCGAGCCTATCGACAGCCCCGACAGACTCGCATTTAAGGGTTTACGCCAACCTCGGCAAGACGGAAGGCGCTCTTGAGGCGTATGCGGTGATCGCCCCACGCGGTCAGGACGAAGTAGTATTCGCCCTTCTTGGCATCCTTATCGCTCTCATAGATAGTGCCGATGTCGTAGTTCTGTCGGGCATAGCTGAAGTCGCCCACAATGGGAGTCACTGCACGGTCGTTAAACTCAACAGGAATACCAATAACATCTTCCGGCTTCTTACCCCACAGGCTCTCAGAACCGTTTGCAAGCGTCTGGATCGCAGCGTAGTAGTCACTCTTACGCATAACGCAGGTGGCGTTGGTCGCAAAGGCCTCGGGTAGATCTGCCCATGCATTGATAATCGCCTGGATAAGGTTTTCACCCTTGACCTTCTTGATGTCATTGAGATAAAAGCTCATGTGGTCATGGGTGGTGTCCGAAACGGTACGGAAGGCGTTGATCTTCTCCTTGACGGCGAGGCCAGAACGAAGTGCGTTCTCTACGGTTGTGACAAGGTTGGTGTCGGTGCCGTGGAGAACTGTATCCTTCACGGTGGCGGTGATTTTGGTCTTGAAACGGCCATAAGACACAGTGCCACCGGTCATCTCGATTTCCCTAGCAGTCTCCTTATCAGTTACGTCTGCCAGATCTGCATCCTCGATATCAAACATCAAGACAGGCTCCTCAAGGCCGGTTATCTGGGAGACAGGCTCGATCTTGCGCAGGGAGTTCTCTTCCACCGGCTCAGTGATCAGCTCATTGCTGACGTTCTTTGGCAGGAGGTTGTCTCCATAACCGAGGTCGGCACTCGCGGCGGGAATGCCGCCAAGCCCCTCATAAGCCTTTCGGACATCGCCGCCGGTCAGGGCTGCGCGGTAGAAGTCAGCCTTAGCTTTGACTTTAACCGCTTCCTCAGACATACCACCGCCGGAACCGGCTTTCATCGCGACCTGAGCCCTCTGTGCTTCCTCCATCTCGTCGTGTTCTTTCTTAAGCAGCTCATAACGCTGGACAAGCTCGTCACGGTGTGACTTCTTCTCGTTTATTTCCTCCATAGGGATGTTGGGGTCTGCTGCCTTCTCGGAGATCCACTCTGCATCAGCGGCGATAGCAGCCTGCATGGTTGCCATCTTTTCTTTGAGTTCAAAAAGTGTGGTTTTTGCCATTATTTAATACCTCCTAAGTATTTTTCGTTTTCTTTGATAATTTTTGCCCGCTTCTCCCGCTCCTTTTGGTCAACCAGCGCCGACTGCAAACGGGGTATAAGCGCCTTTATTGCCTCGCCATGTTCGCTAAGGTCGATTTCCATCAGCACAGCAAAGGCTTCTTCGGGTTTTTGTGCAGACTTTGTCACGCCGGCATTACGCTGAGCAGGGACAGCAACAAACGACCATTCATAAGCTTCTTTCGGGGCTTCAAGGTTTCCTACGCATAGCTTACCGTCGTATTTCTCGCCCTTGATGTGACCGTTTTCACACTGGTAATGCCAAGTTCTGTAGTCGAGTTTCTGAGGCTCGCCACAAATTGAGCAGGTACATTTGCTCATTGAGCAACCAACGGAAACCTCTTTCATAATCCCGCCGTCGATTGCATCAATGATAGGTTTGTTGGCTTCGTTGTTCAGGATATAGGCGCTTCCTTTGAGAACTCTTAAAGGTTCTTTCAGGGCGTTTTTCTTGCCGGTGTCCTCAACCTCAACTCGATAAAGCCGCGCGACCTGCTTTTCTGCGCTCCACCGATGATCAAAGATGCCCGTTTTCCCCAAGAACATTGGAGCTAATGCATTCAGCGCAGCATCAGTAAAGCGCTCCGTGTCACGATCTACATCGTTGTCACAAAGCGCTACAGAAAAGCAATATACGTCTTCAGGCTTTAGGTCTTTAAGGCTGAATTGATTAATAAGATCAATGTCTGCTACGGCGTCCGCTTTCTTTAAACTGAGCGCCTTTGTTTTTTCCAGTTTATCCATCTAATCCTCCTCTTCTTCGTTCTTGCCCTCCGGTCATCAGCCTTGCCATCAGAACACGTGACTTGTCATTTACCGTATATTCAAGAGTCGCAAGATCCTGAGATATGACGGCCTTACCGCCGATCCCGTTCGGCAAAGGCGGTTTGCCTCGGGACGCTCTTATCTCGTCCGGAGTTGACCAGGCAGAACGCACTGCCTTGTAATCTACCTCTGCGCGGGTGGCGGCATCGGCCCGGAGAATGTTGTCCATATCGAATTTGAAACGATATCCTTGTTTGCGCTGTTCCTTTGTTAGCAGCTTGCGGTTCAGCTCCTGCTCATAGGCCGTAACAATGGGCAGCATGGTCAGCATCAAGAACTCCAGCATCTGCTGCTCCTGGGAAGAGAAGGATGTATCGGAATAGTCGCCCAGCAGATGAGGCGGGATGTTGTAGACCATCGCCACTTTGGAGCGAGTGATTTTCTCCACCTCAAACAGCTTGCTGTCAACAGGTGAAAGGTTCAGCGTCTTTGCAGTTACGCCGGATTCCAACAGCAACACGCTCCCGCTCGTTTCCTTGTAGGTCTTCAAGAATGACTCCAGAAGGTCCTTTTTCTGCGCTTCACCAAGGTTTGCAGGGGCCTCCAGAACAAATTGTGCGTTTACGCCCTGTTCTAAAGTCTTGACGCTGAAGCTCTGAATGGACTCGCTGTAGTCCAGCGTATCATAGAGTACTGACACAGGATTTACACCGGTATAACCATTTGTTGAGATAAACGGAATGTGGATTATGTAGAAATTGTGGATGTAATACTCTCCACCTTTTTCCGGCGTAATCCGATACCAAAGTTCGCCAGAGTCTTCGTCCATGATTGGCCTTACCCGCGAAGGATCCAGCAAATCAATACGGTCAAGTGTGCCGTCCGGGTCATATACCTTGATTGCATATCCGTTGCCGGATGTATCCCGGCAGGCCTCAATCGTTTTGAAGAACTGGCAGCTTGTCATGTTTGGATTAGGCGCAAAGCTTAAAAGGTCGTTTAGATCGTCATGGACGGGATAAGCACCCTTGTACAGCTGGATCGGCATGGCTGATAGCGCATTAGATATGCGAGATACCGCCGAGAACAACAGCTCGCTGTTTTTCAGCGTATAGTCGCCCCGCAGCCAGTGGGGCAGCCATGAGTTGCGAAGTCTCGGTAGACTCGGCACATTATCCTTTGACGGCATTGCGGCTTTTTTTCGCGGCTTGAAGATAGATTTGATTCTTGTGGTAATTCCCAGATTCATCACCCCCTAAGGTCTATTGTGGTCGCCAGTTTCTTATCCGGCGATATGGTAAGCGGATGCTTTCTAAGCCATTCCGTATGGGCGTTCAGATGCGCCGCAAAGCCGTCTATTTTTCGGTACTTATTTTGCTTTGTGGGCAGATAAGTTGCGTTGGGCCCTCTTTTTGTCAGCTTCACGTTGCCCAGATACCACTGGTAAAGCTCATTGCCGTTGTGGATAACTTTGTAATCTAAGAACCGCTCCCTCAAGTGGTCGAGTGGTGCCGTCAGTGTCAGCTCTCCCTGCCGCACCTCGCACAGGATAAAGCCTTTTGCCGTCAAAGCATTAATCAGTTCATGCGCCTTAGCCCGGTCGTATCCGATGGTTTCAATGCGGTATTTCTCGCTCTGCTCTATAAACCAGTCATAGACATAGTCAAATTTAACGTAGCTTTCCGGTACAACAGTCAGCCAATCGGATTTGACGAGGTGGTCCCAGTTAAGCTTTTCCTTGTTTGCCTTAACCTTGGCTTCCGGCACCCAAGAATGTGAGAGTATAAAAAACCAGCCGTCATCTAGGTCGAATTCAAGGCAGGCAGATGTGAAGTCCTGCGTCTCCGCCATATCAAAACCACCATAACAGGCGCGCCCCAGAAGAATCTCAGGATCAATCTGGCGTTTATTTTTGAGAATCACATCCGAATCAAGAAAAGACAGCTCGTCCACAGATGTAAAAACATTGAGCTGCTTGTTTATCCAGTCTGACCGCTCGGACGGAACCAGCTTGCAGCGCTCCCAGTCGGCAATCAGGTCATCCAACATGATGAGCTTGCCTAGAGAGGGGTTTGCCTTGCCCCAGCAACTTATATCGTCGGGGTCGTCATTTTCATCGATCTCATCAATGTAGACAAACATTCGGTCGGCAACCACAGGCGAGATCGCCCCGGTGTTGGCAAGAATTTGACCACCGAGAACATATAAGTCCATCAGTGGTCCGTCAATCACGTTGCCGAAGGTTGAGATGTAGATGATAAGGGGCTGCCGGCGCTTGATTATTTTCTTTTTCAGACGGGAGATAAATTTATAATCCCTGTAGTCCTGAACCTCATCAAATATAGCCAGGTGAACGTTCTTGCCGTCAAGCGTGGTCGGGTCGGAAGCTAGGGCCTGAATCTTGGAATTTGTGCGGTCAAAATATATGCCGTCCCGGGTTGCCCGAAAGTGTTTTTTTAGCATGGGGCTGGACTCAACCTGGGCTTTGCATTCATCGTAGATGATTCTCGCCTGTTCCTTGGCGTTGGCAATGCAGTAGACTTCAGCGCCGCGCTCATCGTCTTTTGATACGCCGTATGTAGCATTCCCGGTGATAAGTGTACTCTTGCCATTACCGGAGCCGACGAGGACGATACCCTCTCGAAATCTTCTGAGCTCGGTCTTTTTGTCTACCCAGCCAAACAAATTGCCTTCAACAAAGTGCTGCCAGGGCAAAAGCTCCATCTTGTCATAATCACCCTTAGTCGGCTTACAGAATGTCTCAATAAAATCAATCGGCCTGTAGGCCTTCTCTATGTCGAACTTCCACCGATAATCCGGGCTCTGCGACAGCTCCAGCTCCCGCATGAACCGTTCACAGGCCTGTTTTCTCTTAACACCCGAAACTATCTTCCCGGAAAGAACATCCTCGGCAAATTTATAACAGCCGCTGGAGGTGATCAGGTTAGAAATTGTCAAACTCATCACCGCCCCCTCTAGGCGGCTCCTCCTTGGGTAATAGATCCGTGAGCTGTTTGATGATTTTCTGATAGCTGGTATTCATGGAGTTATATATTCGCGCAGTAGGCCGCTCTCTCAAATAAGGCTCTTGATCGCCCTGAGAAAACCACTCCGTTACACCGTATATGTTGATATCCTCTTCAAGCTCGGCTAGGGTGATCCGCAAAAATGCAGCCCGCTGAATAAGCCCCTCAATAGTCTTTTTGCGCTTCTCCTCAATATCCTTGTATATTTTGAAAAGCCGTCTTTCTTCCTTTTCTATGGCTTTATTTTTATCTTCAAAATTTTCAACTCCCATTTCATCACCGCCTTTCCTTTGGGGAGGGGGTACTGTAAATATCCCACGCGCTGTAAAGGACTGACCACAGTTCCGGTGCTTAGCCAAAGCAACAACTTTCAAAAGTAGGGGGGTACCCTTACCTGATACAGTTTCCCGTGCGTGCTACCCATACAAGTCCCTGCTGTTCTCAGGCTTTTATGACCCTCACACCCGGTGGAGCTTTGGCTTCCTTTACCCGGTAATGCCCAGTTGCTCTAACGTGTACCTGTTCATGACAAGTATTACACAGGCTAACAAGGTTTTTGTCATCCAGTGAATACTCCGGGTGATCCTCCAGCGGCTTGATATGATGAACCAATGTTGCAGGTGTAAGAACGCCAGACCTCAAGCATCGTTGGCATAGATACTTGTCACGTTGTAATATGTAGCGACGCTTGTGCCTCCATGCCCAGCCGTCATAGAACGGATTGTGCTTGCTCGGTGTCATATCTATCACCTCCCACACCCCCTGTTGCAGTACCTTTTTGCTACCCGCTCCCTTTTCGACATGTGTGATATAATAACTACAAAAGCTGTTATTATATGCGCTGAGATTTTAGCCGCAAAATATAATTGGAAAGAAGGCATTCGCATGGAATTTGTTTATCAGGATGACAGTATCCTTATTTGTGTAAAACCTGCGGGCGTGCTGTCTACCGATGAGCCAGGCGGTATGCCTGAATTGATTCGAACAGCACTAGGCAACCACAGCGCCTGTGTGCGGACGGTACATCGGCTTGACCGTGTTGTGAGCGGACTAATGGTGTTTGCACGTTCACCAAAGGTAGCATCCCAATTATCACGCCTAATCCGAGATCACCAATTTGGCAAGGAATATCTTGCAGTAATTCATGGCGTTCCTGTGGAGAAATCAGGTACTTTCACCGATCTGTTACAACGTTCCGCCAAGGAAAGAAAAACCTATGTGGTAAAGCAAATGGGTAAGGATGTACAAAAAGCTATTCTGGATTATGAAACATTGGCTTCTAACGAAAAAATGTCGTTGGTGAAAATCCAACTGCGTACAGGGCGTACCCATCAGATACGGGCGCAGTTCTCTTCCCGTGGGTTGCAGATAGTAGGAGATAAGAAATACAGCCTGAACAATGACGGATGCAACATTGCTCTTTGGTCGTATAGGCTCTGCTTTACGCATCCAGCCACAGGTGAGCACATAGATTTAGCTCTTGAACCACCTGCCGTTTATCCGTGGACGTTGCTCCAGAAGACGCAGCAATAGAAAATACTTAATCAATACAAAAGGGACGGCTTCCCGTCCCTTGATTCTTTATCCAGTTTACATGATAGCAAAGATCAATTGTTAAATACTATTAACTGTTGCTTCTACCAACTTAAGTGCCATCGGATGAAGGTTATGTACAATATGGACATAACTATAACTCATATCCACCGCTATCTGCTCCCATGTCTTGAAGCTTATGTACCGCTCTATAAGCAACGTTCGCAAGGTGCTATCCGATACCTCGCTGACCGCCGTAAGTATTTCTAATTTTATTGCACAGAGCTCATCCACACGCTTATCTATCTCTTGTTCAAGTGATGCTAACTGCACCAAATTGGCATCATGATCAGCAGAACACTGTACACGGTCACCGTCTGGGGGCACTGTCACCGATAGGCACCGGTTACGGGTTTCATCTCTCGCTATAATCAGCGCAGTTATTTCTTTGTCAATACGCCAGGCTCGCATCAGCCATTCTTTTGTCGTCACCTTTTCACCTCGTTTTTTAATGCGGTCGTCTTTTCGCTGACGATTTCCCTCGTGCTAAAACACGTACCGCAATCTTGGCATCGATACTGCCGCCTTCGATATTCACGCTTCGGACGGGAGTCAAAGCAGCTCGTCCGCATGCTGAAGCAATTAGGACATCTCATTTATTCACCTCATCCGTAGCAAAAATATGTAGTGCTATAACTGGTTGCACAGACTTCATATATACCTGATCCCTGCCTGCCCTCTGCCTGGTACAGCACATTCGCCGGACACTCTACCTCACCGTTCAATGCCTTTGCCGCTATCCTCTGGCACTCAGTCCAGATTACCAGGTCAGCTCTCGCCGCATTCCAGTAGTAGCTTCCGGGCGTGACGTAGGCCTTATGATACTGCCCGGGCTGAACTACAACGTCATAGACGGTCCCAGGGAATTTGTCGCTGTTTAACCGGTTAACGACGACCGCCGCTACAAGCTCCCGGTGCCGATCAGAACAACCGCCCCAAGCCTCGTTGTAAATCACTGTCGCGATAATGTCCCGGTCCGTCTGGAAATCGGCATCTGCATCCCACCACAGCTCCTTAGCTCTTACGATGATAGGATCTTCTTCAGGCAGCCCCATCTGCCGGGCTATCTCGGCTATTTCGTGGGCCTGGTCCTGCTGGGTCTTATATGGCATAGCAGCCATCAGGCCGATACATATTGCTATGATTATTGTTATTGATAATAGTTTTTTCATAATAGTTCCTCTTTTATGTCTTATTTGCTGCGCCTTCCTCATACGCTATTATGGGGATCGCAATTAACTCCCTAATAAAATCATGAGAGGAGGCGCTATGAAATGAGAATTATTTTTATAATTTTAAGCGTAAGACTTAACCGTAAGACTTAACCGTAAGACTTAACCGTAAGATTTAACCGTAAGATTTAACCGTAAGATTTAACCGTAAGAACTGCCGTGTTTTTTTGACAGGCATAAACCTTGGATGAAACTTTAGAAGTGGATTCCAAGTACGCTCTTAAGGGTAATTATAATATTTTGCTATCGCCTTTCGAGGCTGTTTTTTCATGCCCTTTTTCAGTTGACATGTGCTTCTCCTCTTAATCTCCTTGTGAAATTATAAAATCTTGACTTAAATGTAAAACCGTGCTATACTAATTTGGTTATACAGAAAGGAGTAAAATGTTTAAATTTCATAATGAAGACATTGACGATCTAATCTTCGGTAGTGAAGACGAAAGTCATGTCAGTAGTAGGTAATACTGAGAGATTTCCGGGGTTGCGGCTGACCCTGGTATTTTTATACCTATTTTTCCTTAACGTTTTTTCGTTTCAACACTTAATGGCTTGATTATGTTCCTATTCCACAACTATCTCTCAGCCATTTTCACCGCTCCTTTTCTGCAATCGCCACCAAAGCGCAACGTTTTGCTCTCGGTGTTGAATAATATCGGTTTATATGTCATGTGCTGCCTCCTTAGTTTGTTTTGGTAGTAGGCTTTTATATATCGCGTTGGTAGCAAAACCGTATTTATCAGCTATAATGCTTCTGGATCTAAAATCTTCTGCTACGCGTTTTTCTAACTGGTCTGGGTTAAGCCCCTGCCAATATAGGCCAACATACTCCTGCTCTAATTTCTCAATAGCACGCTTGTTTCTTGCTTTAAATGCAGCAAAGTCGTTAGGCTTAATTTGCCATCTGCAATTAACCTTTTTGGCTTTTATATTTTTGGTATTCAGCAAAGCCAGTACAGCAACATAAGAGACATTCAGCGACACGGCGATTTCTTTCGGGGTTAAATAGTCTTTTTGTGCTTTATCTTTCATACCGCCACCGCCTAAAGATAAATTATCGGCTTGCCTATGTACCGACAGTATCCGTGCTCCACCGTCGCTCCGGGGCTGTCCCGCCAGTCTTGGATGAATGCCACCTTGTCAGCGCTGTCTATCATGGCGAAACAGATCCGCATGTAGTCAGCTTTTGACATGCCTCTCTCCGGCAGCACCGAAGGGGTGATGATTGTATCCGTCGTCCGGAACTTATGAGCTACCCGAGTAAACTTCGCCTTGTAGTTTTTATCGCCGGTGATCTTGCCGGCTATATAGATTTTCATTGCTTGCGCTCCTTCTCGTCCAGATAGGCCGCCTGCATGTCAGCTTGGTGAATGTAGAGAGCAAGCGGAAATTTCTTAAACGCAGCACTCATTACTGGGCTGCCACCTTTGGCTCGTTCATCGAAGGGCCCCATGTGCCAGTTAATGGCCATAGCCTCCTCATCGGTCAGTTGAATAAACTTGCTTATGAGATAAACAGATTTCTCGCCGTGCCCGAAAGGCAGCGGATCGTCGGCATAGGTGTAATAGGGCACCTGCTCCCAGCATCTGGTCTCTTTGTTTTTTACATTCCGAGTGCTGATCACGTAGTTGTTTATCTTACAGACGTCATGAAAGAGGGATACTGTGCGAACCGTTTCGGAGTCAAACTTATTGCCAGTCAATGCAACCAGTCTGTTACATACGTTGATGCTATGCTCACAGAGACCGCCTTCATAGACCCCGTGGTATTTGGTCGAGGCTGGCGCTGTGAAGAAGTCCGTCTCGTCTTTCAGCCAGGCTAAAAGGTTTGCTATGCCTTTGCGATGTATTCCTGAAGCGAGGTAATAAAAGTCCATTATGCAATCATTCATTTTCTGTGTCCTTCCTTCATAATTCGTTTATCGCTATGTACAGACCCGGGACCTTCGCCCAAAACTTTTCGCATATCTCTGACGCCACCTGCGCATCATCATTCCAAAAGCGATTTTCGGTCATAACATCCTTGAGCATCTTCTGCAGGTTATCCGTATCCGGCTTACTGGTTCGGTACTCACCGTCGTAGTGATCCCCGCAAATGGGAAAGCACCACTTGACCAACAATCTGACAGCACCTTTCACAGGGGAAGCTGGTCTATGAGGACCAACGGCTGCTGATAGTTTCGAACGAAGTTCTTTCACATTACAGGGTTCGTAAAAAACAGGCTTTCCATTCACCACACGAACCTTGTGCATCTGTTGAGTCGTAGTCGGGGGTATCATCGGTATAAAAAATTCAGTTTGCATAATCAATACCTCTCCACGTATGAGACTCAGCATCAAAAACTATTAGCCTTTTGTTCTTTGCAAACTCGAATAGCTTCTGCTTAATTTCCGGCTGAGAACTTAACCAATCCGCAACATCACTATCGTTGATGTCAAATTCACAATTGGGAACTGCATGATTTAACGGCGGCATCATTTTTGCGCAATTTAGAAAATCATAGTTGATTGTTTTCATTTTTCTCTCCTTTTCACACGCGCGCTGTACGGGTTGGGGCGTGGGGGAGGTCGTGGGTCGGCGTAGCTTTAGCCGACCACACATCCCCCGCACACCCCCGCACAGGACACGCAAGTGTTATATATGTATATATAGTGGTCGGGGCGTCACGTGATTGACCTATAAAACTAAGGTTAATCCCGCACGTGACGCACTAAGAATTAAAAGGTGCAGCTTCCTCGGGACGCATCACAAAACCCGTATTTTTGTCTATGGTAAATCCATATTTTTTTACCCATTTTCTGACGGTATTTTCTAGTGCTGGCTTTCCATCAGCATCGGAATAATACTCCGAAAGTTTTTTTACTGTCGGCGGCTCATCGTCGGTACACGCCAAAATTGCCATCTCAAATTTGCTCTTTTTTTCATCCTCGCGCTTTGCATTATTTTGCTTTCGCGCTCCTGTTGCTTTTTGCCATGGTGGCCTTGAATCGTCCGCCGACACATCGCCCAGAGCTCCGGTATCATCGAGGCGGTGAATAGGATAATCGAACCATATATTAATTGGCGGGAACTTCGGAAACTCGCGGAGCGTACCTTCAATTCTCCAGCCTGTGAGAGCGTCTGCAGACTGCTGGGCAGCGTTTGCAGCACTCTCAGCAGCTATCAGAGTAGGTTGACTTAGGAGCCGTTTACATGCGTCGTGCATCGCTCTTTCGCTGCAAATATCATCCTGAGATACTTCATCCTGCCAGTTCGGGATCGCTTTCTGCAGAATATCCAGATACGCTTTGGCAGCCGCTTTTTGGCGCTCATGAGCCTTAATATCATCGTTAAGCTCAAGCTCAATGAGATCTAAAAGCGCATCGGGATCCCGGGCAAACACTCCGCTGCCGGATGCGCGGTCCATAGACTTTTTACCGCCCTGGCCACCTTTGCTGTGATGATGGCAGTAGATCACTGCGCAGCCCAACTCAGTGCAGACCTTGTCAAACTGGTTGCAAAAATGAGCCATCTGATCGGCGCTGTTCTCGTCGCCGGTGATGATTTTATAGATCGGGTCAATTACGATTGCTATGTAGTTTTTCTTAGAAGCACGACGTATTAGCTTTGGTGCAAGCTTGTCCATCGGGACAGACTTTCCGCGCAGATTCCAGATATCAATGTTACCGAGATTGTTTGGCGCCCATCCCAGCGCTGCGTACACGTCTTTAAATCGGTGCAGGCAGCTTGCGCGGTCAAGCTCAAGGTTGACGTATAGGATGCGTCCCCGCGTACAGCTAAACCCCAACCAGTCGCGTCCTTCTGCAATCGCACAGCACAACTCAATTAGGGAATAAGACTTTCCGGCTTTTGAAGGACCTGCAAGAAGCATCTTGTGCCCCTGCCTCAGCACTCCGTCTATGAGTGGAGGAGACAGCTCAGGAAGGTTGTCCCATGCATCAGTGAGGGCTTCTACGTCGGGCAAATCGTCATTGATGCTTTCAATCCATTCCTGCCACTCTTTCCAGCTCTCTTTTCCGATATTTGTTGCTACCAAGAACTGTTTATGACCATTACGCATGATGCCGGGCATGCGAGAAAGCCTGGACGGATTCTTGTTCTGCGTATCTACGCTCATTCCGTTCTGCTTGAGGATGTTATAAAGATAATCAACACGCTTGCGGTATTCGTCATAGTTCGCTGCGTCAATTCGGACTATGGCATGCAGGCTTTTTTTACCGCTATGGACAAGACAGACAACCGGCAGCTCCAGCTCACTAATGATGGCATGCTGCTTTTCGATTTCCATGTCGTCGGACTCAACGAGGGCATATCGGTAATCTGTAACGTTTTCGTTTTTAACACCGTTTCCGTCAAGGGGATTGAACCTGATCCACGCCCCCGCTGCCGGGTTATAGTCTCCCAGCACCTTGCCTATATCGCCACCACAAGAATTAAGCTCTTGGATGAGCTGCCCGGCGGTACGGTCCCACGCACCTTTTGTCGGCAGAAATTTACCGTCTTTGTCCCAGCTTTCTGTTACATAGCCAACATTTTCGGATGCCTCAAAAATGAGTTCAAGATATGTGGTGAGTTCTTTGACAGGATCCCATTCGTCGGGTTCGCTGACTTCTTTACCTTCAAGCCAGGAATCGTCAACTATGGCATAGTCATCCTTTTTAGATCCGATAATGTCGTTCCAATCGAGCTCGTAGCCTTCGCCGTCAGGTATGTATGTACCATGCCAACCCTGATCGCGGGCGATCTGAACAATAGTACCTCCGGTCACCGGAGCAGCTGCCGCACCGTTGAATGAATTCCATTTCCGTTCGCATTCGCCAGAATGATAGCGCTTTGGGTCTCTCCGACTCCATGTGTCCCAGTCTTTGGCTGTGTGCCCGGCTTCTTTTAACCCCATACCGACAGACACCCATTCCTGGTAATCAAGCCGTGAAGGGTCGATATAGTCTAAGACTTCAAGCAAGTCCAGCGTATTTTCCATGCGTGTTTACGCTCCTTTGTATTCTGCCGGTATGATGTCATGAGGTATGTGCCAGCCGTTCGAGGCTATGCGGTCAATAAGCTTTTTAGCGGTTTCAAACTGCCATGTTCCAACATGCTGGAAACCTCTGCTTTCAAGAAAACGTATTTGCTTAGGTGTGGTCAGCCCCTCTATACGGCGCTTACCGAGACGGTCTAGCAGCTTTGCGGCTTTTCCCGCATTGTCTATTTCATCCGGAAGTATTCCGAGCTTTTCAAGTGTTGCGCGCTGCTTCTCAGAAGGGGGTCCCATTTCCCAACCGAATGCAGGCACGTAACTCGTGAGATCTTCGGCCTGTATTGACATTTCAAACTGCAGCGGGTCAACAAGCTTCCTCTTGCGGGATTTCATTTCAGCCAGTTGCTTTGCAAGGGCTTCTTCGCGTTGAGCAACAACATCTTCGCTGGCCTTCTGCTCTGCTTCCTGTATATCAACTGGGCATCCTGCCGCTTCTATGTTTTCCGTCATCTTCTGAGCGACTTCCGGCGTCTCGCAGATTAGGTTTGCAGGGCGGCAAAGCTCGTGACGTTCTGTGTGCCACAGGAAATCTAAGAGCAGCAGTTCAGTCTTACCTGGGAACAGTCTTGTCCCGCGTCCAACCATCTGACTGTATAGGCTGCGAATTTTTGTCGGGCGCAGCACGACGATGCAGTCCACAGATGGACAGTCCCAGCCCTCAGTGAGAAGCATGGAATTACACAGAACGTTGTATTTCCCCTCGTCAAAATCCTTGAGGATTTCTGCTCGGTCTGCGCTGTTTCCGTTTACTTCAGCGGCTTTAAACCCTTTTTCATTGAGAATGTCTCGGAATTTCTGTGAGGTTTTTACAAGGGGCAAAAACACAACCGTCTTGCGGTCGGCGCAATTCTTTTTCATCTCATCCGCGATCTGGTAGAGATAAGGGTCAAGTGCCGTACCGAGTTCGGCGGCACGGAAATCTCCGCTTTGCATAGAAACGCCGGATATATCTAGTTCCAATGGGATGGTGAGAGCCTTGATCGGACTGAGATAGCCTTCCTTAATAGCTTTGGGCAGAGTGTATTCATAGGCTAGACTTTCAAAATACTGACCTAAGTTGCGCATATCCCCACGGTCAGGAGTTGCGGTGACACCAAGAACATTGGCATCATCGAAATAGCCAAGAACACGCTGGTACCCATCAGAAAGGCAGTGGTGTGCTTCATCGACGATTATGCTGTCAAAGTAATTGGGGTCAAACTGGGCCAGCCTGTTTTCGCGCTGTAACGACTGAATAGATCCAACTACCACCCGGTACCAACTTCCGAGGCAGGTTTCCTCTGCTTTTTCGGTAGCGCACATAAGGCCGGTGGATTTATACAGTTTATCTGCAGCCTGATCTAGTAGTTCCCCGCGGTGAGCGAGCACGAGAACTCGCTCACCATTACGCACACGATCTTCAATAACCTTGGAGAATACGATTGTTTTGCCAGTGCCTGTGGGGAGAACTAATAATGTCCGCTTGACACCAGATGACCATTGCCCCTGAATAGCCTTGCGCGCTTCTTCCTGGTATGGTCTAAGCTCCATTAGAATTTACCTGCCTGATATGTAGCCTGGCCTGTAGGAATCCCCGCAGGCTGCACCGCATTAGGATCGGGCTCATAAAATTTTTTAATGTCGTTAATGGTAATCTCTTCGCCGTCGTTGTTCTTGTACGTACGAACCCCGACCTTACACCTGCCCTTTGCTCCCTGTACAGCACCCCAGTTCATCGTCATGCGCTCACCGTGTTTGCGCTGCCCAATTGATGTGAAGAATTCGCAAAGAAGGCCCTCAAGGGAAGAGTGTAAAAACAGATTGTGTTTTATATAAGTAGTACCCTGGTCGCCTTCTATGGCAATCGTAAGGATTGCTTTATTGCAGGGTGGGAGCTTGCCGCCTCCACCGTAGCGCCCACGTTCAAAGCCTGTTACAGTGAAGTCGTAATCACCTGAGGGCAAAAGCACAAAATCTGGTCCGTCATTTTCGATGGAGGATTCCCATCCGAGCTCATATCCAGTATTATTTTCAGCCATGTTAAAAATCTCCTTTTCTTAGAATGGTAATCTGTCGGGATCGTCTTCAATAAACTTGCGCATTTGTGGCCATGCTCCAACAAGCACCCCGTTTATGAAGTCGAGCGGATAATCGTGTATAGGCATATCTGAGGGGAAATACCCTCTCTTTGCTACAGCCTGCTGTATTTCAGACGGAAGAATCTTTGCTTCCCGCATAAGGTCACACAATCCGCGCGGAATGCCTTCCCAAATTTCGGGGCTAGTGGGCTGTCCATTTATTTCATAAAAGCGGGGTTCTTCTTGAACTGGTGCCGGCTCTGGTTCCCTGCTCGGAGCAGTTTCAGCTAGATTCTCCTTTGAGGCTTCTGTAGGCTTCGCCTGCTCCGCAGGAGCTTCTGCAATAATAGTATTCGGGGCGAACTGCGCAGGCTGTGCAAGGTTTGGATTTGTTGCTTCTGCGGACAACAGGTGCGCAATCTGCGAGAACTCAAACGGGAGCTCATCTGCAAGGCCATGCCTGTTCTTTGCATCCCAGCAAGGATGATGTGTAGTGTACATGATGCGTTTACCGCCTTGGGCTTTGTTTTTGCCCTTCTGAGCTCCCTGATTATCCACATTGACCACGTAAGTCTTGTAGTTTGCAAAGAGTATGATATCTGCCCATTCTTTTACAATCGCAGCCGTTTTCTTTTCGAGCTTCAGTT
>ENA-UOXR01001373-UOXR01001373.1-bioreactor-metagenome-genome-assembly--contig:-NODE-1373-length-25770-cov-8.357690_pt1 | contig 25770 bp, 26 predicted proteins | sample MGYA00238164_ERZ764825 | MGnify/ENA primary metagenome ERZ764825 (study PRJEB28920, sample SAMN05720171) | bioreactor metagenome | isolation source: Anaerobic biogas reactor | place: USA:Washington...
CGCCTGCCTTACAAGCAGGATGTCGGCGGTTCGAGCCCGTCATCGCCCACCATATGAAAATAAGGATTTCCGTTATTGCGGAGATCCTTTTTTTAGTGTGACATTTAAGCAGGACGAATGATCAGGCGGGTATTTAGCTTGGGGATCGCTTAGTATATACAGGCAGTCGGTAACTGCCGGCAACGATTGACAATTGCGGGTATTGGAGAGTTTGTCCTAATCTAATAGATTGAACAACAAAATTTTCTTAACTCGAAATGGAGGGCAATGCGCTGCCTGTTTGCAGGAAATCGACAAAATAACTAGAAATATATACAATAGGGTCAACCATAAACCGGCCCAGCAAAGAGGTGAAATATGGAATTTGTTCGCGCAGGCAGATTTACCAATAAAAAAGCCCGGCAGATGATACTAATATTGCGGCAATATGTTCCCCATATCCATTGGGAATCCGAGTGGGGTGAAGGGGAATTGGGTGATACTACGTCTTATTCTGATATTTTTGTACCGAAATATCAGCTGGATGAGGCTGAATATGTTATCGGCCTGCTGGAAAACGGTGCTGATCTGTCCGGTTACCGGACAAACAGCAGTTATCCGGTTTTGTTGGAGCAAGTAAACGATAATTACCAGGTGGTGAAACCACTGTCCACATTTGCCGGCCATGTCCGGGAGCTTATTAATCTGGCCGAGGAATTTTCTGATGATGATATGGTAGATTATCTGCGCCGAATTTCGCAACACTTGATTAATATTTATACTCTGCAGTTTAACCTGCCTGATTGTGCAGGAGGATTTTACTACCAACCCTGGCTCAGTTTCAGCCTGCCTCGTAAACTTGACCCCTTTTCTGTTTATTATGAGGTAAAAGATCCCTTTACGAACAAGGTGGAAAAGTACTATCTTGAAAAGACCCTGGAGTATATCCTGGAGGTTCTACATAAGGGTCTCACCCATTATGATATGTACCAGGAAACCGGGAATTACAAATATTTATCGCTGGCAGCCAGTATCTGGAAAAACCAATTTTCCGGTGAGGATGGCTGGGGAACTGCGACGGTTAATGTGTTGAAAGTTATTCACTATGCACAGATGTATCTGCAGCAGGGGAAGCTGCCCTGAGGGTTCACGTGAAACATATTCTGGCCTGATTAAGATTCGCGCAAGGTAGTAAAATAAACTGATAATGGTAGTATATATATTAGGGAAATAAATGAGCGGATTAAAATGGGGTGTAGAAATGGCACGATGGGAAAGACCGAGTGACGAATGGCAGTTTTTGAAAAATGTAGGTTCAAACTATGAACTGGAGTTGATAACTTCTATCCTAGCCCGGGAAGGTATTCTGGTGATGAAGAAAAGCCAGGGTTCGGGTGCTTATACGGATATCATCATGGGGGCGTCCCTGACCGGTTATGATATTTATGTACCTGCCAAACGTCTCGCCGAAGCCAGGGAGATTATAGACAATCTGCCGGTTTTTGAAGCAGATGAAATTGACTTTAACGAACCTGCGGTAATCAATTCTCTTTTGCCGACCGGCGAAGAAGAACCTGGCGAAGGCTTTATCCTGCGCAACCGAAATTTTTTCAAAGTACTGTTAATTATTTTTGTGTTAATCCCGATTATTTTCGGCTTTGCGGTAGCTTTGTTTACTGCATTCCCGGTAGATTTCTTCTCGCCTTTCGATTAAAACTGCCCGGGTACGGTTTCCTCCAGGGCAAGTTCATACACTTTCCAACGACCCTCGATTTTTTCAACCTCAATGATGTAGCGATAACGATCACCGGGAGCATAACAGTTAGAATACAAACACTCCAGTCGGGCCTGGCGATCATTGCGCATGGTAATGGCAGTGGTGGCTTTGTCATGCATGGTCAAGACAGGAATGGAATCCTGGGGGAGCAGCACCAATTGATCTAAATTTTCATCCCAGGCTAGATAACAGCAGGCCACGGAACGGGCCAGATCCTCCCGAAAACCTTGACTCAGCCATTTAACGGCCTCCTCCAGAGTGGCAGCCTTTAAAACAACCGGATATATTGAATCTCTGCGGTATTGCACATCTTCGATCAGGTCGGTATAAAATGCAAAGCTTGCTACTGCATCCTGAAAAATCTGCTCTTCCAGTTCATTGCGGTTGTCTTCCGTGCGGGCCAATGTGGGTTCAGACAAAAACGGCCGGGCGAAGAAGAAAAGGAAGAGCATCAGTACTGCCAGCAAACCGGGAATCCTTAATTTATACGCCATAAACCCTCCTGCAGAACATACTTTTTTGTATTATAACAATTTGGAAAAAATATACAAACACAATATTCTTGCAAAATGCGGTACTGATGTGATTATTAAGACAAATAACGGCGTTTTGATGCATCTTTGCCGGACGCAGCTGTGGAATCCGATCGGGAGTTGGCCAAATAATATGGCGGATAACAATACCTGATAAAACTGCACGAACGAAAAACATCAGGTGCTTATGATATTGATACAATTGGCCGGGAACATCATTGCCAAGCACTGCTGCTGCCACAGCCTATTTACTTAAGAAACAATTTTCCTGATAAACGGAAAATTCAAACAATTTCTGCTATAATTATTTTAATACGTTATAATATTTATTATTAATAGCGATTTAATATGCCTTGGCGTAATTGCGTTTAATGGGAAGGAGGATACAGCCCGACAGTTAAGTTCATTTAATAAAATGGGGGGGATTATAAATGGAGCAGGAATTGGTAATGTTTGAACGTTTTCAGGAACAGGTACACACGATTCCCAGAATGTTTTACAATACGGTTGAGAATTTCGGCGAGCGCCCGGCCTTGAAATACCGGGTGGGCGAAGATTATATGACACTTGACTACAATGGCTTTGCTGATATAGTTGAGAAAATGGGTTGCGGGTTATTGCAGCTGGGCCTCAACAAGGCAGACCGGGTTTGTCTGATGGCTCATACCAGTGCCCCCTGGGGATGGGCTGATTTTGCCATTCAAACGGTCGGGGGAGTTACCGTAACAGTATATCCTAGCCTTTCCGCCCAGGAGACGGCGTTTATCGTCAATCACTCCGAAGCCAGGTATTTGTTGGCCGGCAACGCCAGTATTGCCGAAAAGGTTACTTCTGTCTGGGAGCAAATGCCGGATCTTAAAAAAATAATTGTGCTGGAATCAGGTTATATCAGTAACGACGAAAGAATCATCAGTATTGACCAATTGAGAGAACTGGGTAAACAACTGCTGGTTAAGGACTGGGGCATTCATAAGCGCACCTGGGAGTCAATTACCGGCGATGACCCTTCCAGCATCATTTATACTTCCGGGACGACTGGCGATTTGAAAGGCAGCCTTTTAAGCCAGCAGGATCTGGTTGGGGCCTTGAGCAGAAGCTTGAAACATATGGTACTTGGCGGTTACAGTGCCAGTTTCAATGATGTGGCCTTTTCCCTGCTGCCGCTGTCGCATATCTGGGAACGCAACAATTCATATCTGGCCATGATCGCCGTGGGCGGATGCATCGGCTATGCGCAGAAACCCACCACGCTGGTGCAGGATATTCAAGCCATCAAACCGACCTGGGTGCTGCTGGTGCCCAGACTGTGGGATCGTATTTATTCAGGTTTCAGAGCTGCTTTTACCAGCAATCCGGAGGGCAAAAAACTCTACGATTGGGCTTTTGAAATTGGGAAAAAAGCCCTGGAGCACCGCACCGGGCCAAATGGAGCCATAGATCTTACTGCTGATCCCACCATTGGCATGGAGGAAAAACTCAAAGCTGATTTCTTGAAGGCCGATGCCATGGTCTTTAGCCAACTGCGCCAGCTGCTGGGGGGAAGGCTTAAAATAGCCTATTCAGGCGGTGGTGCTCTGCCGGTTGAATTGCACCGCAACTTCCTTACCCTCAATTTCCCGCTGCTTAACGGCTGGGGTCTGACCGAAACGGCAGCCGGGATCAGCCATGGTGCTCCCAATGCCACCAAGATCGGCTGGCTGGCCAAAATGGTTCCCGGGGTTGAGGCTAAACTGGAAGCAGACGGAGAGATTCTGGTGCGTGGCATTGGTATTATCCGTGAATATTATAAAAACCCGGCGGAAACCGCGGAAGCCTTTACCGAAGATGGTTGGTTCAAGACCGGCGATTTGGGTGAATTTGATGACGAAGGTTTCCTGCGTATCATCGACCGTAAAAAGTATATTATCGTTTTGGATACCGGCAAAAATGTGGCTCCGGCTAAAATTGAAGCTCACTTTGTCAACAGTCCCTTTATTGAACAGGTGCTGGTGCTGGGCAATGACCGCAAATTCATAACCGCCTTGCTGGTTCCCGCTTTTGATATGATTTTGTACATGTTGAAGGAAAAGGGCTACACCTACGATGAAAGTAAACTTGTTTATGCGGAAATCAACGGCGTTCAGGCCTGTGTTGAAGCGGGTGAAGATGTTATCAGTAATCCCATGCTCAGGGAACTGATTGACAGCGAGATCAACCGCATCAACGAGTATTTGGAAGATTATGAAACGATTAAAAAGTATACCATATTGAAACGCCGCTTTAGTGAAGAGGAAGGCGAAATGACCCCCACCCTGAAGCTGAAGAACCGGGTGATTTTCCAACATTTCAAGCAAGAAATTGAGGCGATGTACGTATAAGTTTTAAGTATTTGCATTTTGATCTTGTAACCCCCCGGGGTCACTTACCACGGCTCCGGGATTTCTTTTTTCTGCCGGCGTTTATTTAATAGTAAAAAGCTTGACAGCAGTGCGGCGGATTATTAGAATAGCATATGTAAAGTGAAAATACTTTACGCAAGGAGATCGCGCAATGCTGGAAAAACTTGAGCATTTTGTGCTATTAATTGATTTTTATGGAGCGCTGCTCACCGAAAAGCAACGCCGCATTTTAAAAGACTATTATGAAAATGATTTTTCTTTATCAGAAATAGCCGATGATATGCATACCAGCCGCCAGGCGGTTTATGACCTGATCAAAAGAGCCGAGCACCAGTTGCTGCAATACGAAACCAAATTAGGTTTGCTGGAGAGATTCAGAACCACGCACCGCAATCTGGAAATGGTCTGTGAGCTGCTGGAGGATAATGAAAATGACTCTGACAGTCTGCGTAAGGCGCGGCATATTTTGCGGGAAACCATCGAGCTGCTGTAGAAAAGGAGAGATATCGTGGCATTTGAAGGATTATCAGACCGCTTGCAGGAGGTCTTCCGAAAGCTGCGCGGCAAAGGCAAAATCTCCGAAGAAGACGTAAAAGCTGCCATGCGTGAAGTGCGTCTGGCACTGCTTGAAGCCGATGTCAATTATAAAGTCGTAAAGAATTTTGTGGCCGCCGTGAGTGAAAGAGCCGTCGGCCAGGAAGTGATCCAGAGCGTCACGCCCGGACAGCAGATCGTCAAAATCGTTTATGACGAAATGACCCATTTGATGGGGGGCAGTGAAACCAAACTGAACCTGTCCTCCAAACCGCCGACAGTCATCATGGCGGTCGGGCTGCAGGGAGCCGGTAAAACCACCACAGTTGCCAAACTGGCCCGCAATTTGACTAAACAGGGGCGCAGGCCGTTGATGGTTGCAGCCGATATCTATCGTCCTGCGGCAATCAAACAGCTGCAGGTACTGGGTGAACAGCTGGGGGTGCCGGTATTTTCCATGGGGCAGAGCAATCCGGTAGATATTGCCAAAGCTTCACTGGAATACGCGCGCAGCAACAATCGCGATATTGTTATCATTGATACTGCCGGCAGGCTGCATATCAATGAAGAACTAATGGGAGAGCTGGTCCAGATCCAAAAGGCGGTTGAGCCGCATGAAACCTTACTGGTGGTGGATGCAATGACCGGTCAGGATGCAGTAACGGTGGCGGAATCATTTAATGAACAATTAGGCATCACCGGACTGATCCTGACCAAACTGGACGGAGATACCCGCGGCGGGGCTGCACTCTCGGTAAAAGCTGTCACCGGACGTCCGATCAAACTGGTCGGGATGGGCGAAAAGCTTGATGCCCTGGAAACATTTTATCCCGATAGGATGGCATCACGAATCCTGGGCATGGGGGATATCCTCAGCCTTGTAGAGAAGGCCCAGGAGAACTTTGACGAGGAAAAAGCCCGCGAAATGGAAATAAAAATCCGCAAGCAGGAATTTACCCTGGAGGATTTCCTCGAACAGATGCAGCAGGTTAAAAAAATGGGTCCTTTGCAGGATCTGCTGGGGATGATCCCCGGTATGGGCAAACAATTAAAGGGTATGGATGCCCAGATTGATGAAAAGGAAATGCTGCATGTGGAGGCGATTATAAAATCAATGACCCCGCAGGAGCGGCGCAATCCAGCTATTTTGAACGGCAGCCGCAAAAAGAGAATCGCCTTGGGCAGTGGTTCCCGCGTGCAAGATGTAAATCGTTTGCTGAAGCAGTTTGAAGAATCCCGCAAATTGATGAAACAACTGACCGATGCGGGCGCAAAAAAGGGCAAACGGGGTTTGGTTCCGGGAATGAAATTTCCCCTGCAATAAGAATGTAACCGCTTACTTTGTTGCGGCCGACCTTTCAGGTGTAACGCCGCGGTACAGATAAAGTATAGATAACAACAAGGAGGTGACGATATGGCAACAAAAATTCGCCTGAAAAGAATGGGAGCCAAGAAAAATCCTTTCTACAGAATGGTCGTAGCAGATGCGAGATCGCCTCGTGACGGACGTTTTATTGAAGAAATCGGTTATTATGATCCTTCAACTGATCCGGCCACGATTAAGATTGATGAAGAAAAGGCACTGAAATGGCTGGCTACCGGTGCAAAACCTTCAGATACAGCAAAATCACTTTTGCAAAAGCAGGGAATTATCAGCAAGTTTGCGGAAAGCCGCAAATAGGGTCAAAAGGCCCGGGGGGGTGAATCATTCGTGAAAGAGCTGGTTGAATATATTGCCCGCGCACTGGTGGATAATCCTGATCAGGTTCAGGTTACCGAAGTGGACAATGAGAAATCCAACATTATTGAACTCAGGGTGGCGCCCGAAGATATGGGCAAGGTGATTGGGAAACAGGGCAAAATCGCTCAGTCGATCCGCACCCTGACCAAAGCTACCGCCGCCAAAGAGGGAAAAAGAGTTACCGTAGAAATTATGAGATAGGGCTAAGCAATTAGTCCCCAGATCGTCAAAAAAGGCTAATAGCTGCGTTACTAAGAAAGCCCGTTTAATCGACGTATGTTACGGGGACATTCCCCCAAGGGATGTGCCCCCATACCGTACGCCGCCCCAGTCACGGGCTTTTCGGCTGCCTTGCCCTTAGCCTTTTTTGCTTACTAATAACAAAATTTTTAGGATCATAAAAACCGTAGGCGGGAATTCATTCCCGCTTCTGAGAAAAACGAAACCGTAGCAGCACAACCTAAAATGTTTCACGTGAAACATTTTAGGCCATAGGACTCAGTCATGAATGAAATTTCTCATAAGGTTTAACCTGTTCGCGACCTTCTAGTCTACCGGGTTGGGAGATGATACAGTGGAGGCACATGAATTAGTAAGTATTGGCAAAATTGTGGGTACCCATGGCTATAAAGGTACCCTTAGAGTCTTGCCCCTGACCGATTTCCCGCAGCGTTTCAAGGATCTGCAGCAGATCAATCTGAGTCAGGGCAAGAAAGTCACCCGCCACAAAATTGAGTCCTGCAGCCCGTACAAGGATCTGCTGCTGATGAAATTGGAGGGCATTGATGATCTGGAAACGGCCCAGTTATATCGTAATGCCCTGCTGGGCGTTGAAGAAAAAGATGTTTTTCCGCTGCCCCCCGGCTATTATTACCATTTTCAACTGGTGGGATTGGCGGTTTATGATAGGGAAAAAGGTTATTTGGGGATACTGAAGGAAGTGCTGGAAACCGGAGCCAACGATGTTTATGCGGTTGATTCTGAAGTCTATGGTGAGATCCTGTTGCCGGCCATCAAAGACGTCATCCTGGATGTAGACCTGACCGCCCAAAAGATGACGGTCAAACTGCTGGATGGATTGCTGGATTAGCAGCTAATCTTATGGAAAAATGTTTTGGGAGTAGGCTATGCGCATAGATATTTTAACGCTTTTTCCAGATATGTTTTTGTCACCGTTTAATGAGAGCATCATTGGTCGGGCCAGGCAAAACGATCTGTTGCAAATAAATACAGTTAATATCAGGGACTTTGCCCGGGACAAACACCAGCAGGTGGATGACTACCCTTACGGCGGCGGTGCGGGGATGGTTATGAAAGTCGATGTGCTGGCCCGCGCGGTTGAAAGTGTTAAAGAGCCGCCCGGGCGGGTTATTTACCTGTCGCCGCAGGGAAAGCGCCTGGACCAGCAGACGGTAACCCGGCTGGCTGGAGAAGAACATCTGATCCTGCTCTGCGGACATTATGAAGGCATTGATGAACGGGCCATGAAATTCATTGACGAAGAATTGTCCATCGGTGATTATATTTTAACCGGCGGTGAACTGGGTGCCATGGTGATAGTCGATGCAGTGGCTCGGCTTATTCCCGGAGTGCTGGGGGATGATGCGTCTGCCCAGGACGAGTCCTTTGCGCAAGGTTTGCTGGAGTATCCCCAATATACCAGACCGCGCTGTTTTGCAGATATGGAAGTGCCGCCGGTGCTGCTTTCCGGTCATCATGAAGAGATTCGCCGCTGGCGGAAGAAACTGAGTCTCTGCAGGACTTTGATAAAAAGACCGGATCTGCTTTTGAACCGGGATTATGATCCGGAAGAGCGTATGCTGCTGGAAGAAATACTATTCCCCAGGAAGAAGGATAAAGGTGCGAAAAGCTAAGGTATATATTGCCCTCCTGCATTATCCTATGTATAACAAACGCATGGATGTGGTGACTACGTCGGTGACCAATCTCGATCTGCATGATATCGCCCGGTGTGCCCGTACCTACAATGTGGACGGATTTTATATCGTGCACCCCGCCGCCAACCAGCAGGAGCTGATCGGTGACATTCTATCCTATTGGCAGGAAGGTTACGGGGGCAGTTACAATCCTGATCGCAGAGAAGCTTTTGCCATTCTGCATCGGACTGAAAATCTTACCCGGGTGGTGGCGGAAATCGAAACAGAAACCGGCCAACGACCGCTGACGGTTGCCACCGATGCACGATCCTATCCGAATACGGTTTCTTATCGCAGCCTGAAAGAAGAAATTTTTACCAGTGACAACGTATATCTGTTGCTCTTTGGTACCGGCTGGGGCATGGAGCGAACACTGATGGAGCAGTGCGATTATATTCTGGAACCAATTGCCGCAGACAGCGATTACAATCATCTGTCGGTGCGCAGTGCGGTTTCCATCATAATTGACCGTTTGCTGGGAGAATTTTGGTTTAATCCGTAGAACTCACTTGTGCATGCTTTCATACTATGTTAAAATAGGCATGTTCTGTGATTAAAGGTGGTCCGCTGCATGACAGACATGTAAGAACGCCTGTTGGAAGGAGGTTGACATCGTGCAAGACATCATCAAATCAATTGAAGAAGAACAGTACAAGAAGGATTTGCCGCGCTTTGGGCCTGGCGATACCGTCAAAGTACATGTTAAAGTCGTTGAAGGCACTCGTGAAAGGATTCAGCTATTTGAGGGTACCGTCATGAAAATCAGAGGTACTGGTCTGTCACAGACTTTCACTGTACGCAGGATTTCTTACAACGTAGCTGTGGAAAGAACCTTTCTCATGCATTCCCCAAAAATAGCCAAAATAGAAGTGACCCGCAAGGGTAAAGTACGCCGGGCCAGATTGTTCTATCTGCGTGGCCTGACCGGCAAGAAAGCCCGCGTAAAGGAAAAGAGCAGATTCTAAGCAAGACTTTGATTTTAATGAAGGAGAATACCGGGCGGTATTCTCTTTTTTTCTCAGCACAATTCGGAAAGGAGGTGGCTAGAATGGCTATTAACTGGTATCCGGGGCATATGGTCAAGGCTAAAAGAGAAATCGCGGAAAATATTAAATTAGTTGACATTGTGCTGATGCTGCTGGATGCGCGGGCGCCATTTTCCTGCCGCAATCCTGAACTGGAAAAAATTATAAGTCGCAAAAAAATTATTTTTATCCTCAATAAAATGGATCTGGCTTCGCCCTCATCCACCCAGCAATATCAACAAAGACTGCAGCAGGAAGGCTATCCCACCGCAGCCATGGATTCCAGCACCGGCAAAGGGGCCAAGGAAGTGCTGCAATTGATAAAAAGCGTTTATCAGCAGCAAGCGGAGGAAATGCTTAGCAAAGGCCGGCGGATAAGAAGTCCGCGGGTCATGGTGGTGGGAGTTCCCAATATCGGCAAATCCACTTTTTTAAACTGTCTGGTGGGAAAAAAAGTTGCTCAAACCGGGGCCAAACCGGGCGTAACCCGCGGCAAGCAGTGGGTGCGGGTACGTGAAGACATTGAGTTTATGGATACCCCGGGTTTGATGTGGCCCAAGGTTGAGGAGGAGGAACAGGGCCTAAAGCTTGCCTTGCTGAACATCGTCGGGGAAAACGCCTATGAGGAATACGAAGTTGCCCTGTACTTGCTGAAGACTCTGCAGGTTAAAACGCCACAGATCTTCTTTACCCGTTACCGAGTAGAAGATGTCCAGTTGGATGCGGAAACAATGTTGGCTGAAATTGCCCGCAACAGAGGTTACCTGAACAAAGGCGGAATGCCTGATATCGACAAGACCTGTCACCTGCTGTTGCAGGATTACCGTCGCGGCAATCTGGGCCGCATCAGCCTGGATTAAGAAATATCCGTTGACCTGCGACCATGATACAAATATATATTTTAGAATACCTGCTTTTTACGAGCAGGTTTTTTTTATAAAAAATGCAGGTGAAAGCAGGAGAATTTAAATTTTCAGCGAATATAGCAAGACATAAACTAATATAATTATATAAATAATTATAAGTTATAATTAAGGGGGATTTAAGTTGGACAGAGGTAAATGGTTTATTTTGATTACGGGCCTCATCATCGGAGCGATTGCGGTGGTGCTCGTCAAGCTGGGCAACCCGCCCAATATGGGTTTTTGTATTGCCTGCTTTGAAAGGGACATTGCCGGAGCACTAGGTCTGCACCGAGCCGGAGTGGTACAGTATATGCGCCCGGAAATTATTGGCATTGTGCTGGGGGCGCTGCTGACCTCCCTGTTCGCAGGCGAGTTCAGATCCCGCGGAGGTTCAGCTACGCTGGTGCGGTTCATCATGGGTATGTTCATGATGATCGGTGCGCTGGTATTTTTGGGATGTCCGCTGCGGGACGTACTGCGTATGGCCGGCGGAGATTACAATGCTGTCGTCGGACTGCTTGGCTTTATCTGCGGTGTAGGCGGCGGAGTATGGTTTTTACGCCGGGGCTTTAACCTGGGCCGGGCAGAGGAAAGCCACAGCAAGTTGGGGGGGTATGTCCTGCCGGTTATTGTTGCAATCTTGCTGTTCATTTTACTCAAGGGAACCATATTTAATCCGGAAGCAGGCGGCCCGTTGTTCTTCAGCAAGGAAGGGCCAGGCTCGATGACCGCTCCGATTCTCATCTCTCTGGCTGCCGGTCTGCTGGTGGGATTTCTGGCCCAGCGCACCCGGCTGTGCCTGAGCGGAGGCATCAGAGATTTCATCCTGATGCGGGATAATTATTTATTAATTGGCTTTATTGGCATATTTTTAGGTGCTCTTGTTTTAAATATCGCCTTTGGATTTTTCAAGACTGGTTTTAGTGGGCAGCCGATTGCGCACAGCATGCACATCTGGAACTTCCTGGGCCTTTTCCTGGTGGGTCTGACGGCTACACTGTTGGGCGGATGCCCTTTAAGACAGCTGATCCTTTCCGGTGAGGGGGATACAGATGCGGCGGCAGTAGTACTGGGAATGATCATCGGGGCGGCAGTTTGCCATAACTTTATGCTGGCAGCATCTGCAGCCAAAGCCGCTGCTCCCGGTGTAGCAGCAGTTGCCGGAGGGCCTGGTATTTATGGACAGATTGCCTGTGTAGCGGGTATTGTTGTGATGGCCATAATCGGCTGGTCTTTCCGTGAGGAATAGGAGGATTGACAATGGAAAAAGTTGACGTGCGGGGTTTAAGTTGCCCTTTGCCGGTTATTAAAACGAAAAAAGCAATGGATCAGGGGGCCAGTGAAATACTGGTGGTAGGCTCAACTGCCGTGTCGCTGGAAAACATTAGCAGACTGGCTCAGACCCGGGCTTACCAGGTGAATATAAAAAAAGCAGATAAAAATGATTGGGAAATCGAACTGGTAAAATAGAACGAAGTTTTAACCGGAAGGTCTCGAAGCAGGCATGCAGCCTCGTCTAATGTATCGGAAAGGGGCTGATGCAAGAGTAACCATAAATAACCTTATCCAAAAAAGCAGGCTCATATCTTTCCGAAAGTAGTATGAGCCTGCTTGATTTATGTTATTTTGGGACTTTAGGTGGAGGATATTTTTTATCGTTCAGTCTTTGGGACAGACGCTTCTTTTTTTGCTGGTGGTAGCTTAATTATGACTGCAAAGATAAGTTATCAAAATTGCTTATTATATCTGGACCAGATTTTTTGTTCCTGGGCGGCACGGATCAGATCATCCCGGAAATCGGGGTGGGCCAGGGAGATGATCCCTTCGGCTTTCTGCCAGGTGGTTTTGCCTTTAATGTTGAAAATTCCGTATTCGGTAACAATATAATGCCCGGTTGATCTTGAATCGGTAACGATGGCCCCGGTCTTCAGCGTGGGCACGATGCAGGAGGCCAGTTTTCCATCCGGTTCCTGATAGGTAGAAGGCAGACAGATAAAAGATTTGCCGCCGCGGGATTCATAAGCGGCCAGTACAAAGTCGATCTGCCCTCCAGTGCCGCTGATATGCTGGGTGCCGCAAGACTCTGAACAGATCTGACCATAGATATCGACTTCGATGGCATTATTGATGGAAATCAAGCGCTCGTTGGCGGAGGCCACCGCTACCTGGTTGGTATAATCAACCGGGAAAGATGCGCAGCTGGGATTATCATCGATAAATTCATAAAGCCGCTTACTGCCCAGTGCAAAGCTGTATACCATTTTTTCCGGATTGTTGCTTTTACGGCGACCGTTTAGCTTTCCTGCTTCAAACAGATCAACAAAGGCATCGCAAAACATTTCCGTATGGCAGCCCAGATCTTTCAGATCGGATTCACAGATCATCAGTCCCACTGCGTTGGCCATGGAGCCGATACCCAGCTGAATACAGGAACCATCTTCGATTTCAGCTACGATCTGCCTGGCTACCTTTTGGTCAACTTCTCCGAGGGCTGGGGGCACTGCAGTGATCATAGCTTCATTTTTGCCTTCGACAATATAGTCCACTTCGGATATATGAATTGCTTCATGGTATCCTCCCAGGCAGCGAGGCATGTTGGTGTTTACTTCTACGATCAACTGCTCAGCTCGTTCGCAGATTGCCTTATGATGGGAATTTTGCGGACCAAAATTGAAAAAACCGTTTTTGTCCATCGGACAAACTCCCAGCATGGCTACCTGAATGGGATCTACCTCCTCGCGGATATAACGGGGAACTTCCAAATAGCGCATGGGGGCATAGTAAATTGGGGTTTTCTGACTGGCAATTTTACGATCCAAACTGGAAAAATGCCAGGATTGGCAGCAGAAGGATTCCCCCCGGGGATCGGCCTTTACTACTTCAGGCATCCGCAGACTAAGCAAAGTCCAAATCTTGACATCCCGTAGTTCATCTTTTCTTTTGGCCAGGGCTTTATCCAGACTGACGGGATGAGCATTAATCGAACCGTAGCTTATCCAATCGCCCGATTTTACTGATTTTACTGCTTCGTCAGCGCAAACCAGTTTGTTTTTATATTCCTGCCAGTAACTGCTCAAATATTATTCTCCTTCCCACCATCAGCAAAATATTATGATCTAGATAAATTTCTATTTAAACTATTTATGACTGTTTGTCGCGCTGGTTTTCTTCTGGCGCAAGGATAGAACTATGGCCGGGATCAGTGAAACGGAAATTATCGCCAAAATTACGAAAGTAAAATTATCCCGAACCCCGGGAACATTTCCGAATAAATAGCCGCCGGCCAGAAATACCAATACCCAGGAAACACAGCCGATCAGGTTAAAAAACGTAAACCGGGAATATTTCATTTTTCCGATTCCGGCTACAAAAGGGGCAAAAGTTCTGATGATGGGTAAAAAACGAGCTATGACAATTGTTTTTCCGCCGTGTTTTTCGAAAAAGTCGTGGGTACGGATAAGGTATTCTTTTTTAAAAAAACGACCAGAATCTCTTTCAAATATTTTGGGGCCGATGAAATTGCCGATTTGATAATTTAACATGTTGCCCAAGATGGCTGCGACCATAATTATCAGGCAGATCAAAAGGAGGTTAATCTGGCCGCTGGCTCCCAGCGCCCCCAAAACAAAAATCAATGAATCACCCGGTAAAAATGGAGTGACAACCAGACCAGTTTCGCAGAATATGATCAAAAAAATAATCGCATAAACAAACAAACCATAGCTGTTGATCAGATAAATCAGATGTTCATCCAGATTAATAATCAAGTCCATTAGATTAAAAAAAATATTGCAATCCATTTTATATTTTCCTTTTTGGATATTTATGCAGGCTAACAATCTTTATTACCATTTCCGGCCGCAAACCAAAATTGCCTTTCCTGCCCATAACTAACTAATATAGTATACAATAACGAGAGGCTCTGACAAATAGAGAAAATAGAAAAATAAATGTATATATAAATAAAAGCATATATAAAAATATATTTTACATTTTAACAGGAAGTTGGGGGATAAAAAAGGAATAATTAATTAATATTTTATTAAAATTCAAGACTTTTGCATAAATAGCTCTTAGCCAAAACTATTTGAGATGGAAAAAGATTGTACATTTTCAAAATACTCTGGGTGGCATTTTATATTATGTAAATTCCTCATTTTATAGTCGGCAAAAAGGAGATAAAGGCAATGGCTTTTTCACAGTTGTTCAACCCGGGGAAAATTGGTAATCTCATGGTTAAAAATCGCCTGGTGATGGCTCCGATGGCCAGCAGTTTTGCTGACGCCAACGGTGAAGTCACCGATACAATGCTGGCTTACTACCGTGCCCGCGCCCAAGGCGGTGTTGGACTTGTAATTGTTGAGGCCGCTTGTGTGGATTCTCCGGTTGGGCGGGACGGGCCACATCAGCTAAATATTGATCAACCCTCCTGTTTGACCGGCTTGCAGCGTTTGGCAGAAGAGATTAAATTGGCCGGTGCAAAAGCGTTTATTCAGTTATTTCATGCCGGACGGCAGGGATCTTCGCTGCTTAACGGCGGGGAGCCGATTGTTGCTCCTTCTGCTATTCCCAGTTCTATGAGCCGGGAAATACCCCGGGAATTGACCCGGGAAGAAATTCATATCCTGCGGGATAAGTTTATCTCCTCGGCTTTTTATGCATACCAGGCAGGTTTTGATGGGGTAGAGCTGCATGCCGCCCATGGATACCTGCTTAATCAATTTCTTTCTCCGCACTGCAACCAGCGCCGGGATGAATACGGGGGCAGTTTGGAAAACAGGATGCGACTTCTGCTGGAGGTCATTACCGGTATTAAACAACTGCTTCCGCAGTTTGCGGTTTCAGTTCGCCTGAATATCGATGATTTTGTCAGCGGAGGGCTCAAAATGGATGAAAGTCTTGCTATTAGCCGGGCTCTGCAGGCAGCCGCAACCGATGTCATCAATTGTTCTTCGGGTACTTATGAGTCAGGGCTTAAAAGTATCGAGCCCGCCTCCTATCCTGAAGGCTGGAGAATTTATCTGGCCGAAGCAGTAAAGAAAACGACTGTGGTACCGGTAATCGGCGGGGGAATGATCAGGGATCCGCAGCTGGCCAACCAGATTATTGCCGAGGGCAGGGCGGATTTTATATTTCTGGGACGCCCCTTGCTGGCTGATCCTCAATGGCCGCTGAAAGTAAGACAAAACCGGGTGGAGGATATACGGCCCTGCATCGGCTGTAACAACTGTATCAGTAATAATTTTAACGGCCTGGCAATTCGTTGTACGGTCAACCCCTATACGGGACGGGAAAAACAACTGGTAGATACAAAGCTGCCCGACAGCCATCTGCGTGCGGTCGTAGTAGGTGGGGGGCCGGCCGGGATGCAGGCTGCCCTTTCGCTGCAGGAACGAGGGATAAAAGTTCAGCTTTATGAACAGGAGGAGCAGCTGGGGGGAGGCTTGAATCTGGCAATGATTACTCCCCACAAGGAAAGGGTTCAGCAACTGCGTGACTACATGATCCGCTCCCTGGAACAAAGCCGGGCAGAAGTATTTTTAAAGCGTGAATTCACACTTAGCGATTTGCAAGCAATAAATCCTGATATTCTAGTTATTGCCACCGGTTCGATTAGTTCCTGCCCGGCCTCTGGTCGGGATGAAAATGATATCAGTTGGGAAATAAGCAGGGTGCTGAAAGAGAAAGTTGATTGGTTTGATTTACATATTGCCATTATCGGGGGCAACAGCTCCGGCTGTGAAGTAGCTGAATATTTAAGTTTGCGCAGCAATCAGATCATACTGGTTGAAAAGGACAAAATACTGGCACGGGGGATGGAAAAAAAGAACCGCCGGGATCTTTTAAACCGCTTGGATGGCCTGGGAGTGCAAAGAAAAACCGGTTGTGTTTTCAAAAAATTAATCGATCATAAACTGATCATTGAAAATCAGGACGGTTGGGAAGAAGTCCTGACTGTAGACAAAGTGGTATGGGCGACCGGCGCCTTGCCCAATAACAGTATATACTATGAAGCTATCGAAAGTGTCCCCCGGCTGTTTCTGATCGGTGATGCCAATCAGGTCAGAGGGTTTACGGAGGCCATCAGCGAAGGTGCTGCCGTGGCCGACTGCATTTGATGATTGAGCAGGGACGGGGAGAAAAATGACTGGTGTGAAAAAGAATGAAGCAGAATCACAACGACTGGAAAAATTAAAAAAATTTGAAGACATGGCTTATCGGGAAGGGTTTCAACTGATTGCAGGTACGGATGAAGTGGGCCGCGGTCCGCTGGCCGGTCCGGTGGCGGCCGCAGCAGTGATTTTGCCGCGCGATTTTTATTTGGCAGGGGTAAACGATTCCAAAGCCCTGAGCGAAAAAAAACGGCGCGAACTGGTTAATCAGATCAAAAAAGGGGCAGTCAGCTGGGCGGTGGCTTTATTATCTCCGCAATACATTGACCGCGAAAATATTTTGAACGCCAGCCGTACAGCCATGCGCATGGCAGTGCAGGCCCTGCGTCCCGCTCCCGACTTTTTGCTGGTGGATGCGATTCAAATACCTGATCTTAAGATCAGACAGCTGCCGATTATCAAGGGCGACAGCCTGAGTGTTTCGATCGCCTGTGCCTCCATTATTGCCAAAGTGGAAAGAGACGAGGTCATGCAGTCTTATGACTATTTATATCCGCAGTACGGATTGGGCAGACATAAAGGCTATGCCACCCGGGAGCATTTACTGGCTCTGCAGAAGTATGGCCCGAGTCCAATCCACCGCCGTAGCTTTGAGCCGGTCAAATCCATGCTGAAAGACAGCAGCAGCGAACAAATCACCTTATTCTGACAGGGGGAAGCGCAATGAAAATAGCGTTGGGCCGGCAAGGAGAAGAAATTGCCGCTGCTTACCTGCAACAGCAGGGCTATGAGATACTGGCCCGCAATTACCGCTGCCGCTATGGGGAACTGGATATCATCTGCAAGAAAAACAACATAATTGTTTTCGTGGAGGTCAAAACCCGCCGCAGCGATTTATTCGGTTCTCCCGAAGAAGCAATTACCAGGACTAAAATTCAGCATATCAAAAAAGTTGCGCTGCTTTATCTGGCGGAAAACAAAACGTCCTGCCGGGAAATCCGCTTTGATGTTGTAACCATTTTGATGAAAGCTGACCGGCCTGAAATTAACCACATTGAAGCAGCTTTCTAGGCATTGATTAACAAATAAATTTTACCTAAAATCTCTTCGATATTGCTGTTGACTAAAGATATAGACATATATGCGGTTCTCTTTGACTGCGTTTTTAAATTATTTAAAAATCCTCAAATAATTGTTTTAGCAATTTTATTGCAAATATAGCAGCAAGTATGGATTTCATAAATGGCTGGGCATAATATAATGTGCAAAAGTAAATATTAACGGATGCCATTCATTCATTTTCATCTGGGATTGTGGGCTGCAGGCAGAAGGGTTTTCTAATAATTATTTGGAGGTCAGATATGCTTATTTACGGGAAAGAGATTCGGGCACAATTAAAGGAACGGCTGATTCGGCGCATCGGCTCAAAATCAATGGCCATGGCGGTGGTCCAGGTGGGGGAGCAGCCTGATTCCGAAGCTTATATAAACGGCATCAAGAGATTTGGGGCTGAGTTGGGGGTTACCGTGGCAGTGATTAAATTCCCCGAGGAGATTACCGAAGAGCAGCTGCTGAAAGAGATCGGGCGGCTCAACCAGGATGAAAAATACACCGGGATTATGCTGCAAAAACCCTTCCCGGCTCATATTCGGGATGAGATCGTCGTCAATGCCTTGAACCCTCGCAAAGATGTGGAAGGGATTCATAATTTCAATTTGGGCAAGATCATCAACCGGGAAAAGGGCATAAGGCCGGCAACGCCCAAAGCGGTAATCACAATGCTAAAGTATAATAACGTCAAGCTGGAAGGTGCCCGGGTTACAATTGTGGGCCGCAGCAGCATCTTGGGAAGCCCGCTGGCCCTGATGCTGACGGCGGAGAATGCCACCGTTACCCTGTGCCATACCCGCACCCGCGACCTGGCGGAAGAGCTCAGGAGGGCTGATATCGTGGTGGCGGCCATGGGGCAGCTGAATTTCATCAAGGCGGAAATGATCCGGGAAGAAACCATCATCATCGATGCCGGGATCAACTTTGATGAATCGGGTAACATGTTTGGCGATGTTGATGAGCAGGCCAAAAACAAAGCCCGAATAGCCAGTGCAGTACCCGGCGGGGTAGGCCTGGTCACGGTGGCGGAACTGTTTGACAATCTGTGTCTGCTGCAGGAAATGAATCAGTAATGTAAATCCGACAATTAAAGATAAAAATCCGGAAAGAAAAAGTTTGCGCTCCTGCATGCGCTGCCGTCCAGCCTCAAATTCCGATTCTGAAAGGGAGGGTAATACGATGGCTGAATACATTGAAAATACCGGTGACTTTACTGGCCTCTACAATACCTGCATCTTTTATCAGAGCTGGCAGGCCGAGCATCCCCGTGGGGTGGTGGTGATTGCCCATGGGGTAGGGGAATATAGCGGGCGTTACAGGAACTTACTCAACCGCATGCAAGGCGACGGGATTTCCTTTTATGCTCTGGATCACCGCGGCCATGGGCGTTCGGAGGGGAAAAAAGGACACATCAACTCGTTTAATGATTATACTGCCGATTTAAAAACCTTTATCCAGATGGTCAGAGCCGAGACAACCGGCCTGCCGTTGACCCTGCTGGGGCACAGCATGGGCGGAACCATTGCCTGCAAGTTTGCCCTGGACTATCCCGGTTATATTGACGGCTTGCTCCTTTCTTCCGCAGGATTTATTCAGGCGGTCAGGGTTCCGGGCTGGAAAAAGGGAATGGCCGCGCTTTTGTCCAACATCATGCCGGGGCTGTCCATGCCGACCGGACTTGACCGCAGCGCCCTTTCCCATGACCAGCAGGCGGTTGATGATTATGCCAATGATCCGCTGGTCCATGACCTGGTCAGCGCCCGCTGGTATATGGAATTCAGCCGGGCCGGGGAAGAATGTCTGCAAAGAGCGGGTGAATTGACCCTGCCGCTCTTGATCATCCATGGCTCTGCCGATACCATTGTTGATCCGCAGGGCAGCCGACAGGTCATGGAAAAGGCCTCATCGCCGGATAAGCAACTTTTTATCTTTGACGGGTTATATCATGAAACCATGAATGAAAGCCCCCCCGAGCGGGAAAAGGTGCTGGATACATTCCGCAGTTGGATCATCCGGCAGGTGGAAGGGAAAACAGTGGAAGTATAGCGGATAACTTTAAAATACACAAGAAGAAAGGGATCACGACCGGTCAGGCGATGATCCCTTTGGTTTGCGGCAAGTTATTTAGCTTTTTGGCGTTTATTGCTTTTGGTTTTATCCAAAACTTGAATCTGTATGTCGTGTTTTTCAACTTTGTCTTCGATGCGTTGCAAGCGTTCAGTATGATCTGCTAAGATTTCTGTATGCTCATCCAGTTTTTCATTAATAGCTTTTTGCCCGTCAAAAAGAATATTGATCTTCTCGGTTAGTTGGAATTCCATTCTGACCATGTTCTGTCTAATATCCGTGACATCGTCAGCCAATTTGGTCATATGATCGATCATAAACTTCTGAAATTCTTTATCGGTCAAAACATTCACCTCAATGGAAATATCTATGTGTTAATCATACCATATTTAATGTGTCGAATAAGTTAGGAGTTTTACTTTGTTCTGAACTTGTAAAAATTTCTTACAAGTTGCATTTTCAATTAATAAAGGTTAGCTAAGATAAAGTTTCCTCCAAACCCGGATGCAAGAGATCCCAATACATATGCTTATTAATCATCATTCGTCTACCATTAGAGTAATATTTCTTTTTTATTTACAGCTTCCCCATAATATTCAGCAATGTCTGGTAACTGTCCACGTCATGATATTTCACCTGACTGGTTGAAAGCTGGTTAAACAGCTTTTTGGCGCAGGCGATCTTGGCTTGCTCAATCGGGCGCAGGCTCATGCTTTCCATGCTGCCTTTGGTTTCGGCGATGAAATAAATATGCTTTACCGTGCCTTCATAAAAAGCGATAGCCCAGTCCGGCGAATAGTTGCCCACCGGGGTAGGTATGGCGAAGCCTCTGGGCAGTTTGGCATATACGCAGACTTCGCTGGCCTTGTCCATGTCCTCAGCGAAACGATGCTCCACGCTCTTTTCCGCGTAACCGTCGGTAAAAACATAATCCTGCACATTCTTTTTGGCGCGGAAGGCCTTGGTATAGTCACCCAGAACTTGTTGGGAAGTGAAAATACTGCTGTCGTATTGCTGTTCGATTTGATCATAGGAGATGTGTTCCACAATTAAGGCCGCTTTTTGCTCCTTGATTAAGCGAATCGCTTTGCTGATAAATTCTTCCGGATTATATCTGAACATGGCAAACACCGGCTTTTCAATGCCGGCCAGAATGGCAGCCGTGGTTCGGCGGGTCAGGTTGGTTCCATCCGCAATCTTACCAATCAGATCATATTTTATCTGGCTGATTTCAGCATGTCTCAAAGTATCGGTACTGGCGGTTTCACAGACAAAACCTTCTCCCCGGGCAATTGCTCCGGCATCCAGATCAGTGGTTTGCTGGCCCTTCGTAACGGTGTATTGAAGCTGCGCCACAAACATGTTTTCGTTGATGCTTTTAATGGCTTTATGAATCAGTTCTTCGCTGTTAAAATCAACGGTATAGGCATACTGGTGATTGATGAAGCCCCACAAAGTTTGGAATTCTTGTTTATAGAAGTTATCATTCAGAGCGTTCTCTTTAATCCTGGTTTTATTGCCGTCTTCAATCATATTGCTCAGAACACTCTCATCAAAGACGCTCTGAATCAGCTTGTGAACCCCTTCGCTCAACGACAGCAGCGCTTCCGGCAGGTCAGCCAGACAGTTGTTTTCCAGATCATTGCGATATTGGGGCGTCACGTTATCATTGTCATCTATATAATCATTCTTGATCAAATATCGATAAATCGCTTTAGCTTGATTGGTATCAAGCACCACTGGCTTTTCTCCAATCAAGATGGTCTTGCCGATAAAATATTCCGCGGTTGCTTTGGAAGGACGGTCGTATAAACATTCTTTGATGCCGGTTTGCAGATCGGCCACGAAAGTCCGGTATCCCTCACTGGCAATAACGGTCAGCATATTGATGGTATGCACCGTGTCACCGTAACGCTCGGAGTCCATCCGCTCACCGTTTTGGTTCACACACAGACGCAGTCCGCGGCCAACTTCCTGGCGCTTTTGAGTGGGACTGGCGCCGCCATGTTTTAAGGTGCAGATCTGAAATACATTGGGGTTGTCCCAGCCTTCCCGCAGCGCCGAGTGGGAGAAGATAAAGCGCACCGGTTCCTCCATGCTGAGTAATCGTTCCTTGTTTTTGAGAATCAAATCATAGGCGGAAATATCATCACTTTCATCACTGCCGCGTTTGGTGGAACTGTTTACCTTGCGGCCCTGCTTGTCAATGCTGAAATAGCCTGTATGGGTTGCATGAGCCTCAATGCTTTTCAAATAGCGGCAATAGGGGGTGTCCTCCAAAGTAATATAATCGTTGAGGATATTGATATATTCCTGTTCGAACATGGTGCCGTATTCGGAGTTGACTTCTTCCCCGTCATCATTGTATCTTCGGTATTTGGCCACTTCATCGATAAAGAACAGGGAAAGCGTTTTAATGCCCTGATCAAACAGCTGCTGTTCTTTTTCAAAATGGGATATGATCGTCTCCCGGATCTGTATCCGGCGCATATGTGATTCAGAAACATCTCCCACCACTTCACCACGGGACAAAACCATGCCATTGGTAAAGCGTACGATGCCGCGGATGGGATCGATGTCGCTGAGATGATAACCCTTGTACTGCTCCAGATATTTTGATTCCGTATAGAGATCATCGCCTACACCCATGATACGTGTTTCGCGGCTGATAGATTTTTGATGCTTGATTTCCAGCTCAATTTTGGCCAAAGGCGGCTTCTTGGGCGATATCAGGATGTTTTCCAGAAATAAATAATGATCCGTACCCTTTAAATTCTTCACTTCAAATCCTTTGACCTCAATTTTCTTGACCAATCGCTGGTTATAGGCATCCACCGCATCCAAAACATAAACCAGGTTATGATGCTGGGCGTGGGTGGCGGAGTAATTCAAGCAGAACAAAGGATTGAATTTGGCCAGCGCTGCCTGGGTCTTGTCCCCGCCCATCTTCTGCGGTTCGTCCAGAATCAGAATGGGACGGTTGGCTTTAATGACATCAATTGGGCGGCGGCTGCCGAAGTCATCCAGCTTTTCGTAAATACGGCGGGCTTCTTTGCTTTTGGCGTCTTCCTTCATGGAGGTATTGAAGGCTTGGATGTTTATGATCATCACATTGATGCCGGCACTGGAACTGAAATTGTCCAGCTCGGTCAGATTCTTGCTGTTGTAGATAAAAAAGCGGGCCTTTTTGCCGTAATGCTCCATGAAGTGCTCCTGGGTCATTTCAAAGGACTTTTTTACCCCTTCGCGGATGGCGATGGAGGGAACCACCACGATGAATTTGCTCCAGCCATACTGTTTGTTCAGTTCAAAGATGGTCTTGATGTAAACATAGGTTTTGCCGGTACCCGTCTCCATCTCTACATCCAGACTGCAGGCCCCCAGATGACCGACCAGGCTGTCTGACTGTTTGATATTGTTGCGGGCTTGCAGATTGCGGATGTTCTGCAGCAATTGTTCCCGGGTCAAAGCCAGGCGTCCATTCTCAAAACCGAGAGCCACTTCATCTTCGGCGGGTACCGGTTCAGCCATTAACGTTCCCTGGGTAATCTGCGGTTTTTTCACGATACCCAGATCACGCACATAACTGATCCGTTTGCTAAACGGCTGTCCGGCGAAGATATTAACTACACTGTTTACAGCCTCCGTCTGGTAGGGTTGAATTTTAAATTTGAATTTCATTCTGACTTACCTCTGTTTTCTTTCTTTGCGTCGGTAAGTTTTTTAATTTCCCGATCAAAGTCAGATAAATATTCTCGATCCTGGCGAACTCGAAATTTATTGTATTCCTGAATCGCAAGAGCTTGCGCGACCTCTTGACTGACTTTCCCAGCGTTATGCAAAATTTCATATTCACTAAACTTTAAAAAAGCATCCAACCGTTCTGACCAGTCAATCATTTTCATTGGCCGGTTACGTGCCGCTTGCAGTTCCGCAAAATCCAAATATAAGGTCACAATGCGATTTAGATGATCGATTTCTTTTGCATCCAAATAGTTCTTGGCTATGCCCACATCTGTAGAAAGTATTTTTCCCTCCGGAGCTTTTCTCCAGGTGGTCAAGCCCGGTACCCAACAGCAATAACTGCCTCCAAAGAGTAGCATTTTAAGGTGCGTAGCACCTCGCGGTTTCCTTCTTTTTGAACTACCGAGAATTCCTCGGTAGTTGCATCTTCAGAAAGCTCCTGTTCTGCATAAATATTTTTCAGATGAAGGTAGACATTGTCTGCAGTACAACCATACAGTTCAGCTATTCTTCTTGGCGGCAGCCACAGATTATCGTTTTCAAACAATACTTCAACATTTACATCACCGGATTCGTTCTGATACAGAATAATCTCATTGTCCGGCAGTTGCCCGCTTCCGCTCATTTTAAAGCACCTTCCTTACTGTAGTTGGACTGTAGGTGGCGAAAATCTGTTCGAAGTTGGCGGCGACGCTGTCGCTGGCCATGGAGCTGTCACGGAATACGGCATAATAGGGTTGCTTTTTGGCAATCTCGATGATGACCTCGCTGGTCACATTACTGTCAAAGCAGGCCAGCAGGTAGCCGTCGGCCACGTTGAATACTTTCTTGCCGCCGATGGTGGTTTCTTCTATTTTGCTGGACAACAAGACGCCAAGATCGAGCATGACCTGGAAGAGCAGATCCTCCGCGGTGCGGTCGGGCTTAATGTTGTCAGCCAGTTCTAAAATGCTGCCCTGGGAATACTCAGCCGGACTGTAGTACACATCTTCCATGTTGGTTGAGTCTACTTTCAAAACCCGGAAGCCGATGTCAATTTGCTGACCATACATCCCGGCTCCTTCCTTGATTTTCTTCCCGGCCCGGCGGATGCGTTCCTTGCCGATTTCACAGATGTTTTTGTAGCCGGCCTTATAGGCTTCTGATTTTTCATCGGTTGCTTCCGGCAACTGCACCATGATGAATTTACGATTGCCTCCGTCTTCGGCGTTTAATTGCATGACCGCGTGGGCGGTGGTAGCTGAACCGGAGAAGAAATCAAGGACAATATCTTCCGAGCTGGTAGATTGAGCAATAAGTGAATGTATAAGCGATACTGGTTTTGCATAATTAAAAAGACTTATGTTTTCAAAAAGAATATTAATCGATCGCGTCCCTTCTGTATTTAGCTTTACCTCTTCCATCCATGTTGAAAATGGATTTGCTGTAGAATTTAATTCACTTGCAAAACGCTTTAGCATTGGGCGTTTAGACGTATCATCTGGGAAAAGAACTCTATTTTCATTAATAAGCTTTGCCATCGATTCGGGTATAAACGACCACACTCTATTAAAATTAGGTTTATATACTTTTCCCGTTTTTGGATTAATGAGATCATAATATTGATTAGGACGCATATCACCATTCATGCCAACAGTTAGGTCGCCGGTTGTCCATATTCCTCTTGGGTCATTATCTGGATTAGAGTATCCTTTGTAATCTTTTGGCGTTCCGTTTAAGGCATTGAATCCTCGTCTCTTATATGCGAGCACATATTCATGATCTGTAGATGCATTGCTTCGATCCATGGCGGATGAAGTCCTTCGTTTCCAGACGAAATTACCAAGGAACCCATCTGCCCCAAGGACTTCATTACAAATTTTTTTTAAATTTTCTACCTCGTTATCATCAATACTGATAAAAATAACCCCATCATCCGTAAGCAAGA
>ENA-UOXR01001394-UOXR01001394.1-bioreactor-metagenome-genome-assembly--contig:-NODE-1394-length-25623-cov-10.102237_pt1 | contig 25623 bp, 20 predicted proteins | sample MGYA00238164_ERZ764825 | MGnify/ENA primary metagenome ERZ764825 (study PRJEB28920, sample SAMN05720171) | bioreactor metagenome | isolation source: Anaerobic biogas reactor | place: USA:Washington...
CGCCGGGCTTTTTGTTGGACAGCTTGTATAGCGCCGCCCCCGGGGCGATGGAGCCTGAGCCGCCCACGATGGCGTTGTTGGGATAGATGCCAAAGGGCGTAAAGAAGGCGTGCATGGAGCCGCCCAGGCCCTTGTTAAAGCCGTTTTCCCGGGCGAAGGTCTCGCACATCATGCCATAGAGCAAAAAGTCGATGCCGTTTTCCTTGGCGGATTTCTGGGGGTCTTTGACCACGTTATAGGTCTTGCCCTCAAAGAAGCCCTCCATGATGCCGTTTAGGCGCTCGTCATCCAGAAGTTCAATGCTTCTGAGGCCCTTGGCCAAAATCTCGCCGTGGCTGCGGTGGGAACCAAAGGTATAGTCGTCCAGGGTCAACAGGTAGGCCGCGCCCACATAGGCCGCCTCCTGACCGATGCCCAGATGGGCGGGGCCGGGATGGTTGTAGGGCACGCCCTGATACTCACCCTGGGTTTTGATGAGGTTGAGCATGGTCTCAAACTCCCGGATATAGCACATATCCCGGTAGATGTTGAGGAATTCTTCTTTGGTGTAGTTATTCTTCTCGTCCTTGACGGCCTTTTGATAGACGTTGACCGGGATGTCCGGCGTCCTCAGTTTGCCCGGCTTACGGACGGATTCGGGGGATACGGCCAGTTGCTTGCTCATGTTGCTGCTCCTTCTTCGTATTGAAACACCGCTTCGCGGATGATCTCTGACACAGTGGGATGGGGGAAGACGATTTTCTTGATGGTCTCCAGGTTCAGCCCCAGCTCGATATAGGAGGTGGCGGCGATGATGAACTCTGAGGCGTAGTTGCTCAGCGCCTGCATGCCGATGACCTGCTGGGTGTCCGGCCGGACCAGGAGCTTGGCGATGCCGCGCCCCCCCTCGTTTTCCGCCTGATAACGCCCGGCATAGCGCATGGACAGCTGCACAGTCTTAAAGGACAGGCCCTTGGCGCGGGCCGTGGCCTCCGTCTCCCCCACGCTTGCCAGCTCGGGGTTGGTGTAGAGCACCGCGGGGATGGCCTCGTAGCGCATCAGGTCCTTTTTGCCCAGCATGTTGTTCACCGCCACCTCGCCCTCCCGGTGGGCGGTGTGGGCCAGCATGGAAAAGCCGTTCACGTCGCCAGCCGCGTACACGTCAGGCACGTTGGTCATCATGGTGGCGTCGGTCACCACGGCGCCCCGATCGGTATAAACGCCGATGGCCTCAAGGCCGATCCCCTGGGTGTTGGCCCGGCGGCCAATGGACAGGAGCACCCTGTCCGCCTTAATAAAGTGGCTTTGGCCGTCCTGCTCATAGCGCACGCCGTTTTCCTCAATGGCGGTCACTTTGGCTGACAGGGCGAAGGTGATGCCCCGCTTTTCAAAGTCCGCCTTCAGGATGGCAACCAGGTCCTGGTCGTTTTCCCCGGCGATGTGGTCCAGCATCTCCACCACCTGCACCTGGGAGCCGGCGGAGTTGAAGTAGCTGGCCATCTCCAGGCCAATCACGCCGCCGCCCACCACGGCCAGGCGGCCCGGCACCTCATTTAAGTCCAGAATCTCCCGGTTGGTGAGGACAAAGCCCTTCTCATAGCCCTCCTTAAGCCCCGGGATGGGGGGCATGGCGGGGGAGGAGCCGGTGGCGATCAGCAGGCGCCGGCCGCTTAGAATTTCTTCCCCGGCCTTGACCAAAAAGCCTTCAGCGCCCTTCCCGGTGATCTCGGCATGCCCTGTAAAGACGGCCACCTGGTTGGCTTTCATGGTGGTTTTCACGCCGCCCACCAGGGTTTTGACCACCTTGGCCTTGCGGGCCAGCACCTTTTGGTGGTCCATCTTCAGATTATCCGCGGTGACGCCGTATTTTTCGCCGTACTTGACGCCGTCATGGAGCTTGGCGGAGTAGAGCATGGTTTTGGTGGGGATGCAGCCTTCATTCAGACACACGCCGCCCAGCTCCCGCTCCTCCACCAGGGCCACCTTAAAGCCCGCGTGGCCCGCGCGCTCCGCCGCCACATAGCCGGCGGGACCGCCGCCTAAAACAATCAGATCATATACCATCGCCTTGCCTCCTTAATCCGCCAGCAGGATGCCGATGTTCTCAAGGGCCCCCACCAGATCCTTCAGGAAGCGGGAGGCCGGCGCCCCGTCCACCGCCCGGTGATCGTAGGTAAGCGACAAGCCCATGGCCGGATAGGCCGTGATCTGGCCGTCCACCACCCGCACCCGGTCCACCGCGCAGTTGACCCCCAGAATGCCCACCTGGGGCGGGTTGATGATGGGGGTGAACATCTCGATTCCCAGGGCCCCCAGGTTGCTGACGGTGAAGCTGCCGGCGCTTAAGATGTCCGGGTTGATGCTGCCGCCCTGGGCGTCCTTGCCCACCTGCTTGGCTTCCCGGGAGATCTGGGCCAGGGACTTGGTGTCCGCGTCAAAGAGGGTGGGCACCAGAAGGCCCCGGGGGGTGTCCACCGCGATGCCCAGATGGACATGGCGGAAGAGGCGCATGGTATCCCCCATGTGGTGGGCGTTTAAGTCCGGATGGCGCTTGAGCACCCGGGAGACCGCAAAGAGAATCATATCGTTGAGGGTGATGCCGCCCAGGCCCAGCGCCTCAGGCGCGGCCTTGAACCGGGCCCTTAATGCCAGCATCTGGCTGGCGTCAAAAGAGGTCTGGTGGGTCAGCTGGGCCATCCCGGCCAGGCTTTCCTGCATGGCCTTGGCCGTCACCCGGCGCACCTTGGACAGCTTGACCTCTTCATAGGCCATGCCGCCCACGGAGGCGGCGGGCGTCGCGGGCGCGGCTGCCGCTTCCGGCGCCGCCTGGACGGCTGCCACAGGCGCCCTGTCCCGGGCGGCGAAAATGTCCCGCTCAATCACCCGGCCGTTCGGGCCGCTGCCTGTGGCCAAGGCGGAATCAATCCCCAGGCGCTGGGCGGTGGCCCGGGCCCTTGGGGAAAGGCCGGTGGCAAGGCCGGAAGGCACAGGCGCAGCGGGGGCTGCCGGGGCCACGGGGGCCGCCGGGGCCTCTGCGGGCTGGGCCAGGGCCTCAGCGGGGGCCGCCCCATCCGGCGCCAGGGCGGATACGTCCTCCCCGGGGCTGCCGATGGCGCCCACGGTGGTCAGCACCGGCACATCCTCGTCCGCCTGAAAGAAGACGGCGATCAGGGTGCCCTCCTCCTTGGCGACTTCTTCAAAGCTGGCCTTGTCCGTCTCATAGCTGAAGAGGACATCCCCTGCCTTGACGGGGTCGCCCACCTTTTTGTGCCATTCGGTGATGATACAGCTTTCCACGGATTGCCCCTGACGGGGCAGAATGATGGGATGTGCCATGTGCTTACTCCTTTATTTCTTTCTATTCAAGTGGGGGTCGTAGCCGGGGGCCTTCAATGGATGAAGACCCCCGGCGGATAAGTCAGTCGATGGGCTTGGCCATCTTGAGTAAAAGCTCTTCGGCTTCGCCGCTCCACAGGCCGTTGTTGGCCTTCACGATTTTGTCCAGCTCCTTAAACATCGGGTCCGTCTTGCCCAGTTCCTCAAAGTCATCAATGGCGGTCAGGGGCAGGCTGATATGGGTGTAGATCAGCTTCTTGGCGCCCGGGATATTGGGCAGGTTCAGGGTGGTCTCCGCCACGCAGTCCAGCCCGCCGATGTGGGTGACCAGGCCGGCGGGGTTTAACTGGCCGGCGTTTAGCATCCGGATGGCTTCCTTCATGTCGTCCAGATTGCCGTGGGAGGTGGCGGTGATGTGGGTGCGCTTATAGTGCACGTTATAGAAGTTCATCAGCGCTGAGAAGTTCAAATCCGAGGGGCCGGCAAAGAAGTTCAGGCAGCCGTCCACCGCTAAAATCTGGTCGCCCTGCTCCACCACCGGCTTCACCGGGGCAAAGCAGATCACATCGTCAAAGCCGTGATCGTCCTTGGTGAGGGCCCGCAGCTCCTTGACCGGGTCCGCCATGTTCCGGGTGTTGACATAGCGCAGGTCAATCCCCTGCTTTTTGGCCTCTTCCACCGTGTAGATGGAGGCGGCTCGCTTCAGGCGCGCCTCATCGATGTCGGTCACCACCAGAAGCCCCGGCTTGCGGTCGCAGTGGAGGGCATAGTCAATGGCGGCCAGGCCCATGGGGCCAACGGAGGCCAGAAGCGCCAGGTTGCCGCCCTCCACAATGCCCATGTCATGGACATACTCGCCGTCCCGGGTGTGGTACATGGCGTGGAAGGTGGCGATGACGCAGGAGAGGGGCTCCGTCAGGGCGCCCAGGAAGAATACATCCGAATCATAGGGGATGAGGCAGTCCATTTTCAGGGTTTCAATCGGAATGGACACATAGGTGGCGTTGCCGCCGCAGTCCCGGTAGGAATAGCCGGGGGCCAGCATGGAGCCCTCATAGGAGTGGGCGGGCTGGATGACAAAGCCGTCGCCGGGCTTGTATTTATGCTGCCAGTTTTTGCCCACCTTCACGATGCGGCCGCAGAACTCGTGCCCCACCATGGTGGGGTTGGTGGCCACATCATCCGGAACCCGGGCGTGGTCCGCCCCCAGGATGGCGGCCTTATAAGTGCTCATGCAGATGGAGTCCGTGATGACCTCGCAAATGACGGAATCATCTGTCATGGGAGAAAGCTCAAACTCCTCCAGTCTCAGGTCTTGTTTGCCGTACAGGCGAACCGCTTTGGTTTTCATGGCAATATTCCTCCGTTTTCGTGTTTGATCAGCTGCCAGGTGCTGTCGATCAGGTTGGTGAAGCGCTCCTCCTTCATCTTTTCGATGACGAAGCGCTGGCGCGGCGAGTTGATGTCCTCCCCGCTTATCTGCATCATACCATACTGGTCACAAAGTTTCCTCACCCGTGCCAGCTGTTCATCCGTGTTGCGGGTGGGCATATAGGTCACCGCGCGGATGCCCAGGGCATTGATGGTCTCAAACAAAAGGTCCAGGTGTTTGTCTTCAAAGGCCTGGGCTTTTTTGTCCCCGGTGACGGACTGGGTCACGTCCCCCAGGTAGGCGTAGGCCAGGATGCCCCCGGTTTTTTCCGCGAAGGCGATATAGTCCCGGATAGGGGGGCATTCCTCCGTGGCGTCAACATAAACCCTGGGGATAAAGTCCTTCTTCAGCTCCCCGATGCGGTCGTACTCCAAAAGCATCTCCCGGCCGGGGTTCTCCGCCCGGGCCAGGGCCTGCATCAGATGCCGCTCGGTGACCCCGCCGCCGTCATGGAACATGGAAAGGGGCAGCACATCCCGGTCAAAGTCAATCTCAAGGCCGCTTAAGCGGCGGATCCCCTCGGTCATCTGCCGGTTGCGGCGGTTGCGGGCCTCCCTTAGGGGAACAAAGTACTCCTGCACCAGGGGGATGCTTTGGTGGGGCACCGCGTGGAGCACCATGTAGCTGATGCCCAGCTGGTCCGGGTTGTTGGTGCGCAGCCGCTCAAAAGGGGTGCCCGCCATACTCACCCGGGCCTCCACCCCCACGGTGACCGGAAGGCCCAAAATCCGCCCCGCTTCAATAAATTCCTCCGCCCCGCCCATGGAATCATGGTCCACGATGCCCGCGGTGCACAGGCCCTCTGCCCGGGCGGCGTAAACCGCGGCCGCGGGGGAATAGGGCGAAAAGGAATAGAAGGTGTGGATGTGGTTGTTGATGTAGCGGGGGTTAATAGGCGGAAAGTCCGCCTTGCGGGCCTCCTCCGCCAGGTTTTCAAGCCGCTCCTGAGGGCTGGGGGCGTTAAGGCGCGTGAGGATGCTCTGGTTAATCAACTCAGCATCACCTGCCCTCCGGTGACGGGAATGGCCTGCCCCGTCTCATAGGCCTGCTCCACCGCATAAAAGATGGCCCGGGCCACGTCCAGGGGCAGACAGCCCCTTTTAATCAGGGATTTTGACAGGTAGGAGGCCTTCACGTCCTCCAGGGTTTTGGCGCCGGGGACTTTGCCGGCGTTTAGGTACTGCACAAACAGCCCCTTCTCCGGGTCGCTCCACAAGGGGCCGTCGTAGTAGTTGCCGGGGCAGATGGCGTTCACCTTGATGTTGCAGGGGGCCAGCTCCATGGCAAAGGACTGGGTCAGGCCGATGGCGCCAAACTTGCCCCCCGCGTAGGCGAAGTTCTTGTTGCTGCCCACCAGGCCGGACTTGCTGTTGACGGTGATGATGTCCCCGGTCCATTCCGGGTCCGCCTCAAACTGGGCCTTCATCACCAGGCTTGCGTACTTCACACAGGTGAAATAGGCGGTGTAGTTGACCGCGGTGACAAACTCAAAGTCCTTCTTCTCCATCTCCTCAAGGCCGCCCGCCCTTAGGACCCCCGCGTTTGAGATAAACAGGTCCAGGCCGCGGAAGGCTGACACGGTTTGCGCCACAAGGCCGGCCACGCTGGCCTCGTCGGACACGTCCACCTTCACCGCCTTTGCCCGCTCCCCCAGGCCTGAGGCTACCTCCTGGGCCAGGGGCTCATTTAAGTCCGCGATGACCACAAAGGCGCCCTCCTTGTAAAGCTCCTGGGCGATGCCCAGGCCAAAGCCCTGGGCGGAGCCCGTCACCACGGACACCTTGCCGGAAAGCCGGCCGGGGGCGGGGGAAAGCCGGTCGTTTACATGCTTGGCCGCCAGGGCCAGGGTGCTTGACAGATCAATCATGCGCTTGCCTCCATCAGCTGCTGAAGTTTGCCGTAAGCGTCCACCCAGGCCTGGGTGGTCTGGGGTTCATAAAGCGTGGTCTCCACCGAGGCGCGGGCCAGGGCGCGGGCCTCGGCGATGTCTTTTACCAGGCCCAGGGCCTGGGCCTGCATCAGGGCGTTGCCAAGAGCGGCTCCCTCAATGGGGCCCACCGTGGTGGGAAGGCCGGTGGCGTCCGCCGCCATCCGGTTGAGCAGGGGGTTCTGGATGCCGCCGCCCACGATGTTCAGGCTTTGGATGGGCTCTCCCAGGATGTCGCCCAGGCGCTCCACCGCCCAGCGGTACTTAAGCGCCAGGCTCTCATACACGCAGCGGGCGATTTCCCCGATGCTCCGGGGCACCGGCTGCCCGGTTTCCCGGCAATAGTCCTGGATTTTCCGCGGCATCTGGCCCGCGGTGAAGAAGCGCGGCGCGTCCGGATCCACAATGCTCTGAAGCGGCGGGGTGGCCCGGGCCATGGCCTGAATCTCAGGCCAGGTGTATTCCTTACCCGCTTCCCGGGTCCATACCCGGCGGCATTCCTGAATCAGCCACAGGCCCATGATGTTCTTCAGCGGCCTGAAGCCGCCCTGCACGGTGCCTTCGTTGGAGAAGTTGCTGTCAAAGACAAAGTCCGTCAGCACCGGCTCTTTTGTTTCCACCCCAAAGAGGGACCAAGTGCCGGAGGAGCAGAAGGCGAACTTGCCCTCCCCCGGGATGGCCGCCACGGCGGAGGCCGTGTCATGGGTGCCCACGGCCGCAAAGGGCACCTGGGGCACGCCCATGGCCTTGGCGATGTCCGCCTTCAGCCGTCCCCTTGGGGTCCCGGCCCAATCAATGGCGGTGAAAATATCCGGGGGGATGTCAAGCTTTGCCATAATCTCCCGGCTCCAGCCGCGCTTTTTCACATCCCACAGCCCTGTGGTGGTGGCGTTGGTATATTCCGTGCCCTTCTCCCCGGTGAGATAATACCCCAAAAGGTCCGGCATCATCAGGAGGGTGCGGGCCTTTTTAAGGGCCTCGTCCCCTGAGAGCACCCGGCGGTAGAGCTGGTAGGAGGTGTTGAAGTTCAGGGCCGCGATGCCCGTATGCTCAAACATCTCCCGCTTGCTCACCTTTTCCCAGGCGGCTTCCATCTCGTGGTCCGTAGCGCAGCGGTAGGCCCGGGGGTTTTCGATCAGCTCCCCGGCCTCATCCAGCAGGCCGTAGTCCACCCCCCAGGTATCAATGCCAAAGCAGGCCGGCTCAAAGCCCTGAGCCTTTGCCTTTTGGAAGCAGGCCTTCATCTCCCCTAAGATATGGTGAAAATCCCAGTGGCCCAGTTCTCCCTTGGAGATGAAGTTGTTCTCAAAATTGCCTACCATGTGCAGGGTGATCCGCTTCCCGTCAAAGCGGGCGACGATCCCCCGGCCGTTGGAAGCGCCGATATCAAAGGCCAGAAAATCCGTGGTTTTCATTGCTTTCCCTCCGCCAGCTGTTTGCGGTACTTCTCGCTTTCCCAGCTGCCGATAAACTGCCGGGCCGCCTCCCCCATGGTCTGAAGGGTGTAGCCCTTCTCCCTTATGGTCTGGGTGATGAAGGTCACCGCGCACAGGGTTTCCTCAAGGGTCAGGGCGGTGTGCTCCGGCAGCTGATAATGCGCAAGGCCGGTCGCACGGTCGATCACCGCGCTCTCCCCCAGGGTGCCCTGAAAGAACACCATCTGATCCGGATACAGGGGGGCTTCCAGCAGCATCCCGTCCGGATAGGCCGTGCCCCTCAGGCGCTCTTTCAGCCAGGGGGTGTCGGAGACAAAGCCGGCGCCCTCTGCCTTCACACGAACCGTGGGGAAGGCCCCCTCCGCCAGGCCAAAGAAGGCGGCCAGGCGCTTGTTCATGTCCTCATGGATCGCCAGGCACCGGGCCTCCTCCTCATGGTGCACGATGACGCCGTGGTTTTGCATCACCAGCACCTGGGGGCGGCCTTTTTCCTCCAGGATATCCCTGATGGTAAAGGTGAGGGTGGCGCCGGGATTGACATAGGGCACCACCGCAAAGCGGTAGTCAGCACCCTTAAGCGCCTCCTCAAGGACGGCCTCCGTCTCCCGGCAGCAGGCCGCCAGGTTGGCGTACACGCTATGGGTATGGGCCACAAAGCGGTCAAGCAGCGCGTGAAAGCCCGCCTCCACCGAGGGCCTCAGGGGCGCCAAACCCTCGATCGCCACCACCGCCTCCCTGGCGGCAGCGGACCCCGCCGCCTCCGTGTCCGGGAAATCCCCGGCCTGATGCTGCCCATAAAAAGAGCGCAGCGCCTCAAAGTCCAAGACCGCGTAGGCCTTATCAGGCGTGATGTCCCGCAGCAGAAAACCGGAGGCCTTCACCGCCATCAGCCGCTCATCCAGCTTCATGGAGGTGTTGCCCCCGCCGCCCTGCACATAGTCCGCCCGATTCCCCAGCGTCTTTGAAAACCGGCTGAAGGCCAAAAGGGCTTCAGCGTAGCGCTCAAAAAAATCCATGAAAACCTCCGCTCTTCCTCACATCCAAGGGGCCCAAAAGGGCCCCTTGGGGTCAAGCCACAGGGCTTAGATTAATACACGTCTTTCCAGTCGTCGATGTTCTCAGGGGTGAAACGGAAGGGGTCGCCCACCAGAGTGAAGGTGCCGCCATCGCCGGCATCCATGATTTCCTTCTCGCCCAGGCGGCCGGAATCAAAAGACTCGCCCGCAGCGCCCGTGATGTCGCCCTTGACCAGCGCCACGCTGGCATAGGCCGCGCAGTAGCCCAGGTCGATGGGATTCCACAGGAACATGGCCTCGCTGGTGCCGTCCTTTAAGTACTCCGCCATCTCAGAGGGCAGGCCCAGGCCGGTCAGCTTGATTTTGCCGGAGAGGCCGTTGTCCTTGATGGCAACAGCGGCGGCGGCGACGCCCACGGTGGTGGGGGAGATAACGCCCTTAAGGTCCGGATAGGAGTTGATCAGGCCCTGCATCTCCTGGATGGATTTGTCGGTCAGGTCGTCGCCATAGACGATGGTGACCAGTTCGATTTTCTCATACTCGGGCTTTTCCAGCTCTTCCTGCATGTAGCGGATCCAGGTGTTCTGGTTGTCCATGGTGGCGCCGGCTGACAGGACGGCAATCTGCCCTTCCCCGCCGATCTGCCGGGCAATCTCTTCCACCTGCACGCGGCCGATGTTCTGGGCCACGGAGGGGTCGATGTTGAGGATGCGGCCCTCGGCCTCCACCTTGGAGTCCCAGGATACCACTTTGATGCCCTGATCCATGGCGCTTTGCAGCACGCTCACCACGCCGGCCGCGTCATTGGCGGAGATGGCGATGGCGTCCACGCCCTGCTGGATGTAGCCTTCGATGATCTGGATCTGGCCTTCGTTGGAGGAGTCCGCCGGGCCGTTGTGGATGAACTCAAAGCCCAGCTCCTTGGAAGCTTCCTCAAAGCCGCGCACCGCCGCTTCAAAGAAGGGGTTGCCGGTCTGCTTATAGACCACGCCGATTTTGATGGGCTCTTCCGCCATGGCGACGGACGCCAGGGACAGGAGCATCATCAGGGCCAGTAACAGGGATAGTGTTTTTTTCATGGTGTTCTCCTTTTTTTATTTTCAGCGGGCTTTCGTCCGCCGGAATACGGTTTAAGTCTTCTGCAGGCTCAGCCGCTGGCGGCGCAGCGCGTTTTGCTGCCGCAGCCGGCCCGCCAGATTGGGAATCAGCACGATAAGGATAAGCAGCAGGCCGATGGACAGGTTTAAGATGAAGGCGTCATTGTACACCAGCATCAGCCCGTTTTTAAGCCCCGTCATCAGGATCAGGGCCAAAAGCAGGCCGATGACGCTGCCCCGTCCGCCGGAGGTGGAGGCGCCGCCTAAGACGGCGATGGCAATCGCCTGCATCTCAAAGCCGGTGGCCAGCGTGTATTTGACCGAGCCCGTGCGGGAGGTCAGGAAGAAGCCGCCCACCGCCGCCATGATGCCGTTTAAGGTGAAGGCCATCACCTTGATGCGCCCGGTCCTGATGCCGGAATAGCGGCTGGCGGTGAGGTTGGTGCCGGCCGCAAAAATCCTGCGCCCGGAGGCGGATTTGTGAAGCCATATATAGTATATCGGCAGCACCGCCAGAATGCAGACCAGCATGATGGGCACGTCCAGCCCAAAGAGCTTGAAGGAGCCATAGCCCAGATCCTTTGCAAACCAGCTGGGGAAGCGCCCCGCGGACTGGTCCTTAAGGATAATGTAGGCGATGCCCCGATAGAGGGTCTGGGTGGACAGGGTGATGATCATGGGGAAAAGCTCCGGAAAGCGGGTGACCAGAAGGCCGTTGACCAGCCCGCAGACAGCGCCGGTTAAGAGCATCAGGGCGATGGCGGCGATAAAGGGAATCCCCGCGCCCTGGTTATAGCTGACCGCCATGACGGTGGCGGAAAGGGCGGCGGTGGCGGCGATGGAGATGTCGATGTCCCCCAAAATCAGCACCACCAGGATGCCCAGGGCCATAAAGCCCACGTCCACCATGTACACCCGGGTTTGGTTTAACAGTTTGGGCAGGGTGTAGTTATCCGGCTGCAGCTGAGAGAAGATGGCATAGACCATAAGGATCAGAAGCACCAGGATCCACTCCCAGCGTTTCATCCATTTGGGCAAGCGGTTGAGCGCGCGTTCCATCCTATATCCTCCTGTCCCGGAGCACCCGGCGCTCCTTGGCCCGCTGGATCAGCACATTGATGACCACCGCTGAGAGGATCAGCGCGCCCTGAATGGCCTTTTTCCAGAACTCCGAGTTGCCGGTCAGGCGCAGCATGGTCAGCGCGTTGTTGATCACCCCCATGGTCAAAGCCCCCAGCAGCACCCCCACCGCCTTGCCCCGCCCGCCGGAAACGGACACCCCGCCGATGACGCAGGAGGCGATGACATACATCTCATAGCCCATGGCCAAGTCCTGGGTGACCTTGGTGTCCCGGGAGGCGTAAAGCAGCCCCGCCAGCCCCGCCAGCATGCCCATGATGATGTGGGCCAACAGGGTGGAGCGGGGGCTTTTGATGCCGCTCATGGCGGCGGATTCCCGGTTGCTGCCCACCGCATAGAGGTAGCGTCCCCGGCGGGAATAGGTGAGGAAGAGAAACATCACGGCAAACACCGCCAGCATCAGCCATATCTTGCTGTTCAGGCCCAGGAAGGTTCCCCGGCTGAAGTTGATGAAGGCGTCCGGCATGTCCTTGCGGTAGATGGCCTGACCGTCGGAGACGACGTGGCTGATGCCATAGAGGATGTACTGCATCCCCAGGGTGGCCACGATGGGCAGCACCCTGCCATAGGCGATGAGCAGGCCGTTGATCGCCCCGCAGACCGCCCCCACCCCCATGCCGATAAGGATCAGCAGAATCAGCGGCGTGCTCTCCCTGAGGGTCACATTGCTCATCACCCCGTCGGTCAGCACCTGAAGCTCGGTGATGTTCAGGTTTTGCTTCATCACGATGCCCGCCGTCATGGAGGAAAGGGCCATCACCGCGGCGATGGAGATATCAATGGAGCCCACCAGCAGGACGCAGAGCATCCCCAGGGCCAGGATCATCATGATGGCGGTGTCCTCTAAGATGAACAGCGCGTTGGAGCCGGTGGTAAAGGCCGGGTTGCGCAGCCCTACCAGGAAAAACAGCACCAGCAGGATGATCGCCAGGCCCACCTCCCGCTGTTTGAAAAACGCCGAAAGGGCGCCTGTCTTTTTTGTTTGTTCAGGCATGTTCCGCGCTTCCTTTCTGGCTTTTGTCAAGGGGCATGGCGGCCTTCAGCAGCCGCTCCGGCTGCATCTCCTCCTGGCTGAAGACGGCGGAAATCCGCCCCTCCCGCATCACCAGGGCCCGGTCGCAGAGGTTTAGAATCTCGGGCATTTCGGAGGAAACCATCAAAATGCCATAGCCCTCCTGGGCCAGATCGCACATGATCTGGTAGATGGCCGCCTTGCTGCCCACGTCCACGCCCTTGGTGGGCTCGTCCATGATGATGATGCGGGAACCGCAGGTTAAAAGCTTTGAGATGACCACCTTTTGCTGGTTGCCCCCGGAGAGGGACTCCGCGGTATCCAGGCCGGTGCGGACCTTGATGTTGAGCAGATCGATGTACTCCTCCCCCGCCGCCTTTTCGGACTGGGGGGAGAGCAGGCCCCGCTTCTGGTGCAGGTCCAGCCGGGGGAGGGTGATGTTGTCCTGCACGCTCCAGGGCAAAAGCAAACCCTGCTTCTGCCGGTCCTCCGGCAGGAGGCTCACCCCCTGCTTCAAGGCCTCATGGGGGGAGGTGATGTCCTTTTCTTCCCCTAAAATGGAGATGCTGCCCTTGTCCGGCCGGGTGACCCCGCTTAGCACCTCCACCACCTCGGTGCGCCCGGCGCCCACCAGGCCCGTCAGCCCCAGGATCTCACCGGCGTGAAGGGTGAAGGAGATGTCCTCAAAAAACCCGGTGCGGGACAGGCCCTCCACCTTCAGGATGGCCTCCCCCACCGGGGCGGTTTTCTTGGGATAGAATTGGTCGATGGTGCGGCCCACCATGTGCTTGACCAGCATTTCGCTGTCCGTCTCCCCAATGTCCCAGGAGCCGATGTAGCGCCCGTCCCGCAGCACGGTCACCCGGTCGGCCAGGCTGAAGATATCCTCCAGACGGTGGGAGATGAGGATGATGGCGGTGCCCTTGGCCTTCAGGCTCCGGACGATGTTGTACAGCTCCTCGCTCTCCCTGAGGGAGAGGGCGGCCGTGGGCTCGTCCATGATCAGCACCCGGGCGTTCTGGGAGAGGGCCTGGGCGATCTCCACAATCTGCTGCTGGGCCACGGAGAGGGTGCCCATCTCAGCGGAAGGGTCGATGTCGCTGCCCAGGGAGGCGATGATGGCGCCCGCCCGCTCCCGGGTTTTGCGCCAGTTGATGGCGGACAAGGGGCCCCAGGTCTGCTCGTTGCCCATGAAGATGTTCTCCGCCACGCTCAAATCCGGGTAGGTGGCCAGGTGCTGGTGGATGGCGGCGATGCCGTGGCGGCGCGCCACCAGGGGGTCTGTCATCACCACCTCCAGGCCGTTTAGGCGGATGACGCCCGCGTCCGGCTGGTGGATGCCGGTCAGCACCTTGATCAGGGTGGACTTGCCCGCGCCGTTTTCTCCGATCAGCGCGTGGATCTCCCCGGGGCGCAGGTCAAGCTGCACCCCGTCAAGCGCCCGGATTCCGGGGAAAATCTTGGTGATGCCCTCCATCTGGAGGATATATTTGTCTTCTTGCATGCCGCTCCTTATCCCCGCTGTGCCAGCACGGTTTTCTCGTAGGCCTTGACCTTCTCAAGCCAGGCGCCGTCGGGCAGGACGCCCCGGGTTTGGCAGTAGTAGTTCCACACCGCGCCCAGGGGCAGGGTGCGCCGCTCCTCCAGCAGGGCCAGGCGGCGGGTGTTGTCCCCCTGGGCCTCCGCCTCCTGAAGGGCGCCTGCGGGCGCCAAGAAGGCGGACAAAAGCGCCTTTCTGGTGTTGCGCATGCCGATGGCCCAGCAGGCCACCCGGTTGATGGAGGCGTCAAAAAAATCAAGCCCCACGGCCACTTTGTCGGTGTAGTTGTTCCAGACCACCTCGTCCATGATGCGCTGGGTTTCGTCGTCCAGGGCCACCACATGGTCGCTGTCCCAGCGCACCGGGCGGCTGACATGCAGGAGAATCCGGTCGATGAAGGCCAGCACCGCGGTGATCTTGGCGCTGATCACCTCCGTTGGGTGGTAGTGCCCCGCATCCAGGCAGGCCATGATGCCCCGGCTTTGGGCGTAGCCCAGGGAATATTCGCTGGACACCACGGTGAAGCTCTCCACCCCCATGCCAAAGAGCTTGCTCTCCAGCGCGCAAGGGGCCAGGTCCATGCCCGCGCGATCCTGGAAAATCTCGTCCAGGGAGGCGGTCATCCGCTCCCGGAAGGCCCGGGTGTTCACACAGCTGTCCTTGGTGCCGTCCGGCATCCAGAAGTTCACCACGCTGGGCTCTCCCAGCGCCCTGGCAAAACCCAGGGCGATCTCCCGGCAGCGCTTGCCATGCTCCACCCAGAAGCGGCGCTTTTTTTCATCCGGGCTGGAGAGGGACAGGTCCCCGTCCATCATGGGGTGGGAGAAATAGGTGGGGTTGAAGTCCATCCCCACGCCCTGCTCCCGGGCAAAATCCACCCAGGGGGCAAAGTCCTCCAGGGTGTAGCTGTCCCGGTCCTTATCCGGGCTTGTCTTAACGGCGTAACTGGCGTGCAGGTTCAGCTTCTTTTTGCCGGGAAACAGGCTGTTGGCCAGACGGATATCCGCCATCAGCTCCTGGGGTTTGCGGGCGCGGCCGGGGTAGTTGCCGGTGGCGGCGATACCCCCGGTCAGATCCCCGGTGCCGTCAAAGCCGGTTACGTCATCCCCCTGCCAGCAGTGAAGGGAGAGGGGCACCGCGTCCGCCTGAGCGATCGCCTCCTCCACATCCACGCCCCAGGCAGCGTATACCTCTTTAGCGTAGTCATACCCCTGCTGAATCCGTTTTTCCAAGCTCATGGCTTCTCCTTTATTGGCCGCATACCCAGCGGATAATTATTAATAGTTTACCCGTATATGATAGCATCTCAGCCCCCTTTTTGCAAACGGTGCGGCCATCCTGAAACTGGATTAACAAATTGTTCTCATGTTATGATAAAGACGCAAGAAACAGACGGAAAGGAAAGAATGATGCGGAGATTGTTGACGGTGGGTCTTTGCCTGATGCTGGCCCTCTCGCCCCTTTTGGCCGGGGCCGGGGAGGCGCCCTCACGGCACGCCCTTTCTCTTGAGCTTTTATCACACCTTCAGGCGGAGGACGAGGCGGCGGCCCTTGAGATGATGGACAGCGCCATGAGAAGCGCCATGGCAGGGCAGTTAAAGGCGCTCTGGGCCCAGCTGCTTGCGATCGGCGGGGAATTTGTGCAGGCCGGCGCCTGGCGGGAAAGCGCCCAGGACGGCTACCAGGTCCTTGAGCTAACCCTGGAATTTACCAGGCAGCGGCTGATTTTTCGCACGGTGTTTGACCAGGAAAACCTGATCGCGGGGCTGTTCTTTGCTCCCGGAGAGGTGCCGGAAGAAACGCCCGAAAAAGAGGCCCTGCCGGAGGGCGTCCGGGAGGAGAGCGTCACGGTGGATGCGGGCCTGGGCTTTCCCCTTGAGGGCAGCCTGGCGCTGCCGGAAGGCGATGTATTGGCCGGGCTGGTGCTGGTGCACGGCTCCGGCCCCTCCGACCGGGATGAGGCCATCCTTGCCAACGCCCCTTTTCGGTACCTGGCCTGGGGCCTGGCCCAGCGGGGCATCGCGGTGCTGCGCTATGACAAGCGCACCCTGGTCTATGGCCGGGAAATCACCCAGAGTCCCGATTATTTAAGGCTCACGGTGGACGAGGAAACCGCGCTGGACGCTGTGGCGGCGCTGAAACTTCTTGCAGACCGGCCGGAGCTTTCAGGCAAAAAGGTCTTCCTCCTGGGGCACAGCCTGGGCGGCATGCTCACCGCCTATATCAACACCCTCTCAGGGCAGGCGGCGGGCTATATCAATTTAGCCGGCAGCCCCCGGAAGCTGTGGGAGTTGTCAGCCAGCCAGAACCTGCTGCTGGCGGAGGAAGCAAGGGCCGCGGGGGACAGCCAGACCGCGGACAATATCCAGGCCCTGGTGACGGCGGAGAGCGAAAAAGCCTCCGGGCTTCTAAGCCTGGACGACCAGACGGCCGCAGACCCCGGCTACAGCGTCTTTGGCATGAGCGCCTGGTATCTGCGCCACCTGGAAGGGATTGATGCCCCGGCCCTGCACCTGGCGGACGGGCTGCCGGTGCTGGTGCTTCAGGGCGGCCGGGACCGGCAGGTGACCCTTAGGGACTATGGGGCCTGGCAGGAGACCCTGGCGGGGCACCCGGACGCCCGCTTCATCCTCTACCCGGAGCTGAACCATTTATTGGGCCGCTTCGAGGGGGAAATGCCCCCCTTCAGCCAGCTCACCCTGGAGTATAGCCAGCGCACCCCGATTCCAGATGAGCTGCTGGAGGACATTGCCGGATGGCTTAAGGAACGCGCGCAATAAAGCTTCAAAGCATTGTTATGCAAAAATTTCCCGCGCGCTCAACAGCGAAAATTTCCCTTACAAAAAGCTGGAGCTGAATCTGCGCTATGCCCAGGGGTGGGAGCTGGTCCGGCTGATCCGGGAGCATCAGCTGGACTGCGCGATAATGCACCGGCCCAGCCTGGGAAAAGCGGAGGACCTGGGGGTTTTTCTGATCCAAAACTGCCTGCTGAATGTGATGGTGCCCTCCGCGCACCCCCTGTCCAAAAAGAAGAGCATTTCCCTCGCGGAATTGTGCGGGGAAACCGAGGTGCGCTGTGAGCGGGAGCCGGAGTTCTACCGGGCCATTGACAGCGCCTTTCAACTGCTTAACCTGTCGCCCCTGCCCCATATCAAGGCGCAGGAGCCGGAGGATTGCCGTCCCCTGGTGCGCTACAACCAGTATGTCTGCTTCTCCCCTTCCATCTATTCCCCGTGGTCCGGCTGCAGCGCGCTGGAAATCGCTGACTGGCCAACGGATTTTAACGTGATCTTTGTGTATAACGCCCAGCACCTCTCCCCCGCTGTTGAGAGCCTGTATTACAACATCAAATCAGGCATCACAGAGGATCTGAGCGAAAAGCAGGCCCTTGCCGGCAGAGGGATTATGTAAGCGAAAAAGGAATAAAAACGCCTTGCGGCCGCAATTTCCCCCGCAGGCAGTCTTTTGCCCCTGGCATTCGTTATCATATAATGAGCGATATCACTTTTGGAAGGAGCCTGCCATGAAGCGCGCGCTTGCCCTGCTGCTTTCCCTGCTATTAACAATAGCTCCTGTGATGGCCTCCGCCCGGGCGGAACCCACCCCGCCCTACCCCACCCTGTCGTCCGGGGCCACAGGGGCGCAGGTGGAGCAGCTGCAGACAAGGCTCAGGGAGCTGTCCTTTTTAACGGGCAAGGCGGACGGCATCTACGGCCAGCAGACCACCACGGCTGTGCGCGAAGCCCAGCGCTATCTGATAAACCAGGGGCACAGCCTGACGGCGGACGGCGTGGCCGGACCCCTCACCCTGGCCCTTTTGTATGACGACCTTGTGATGCGGGAGTTCCTGGACCTGAAAAACGGCTCCTCCGGCAGCAAGGTGACGGCGCTTCAAACCCAGCTGTATGACTTGAACCTGCTGTCCGACCGGCCGGACGGCGCCTTTGGCCCGCGCACGGAGGCGGCCCTTGGGCAGTTGCAGGAGCTGATGGCGCGACACGGCCTGCCCGGCGTTGAGGTGAACGGCATCGCGGACAAGGCCACCCGGGACGCCCTGGCGGGGGATTTGTCCGGCCTGGGGATAAAGGCCCCCATGTTTTTTGAGGACGACAGCCCCCAAAGCCTGACGCCGGATTTCCTCTACGCCCGCAGCGCCATTCTGATGGACGCCCAAACCGGCCAGGTGCTCTTTGAAAAAAACGCGGACGACAGCCGCTATCCCGCCAGCACCACCAAGATCATGACCCTGCTTTTGGCCCTGGAGGCGGGCAGCCTGGACCGGCAGATCACCGTGCCCCAGGCGGCGGAGGAGGTGCCCAAGGATTCCTCCTTGGTGCCCGTCACCCCGGGGGAGAAGATGACGCTGCGGGATTTGCTCTACGGGCTGATGATACGCAGCGGCAATGACGCCGCCAACGCCATCGCCACAATACTATCAGGCTCCGTCGCCCGGTTTGTGGACGCCATGAACGAAAAGGCCCGGCAGTTGGGCCTTGGCCAGACGCATTTTAAAAACCCCCACGGCTATCACGACAAAGAGCATGTCACCTCCGCCCGGGATCTGGCCGCCCTCGCCCGGCACGCCCTTTCCAACAACGCCTTTCTCTCCATCAGCGCCAGCCTGGAATACACCCTGCCGGAAACCAGCCGCCGGGGGCCCCTGCTCATCAAAAACACCAACGAAATCCTTCTGCCGGATTCCCCCTACTACTATCCGGGGGCCTATGGCATCAAATCCGGCTACACCCGGGCCGCCGGGTTTTGCTATGTGGGGGCCGCGGGCCAGGGGCAGCGCCAGCTGATCGCGGTGGTGCTGGACTGCCGCACCCGCAACATGGCCTGGGACGATATGAAACGCCTGTTTAATCTGGGGTTTGCGCAGTAAAAGCCGCGCAAACCCCTTTTTTATCTGCTATACGCCTAATAATTTAAGACACTAAACCGCTGTGCTCCTCCGCTTTTTGAAGGAGCTCCGCCTCCGTCACATAGCCCGTCAGCGCCCCCACCTGCTCCACACAGGCGGCGCCCGTGATGTTGCCATAAAGGATGGCCTGGGGCAGGGGAACCGCCTTCATCAGGCCGTAGAGGAAGCCTGCTAAAAAGGCGTCCCCCGCCCCGGTGGTGTCCACCGCCTTGACGCCCGGCAGGGAGGGGATAAGCATCTCCCGCCCTTGGGAATACAAAAGGCAGCCCTCGCCCCCCAGCTTTACAATCGCATGCTCCAGATGCTCCGCCAGCGCCCGGGCGGCAGCGCCGGGGCTTTGGGCGCCTGTGAGGCGCATGGCCTCCAGCTCGTTGGGGATATAAAAATCCACCACTTCCAATAAATCAGCCAGACTGGAGAGCTGCATCTCCTCCCACCAGCCGCCGTCATACACCAAGGTCGCCCCTTCGCGCTTTAATTCCTGATAAATCGGCAAAAAGGCCCGGTGCGCCAGCACGATGGCAGCGCCCCGGGAGGCCTCCAGCACCTGCTGCCGGTGGCGGGGGGTGATGTCCACCGGGGCGGTATAGCTGGTGAAGGCCCGGTCCCGGGGAGTGATCACCGCGCTGGTGACGTTGACGGGAATCCGGTCCCCCACATAGAGGTTGAAGGGCTCCACGCCGCTTGCCTCAAACTGGGCCCGGGCGAACCGGGAAAACATATCCTCCCCTAAAAAAGTCTGGATGCGGGCGGAGATCCCCAGCCGCCCCAGGTTGATCAGCGTGGCGGGATAGCCGCCCCCCAGCTGCACGCTGAAGTCCTCCGCGTAGATCTCCTCCCCCTCCTGGGGCACCCGGGGCATGCCGGAATACAGCAAATCCACGTTGGTGGAGCCAAAGCCGGTGACAAAACGCGTTTTATTCATGCCAGACCCCCGTAAAATCAGCGTTAAGCCGGATATAGGCCTCCGCCAGCTGGCGGGCCAGGCTGTAGGAGTTCACCAGAGGGTGGAGCATCAGCGCCTTCACGGCCCTGTGCTTGTCTTTGTGAATAATGGCCTGGGCGCCCAGGCGCTCAAAGTACTTCACCCGGCGGATCAGCTCCTGCTGGTCATCCGGCACCCGGGGAAAGCGGCGGGGCCGGCAGCCTGTGCGGGTGATGTCGCAGGTGACCTCCACCGTGTCCGTGTCCTTAAGAAAGTCCACCGCCCCCGCGTTTGGCACGGTGAGGATCATGTTGTCCTCCTGCCCGGAGCGCTCTATATCGATAAAATTCAGCGCCACCCCCGCATAGCCCCCCTCATCAGGCGCAAAGGGGTCAAAGGACCAGGGCGGGATGCCCCGTTTCACCCCTGTTTCATTGGCCATGTACTGGGCCTCCCTGATACCGTACCACTTGGTGAATATCTGAAGGCAGCGGTCAAAATCCCGGTCCGGGTCCAGGCCCTTCATCTCCGCTTCCATCTGGGCGTTGATCTCAAGGATGATGTCCCCCCGGGTTTTGCCGGCCTTTAAGATGTTTTCCACCGCGCGCTCCCGGTGGTAGTAATAGTAGAGGTATTCGTTGGGGATATACCCCAGGAAACGCAGCAGCTCCGGCTCAAAGAACTTCAGGTCGCTTTTGGCGTGGGCCTCGGGGCTTCTTAAAAGCTCCGGCATGATGTCCCGGCCCTCAAGCCACACCTGGTGAAACCAGCTTAAGTGATTTAGGCCAAACAGATCCCCCCGGATCTCCCGGCCGGTTTTGCCATACAGGCCCGCGAACTGGCTGAGCATGCCGCTGGGGGCGTCGCAGATGCCATAGGTGAAGTCATAGCCCATATCCCTTAAGGCCTGGGACACGATACCTACCGGGTTGGTGAAGTTAAACACCTTGACCCCCGGCTTGGCGTGCTTTCGAATCAGCCGGCAGTATTCCGCCAGCGCGGGCACGGAGCGCATGGCAAAGGAGAAGCCCGCGGCCCCCGTGGTCTCCTGGCCCAAAATGCCCAGGTCCAGGGCGATGTGCTCATCCCGGCTGCGCAGGGCGTCGCCCCCCACCCTTAAGGTGGTGATCACATAATCCGCGTCCTGGACGGCCAGGGCCGGGTCTGTAGTCAGCGAAAAGGCCATCTCCGGCGCCAGCATCCCGGCTACTTTCGCCGCCATGCCGCCAAAGAGGGCCAGCTTTTCAGCATTGATATCCATGAACACCAGCTGTTTGATCCCAAGGGATTCAGCTCTTTGAGCGATGCTCTTGGCCAGGAACATGGAGCGGCCCCCGCCGCCCCCGATGACGCTTAGTTTCATGGGTGTGTCTCCTTTGCTGGCAGAATGGGCTGAAATGGCGCGAAAAAAGGCGTCGGGCATTCCAACCGTCCAAAACCACGCCTTTTCCATCAGGTGTATACCGCGGGCGATTAATAATCGCCCCTGCGAGGGTCAGAGGCGCGTTTGCTCTGATGAAGCGCGCCGCCGATTCACTGGGCGGGCGGGTTCGCGGCAAGGCCTGCGCGCCAAAGCGTCAGCACCAGCCGGATATCCCGCAGGCATCATACGGAAAATCCCTCGCATACATCCGTAGGGGCGATTACCAATCGCCCGCGGGCGGGAAAGGCTGAAATGGCGCGGAAAAGGCGTCGGGCAATCCAACCGTCCAAAGCACGCGTTTCCATCAGGTGTATACCGCGGGCGATTAATAATCGCCCCTACAAGGGTCAGAGGCGCATTTGCTCTGATGAAGCGCGCTGACGGATGCATCAGGCTTTGGACATCAACGGCAAGCCCCACAAAAGCCCCGCTCAAAGACCCGCGCAGAGATTATAGCAAGTCAACGGTATCCTGAACAGCCGCCTAAGCATCGCCGCCAAACGCCAACCGCGCCGGTGGCGTTCGGCACCCCTCACCCCTTTACCGCGCCGATCACCAGGCTTTGGGAGACCTGCTCCTGGAAGAGGGCGAACACCAGGATGCTGGGCAGCACCGCCATGGTGATGGCGGCAAACAGGGCGGTGTAGTTGAAGCTGAACTGGGAGGTAAAGTAGCTAAGCGACAGGGGCAGGGTCCTGACGGCGGCGGAGCGGGTGAGCACCAGGGCGAAGGTGAACTCGTTCCAGGCGTTTAAAAAGGCCAGCACCGCGGCGGAGGCCAGGCCCCCCTTGGCCACCGGCAGCATCACCCTTAAATAGGTGTACAAAAAGCTGGCGCCGTCGATATAGGCGGCCTCCTCCAGGCTTTGGGGCACGCCTGCGAAGGTGGCCCGCATGATTAAAAGCGTCAGGGGCATGTTCAGCGCCATGTATACCAGAATCAGCCCCGGCAGGCTGTCCGACAGCCCCAGGGAGGTGATCACCTGATAGACCGGCTGCATCAGCGCGGTCATGGGGATCACCATGGACATGGCCAGCACGGAAAACAGCAGGCCCTTGCCCCGAAAGCGGGTGCGGGCAAAGACATAGGCCGCCATGGACACGATAAAGACGTTTAAAAAGGTGCTGATCAGGGCGATCACCACGGAGTTGAAGAAATACCGCAGGATGGGGGACACCTCCAGCGCCATGCGGTAGCCCTCAAAGCTAATGCCGGTGGGCAGGCTGATGGCGCTGGAGAGGATCTGGGCGTTGGTCTTAAAGGAGGACATGATCACCCAGAGGATGGGAAAAAGGGCCACCAGCACGCAGAGCAGCATGTAGAGACAGGCCGGCAGCCTGGCATAAAGGGGGCGGCGGTCCCGAAGTTCGCCTGTTTCCCGTTTGGCGATGGTTTTCTGTGTCATGGCTCAGTCCTCCCGGGTTTTCAGCAGCCGGTTGATCAGCGTCATAAAGAAGACGCCCAGCAGAATGATCACCACGCCGATGGTGTTGGCATAGCCGTAGTTGTTCTCCGTCATGGCCGTTTTATACAGCATCAGCGGCAGGTTGGTGGTGCTCACCCCGGGGCCGCCCCGGGTGGTGAGGTAGATCAGGTCAAACATCTGCAGCATATAGGTGGCCGCCATGATCATGGTGGTGGCGATCATGGGCTTGACCAGGGGCAGCACGATGAAAAAATCCTGCTGCAGGCGGTTGGCGCCGTCCACCTTGGCGGCCTCCAGCACCCCGTCATCCAGGCTTAAGGCCTGGGAGAGGATCAGGGTGGTGTTGTAGCCGGAGAACAGCGTCCAGATCAGGGTGACGGAAATAAAGGAGGTGGCCGGGTCATACAGCCAGTTGCGCTGAAGGGCTGGCAGCCCTACCCCCCTTAAAAAGGAGTTGAGCACGCCGTAGGAGGGGTTATAGATGTTGGCAAAAATCATGGCCACCGCGGCGTTTGAGATGATGGAGGGGATCATGTAGATCACCCGCACCGCCTTCCAGCCCCGGGGCTTTTTGTACAGAATCAGCGCCAGGATGGCACCCAGGGCGATGTGCACGGTGGTGTGGATCACAATCCAGATGAGGTTGTTGGCAAGCGCCCGGTGGAACTGGCTGTCCTTGGTGAACAGGTTGATGTAGTTTTGCAGCCCCACAAAATCCATCCGGTTGGGAAACAGGCGGTAATCATACAGGGAGGTGAACAGCGTGATCACCAGGGGCAGGGCGTATATCACCAAAAACAGCGCCACCGTGGGCAACAAAAACAGGGCGATCCACCCGGCGTTCCTGCGTCTCATCCCCTCACCTCCAGGCTTTTAGGCCGCTATAAAAATAAAACAGGCGTGTAAAAAATCAGGCCGCGCCACGGGCAGAACTCCCGCGCCGCGGCGCGGCCCAATATATAGGGAAGGGAGGGCCAGGCCTGGCCCTCCCCGGGGGCTGATTATTTGTTCCTGGCAGCGCCGTCGGTGAGCGCCTGGGCAAACTCCTCAGGGCTCATGCTGCCGTTTGCCAGGTTGGGCAGCTCCGCTGACATGATGTCCAGCAGGTTGGGGTACATGGTGGCCTGGGTGGGGGCGGTGCGGATGTCCGCGCCCTCCAGGGCCTCCACAAACTCCGCCAGCAGGGGATAGCGGTCCTTGGCGGCCTGGGTGATCTCCACTTGGGTGGAGGCGGGAAGCATCCCCTGGTTTTCAAGGGCCACGGTCTGGGCGTGGGAGCTGGTGAAGTATTTGACCATCTCAACCGCGGCCTTTTCCACCTCCGGGTCCGCCTGTTTGGTGACCAGATAGCCCTGGATGGGCTCGTCATAGGCGAAGCCGCCCGGGTAGATGGCAACGCCCACCTTGTCCGCAAAGCCCTCAGGCGCCATGGAGGGGTCGGAGAAGTCCCCGATCATCCAGGGGCCGTTGGCGATCATGGCGGTCTGCCCGGAGAGGAAGGCGTTGGCGGCGTTTTCATACTTGCCGCCCACCGCGTCCAGGGTGGTATAGTTCTGAAACATCTTCTGGATGTTTGAAAGGGCCGCGATCACCTCGGGGGTGTTGTAGTCATCCGGCATCATCTGGCCCATGAAGGCCTGCCCCGCCTCGCCCGCAGTGGCGATCATGGCGCCCATCCACAGGCTGGTCACCCAGGCGCTGTCCGCCGTGTCCAGGGAAAGGGGTGTGATGCCGGCAGCCTTCAGGGTTTCCAGCTGCTCAAAAAACTCGTCCCAGGTCTTGGCGGGGCCTTGGAGGCCTGCCTTTTCAAAGAGCTCCTTGTTGTAGAAAAAGCCGATGGTGTTCCCCTCAGAGGAGCTGCCATACAGCTTGCCGTCCCGGGAGTTGATCTCCAGGGCCTTGTCGTTGTACATGGCCTTCCACTCCGGGTCCGCCTCCACATACCCGGTGATCTCCACCAAAGAGTCGCTGGCCAGGGCCAGGTCCAGCAGGTTATAGCCGGCGCCGTAGATAACCGGCGGCAGATCGCCCGCGGCCAGCAGCACCTTGATCTTCTCGATATAGTTGTTGTCCCCCGGGATCTCCTCCACCTGGATGACGATCTCGCCCGCGTGCAGGGCATTGAACTCCTCCACCAGCTGGGCAACCACAGGGGCGGCGGTGTTCACCCCCACCTGGAAGGTGGGATACTCCAGCACCACTTCCGCCAGCGCGGAAACCGCTGAGAACACCATCAGCGCAGCAAGGGCCAGTGACAGAATCTTCCTCATAGCATTACCTCCGTATATGTTTGGTCATAAACAGACCTCGTTAATACGAACATACCCGTTGCGATGCCCGTCAAAACAGCCCCGGGGCGATGCCTCAGGCTCAGTAGCCCAGCTCCTCCCCGATCAGAATCACCTTGATGCGCCCGGGAACGCCGGAGCGCCGGGTGATAAGCATCTGGCTGCAGATGGATTCCGCGGTGAAGCAATCCCCGCAGCGCCCGGTGAGGGCGCAGGGGGTTTTGCTGTTAAGCCGCACGGTGTTGGCGGGCGCCGCCATGTTCTGCGCCCGGTCAAAGCCTGCGGGCACATCCGCCACCAGCTTGTTCATTCCCGCCAGCACGATCACCTCCTGGGGCCCAAAGCACAAAAAGGCCACCCGGTTGGCCCGGCCGTCCACGTTCACCAATTCCCCGTCCAGGGTGATGGCGTTGGTGCTCATCAGGAAAAAATCGGCGCAGCACACCCGGCCGTACAGCGCCCGCTGTTCTTCCGGCGTCTTCGCGCTGTCCCGGTCGATCACCTCATACGGCCCCGCCTTCACCGCGTCCATCAGCCCCGTTTCCAAAAGCGTCATTGAGCCGCCCCAGGCCACGCTGGCCCCCGGGGGCATCAGGGCCAGCGCCTGCCTCACCGCGCTCTCCTTATCCCGACAATAGAACCCCTCCATCTGCCGCCGGGCCAGGTTCTTAATCAAAGTGGCTGCGATGTTCTCGTAGTATTGCTGCTTTGGGGTCATAAGG
>ENA-UOXR01001398-UOXR01001398.1-bioreactor-metagenome-genome-assembly--contig:-NODE-1398-length-25571-cov-328.651278_pt1 | contig 25571 bp, 22 predicted proteins | sample MGYA00238164_ERZ764825 | MGnify/ENA primary metagenome ERZ764825 (study PRJEB28920, sample SAMN05720171) | bioreactor metagenome | isolation source: Anaerobic biogas reactor | place...
CCTCCGCGCCGCCGCCTATGAATCCATTCTGGAGGTCGACGATTCCGCCGAGGCCTCCGGCAGCGGCCGCGGCCACCACGGCCCCCTCCCTGTTGGAGGCCTCAATCTCCCTGCCGGAGGCGGAAGTTCCGGCATCGGTGGTGCTCGCGGCCAAAGTTCCGCGTATCTCGTTATTCACACCGATGGCACCGACCCCGGCCGCCGCCGCCTCTCCATAGCCGTCTATGTAGAGCTCAGGAAGGTCACCCGTCCAGTCGGCTTCGAGGTCGATCTTTCCTGCGCCAGCGGCCGCGCCTACGGCGCCGAGGTCGCTTTCAGCTGATCTTATCTTGCCATACGCCCAGGCGCTGTTTCCGGTCCCCGTAGCGAGGTTGCAGTCGACTTCCGCGGGCCCCGCCAGGTCCAGGGAGGATACAGCCACGGCAGCCCCTTCTCCCTCGATCTTCAAGTTCGAGGGCCCGAGGTTGACGTCCATGTACCCTGCGGTCCCAAAGGCTGTCGGGAGGTCCCCGACCATCTGGGTGTCCTGGGATGTGGCGATCCCTCCGTCGACGCCGATCGTCTGCCTGGAGTCGAGAGATCCGTCCCAGACCGAGGCATGCTGCATGGTCCCCCGCCCCCCCTGGTTTGCTGTAGAGACGACGGCGCAGGCCCCGGCATCTCTGATGGAGGCATCCTGGACGACGCCCAGGGCTCCGGGCGTCAGATGGGCGGACCCTCGGGCCAGGGTATGGGCGGCGTCCTCAGCATAGATATAGCTCATGCCGACATACCCGCCGCTACCGGCGTACTCCTGGACGGCGTAGATGTTCCCGGGTCCTGTGAACCTCCTCCTATCGTCGATCTTCAGGCCTTCGCCGAAGGCAGCCGACGACTGACCCCACACCTCGACGCCGTTGTCGACGTTGTAGGATTCCGAGATGCTTACGCTATTTCCACCGCCATCGCTAGCCGAAAACTGCATATTGATGGCATACGCCCCTTGAAAAATGAGAAGACAAGTCATCGATAGAATTAACCGATATGATCTCGACAGTGATCTCCCTCCCTCAGCCAGCTCCACCACTTATGCTCGGCATTAGAACCTATGCTTGGCATTTGAACCTATGCTAATCGATATAACTTTTGCTCATAGATATACTTTTCTAAAAACTATTAAAATATCAATAATGGTGTATACAACTCTTATCTAGACATATTGTGCAGATATATAAAAAGTATATATAATATCATAACTTATATATGCCATATCTAGGGGAGAATTCTTAAAATCCTAGCATTCCTATGGAACTCATTATATACTAAAAAATACATGATGACCTGATCCTCAAGGTGCTTTTGCTCCAGCAGTGGTACAGGTTATGCGACCTCGAGGCTGAAAAGCAAATTTCAGATCGGATCTCTTTTATGAAATTCTTATGATATCTAAAGGGCTTCAGGTAAAAAGAGGAACCATTCAGGATGCGACGTTTATAGAGGTCGATTCAGGTAGTTCAAAGAGACCCCGAAGAGAGAAAGCTATGACTCGGCGGAGCAGGGATGGAACTTGGGCTGAGAAGGGGGAGGAACTCCATTTTGGTTATAAACTTCATTCTAAAGTCGATATCGATTACGGCCTGATAAGGAGCATCGAATCGACAACAGCTTCCGTTCACGATAGTTGGGTTGATCTATCGGTTGAAGGTGAGGTGGTCCTCAGGGACAGAGGATATCTCGGTGTGAAGGCAAAGGAAAACGACTTCATTATGAAGCGTGCAGCAGCGGGTCATCCCCTAAGCGATCTCGACCAGCTGCGAAACCGCTTGATCAGCAGACTGAGATCTCCGGGCGAACGTCAGTTTGCCGTTATTAAAAGAGTGTTCCGAAGCGCCCCTGTCATGGTGACGACGATCCCGAGAGTTCACGTCAAAATGGTATTCACTGCCTTCGCTTTCGACTTATAACAGCTATGTACACTTAAAAATGCTGAAATCGTCTCTAAATAGCGGTAGCCATCGACGAAAAACGAGGAAACGGAACGAGAATCGATTAAGAGCGAGGATCGAGCTAAAATCAGAGATGGATAGGAGATAATTAAAGAATGGGAATGGTAAATAGGAGTCCCCGTTAACAATTCAGGAAATCTTTATATGGTAATGACTAGCAACTATAGATAGGCGGATCTGTGTTGCTTTATTGAATTGCTCCAACAAATCAAAAGGCAATTTGGGCAGTAGCTGGATCTAGCTTTAAGTCGATAGCCTCTGGATCTTCATCGGAGATGGGTGTTCAACAAAGCAATATCGGTCATAGTAGCCTGTCAAGAATCGCTGAAGGGGCTTAGTATGAGAAGTTGCTTAATGCTGTTGGTGACATCATTGCTGGTGATGGTAGCGGCGGCAGATGAAGAATTGGTCGATGCAGGACCGTATCAGGTATCTTTTGACTTGGGCACGACTACTCCATACCAGTGGGAAGTAAACGAATCCAAAGCGAACGCAGGTTACCTAGACCTTTGGATCTTGAGTGAAGATAGCTTTGCATATTTATATACATATCCCATTGAAGAGGATCTTGTTATTGATCTTCCTTCCCTGCAATTATGGGTGAACTATTCGTTCAATGAATTGTTCACAACCGGTCTGCCAGAGGATGAGGTTCGTTATTACGGGCGGAACATCGATGGTCAGGAGGCTGTTCTAGGGGTTATGGATCTCCAAGATGCGCAACTCTTCATCGCTGCCTATTCTAGGACTTATGATGACAGTGGACGCATCATGGTAGAGATTGGTTCGATGTATCCATGGAACCAAGGAACTGAGAGCCTGCTGAACAGCATAACGGTGGATTATTCTCCTATAATCTCGACTAGCATATTTGGCATACCACTGATGGGTTCATCGATTAGCGCTGATGATGATTACGGCACCCCCCTCGACAGGTCGATGCGGGATCTAATGTCGAAGCACAATGCTTCAGGGGATGTAAACCGAGCATATCTCCTCAGGAGGTAACGCCACACCATATCTTCTTGCTCTGGGCTAAAAAGGGATGGGGAGCCGAGAGGGGCGAGTCCCCGGCTTTGAGGCTGGGGATGCAGATCCCCTCCCATTTTTGTATCTTATCATGGTCCTTGGCCCCGGATCATCCTTTCCTCCTCTCGATGTCGTTTCTCCGCCTCTTCTCTCTTTCTCCTGGCCGAGATGAGGATGACGGCGGCAAGGACGATCGATCCAAAGAAGGCGGTAAAGGAGATCAACATCGCTGAAAATATCCTCATCATGAATTCGTGACCTACCGCCAGGACCACCTCGGGCCCTTCCCTCCCCGGGGAGTACCGGGTTGTCATCCTATAGATGCCAGGATGATCGACTTTAAATGTCGCGATCGACCTGCCGGAGCGCCCACCGATGGTGTAGGTGGAGCTCCCCGTCGGAGGCCGGAGATCAGCTTTTTCGCCGGAGGAGAGGTCCACCACCTCGATCTCCAGCCCTGAGGGGAAGGTTCTCCCCGTTGAATAGAGTTCATTTTCGAAGAAGGTCATGTTCTCATAGAAGATTGTATAATCTCCAGCCTCCTCGAGATCGAGGTCGGCATTTCCCGGCGCTATCACTTGAACCAGCTCTTCGTCGATCCCCGAGATGCCCGAGAAGATCGTCCAGCCGAAGACAAATATCCCTGCCAGGACCACCAGGACTGCCAGGCTCAGTTCCCGCCGATCCAGCAGGGCTGGGGATCTCTCCATCTTCCTCCACCGGTAACGAGAGGGTCGTCCAATCTATATAAAATATTTGAATTATCAGGCCGGGATGGTGGCTGAAGGGCTGCCAGCTCGACCGAATCCGCGGGCAGCCGCCTTTAATTTTTTGGGTTCAAGGTTCGGGATGGTTCCGCCGATCCAGACAGCAGGCTTGGGATCTCCGGCGGCCAGATCTGCTTATCGTCTCGGTTTTGAGCTTCTTTAACCTCTCCTCAGCCCTGGCAGCTTCCCGACCCTCAAAGCGGAGATGAATCAAAAGTTATTTATCCACAGAAAATTCATCAAGTTTGGGGGTCTTATGAACCTAAAGCCGAATGGTGATAAATGGCCTTTGAATTTGTTCAGGGCTGCTGGCCTTATGATAGCGATCTTGGCCTCTGTGAGTCTATGCCTCGGTTCTCCTCAGGCAGAGGACGCCATAAACCCGTCAGTGATCTCCAGGGAGGAGGCGTCCAGGATGATCATCGACACCCTGGTCAGGAACCTGACCGAGAGTTCCGAGCTTGAGATGGGCCTGAGAGTCAATCAGCACCAGGATCTGCTGGATTCTGGCACCCGGGTGATGGAGGCAAACCAGGATGAACTTGAGCCATCGGGTCTCTTGCTCTGCCAGAATGCCAGCTGGCTATTCTTCCTGGACCTGGCTCCCGGAGCTCATTTCGCTCATCCAGTGATAATAGCGGTGCTAGATGCCATAACTGGGGAGATCCAATCCATGGATGGTCAGTGGTGGCCGGTCATAATCCAGCCCGCCTTCGAGAACGAGACGGAGAGGCAGGATCCGGAGACGATCGTCTTTGAGAAGGAGCCGAATTTCTAAGAAAATGGACGGGGGGCCAAAGGATGGTCGCCGTCGTATCTCCGAGGCTGATCCTTCGGCAGAAAGACCATCTTGCTCCCTTTGCTTCCTATATGATGATGTATTGCGGAAGGTCTTTGAGATGAGATCAAATGAATCTCGCAAATTATTGGCAGCCACGACCTGGGCGGTGACCGTCTCTCTGCTGCTATTATGCTCGGCAGGTCTATCCCTGGGCGCATCCCTAGAATCGACGGACGACGTGAAGGAGACGACCGCCGTCCTCAAAACAAGCCCGATGCTGAAGAGAGCCGAGCTGATTCAGAGATCTCCTGCCATCGCCAGCCTGGAGCTCCTGAACCGGGAGACAGCTGCCCGGCTGGTCCAAGACGCTGTCGTCGCTCCCCTGTGGGAGCGGGCCGACCAACGCCAGGGGATGAGGGTGTTGCAGCATGATGAGATGCTGGCGGAAGGGGCCGTGATAGAGCCGGCCTTTGCCCCCTTGGGCGGTCCCGCCAGGAGGATGGTAGCTCAGAATCAGAGCTGGCTGTTCATGGTCGACGAGCTGCCGGGGGCCCACTTCGCCCATCCGGTCAAGCTGGTATTGGTAGACGCGGCCACAGGAGAGCAGCAGGAGATGGAGACCGACTGGTGGCCAAAGGTCAACGACGTCCAGATCTTCGATACGGAGACCATCCGGACCGATCCAAAGCTCACCACCTTTTACAAAAAGCCCGCCGCTGAGGTGAAGCTCAGCACCTCTTATGGGGCGTTAGGTCAGGTGGGGGAGATCAAGCCCCTCATCAACTGCGACGTCTGGGCGGTTCTGGTCTGCGGCTACAACGACCTGCCCGACAGCTTCGATGACGACACCAATGGGATGTACTCCGTCCTCAAAAACTTGGGCGTTCCTGATGACCACATCTTCTACGTCAGCCCCCATGCGGGTCACGCTGGCGTGGACAGGCCGACGAGCAGGAGCAACGTCCAGTGGGCCATCAATGAGGTGGCAGCCCGATCCGACATCAAGGACAAGGTGCTATTTCTCTACAGCTCTCACGGCAACGTCAACTTCGTATCCTGCGTGCCAGGCAGCCCGGACGGCGGCTCCATAACGGCCGATGAGATGGACAACTGGCTCGACGCCATCAGCTGTAAGGAGATGGCCATCATCATCGAGGCCTGCCATAGTGGGAGCTTCATAGGCAAGTACAAGGACGGAACCTACGCGGCTGGAGAGAACGAGCTGACCGGCGACGGTGAGACCAACCGGGTGGTCTTCACCTCGGCATCCACCGACACCTCCTCATGGCCTGATATCGACGATGGGTCGGATCCAAACCCGGCGGACACCGGAAGCGAGAGCATATACGGCTACATGATGGCTTTCAGCATCCCATCTGCTGACACGAATGGAGACGGCAGGATCTCCTTTGGCGAGGCCCACCAGTATGCTTGGGACAACGACGTCACCCGCATCCTCGGCTGGAATGTGCCCCAACTGATCGAGAGCGGCCTGAACAAGGCCAACGTCTACCACCAGTGTCTCCAATACGAGTGTTATTCCAACCTTCCAAGTCCCAAGCTGACCCTTACCGGAACCGAAGATTATACCGCCAGTGGCGGAGAGTTTACCAGGTACAAGCTCTCGGTGACCAACTGGAACGCCTATCCTGGAGAGCTGTTCGAAGCTGCTCCGGATCTGCCACCCTGCGGCCTGAACACGGAGTCCTCTCGGACTTGGGTGGACATCTACGATGCCAGTGGAATACGACTTTACGGGTTCTGCGCTCTCTCTTCCCCATCGGATCTGCAGAACCTGTGGTTTGCCGTGAAGAAGGGTGAGACACCACCCAAGGGCGTATATGTGGTGCTGAAGGACCGGCGATGCGATGAGGAGTACACGTCGAACCAAGTGACGACGGAGCCAAAAATCCTATCCATTGCTCCCCTGAATAGGACCGTGGTCCAGATGAGGGAACCCATGAGCGTTGTAGGAAAGGTGCTTGTGTAGGGGAGCTCGTCACCCAGGGCGTGATGGGATAAAATGGGCGGTGGGACCAACGCTCACCGACCTCCTATATTTTTTTCAAATCGCTGACGTGAGTCGCTTTTTTCCTGGATCTGGGGCTATTCTCGAATGCAAGCTCCGCAGGTCTAACAGCATTCGAGAGTTCGAATATCTGTGGCATGTCGAAGAACCACCGCTTGATTCCGCCCCTCAGCTGACGAATTCGTACCTTCTGTACCCGTCCTTGTCGATATCCATAAGGGCGAACTCTCCCGACGGCGGTACAACGCTCTCCCGCCGCTTGCCATCGTGGAGGAGCTGGTAGTCCTCTAGGCCGATCTCGACCCTATCATCGAGCTGCTTGAGGAGGCGGCCTTTGGGCAGGGACCCGACGCCCTCTCCGACCAACCCAGAGAAGAAGGAGGCAGAGCAGCCGCTCCCGTAGGAGCCGAGGCCGAGCCGCGTCCCGTAGGTGAGGCGGCCCTCCTCTAGGAGGCTTGCCAGGCCGAGGTAGATCGATCCGGTATATATGTTTCCGACGATCGAGGATGCCATGGTCGAAGGCTTCACTTTCTTCTCGTACGCCTCCAGGAACTGCGCCGACCGGGAGAACCTCCTGTTGTACTCGGTCGATAGCCTCACCTTCTCATCCGAGAAATCCGAGGCCTCGGGCTCAGGCCCTATCTCCTCCTCCACCTCTCGCCACCGGGGGAGGCCCCGCCACTCAAGCCGGAATAACGATGCCGCCGCGTACTCTGCCATCCTGGGGTAGGGGATGTGGAATATGATGTGTTGGAGGTGGTCTGTGATGCATTCGCCTTCTGCGAGGCGGATCATCCCCCGGGAAAGGGCTCTCCTCTGAAAGGAGGAGAAGGCTCCTTCCATCGCCGTCAGGTAGCAGTGGTTGCTGTACTTGCCGTTGACGACGGCGCACCTCATCCCGATGGGCCGGAAGAAGTCGTTCACGTCTCTGGTATAGACCCCCATGAGGGGGTCGAGGGCGAGGATCCTCGGATCTTTATCGACGAGGAGGGCGACGGAGCCCGCCCCCTGGGTGTACTCACCTGGTGTCTTCATCTCATAGCGGGCGACGTCCGTCGCCACCACGATCCCCACAATCCCCCGCCTCCGGCCAGAGGATCCGCCCTCGTCCTCTCCCATCTTCAGCCAGCAGGCGACGTTCTCCAGGGCGTGAGTGGCGCCGATGCAGGCGGACTTGAACTCGACGGTGGAGCATTCCGAGAAGGACCCGGGGCCGTAGACTTGTTCCAGCATCCCGACGACGTAGGTCCCGATGGCCTTCGCCTCGTCGACCCCCGACTCGGTCCCGATGTAGATCCTCCCCACCTCTTGGGGGCGGAGGTCGTTCTTCTCCATAAGCTCCAGGGTCGAAGTGGCGGCGAGGGTGGCGGCGTCCTGGTGGGCGTCGGGTACGGCCATCTTCTTGACCCCGATCCCCCGGGATAGCTTTTCAGCTTCAATCCCCCTCTCCCTCGCGAACTCGCCGAGGGTCGATACAAATAGCTTTGGGACGGCTACGGCAATGTCGTCGATCCCGACGGCAGAGTTGCGCAGATCTCTCATGGTGATCTCCTCGTATGAGTGGTATCTCCTCGACGGTTCTCCTCGATGGTATTTATGGCCTGGGGTTTTCGGCAAGGGCTATATCCCAGGAGGTATCGTCCTGGACCGAGGCGTTCAGATTGCTGGAAGAGATAGAGCAGCTTGCAAAAAGGCTTGACGCCCTCGGGTTGAAGGAGCGGACCGAGGCGGTCGCGATGCTGAGAAGGTACGCCGCGGGCGAGATGAGCTTGGAGGAGGTCTACTGCACCCTTCTTGACGAGGGGCTGATCCCAATGCCGGCGAGGTGCACCATGCGGCAGAAGCCGCCCGTCACCCCCGAGGCGGAGGAGGTTCTGAAGGCCCTCATAAGGGAGAGGGTCCCCAACCGGTGAAACATCCCTCGCCCGGGAGATTCAGTTCCGTTTTTTGTTCCTCCCATCCGGACTCTTCGTCCCGGAGATCCGCTTCTCAGTGGGGGCTTTAAATACAATCTGAACTCAAATTTGTTTTGAGGAGATGGCTGTGGAAGTTGTCAAGATCCTGAGGATGGAGAAGGGCGAGCGCGACCGGCTGATCGAGGAGGAGCACCTCTGCAGGATCGCCTTCCGGGGGGAGAGATACCCCCACATAGCTCCCTTCGTTTACCTATTTGACGGGCGGTTCATGTACTTCTTATCGACTAAGTACGGCAGCAAGATCGATCTCTTCCGAAAAGATCCCCACGTCTCGGTGGAGGTGGAGCGGTACGCTCCGGACCTCTCAAGCTATCGATTCGTCACCTTGCGGGGCCGTCTCGCCGAGGTCTCTGACCCCCAGGAGAAGAGGGGCGTCCGGGAGGGGTTCGTCGATCTGATCCGGAGGAAGGACCTCTCTCGAAACGTCCTCATGGCCCTCGGCCACTCTCCCGAGGACCCCCTCAAATCGATCGTCGAGGAGGAGAGGTCCCTCATCTGGAAGCTCGTCGAGGTCCAGAAGATCGTAGGGCTGAAGGGTGGGGACGGGACCTGACCCATCATCGAAACCTCGAAGATATGGGGGCATAGCCCCAGCCCCTCGGAATCCTCCCCCTTTTATGCCACTTCCGCGCTTCGCCAAGAAATCTTTATATATCAGTTGGCCGGAAGATTCATTCTGGCAAAACGTCCCTCCTCGGGGCGGATCCCGCCCCCGAGCGAGATGATCTGGAGATTTATGGTGGATTTTATGAACCTCAGACAGCCAAACGCCAACGAAGCGATCGGGACGTTCAACCGATCGAGGAACGTCGCCCCGATGTCCGGGATCTGCACCCGATGTATCGACGGCTGCAGGGGCGGCTGTGACATCTGGTTATCCTCTTTCCGAGGCCGGGAGGTCCTCTATCCTGGCCCCTTCGGCGAGATCACCGCCGGGGCGGACAAGAACTATCCCATAGATTACTCTCATATAAACATCCAGGGTTACGCCGTCGGCGCCCGGGGCCTCCCCTCGGGGGTCGAGGGGAACCCCGACACCGCCGTCTTCAACGGGGTCGATACCGAGACCGAGTACGGCTGGGACAGAAAGGTGAAGATGAAGGTCCCGATCTTCACCGGAGCCCTCGGCTCCACCGACATCGCCGGGGCGAACTGGGAGCACTTCGCCATCGGCGCCGCCATATCGGGGATCACCCTCGTCTGTGGCGAAAACGTCTGCGGCGTCGATCCGGACCTCGTCCTCGACGGCAGGGGGAAGGTCTCCCGGTCCCCGGAGATGGACCGGAGGATCGAGACCTATAAGCGGTTTCACGAGGGGTACGGCGAGATCCTCGTCCAGATGAACGTCGAGGACACCCGCCTAGGGACCGCCGAGTACGTCTCGATGAGGCACGAGCTGGACACCCTGGAGCTGAAGTGGGGGCAGGGTGCAAAGTGCATCGGGGGCGAGATCAAGGTCCGGTCCCTGGAGAGGGCTCTGGAGCTGCAGAAGAGGGGCTACATCGTGAGGCCCGACCCCTACAAGAGGGAGGTCCAGCAGGCCTTCCGGGACGGGGCGATAAAGGAGTTCGAGCGGCACTCCCGCCTCGGCTTCGTCACCAAAGAAAGCTTCATCGAAGAGGTGGACCGGCTCAGGGACCTGGGGTTCAAGAGGATAACCCTCAAGACCGGGGCCTACTCCATGGCGGAGCTCGCCATGGCCCTCCGGTACGGCTCGGAGGCGAAGATAGACCTCCTCACCATAGACGGCGCCCCCGGCGGGACGGGGATGAGCCCCTGGCCGATGATGAACGAGTGGGGGATCCCCACCTTCTACCTCCAGTCCCTCGCCCGGGAGTTCGCAGAGCGGCTCAGCAAGAGGGGGATGAGGGTCCCCGACCTCGCCATCGCCGGCGGCTTCTCCTCCGAGGACGGGGTCTTCAAGGCTATCGCCATCGGCGCCCCCTACTTCAGGGCGGTCTGCATGGGCAGGGCGCTGATGATCCCCGGGATGGTCGGAAAGAACATCCAGAAGTGGATCGGGGCTGGAGAGCTTCCCAAGTCCGTCTCCAAGTACGGGAAGACCGCAAAGCAGCTCTTCGTCACCTACGAGGAGCTGGCCGAGAAGTACGGAAGGGAGGTAGAGGAGATGCCCCTGGGGGCGATGGGGATCTACACCTACGCCCAGAGGTTCCAGGTAGGCCTCCAGCAGCTGATGGCCGGGAGCAGGAACTTCAGCCTCAAGACCATATCGAGAAACGACGTCATGGCCCTCACCGAAGAGGCATCCCGGGTCAGCGGGATACCCTACGTCATGGAAGCCTACCGGGACGTCGCCGAGGAGATCCTCGACGGCTGAAGGCCGGAGCTTCCGCTCTGGCGAATGATGAGAGGGGGCCGGGAGCGGCTCCGGCGATCCCCCAAGGATCCTCCAAACGCCGAAGAGCTCCCTTCCCCCAGCCAAATCTCAATTATCCGGCGGCGACGGAGCCTTCCGCGGGCGGTCGAACCGCAGGACGTTCGAATTGTCATCGACTATCATTTTTCATTAATAAAATTAAACTTCTGATATTCTTTCCCCCCTCCGCCCCGCTATCCAGAATGCTTAAATATTAGTTTACGGCCTGGATGGTCCATTTGGCCATAAATAAATGTTACTCACAAGATTTAACTATGGGTTGCAGACATGGCCTTCCTCCTAACTCGTTGTGATCGATGGTTTGGCGGAAGCCAAGTAGGGTGATATAGGGATGGCAGAACTCAACCCATTTGAGATAGCTAAAGAGCAGCTGGATAACTGTGCAAAAATAATGAATTTGAGTGACGGCGTCAGCGAGGTGCTGAAGCACCCCATGCGAGAGCTCCACGTCGCCATTCCGGTCCGGATGGACGATGGAAGCACCAAGGTCTTCCAGGGGTTCCGGGTCCAGTACAACGACGCCAAGGGGCCGACGAAGGGGGGGATCAGGTTCCACCCCGATGAGACTATCGACACCGTCCGGGCCCTCGCCGCCTGGATGACCTGGAAGTGCTCCCTCCTCGACCTCCCCCTCGGCGGGGGGAAGGGCGGCGTCATCTGCAACCCCAAGGAGCTCTCCCAGGATGAGCTGGAGCGGCTCAGCAGGGGGTACATCGACCGAATCTGGCAGTTCATAGGCCCCGATAAGGACGTCCCCGCCCCCGACGTCTACACCACCCCCCAGATCATGGCCTGGATGATGGACGAGTACTCGAAGATCACGGGGAAGAACGAGTTCGGCTGCATCACCGGAAAGCCCCTCTGTATAGGCGGCTCCTGCGGCCGCGACGACGCCACGGCCCGGGGCGGCATGTTCACCATCCGCGAGGCGGCTAAGGAGCTGGGGATCGACCTCTCTCGGGCAACGGTCGCCATCCAGGGATACGGGAACGCCGGGTGCCATGCCTCCTTCCTCTGCCGGGAGCTCTTCGGATCCAAGGTGGTGGCGATCAGCGACTCCAAGGGCGGGATATACAACAAGGACGGCCTCGATCTGGAGCTCGCCTGCAGCGTCAAGAAAGATACCTGCACCGTCGTCAATTCCCCGAGGAAGACGACGGCCAAGATCACCAACGAGGAGCTCCTGGAGCTCGACGTCGACATCCTGATCGTCGCCGCCCTCGAGAACGTCATCACCAAGGAGAACGCCCCCAGGATAAAGGCGAAGATCGTCGCGGAACTCGCCAACGGCCCCACCACCCCCGAGGCGGATGAGATCCTCCACAAGAAGGGGGTCCACGTCATCCCCGACTTCCTCTGCAACGCCGGAGGCGTCACCGTCTCCTACTTCGAGATGGTCCAGAACATCGACCGGTACTGCTGGGACGTCGAAGAGGTCCGAAAGAAGCTCGACGCCAGGATGACCCGGGCCTACCACTCCGTCCTCGAGACCTCCAGGGTTTACAAGATCAATATGCGCCAGGCGGCCTACGTCGTAGCCGTCAGCCGCGTCGTCGAGGCGATGAGGATCCGCGGCTGGGTCGGGACAGAGTAGCCGCCTTTCTTCTCACCAACCAGAGGAGAATAAACGGGAAGGCTCACAATATGATCGCCGGGGAGGATCCGATCCTCCCAATTTGACCTCTTTTTTTCATCCTCGCCTCGTCCTCTCTCCCTTCGCGCCAGATCGGCTGGAGGAATGGGCGTTCCTCATGGGGATTACATATTCTATCATAGGCGCGCCACCCCCGAGGAGGCCATCGACCGGCTTGGAGGAGGCGTCCTGGTTCCACCTCGAGGGATGCCGAGAGCCAGGGGATCATCGGCGACGTAGAGGCTGCGGCGGCATCCCCTCACGAGTTCGCCACGAGGATAGAGCTGGTCAGATGAGAGATCTGACCAGAAATATTTCGTCTCGAATTACGTTGTGAAACGGCCTTAGCTGGAGCAGGCCGCCTTCTTCTTATTCCTCTCCTCGGACCTCCCCAGGGTGGGGTTCAGAGCCTGGGGCGCCAGCTCCACCAGCCTGTGCCAGTTATCCCGCTCCCAGAGCATGGAGGACCTGTCCTCCTCGGGGATGAACTGGCGGAGTCGGAGGGAGAGGGTCTCCCAGTTGACCTGGTGGCCGTCGAAGTCCGGGCCGTCAACGCAGGCGAACTTCGTCTCTCCCCCCACCTCGACCCGGCAGGCTCCGCACATCCCGGTCCCGTCCACCATCAAGGGGGTGAGGCTGACGATCGTCTTGACCCCGAAGGGCTTGCTCGCCTTCGCCGCCTCCATCATCATGAAGGGGCAGCCGTGGACGAAGATCCGGTCGATCCTCTCCTCCTCGAGCCGCCGTTTGATGAAGTCGTTCGTCCACCCCGCCTCGCCGCAGCTTCCGTCCCCCGCCAGGATCACGACCTCGTCGCTCGCCTCTTTCAACCTATCTCCCCAGAAGATGAACTCCCGGCTCCGCCCCTCCACCGCGGTTATCACCCGGTTTCCCGCCTCCTTGAGGGCCTTTATCAGGGGCATGGAGGGGCCGATCCCGAAGCAGCCGCAGGCACAGATCACCGTACCGAAGTTGCCGACCTCGGTGGGGGTCCCCAGGGGGCCCGCGAGGTTGAGGACGGAGTCCCCCACCCGCAAGGTCCCGAGCTTCATGGTGGACGTTCCCAGGACGTAGAAGACGATCTCGATCGTCCCCTCCCTTTCGTCCCAGCCGGAGAGGCCCATCGGGATCCTCTCGCCGGTATCGTCGACCCTGATGATCACAAACTGGCCAGGGCGGGCGACTTTTGCGACCTTGGGGGCCCTGATCTTCAGGTAGATGATGTTGGGGACGAGGGCCTCCTTCTCGACTATCTGGTACATATTCAATCACCAACCGCTTTGGATAGGCTGACGGCGCAGACCTTCAGCTCGGGGATCTTGGCGACGGGGTCTAGGGCCGGGTTCGTCAGGACGTTGGTGGGGGTCTCGGCGAAGTGGAAGGTCATGAAGACGACTCCCGGGGACGACTTCTCCGTCAGCCTCGCCTTCGCCCTCACCTTCCCCCTCCGGGAGGCGACCTCCACCAGGTCGCCATCCTCGATCCCCAGGGCCTCCCCGTCCCCGGGGTTTATCTCCACCAGCTCCTCGCCCCTGAGGTAGTTCAGGCCTGCCACCTTCCTCGTCATCGTTCCGGTGTGGAAGTGGCAGAGGACCCTCCCGGTGGTGAGGATGAAGGGGTAATCTCCGTCGGGGAGCTCCGCCGAGGGGCGGTATGATAGGGGGGTGAAGAGCCCCTTGCCCCGGGTGAAGCCGTCTTTGTGGAGGTACTTCGTCCCGGGGTGGCCGGGGCTGGGGCAAGGCCACTGGAGCCCAGCTCCCGCGATCCTCTCGTAGCTGATCCCGCCGTAGCTGGGGGTGAGGGGGGCGATCTCCGCCATGATCTCCGAGGGGTGGGAGTAGGAGAACTGATCCGCGTACCCCATCCTCCTCCCGATCTCCGAGAGGATCATCCAGTCGGGCCTCGCCTCCCCCGGCGGCGGGACCGCCCGCCTCACCCTCTGGACCCGCCGCTCGGTGTTGGTGAAGGTCCCGTCCTTCTCGGCGAAGCTCGTGGCCGGAAGAACCACGTCGGCATGCCTCGCCGTCTCCGATAGGAAGATCTCCTGGACGACGAGGAAGTCGACCTTCTCCAGCGCCTCGGCGACGTGGGCGGCGTCGGGGTCGCTGATCTGGGGGTTCTCGCCGATGATGTAAAGGACGTCGACGGCCCCGTCGTGGACGGCGTTGAAGATCTCCATCAGGGTGAGCCCCGGCCTCTTCGGGAGCTCTCTTCCCCAACGCGCCTCAAACTTCCTCCTCAGGTCGTCGTTCGTCACCGCCTGGTAGCCTGGGAAGACGTTGGGGAGGGCGCCCATGTCGCACGCCCCCTGGACGTTGTTCTGGCCCCGGAGGGGGTTTATGCCGCTGGAGGGCTTTCCGAGGTTTCCGGTCATCATCGCAAGGTCTGCGAGGGCGAGGATGTTCTCGGTGCCGTGGGAGTGCTGGGTTATCCCCATGGAGTAGACGATCGACGAGGGGCCGCTCGAGGCGTAGATCCGGGCCGCCTCCTCGATCAGACCGACCTCGACGCCGGTGATGGTGGCAGCCTCCTCCAGGGATAAGGCGGCAAGGGACTCCCGGAACTCCTCGAACCCCTCGCACCTCTCCTCGATGAACTCCTCGTCGAGGAGCCCCTCCACCAGGATCACCTTGCAGAGGGAGAGGATGAGGGGGACGTCGGTCCCCGGGGTCTGTCTCAACCATACGTCTGCAAATTTACAGAGCTCGATCCACCGGGGGTTGGCGACGATGATCTTCGCGCCCCTCCTCTTCGCCTCCTTGATCCTGAGGGCGATGACGGGATGCTGCTCGGTGGTGTTCGATCCTATGATCAGGATGCACCTCGCGTCCGCCAGCTCCTCGATGGAGTTGGTCATCGCCCCGCTCCCGAAGGTCGCCGCCAGGGCGGCGACGGTGGAGGCGTGACAGAGCCGGGCGCAGTGGTCGACGTTGTTCGTCTCCATCACCAGCCGCGCGAGCTTCTGGGCGAGGTAGTTCTCCTCGTTGGTGCATTTGGCGGAGGAGAGGAGGGCGAAGCGATCGCCTTTGGCGCGGGAGAACCTATCGACGACGACCGAGAGCGCCTCCTCCCAGGTGGAGGGGACGAGCTCTCCCTCCTTCCGGATGAGGGGGGTCTTCAGCCGCTCAGGGCTCTCGACGAAGTCGAGGCCGAACCTCCCCTTGACGCAGAGCTGGCCATTGTTCGGGGTCTCGCCCCTCTTCCCCCGGATCGTGACGATGTGTCCGTCCAGAACGCCGAGCTCCATGACGCAGCCGACGCCGCAGAAGGGGCAGACGGTGGTGACGGTCTCCTCGGGCCTCCCCCACCTCTCGGCCCTGGCGAAGAGCGCCCCCGTAGGACAGACGTCGACGCAGGCGCCGCAGAACTTGCACTCCGACTCGAAGAGGGAGACCGGCCCGATGGTGTGGTGGTGATGGTAGTTGACGTCGAAGGTGAGGACCCCCTCCCCCCTCACCTCCTGGCAGGTCCGGACGCACCGGCTGCAGAGGATGCAGAGGTTGTAGTCGCGGTCGAAGAAGGGCTCCCGGAGGACTGGCTGGTTTCGGTAGCTCGTTTCGTACCTGATCCTCTCCAGGCCGACGTACTCCACCACATCCTGCAGCTCGCATCGGCCGTCGTTGGGACAGTATTTGCACCCCACCGCCACGGGAAACTTTCTCATGCACTCCCGGAGGTCGGAGCAGTCCTCCTTCCGATCGCAGAATAGGCAGCTCGTCGGGTGGTGGGTGATGGCGAGGATCATCTCCAGGGCGGATCGGCGCATCTCCTGGAGCTCCTCCGTCCTGGTCAGGATCACCATCCCCTCCTCGGCCAGGGTGGTGCAGGAGGTGGGGCGGAGGCTCTCTCCCTCGATCTCGACGATGCAGAGCTTGCACGATCCGATGGGCGCTAGGTCCGGATGGTCGCATAAAGCTGGTATGTAGACCCCAGCCCCTCGGGCAGCTTCCAGCACCGTGGCTCCTCTCCTGGTCCCGACCTTCCGTCCATCAATGGTTAGGGCGATCTCGTCCACTTACACCACCGCGCAGTTTTAGGAGTTCCGTCGTCATATTTCTATGTTGCTCTCGATTTTCTGCTTGAAATGGAACTTCTCGATGGTGTATTTGAATCAAACGGGGCGATGGACGTCAGGGTAGGCAACATATATGTACTGATGAGCCGGAAAGGTCGGTCCGGCTCGGTGAGGTCTACTCCAAAAAGGGTTTCGCCCGGTGGCGATCGTGGGACTCCGGAGGCGAAAACCGAAAAGATTTAAATATCCTGGATTAGGTTGAATGCCACAGCCCATCGAAAGGAGGATTTCGATGGCAGCAAGCCAGAGGGTCCCCCATCTGTCGCCGCTTCAGTCGAGGCGGAGGGGGGCCACCACGAAGAACTTTGACGGCGGCAGGACGGCGTCATCCGAAGAGCCGGGAGAGCATCAGCATATCGAAGCGGGGTAAGATGTCTGATAATAAGAAGAAGCTGAACCTGAACCGGGTATCGATGCCCAAGCAGTCTCCGGAGGAGCGGCGGCACAACTTCTCCGAGGTGGCTCTCGGCTACGCCGAGGATCAGGCCGCGGAAGAGGCCGAGAGGTGCCTCCAGTGCAAGAACCCGAGATGTATGGACGGCTGTCCAGTGGGGATAGATATCCCGGCTTTTATAAGGGCGGTCCGAGATGGCGATATGGTGGAGGCCGTCTCGACGATCAAGGCCAAAAACAGCCTCCCCGGGATATGCGGACGGGTCTGCCCCCAGGAGGTCCAGTGCGAGAGCCGGTGCGTCCTGGGGAAGAAGGGCGCTCCCATCGCCATCGGACGTCTGGAGAGGTTCGTCGCCGACTGGGAGTCGAAGAACGCCCTCCCGGAGGGGTCCCGCTCGTCGGCCAAGCCTCCGAGGGGGAAGAGGGTGGCGGTCGTCGGCGCCGGCCCCGCGGGGATCACCGCCGCCGCCGACCTCGCCAGGATGGGCCACCAGGTCACCGTCTTTGAGGCGCTCCACGACGCCGGGGGGGTTCTGATATACGGGATCCCGGAGTTTCGCCTCCCCAAGGAGATCGTCCGGTCGGAGGTCGAGTACGTCAAGAGCCTCGGGGTCACCTTCGAGCTCGACTCGGTGGTGGGGAGGCTCGTCCAGGTCGATGAGCTTCTGAAGAACGGCTTTGATGCCGTATTCCTCGGCATCGGCGCCGGAGCGCCCCGCTTCCTCAATGTCCCCGGCGAGAACCTCAACGGCGTCTACTCCGCCAACGAGTACCTCACCCGGGTCAACCTGATGAAGGCCTACCGGTTCCCCGAGTACGACACCCCCATCAGGCAGGGGAAGAGGGTGGCGGTCGTCGGCGGCGGGAACGTCGCCATGGACGCGGCGAGGTGCGCCGTCAGGCTGGGGGCGGAGGCGGTCCACGTGGTATACCGCCGGTCGGAGGCGGAGATGCCGGCGAGGCTAGAGGAGATCGAGAACGCCAAGGAGGAGGGGGTGATCTTCGACTTCCTGACAAACCCCACCCGGTTTGTGGCAGACGACCGGGGGAGGGTGGCGGGGATGGAGGTGGTGAGGATGGTCCTCGGCGAGCCGGATGAGAGCGGGAGGCGGAGGCCCGTCGTCGAGAAGGGCTCCGAGAGGATCGTCGACGTCGACACCGTCATCATCGCCGTCGGGACCACCCCAAACCCCCTCGTCCCGGGGAACACCCCGGGGCTCGAGACGACCCGGTGGGGCACCATAGTCGTCGACGACGCCGGGAGGACCTCCCGGAAGGGGGTCTGGGCCGGAGGGGACATAACCACCGGCGGCGCCACCGTCATCAGCGCCATGGGCGCCGGGAAGAGGGCGGCCGAGGACATCGACCGCTGGCTCCGAGAGGATGGGCCTTGGTCCAGCTAAGCCTTATCCGGCTTGGGTCCTCGGCCTGGACGAGGCTGGATCTCTCAGCCCCTCGAGCTCGGCCTGAGGGTGGCTTGGGGCTCGAGGGGCCTATAACCACCATTTTTCATATGGTCCGTCTTTGAGATGAGATAGATTTCAGGGAGAATGATCGATGGGATTCAAATCGCCAAAGGAGACGACCTGCTCGGTCGACAACATCGGATGCAACAAGATCGGTATGGCCATGGGACCTCTTCTGGCTCTCGGTTTTCTCGCCGGAGCCTTCATCGCCTTCGGAGGGCTCCTGGCGGTGATCGTCGGCGGGGGGGTCCCCGATATCAAGCTGGCAAATCCCGGGCTCCAGAAGTTCATCTTCGGGGCCGTCTTCCCGGTGGGGCTCATCCTGGTGGTGGTGGCTGGAGCGGAGCTCTTCACCGGCAATACCGCCTGCTGCATCCCAGCGGTCCTCTCCGGGAAGGCGTCCTGGTCGGGGCTCGCGAGGAACTGGACGTTCTCCTACGTCGGGAACCTCATCGGCTCGCTGTTCGTCGTTCTCTTCCTCACCTATATGACCGGCCTCTTCGCCTCCGATCCATGGCTTTCGAGCATCACCGGCATCGCCGAGGCGAAGGTCTCCCAAGGGTTCTGGCCCCTCTTCTTCAAGGGGGTCGGGTGCAACTGGCTCGTCTGCCTCGCCGTCTGGCTCGCCATCGCCTCCGACGACGTCGCGAGCAAGATCTTTGGGGTCTGGTTTCCGATCATGGCCTTCGTCGCCATCGGGTTTGAGCACAGCGTCGCCAACATGTTCTTCATCCCCGCGGGGATCATGTACGGGGCCGCCGTCACCTGGGCCGACTTCTTCATCGTCAACCTGATCCCGGTGACCCTGGGGAACATCGTCGGCGGCGGGCTCTTCGTAGGGGCGATCTACTGGTACATATACGACCATTAGGGCTGAACGAAGATTTGATGGGGCAGTTTTATGCCGGAGGCTCCCGGAGCCCCCGGTCGCAAGGCCCCTCCAAGGGTTTCGGCCTCATGTCGGGGAGAGCTTCAGGGGCGCTATCCTTTCCTTCAACCTCTGGAGGGGAGAGCTGAGCAGAAGGTCTCTCCATCACGGCCGGGCTCCGATCACGTTCTCGCAGCAGTCGTCGCCGGAGCACATGCACTTGGTGTACCTGGAGGTGCATCGGGGGTTGAGGTTCTCGACGGCGGACCTCACGTACTCCTGGCAGGTCCCGGCCAGCCCCCCATAATCCGCTCCGATCTCCATCGCCTCCTTCAGGAGGGGGCAGCCGGTGATCTTCATCACCACCTCCCCGTCGGAGGAGCCGGAGACGACCCAGGAGAAGTTGGGGCCGTAGATCACGTTCGATACGACGCAGAAGACTTCGCCCGCCTCAGAATCTCCATCGCAATCTATCAAATCTCTTGCCTGCATACCTCACCGCCTCTTGAAGTTGTTTTGGAGTCGGCTTAATATGTATTTGTTTGAGATGTTTTCACAATTTGTAGGAACTTTTAAGAAGGGATCCTAATCTCGGAAATCGGTCGTCGCCCGGATGGTCGGGGACCAAAACGGCCGATCGCCGAAAGAGATTCATATCATAACATCAACACATTAGTGGAGATGTAGGATGGACGTGATCGTCAAGAGGTCGGCCCGGCGGAAGAAGACGGTCCAGGCCCGGATGGTGGAGGGTACCCTGGTGGTGATGGCTCCGGCGGCCATATCGGACCGGGAGCTGACAGAGCACGTATCGCGGTTTCGGGCGAGGATGGCGCAGAAGATGGGGGAGAGGGACGACGCCCACCTGGAGAGGAGGGCCGAGCACCTCAACCAGAAGTACTTCGACGGCCACCTCCGCTGGAGATCGATATGCTACTCCGACCGACAGATGAAGAGGTTTGGGAGCTGCACCCTCGAGGACGGGACGATCAGGATCAGCTCCCGGCTGAGGGACGCGCCCCAGTGGGTCGAGGACTACGTCGTCGTCCACGAGCTCTCCCACCTCATCGAGCCGAGCCACAACAGGAGATTCAGGGAGCTGGTCCGAAGGTACCCCCTTGCCGAGAGGGCGATCGGGTATCTCATCGCCTTCGATTCGAGGCATGAAAGATAGCGAGGGAGGGGATGATCGAACGAGATCCTCCGGCCAGATCTATGGTAGCGCCCTTCGGAGAATCGCTTCAAATTGCGCCACACCTTTTCAGGCGTGGAAACCTTGTGGGCTCCCGCAGTGGGCGCAGGTGGACCCGAGCCGGGGCTTCTTCCAGTTCAACGCCGAGTACGATTACCTCGTCGAGGATGGCGAGTGTACGAAGATGGTCCGGGACGTCTCCTTCTCCAGGGACATCCTCTCCACGTTGCACTAGATATCCCTGTGCTGGAATGAGCGGAAGATGAGCCCGGGGTATTGCAGCAAAGGGGGCCAGAGCATGCCGGTGAGCGACGGTGCCCCGTTCATTCTCCTGGGCGATGCGATGGTGGTTGGCAGTGGTGTGGATTGAGGAACTGATCCGGGAAGCGGAACAGAGTGTCGACGAGGACGAGGTATTCTTTGTCGAGGGCGAGAGCGTTGCAGCCGAACTGAAGCAGAAGAAGGTGAGTCGTGCGACTGCCACCCGCGACTGCGGTCTTGGTATCTACACGATCCACGAGGGCAGGATCGGCTCATCGAGCACCACCAACCCGGCCGAGTGGCGGGCCCGCCTCAAAGCGACTATCGCGAACGGGGAGCTGGCAACCCCGCAGGACTGAGGCGGACCGCCGGGCCCGGCTGACCTTCCGAGGGTCCCGCTGGCATACGATCCCCGCCTTGTCGTGGAACCCGAAGCGGCTCGCGGGCTTCTTGCAGCGATGCTCGACGGGGCACGCGGAAGGGTGCCGACCCAGCGGATCGATTTTGTCAGTAACGGGGTCATCGGGGCCTTCGCCTACGACCTCAAAACCGCGCACCGCTACGGAAAAGAGGGCACCGCAAGTGCCGTCCGCAGCGGGTACGGGGGGCTGCAGGGGATCGGCCACCACAACTTCGTGGTTTACGGGGAGCGGAGCACCGTGGATGACGAGCGGGTCCCCTTCGTCCACAACCTCATCGGCGCCCACAAGGCAAACCCCCTGGGCGGGGAGTTCCAGGAGCCGGTGTGGAGCACCATGCTCTCCGGCAACGTCTTCGACCTCCATTTCGCGATTGCCGGTATCGGGAGGATACCCGCACCGTCGGGTCGCTCACCCTTTTGTCCGTAAAGATAAAGAGCCAGCGTATCATCGGCAAGTTACCCTCCGGTCTTAAACGGGAGCGGAAATATCTCCTCCTGCATCCGGTCCTGCCAATAGAGCGATACGTTTTTAGCGGGAAAAATTAAGGCCCATAATCACAACTGAGGATCTGTTTATCATGAGACTGTCTGGCCCCTGCCTTATCCTTGCGCTCATCCTGCTGACTGCCGGGTGCGTCTCGGTCCAATCTCCGCCTCTTGCGGCTGCTTCCCTGGAGGAGGTGGCCGAAGCGCCTCCCCTCATCGTTTCGCTCTACCCGTTCCTCGATGATGTCAATGAGGATGATCATGCTCGGACGATTGCCCTCCTCACCAGAAGATACGAGGAGAAGTACCCGGACGACCGCGTGGAGATATTCATTGATCCGGCAAAATCGCTCTATTTTGAAAACAGTCTCAACCTCTCTGCGTCGTTCGAAGCCGCTGACGCCGACCTACTGGAAGTGGAACAGACGGAGCTTGACAACCTCATCGCTGGAGGGTATATTCGGCCGTTCGCAACGGATTCTCAGTCGGAACAACAAATGTTAAGGGAAAACCTGCGGGGGGTAGTCGGGCCGTACCGGGATATCGGGGTCAAAGGAGGAATGGTCTACTTTGTCCCGACCTGGCTGTGTGCATTTTACACCTTTGAGCGTTCGCCACCCGGGACAGCCCCGATGGCTGCGGATTTCAGTTCGGTGATGGTCCTGCCAGATCTCTATCTCTCGTCCTATGCGTCAGCATATGGTACCGATCCTGCCCTTCTTGATGCCGCCATAATAGATGCGGCAGCCGGTGCACCGGATCCCGGGGTTATCGCCGCACTCTCTGAACGCTTTTCGGCCTGCACCGGAACGTCCGGAGAGAACCTGTGTATGGACGGCTACTACCTCGAGCATGATACCGCTGCGGAGGAGTTCGGGGCAGGGATGACGGACCGATATGTAGGGTACTCGGAGATGCTGTACCGGATCCTCAAAAGCAATCCTGCCGTGCGGAACCAGTCTATCCAAATCACTGGCACCCCCTTTGGCAGGGACCCGGCGCCGTCCCTTGCATGGGTTGACGGGTTTGTGATCAACAAACACACCAGCCAAAAAAAGATGGACCAAGCGATTCGGTTTATCGACTTCTACAACAGTCCTGAGGTGAAGGAGATGATCGCGCTATCCTTGGATACGGACCCGGCACGCCCGCTGGTCCCGCGTTACCTGCTGCCGGCATCCGAGGAGTTCTACGCGCTGCCATCGGTACGCGACGATCCTTACTACCGGCAGTTTTATCCGGTCATCCGGAATATGACGCCCTTCCCGACCGGCGGACTCCGGGGCAGCATGATTCCCATCTACTGTTACGTGACCGATGCCCTGAGCGAGACGGGTCTCGATGTCAACCGGCAGGTGTGTGCTGCCGGCGGATGACTCGCTGTATCTCCCCCGCGAACAAGCTCAATAAACTATTATATCGCGCCATGGTATAAATTAAGTTGGACAGCTTCTGGATATCATTCCGAGATGAAAACATTCCATTAAGATAGTGGAAGAAGTTTACCCCCTGCTTGCGGCATGTATACATTATATAGAACATGTTCTCCCATGCCCTTTTGCCCAGCTCAGATCTGGTTACATAGCTTATCTTCCTCTTGATGACTCCTTCGCGGATGACAATCTCTGCCTCATTATTATGGAATGGTATGAACGGATAATCGAGCACTTTGAGTAACCCATCTCGATTCGCATCTGTTGATGCTAACCGCTCATCGAGATCTGCATATCCGGTACGTCTCGAAAAGAGCCAATTGAACTTCCATTAGATAACCACCTTGAGCGATTTATCTGGATGTAGAGTCCCGAAATTCCTGCATAGCAGACTTCTCGGATCATCGACCTCTTGCCTTCACAGCTTCACTTTTGGGAGGGATCTTTAAGGTCGGATCCAGGGCGAATTCGGATCCGACCTTATCACCGCAATTTGGAAGCATACCACGAGATATATTCCTACTCCCCAGGCTTACTGGGGTTGATCAGGAATAGTATGTTCATGTCTGAGTCGTACTTCCAGGTGAAGCCACAGAGCGTTTTCATATCATCTGCCGAGATGAGGAAATTCTTGTCGTCGTCGACTATGACCCTATCTGGAAGTGAGATCGTAGTATTGTCCAGGGTTGCTTTGGTGCTGGCGTTGGTTAAGACTATAGCATGTACCTTCTTGTCTGACCAGACTATCCCTGGCCCGATGTAATTCTTCACTCGGAGGGAAAGGGTCTCATTTTCGCCTGAGACAGACTCGGAGCCGCCAAGATACAGCACCACAGGTTTGATGGGGAAGTACCATTTGCCGTTGATCTTAGATGGCGATGTGGGTAGCATAGGCTCATTGAGCAAGACACCATTGATCGCCAGCCTTGGTTCGTTGTATTTGACAGGTACTATCGTTCGCGGCGTGTCTCCACTTGTTTTGTCTATGATGTAATCGTCGATGAGCGTTCCATCCATCTTAAAGCACTTCATCTCCATGCGGGATCCGTTAACTTCTACTACAATGTAGTTGGGCATATCCTGCGGGTTGTAGAAGCTAGCACACCATATGTTTTGCACATTATCATCTATGACTTTTTGGCCGCTTCTTCCTGCTACTACATAAACTGTGCCCAACGCTGGAGTGCTTACTATCGAATCGTTGTTAATGGGATAGGTTCGGGAATAAGCATGGTCATGGCCATTAAACACCAGGTCTACATGATACTTGTCAATGATCGGAGCAAAAGCGGCCTTGATGCCTTCGTTTGTTCTGATGACCCTGGTGTAATAAGGCGGCTTGTGCCAGATAGCCATTTTCCATTCCTTCGTGGTCCGGCTCAGGTCTTTATCCAGCCAAAGCTTTTGATCATTCAGTAGATCTGGATTAATCTCCTGTTCTTCACGAAGCTGGCTGTCCAGCACTATAATATGCATGTTTCCATAGTCGAATGAATATGCCTGATCGTTGCTATAAGGACCGTTGTTTGGCACGTTGAACTGACCCATGTAGATGCTCGGATCTGCATGATCTCTGGCCATATCACGGCATTCTGTATTTCCCGCGACTGGCACGTAAGAGATGGATTCAATAACGCCTTTGCATGCAGCAAACCAGTGGTTCCAATGAAGATTGGACAATCCTGCTTGCGCCTCATCCCCCACTACCGTGAAGAACCTGGCATCAGGATTGGCTTTATATGCATTATGGAGCGTGGACTGCCAGAGGCTATAGTCCGGATTCGCGTCATCATCGCCCTGGGTGTCCCCGAAGACCAAGAACTTAAAGCTATTGGTATCTTCGGCCTCAGTCATGAAGGAATATACGGGGCTCCAATCTTTTGTCCCATCGCCGACCCTATAGTAATATCGGTTTCCGGGCGCCAAACCGGTGATCGTGGCTGTGTGGATGTTCTGGTCACCAAGATCAGTCTTCAGGGTGCTTACATTGGCCGCGATAGATTCCTTATCCTTGAGATTTGGATCCATGCTGTATTCGACGCTGCCATTCTGGACAGTGCTATCCGTCCTCCAGGTCACTGTTTGGGTAGTCATAGGGTCGCTGGTCCATGATAACGTGACATGATCGGGGACCGCTGTAGCATTGAGATCGACTAGCCCATAATCTGGCTGGGATGTGCATAGAACTCCTGCAAATGAGGTCATAATCAATGAAAGAAAAATCAATCCTATTCGCAATTTCATATCAATCTCCCACATTACATGTTTAAGATGTAGTATTAACATAAAAAGATAACGCTTCTTGCTTAGCAGGTAAATTATATAAATCCCCTGCCATCTTCGCCGCGATCTCTGCCGAGTCCGCCCCCAAGTCAGTT
>ENA-UOXR01001399-UOXR01001399.1-bioreactor-metagenome-genome-assembly--contig:-NODE-1399-length-25559-cov-4.557795_pt1 | contig 25559 bp, 21 predicted proteins | sample MGYA00238164_ERZ764825 | MGnify/ENA primary metagenome ERZ764825 (study PRJEB28920, sample SAMN05720171) | bioreactor metagenome | isolation source: Anaerobic biogas reactor | place: USA:Washington...
ACCTCATACCCATTTTGGCCAGCGATTCGGCCTCCCATGAGGTTGCCTCCTACGTCTATAACGGTCTTGTCAAGTACGACAAGGACCTCACTATCGTCGGCGACCTCGCCGAGTCCTGGGAGATCTCGAAAGACAACCTCTCTATTACCTTCAAGCTGAAAAAGGGCGTGAAGTGGCAGGATGGCAAACCATTTTCTGCCCACGATGTGATGTACACATACAAGATGACCGTCGATCCCCGGACACCCACCCCTTATTCCGGTGATTTCAAGCTTGTGAGAAAGGCTGAGGTCCTCGATGACCACACATTCCGGGTCACGTACGATAAGCCCTTCGCCCCGGCCCTTATCAGCTGGTCGGCCTCCATCCTGCCGAGGCACCTGCTCGAGGGAAAGGACATCGCCATGTCGCCTCTCAAGCGAAAGCCTGTCGGCACGGGCCCTTTCGTATTCACCGAATGGGTCCCCGGCGACCGGGTCATCCTCACGGCGAACCCGGATTATTTCGAGGGTAGGCCTTACATCGGACGGTACATGATGAAGATCATCCCCGATACAGCCACCATGTTCCTCGAGCTCAAGAACAACTCCATCGACCTCATGGGCCTGACGCCGCTTCAGTATGTCAAGCAGACCGATTACCCAGCATTCAAGCGGGAATTCAACAGGTTCAAGTACCTCGCCTTCGCCTATACCTACATCGGCTATAACCTGCGCCACGATTTCTTCCGGGACAGGAGGGTCCGGCAGGCCCTGGCTCACGCCATCAACAAGCAGGAGATCATCGATGGGATACTTCTCGGCCAGGGAATGGATGCCACGGGCCCCTTCAAACCCGACATGTGGGCATACGACGGGAACGTAAAACGGTATGAATACAGTCCCGAGAAGGCCCTCGCCCTGTTAGGGGACGCCGGTTTCCGCCGCGATGCCGACGGCGTTCTCAGGAAAAACGGAAGGTCCTTTGAGTTTACCATCCTCGTCAATCAGGGGAACGTGGTGCGTATCCAGAGCGCGGAACTCATCCAGCGCAGGCTCTCCGCCATCGGCATCACGATGAAGATCCGCGTTCTGGAATGGGCTACGCTCATTAATGATTTTATCGACAAGAGAAGCTTTGAGGCCGTTCTTCTCGGTTGGACAATACCCAACGATCCCGATCTGTTCGACATCTTTCATTCTTCCAAGCAGGGACCGAAGGAACTGAACTTCATTGGCTTTGAGAACAAGGAAGTCGATGATCTGCTTGTCAAGGCCCGTCACACCCTTGACCGGGGGGAGAGGAAGAAATACCTTGACCGCCTCCAGGAGGTCCTTGCCGAAGAACAGCCCTACACGTTCCTTTTCGTTCCGTACAGCACGGTGGCCCTCCACAAGCGTTTCAAGGGAGCGGAGCCGGCGCCGGCGGGGATTATGTACAATTTCATCAAGTGGTACGTGCCGGAAAACCAGATGAGGTACAGATCGAATGTTGCGGTATCTCCTTAAACGTCTTTTTTTCATGATCCCCATGGTCTTCGGGATCACCCTCATCTCCTTCGCCGTGATCCATCTCGTCCCAGGGGAGCCGGGGGCTCTGGAGGCGGAGATGAACCCGAAGATCACCAAGGAGGCGCGGGAGCGCATCCGTTCCTTCTACGGCCTCGACAAGCCGCTCTACGTTCAGTACTGGTCATGGCTCACGAGGATCGTGCGTTTGGACTTCGGCACATCCTTCGCCACGGACAGACGCCCCGTCATCGACAAGATCAAGGAGAGATTGCCCATCACCATACTCATCAATCTCCTCTCCATGGGTCTTATCTTCATTTTCGGCATACCCATAGGCATCTATTGCGCCCGCTACAAGGACACGTTCCTGGACAGGTTCCTGACCTCCTTTGTCTTCGCCGGGTATGCCGCGCCCACTTTCTGGGTGGCGCTGCTCGCCATGATCTTCTTCGGGGTCTACCTGGAGGTCCTTCCCGTGTCGGGCATCAAGTCCTACGATTTCCGGGAGATGAACATCTTTGAGAAGGTCTTCGACGTGACAGGGCACCTCGTGCTGCCCGTGTGCATTTCCGCGGTCGGCAGCCTCGCGGGCATCTCACGGTACATGAAGAGCAGTCTCCTCGAGGTCCTGAGACAGGAATACATCACCACCGCATACGCCAAGGGGCTTCCAGAGAGCATGGTCATCAGAAAGCACGCCCTGCGCAACGCCCTCTTGCCTGTCATAACCATCCTCGGGCTTTCCATCCCCGGCCTCATAGGCGGCAGCGTCATCTTTGAAAGTATCTTTTCCATCCCCGGCATGGGACAGCTCTTCTACTTCAGCGTCATGGCCCGCGACTATCCCACGATCATGGGTATTCTGGTGATCGGAGCCTTCCTGACGCTCGTCGGCAACCTGATCGCCGACGTCTCCTACGCGGTGGCGGATCCAAGGATAAGGATAGGATAGAATCGGGTCATGGGTGATAGGTCATGGGTCATGGGTCATTGACAGACTGCCTTTTCCCTTTCCCGTTACCCGTTACCCGTTACCCATCACCCGTTTCAAGGGTGCCTCAATGAACCGGCCGGTCAAGAAGATGACGAGCAGGGGTCTTGCGGTCTCGGGATCCCTTGCCGCCATGGCGAAGAAGGTGTTCGGAAAATACCAGGCGGACCATGCCAATATCATGGTGTCCTCCATAGCGTTCTATATCCTTCTCACCTTCATACCTTTCACGCTCTTCTCCTTTTTCATCCTCGGATATGTCGTAGATGTGGGTCATACCGGCGTTCAGATGGAGAAGTACATCGCCCGGGTCATACCGGCACCGTACAACGCGGTCATCGTCAAGAAGGTCCTCAGGGAGATAAACGTCATTTCCCTGTCCAAGAGACTTTCGGGTCCGCTGGGTCTCTTGTTCCTCCTCCTTTTCACATCGCGGCTCTTTGCCGTCCTGCGCCCTTCATTCCAGCTCATGTTCGGCAAGACGAAGAAAGGGTTCATCAAGGGCAAACAGGAGGAATTCATCCTTACCCTTGCCTTCGCCTTTATCCAGACCATCATTTTCTTCAGCTATGTCTTTTCCGTGATGATGCAGGTGAAGGTGGTGAAGGCCTTCGGAGGGGCCGTCACGCGCGCTTCGGTGGTGCAGTTCTTTTCCATCCTCGACCTTTTTCTTGTCGCCGGGATGTTCTACTTTCTCTACCATGTCCTCACGCCCGTGCGGGACAGGAGGAAGCTCCTCTTCGCATCCGCTCTGGGGGCCGCGATGTGGCATCTGGGCAAGTATTTCTTCCAGTACTTCGTTCTCTACATAGGGCGGTTCACGGCCTTTTTCGGCACCTACGGCGTCTTTATCGCTTTCCTTTTCTGGGTCTACTTTTCCGTCTTTGTCTTTATCGCCTGCGCGGAACTGCTGAGTGTCTCCTCGGAACCCGCTGTCAATGGGCCTCGGCCCAACTATGCCCGATTCCGATGGAGACGGTGAGAGGGACTCTAAGCTCGATCACTTTTTCCATCTCCTCTCTGACGAGCTGTTTCACCGGATCGGTCTCGTCGGGGGCGACCTCAAAGAGCAGTTCGTCGTGTATCTGGAGGATAAGCCGCGAAGAGAGGCCCTTGAGCCTTATTGCCCTGTGGATGTTGATCATGGCCATCTTTATGATGTCCGCGGCGGTGCCCTGAATGGGAGTGTTCATCGCGACACGCTCTCCGAGCTGGCGGACGGCGGGGTCGGAGTTCCCCAGTTCCGGTATGAACCGCATCCTCCCGAGCAGTGTCCGTACGAACCCTTTCGTCCGAGCCTCTTCGATGACACCGTCCATGAACTCTCTCACGGCCCTGTGCCGCTCAAAGTAGCTGTCGATGTACTCCTGGGCTTCTCTCTGGCCCACGCCGAGCTCCCTGGCGAGACCGAAGGCGCTCATGCCGTAAATGATGCCGAAGTTGATGACCTTGGCGGCGCGCCGCATGTCCTGTGTCACCGAGCCGGTGGTCACACCGAAGACGTCCCGGGCGACCGTGGAATGTATGTCCTCATCACGATGGAACGTGGCGATGAGGTCCTCGTCCCCTGACAGATGGGCCAGCACGCGAAGCTCTATCTGCGAGTAGTCCGAGGACAGAAGCAGGCATCCGTCCGCGGGCACGAAGGATTCGCGGATCTTTGGCCCTTCCTGCCCCCGTACAGGAATGTTCTGGAGATTGGGGTCGCTGCTCGAAAGCCGTCCCGTGGCGGCGACCATCTGGTTGAAGGTGGTGTGTATCCTTCCCGTGCGGGGGTTAATGAGCGTGGGCAGGACGTCGACATAGGTGTTCTTCAGTTTCGCGAGCGTGCGGTACTCGAGGATCCTGCCGGGCAGGGGATGGCTCCCGGAGAGTGCCTCCAGGACCGACGTGTCCGTTGAGAAGCCTGTCTTGGTCTTCTTGACGGGGGTGAGTCCCAGGACCTCGAAGAGCACCCGGCTGAGCTGCTGCGGGGAGTTTATGTTAAAGGGTTCGCCGGAATGAGCATAGATGTCCTTCACGATCTCCGTGAGACGGTGGTCGAGATCGCGCGACAGTTCACCGAGCTTGCGCCTGTCGATCCTGACGCCGGCCTTCTCCATGTCGGCGAGCACCGCGACGAGGGGCAATTCCGTGCCGAAGAAAAGGTCCGACAGCTCAAGTTCATGCAACCGTGCCCGGAGGGCGTCGGCAAGGTCGGGAAGACAGGCGGCGAGGCCACGAAGGGATGATGCCGCATCCGCTGCTGATATGTCGGCATCGAGATATTCTTCCACTATCGGTCCCGGCGCGAGATCCTTGCGCAGAGGGTTCGCGAGATAGGCGGCGAGCATGGTGTCGAAGACCTTCTTCTCCTGGAGGAGATCGCCCGCGACCACGAAGAATGCCTTCAGATCGTGCCCTATCACCTCCTTCGCGTTGCGAAGGACCACCGCCAGGTCGGCAACGTCGTCAGAGAGGAAGACCCCTTCGCCGTCGAAAGCGGCAAAGGCCAGAATCTCCCGGTCGCCGGCATTCTTTCCCCGGAAGGAGCCGGCTATTGACACGCGGTCCGTCGCCAGGTCGGCGAGCGCCTTCTCCTTCACATCCTTCTTCTCCTTCCCTTGCACGCGGACCTCGCGGTAAAGGGCGGTGAATTCCAGTTCCCTGTACAACCTGCGGAGGGCTTCGACGTCAGGCGGCCTTGCGGCCAGGCCTTCCACACCGGCCTCGATGGGGACGTCGTACCTGAGCGTGGCCAGCTTCTTGCTCATTTCCGCCTTTTCCCGTCCCGCGATGAGCCTTTCCCTGACCGCCTTCCTCTTCATCTCGTCGACGCGGGCATAGATATTTTCGACTGACCCCAGCGAGGAGACGAGTTCGCGTGCCGTTTTCTCGCCGACGCCCGGCACTCCCGGGATATTGTCGGAGGTGTCGCCGCAGAGCGAGAGATAATCCACGATATTCCGGGGCGGGACACCGAACTTTTCGATCACCTCCGCCTCGCCTATGACAACGTTCTTCATTGAGTCGAGGATGCGGACCCTGTCACCCACGAGCTGCATCATGTCCTTGTCGCCCGTAACGATAAAGGTCATCACGTTGTCCCTGGTCTTCAGATGCTCCGTGATGGTGGCGATGATATCGTCCGCCTCAAAACCCTCCTTTTCCACAACGGGCAGCCCCATGGCATCGATGACCTCTTTGACGAAAGGCACCTGGAGGGAAAGGTTGTCGGGCATTGCCGGCCGCTGCGCCTTGTACTCCCTGGATATCTCCTCCCTGAAGGAGGGACCCCGGGAGTCAAAGACGACGATGAGATTGTCGGGGTTCTCGCTGGCGATGAGCTTCCGGATCATGCCTACGAAGGCATAGATGGCATTCGTGGGAACCCCCCGTGAGTTGGAAAGGTGCGGTGTCGCGTAGAAGGCGCGGTAGAGATAGGAATGTCCATCGACGAGGAAGACGCGCTTGTACGCAGCGGCGGATGTGTTCTCGGTCATGCCTCTCCTTCCTGGCAGTTTTTAGTCTTCGGGTACGGAGAAACGGGTCCGTATCTTGAAGGTCCGTTTTTCAGGGAAGCGTTGAATGGTGACGGAAAAGGCATCTTCCAGCGTCGTGAGGAACCTTTCGATATCTTCCTTTCTTTCCATCGTAACGGTGAACCAGAGGTTCAGTTCCCCTTCGCGTTCGTAATTGTGGGTCACTCCCGCTTCCCTGTTCACCGCGCCGGAGATATCTTCAAGTCTCTCCGGAGGGACAGCGACGCCGCAGAGGAGGCTTGTGTACCCCAATTTCCCGGCGTCGAGCACCGGTCCGATGCGCCGTATGTAACCCCGGTCCTTAAGGCTCTTCACCCTTTTCCGGGTTTCCTCTTCAGTGAGGCCGACCTTCGCTCCTATGGCCTCAAAGGGTCTTTCGGCGAGAGGGAAATCCTCCTGGAGGATGTTGAGCATCCTCCTGTCGATGGCATCCATTTCCTTCACGAAGGCCTTGCTCATCCCGGACCTCCCGAAAGGAAACACTCGAAACGGTCCCCGCCTGCCTTGCAGATGGGGCATGTTTCCGGGGGCGCCTCTCTGGCGCAGAGATACCCGCAGACCCTGCACCGCCATACGGGAAGGGGCGGCCGGACGATTCCCGCGGCGGGCTCGCTGTCATGGCGGCGGGAACCTTCGGCGGGCCTTCTTTCCGGGATGGATCCAAGCGGGCGGCGTCCCTCGGCCACATCTCGCGAGACGTAAAGGGCGCAGAAACAGGAACCATGCTCGGCGAGGTCCGCATCGCGGTAGTCACAGGGACAGAGGATGTCGTTGTCATCATCTTGCCTGCCCGAGGCCAGCCGGCAGGGGCAGGCCGGGTAGCCGTACCTTTCAACATTGGTTAAAAGCCCTTGTACGAGGGCCCTTACAAAACCCATGTCGGGGTTGAGATGGTATCCGGATGCCTGCGATCGGGCCAGGAGATCTTCGAGGAAGATGTCCGCCCCTTTCGAGTCTTGCGCCGATCCGTCATTCATAAGTTGAGAGCCTGCCTCAGCGTGTCCTCGTTGAACCCGATGACGCACTTCTCGCCATTCACGACGAGGGAAGGAAAGGAACACTTCGGGTTCCACCGCTTGAGTTCCGCGATCGTTTGCGCCTTCTCTTCATCCGCCAGGGTATCGACGTCGACGTAGTCGTAACCGATCCCCATTTTGGCGAGGAATCCCTTCATCATTTTGCACCAGACGCAGGTGCTGAGGGCGTAAAGGGCGAGAGATCCCTTGTCTTTGCCTTCCACGCGGGTCATTCCCATCTCCGGGCCTCCTTTCGAGCATCAGGTCTTGCCATGCTCCTATGGTACCATAGCGCCATCGCCGAAAAACAGGTTTTTCTTCTCCCGCGAAGAATGACGGGATGGAGACCGAAATTATGATATACTGTCGTCATGCCAGAAAAGAGAGGGAGGAGTTCCATGAGAAGAGCTTTTGTTCTGTCGATCCTGTTGTCTGTTTGTTTTGCGGCCGTTTCTTCCTTTGCGGCTGGTGAGGCGAAGACGGGAGAGCCTTTTGTCTGTCCCCGTGCCGTCAATGTGGAGGTGGGCATAAGGACCACCGGGGGCACAACCGGATGGGAAGCGATCCCCGCCAGGAGCACCTTCACCCTGGCGATCAAGGAGAGCGCGGTGCGCGGCTCCACCATGATCTGCCATTACACGAACGGCACCGTGGACTACAACCTCACCAGGGCCTTCCCCAAAGGGAAGACGTGCCACATAGCCCCGAACGAGTCGTTCATGTGCCAGTGAAAAGACAGCTTGAACCGCTCGATCCGCTTGAACGTTCCCGCTCTGCACGATCGCTTCTTCCCGTTAAAGCTGTTCAAGCAGTTCAAGCGGCTGCAACCATTTTTTTTAGTGGAAATCTGACCAGTCCGCGCGGAGCCTGTTGATGTCTTTGTAGACCGTTGTGTGGCGTGCCTTGTCGTATTCGAGGACGTAGTCCACGAAGGTGGGGAGGTACCCCTGGGTCTTGAGCGTGCCGAGGATGTTCCCGACGTAGGTTTCGAGCCTTTCCCGGGGGTTTCCGGGGATGTCGTCGAAGGTGCCCGAGCGGAAACGCCTGATGAGGCCCTCGATGACGGCCACGAAGATGATGATGACCTTGCTCGGGATGAGCACGTGGCTGCCGTGGAGCTCCAGCTGCTTCAGCAGGTTGTCGAGGAACTTGACGACCGTCGGGTGATCGGCGGTCCTCAGCAGCGTTTCGATGAAGAAGATGAAGGTGTTGATGTACTTGTCGATGTCGTTGATGTGCGACTTGAGCATCTCCTCGAAATACATCGTGTCCACTATCTGCCTCAACGACCCTTCCTCGGGAAGGAGGAGGAGCTTGGTGTCCTCGTATCCGCGCTTGGGCAGGTATTCCTCGTACTCGACGAAGTCGACCCGTCGTTTGAGGGCCGCGCATTCCTTGCCGGGTTCGAAGAAGATACCGTCGAGGGCGATCCCCGAGATGTTCAGCGTCGATTCGAGCTTGTAGGCTTTGAGGTAACCCTCGCCGAGGAAGGGAAGGATGACCCTGTTGCCGCTGACGAAACTGGAGAAGTCAAGCGGTGTCAGGCCACCGTGGGCGATGCCGCCGCGGAGCCAGAAATCGTTCAGGATGCCCCACGTGTAGATGGAGCGCGCCGTTTCCCTCACCTTCGCAAAGACTCGCGAGATGACGACGATGCTGTCGGAGAAAAGGAAATAGGTCACGTCCTTGTCTCCTCTTTCGTCGATGGCGGCGACGAGCTTCTCGTAGCGGTTCCTGAGGTCACCCGACAGGAACCGGGACGTGAATCCCAGCACGTCGAAATATGCGACATACGCGTTGTTCGCCGGAGGTCCTTCCATTGTCATGGCCTGGTCAACATTATAATGGGCATCATCGTGAAAAATCAACCCTTTGAGTTCACGGCCGCACGTCGCGCCCTCGCGCGGCGGACCAGCTTTTCTGTCTCGACAGCGAAGAAGACGATCGACGAGATCCCCACGCAGGCGGCCAGTTCCCCGAGGGTAAGGGGCTGTGTCCTGAAGACCGCGTTGAGCGGGCCTACGTAGACAACCGCGAGCTGCATGAGTATGGACAGGGCGACCGCGCCGAGAAGTGCCTTGTTGGACATGAGGCCTTGTTTGAAGAGTGATTTCGTATCGGACCGGACCGCCAGGGCGTTCGCAAGCTGGGTGAAACAGAGCACCGTGAAGACCATGGTTTGCCATTTCCCGTCGCAGGCTGTCATGGAGACGTACTGCATGGAGAGGACGAGAAAGGCCATGAGGCCCCCCACCCAGATCGTCTGGATGCCGAGGCCGCCGGAGAAGATGCTTTCCCTCGGGTTTCTCGGCGGCCGCCTCATGACGTCGTCTTCCGCCGGCTCCACGGAAAGGGCGAGGGCGGGGAGGCTGTCCGTGACCAGGTTGACCCAGAGGATGTGTATGGGCAGGAGGGGGATGGGAAAACCCAGGATCTGCGCGAAGAATATCGTCATGATCTCCCCCGTGTTCGTCGCGAGAAGGTACCGGATGAATTTGCGGATGTTGTCGTATATCTTCCTTCCTTCCCGCACTGCCTGCACGATGGTCGAGAAGTTGTCGTCGAGGAGGATCATGTGGGCGGCCTCCTTGGAGACATCCGTGCCCGTGATGCCCATGGCGACACCGATGTCGGCCCGTTTGAGGGCGGGGGCGTCGTTGACGCCGTCACCGGTCATCGCCACGAACTGGTGTCTCTCCTGCAGGGCCTTGACGATCTTCAATTTCTGCTCGGGGGCGACCCGCGCGTAGGCCTGAATGTGCTCCACCTTTGACGCGAAGACATCATCGCCGAGCGCGGCAAGCTCCTTTCCGCTCATGACGCCATCGCTTGACTCGTCAAGTATGCCGATGCGTTTCGCGATGGCGGCGGCCGTGACGGGATGGTCCCCGGTGATCATGACGGGCCTGATGCCCGCCGTCCTGCAGAGATCGACGGCTTCTTTCGCCTCATCCCGGGGCGGGTCCATCATTCCGACGAGGCCAAGTATGGTGAGGTCATTTTCCATCGTGTCGATGGAGCATTCTCCGGGGAGTGTTTCCCAGGTCCGCATTGCCACGCACAGGACCCGAAGGCCCCTCTTCGCCATGTCTTCATTCGCGGCGAGGATCCCTTCCTTCTTCAAGGGTTCTTTCATTCCGTTCACCCACATCGTCCGGGCCCGCTCGATGAGGACATCGGGTGCACCCTTGGTGTAGGACACGAAGCCCCCACCCGGCATGCTGTGTATGGTCGTCATGCATTTCCGGTCGGAATCGAAGGGGATCTCGCCGACACGGGGGAGTTCCGTCTCGATCCTTTCCCTCTCGTACCCGTTGTCCCGGGCTACGGTGTAGAGGGCGACTTCCGTGGGGTCTCCAATAAAGGCACCGTCCGCGCCTTCCCTCGAGTCGTTGTTAAGGGCGACCCCCCTCATGAGGTCCATAAGTGTCCGGGCCTTTTCATCGGTGCTCCTGACGATGTCTCCCTGGGCGTAGAGCTCTTCGACGGTCATGCGGTTGTATGTGAGAGTTCCCGTCTTGTCGGAACAGATATACGTCACGGACCCGAGCGTCTCAACGGCGGGGAGCTTCCTGATAAGGGCGTTCTTTTTCACCATCTTCTTCGCGCCGAGGGCAAGGGAGATGGTGATGACCGCCGGCAGGGCCTCGGGTATCGCCGCGACGGCCAGGGAGATGGCGGTAAGGAGCATGAGCAGCGGCCGCTCTCCCCGCAGAAGGCCGATAACGAAGACGACGGCGCATATGACAAGGATGGCTACCGCAAGATTCTTGCCAAAGACCGCGAGCCGTTTCTGAAGGGGGGTCCTGACCTCATCTTCATCCTGGAGCATGGAGGCTATCTTTCCCAGTTCCGTTTCCATGCCGGTGCCCACAACGAGGCCCGTCCCTCTGCCGTAGGTGACGATGGTTCCCTTGTAGGCCATGTTAACCCTGTCGCCGATGGAGATATCCGCGTCACAGAGTTCTCCGACGGATTTCTCCACGGGAACGGATTCGCCTGTGAGCGCGGCCTCATCGACGCGCATCTGCGCGCTTTCGATGAGGCGCATGTCGGCGGGAACGATGGCGCTCGCCTCGAGGAGAACGACATCCCCCGGAACGATGTCCCGCGAGGCCACCGACCGGACGCTGCCGTCCCTGAAGACGGCGGCCATGGGAGCGGCCATCTGTTTCAAGGCCTCGATGGCCTTTTCAGCCCTGAACTCCTGGATGAAGCCGATGACGGCGTTGGCGATGACAATGGCAATGATGATGAGCGTGTCCGTCAGTTCCCCGATGACGCCTGCCACGACGGCCGCACCGAGGAGGATGAGGATCATGAAATCCTTGAACTGGTCAAGGAGCATCATCGCCGGTGTTTTCTTCTTTTTTGCCTTCAGCTCGTTGGGACCGTACTCGTCGAGCCTTCTTACGGCCTCGTCGCTCCCGAGGCCCGTGTTCCGGCTTTTCAGGTGCTCGCAGAGGGATTCCACCGGTTCCCTGTGGTAACAGACGTTCTCCATCGTTCTCTCCTTTCCTGTGATGCGGCCGGCCCTGACGCCGGTCGGTCGCTCTGGCAAAGGTCTCGCTTGTTAGGGTCTCTAACCGGCATACCGGTCGGTCTCGAGGCCGACGTACTGACGATGGTGCCGATGAAGCTACTCCCCTTTGATGGTAATCCCCGTCAACCCATGGAGTACTATACTACCCTATTTCCCCATGAGCTGCAAAATCTGCCGTTCACCATTCTCCAGACCATGCGTTGTTCCCGAAGGCAGGCACAAAAAAAGAGACGCTTCAACATGAATATAACCTCCATGCTAAAGGTCTCGCTTGGTCGGTCCCTTGTTCTATGACCGAAAACAGGGCCAGGAGTCTCGGTCCGGATTGTTGACCCCGTCTCTTGCAGCTACTCCCCTTCAGAACTCCGGTATTATACAGCACTTCGCCCGGGAGTTCAACGGTTCCCCATCACTTTCCGTTGAACACGCTTTCGATGACCTTCCTGAATTGCTCCAGGGAATAGGGTTTTGCGACGACCCCGGAAAAACCATATTTCCTGTAATCTTGCACGATGGTGTCGTTCACGTACCCGCTGGATACCACCGCCTTGACCATGGGGTTGATGGCGCGGATGTTCTCCAGTGCCTCGCGCCCCCCCATGCCTCCGGGTACGGTAAGGTCGAGGACAACAAGGTCATAGGGAGTGCCCGAGGTGATCCCGTTCCTGAAGAGCTCTATCGCCTCGGCCCCGTCCCGGGCAAACTCGACATCGTATCCCAGGTGCTGGAGTATCTGTCCTGCCAGGTCCCGGACCTGTTCCTCGTCATCCATGTAAAGGACCTTTCTCCCCTTTCCTTCGTGCATTACGGTGTGGACAGGCCATGATTCCGCGTCCCCTTCATAGGCCTCGATGTAAACGGACACCGTTGTCCCGACCCCCTGTTCGGAGGAGATGGAGATGTAGCCGTTATGGTTCTTGACAATGGAATAACAGATCGCCAGACCCAGGCCCATTCCCTTCTCGCTGCCCATCTCCTTGGTCGTGAAATAGGGGTCGAAGACTCGCTCGAGGTCCTCGGGAGAGATGCCGCACCCCGTGTCCTCAACGGTCAGACGGATGTACCTGCCGGGGTTCAGGGGCCCCTCAGGCTGAAGGAGGTTCACGTTCTCGACGGCTATCCTGATCGTTCCCCCATCAGGCATGGATTCCCGGGCGTTCATGACAAGGTTGTGGATGACCTGCCTGATCTGTCCTTCGTCGACCTGGGCACTGTAGAGGTCTTCGGGGAAGCTGTAGACGCATTTTGATGTGGATCCGCTCACGGTGAGTTCGGCGGCATCGCGTATAACGTCGTCGAGGATGGTCAGCTTCTTCACCGGCGCGCCGCCCCGGGCGAAGGTCAGGAGCCGGTAGGAAAGATCTTTGCCCCGGATCGTTGCCTTCTCCGCCTCATCGAGTCTCCTCACCGCTTTCTGGTCGTCGTCGAGGAGCATCCGCGCGAAGGATATGTTGCCCAGGATGACCGCGAGAAGGTTGTTGAAATCGTGGGCGATGCCGCCAGCCAGGGTGCCGATGGACTCGAGCTTCCGGGCTTTGAGGAGCTCGGCCTCCATTCTGTGCTGTTCTGTGATGTCGCGAAACACTATCACGGCGCCGATGACCGCGGTATCTTCACCGCGGATGAGCGATGCTGTTGTGGCCACGAGCCGTTCCGTTCCATCCCTGGCGACAAGCATGGAGGGCGTCGAGGGAGAGACCGGCTCGGTGTTCCCGAGGAGGGCCCCGACGGGATTGTCGCCCTGAGTGTGGTTGTCGTGCTCCCGCAGAGAGAAGACCTCCGTAAAGGGCCTGCCCTCGGCCTCCTCCTGCGAGAAACCCGTCAATGTTTCGGCGGAGCTGTTTATGAGGATGACCCTGCCCTCCGTATCGACGGTGATAACGCCATCCCCGATGGAGCGGAGCGTGACGGCAAGACGTTCCTTCTCGGCGGCGAGGGCCTTTTCCGCGAGGGAGCGAACGGCGATCTCGCGCCTGAGGTCGATGTTCGCTTCGAGAAGCCTTTTTTCGCTCTCCTCGAGGAGCTCCTTGGAGACCGTTGTTTCGTTGAGGCGGGCCACCATGCGATTGAAATCCTCCATCAGCGTCTTGATCTCTCCCGAGAGCACGGGCTCAACGGATACCTTGAAATCCCCCTCGTTGACCTTCCTTGTTGCCTCGGAGAGGCGCGAGATGCCCCGCGAGAAATACATGCCGATGGCGAGAGCGACGAAAGAGACGAGGAGGATCCCCATCCCCATGAAAAGGAGCCCGTTGTCGCGAAAAGACCCGAGGAGACCCGATGTGGTCCCGAGAAGGTTCCTCGCCGTTTTTTGCTGGATGGCCTGGGCTTCCCTCAAGGGTTTCGTGAACTCATCGAGATAGGTTGTAACGAATACGCTGAGACGTTTGCCGTCAGCAGTCCGCTGCGACAGGGGTACGACATACATGTATTTCTGCGAGGTGGTGCCATCAGGCTCTATCCAGTTGAAATACCCGCCCGACGGTTTGCCCCCCCGCCCCGCATCGATGATCCGCCAGTACGCTGGAAGCGTCTTTTCGAATGCCCGCGTGCCGGTGTTTTCGACCTTGTGGTCACGGTGAAAGCGGATGACGCCGGTATCCGTTTCGTGAAGACCCGTGTAGCCGCGGTCCCCTATACCCTGAACGGCCACGCTGCGGAACTTTGCGTCGCGCCTGAGATCGCCGAGCGTCATATACGGATGTGACTGAAGGGTGAGGTTGAGTTGAGCCGCGATGTCGTAGGCCTTCTGGCGTATCGAGGCTTCACCGATCTTTGTGAGAAGGGCGGAACTCTGGGTCCATTCCTCTCTGTAGCCGTCCTCGACGGCACGCTGAATGCTTGATTCGAACCGCCCCGAGAAGGTGTGGATGAGGACGCTGAAGATCGCGATGGGGATGAACCCTGCCATGATCGTCATGATGAAAAGACGGGACCCGAAACGTTTCGGAAAAAAACCGGATACCTTCATCGGCTGCCACGCTCCATCTGCATTAAGAGTAACATAAATGGTATCACCGATAAAGTCGATGATAATTGTCACATGGAAAACGGGGCCCTGGTCCTTGTCTAGGCGACGATCTCCCTGTCTTCGGGGGAGTCGATGACGAATCGAATGATGAGCCCTTTCCTGCCGACAGCATCATATGCGAGGTTGCTTTCGGAATATATCCCGTCGAATACGTGGGTATCGTAGAAATCGTCGTAGAAGTGAGCCGCGTAAACCCTGTCCGAGGGATCCGGGCCTCCGATGACAGTGCAGGTCTTCACCTCGCTCTGAAAGCTGGTGTTCCGATACATGTCGTCGCTGAATGACCGCGCTTTTTCGATGCTGGAGAAGACCGCGAAGACCCCTCGGCCCAGTATCGATCTGTCCATGACCACGAATAGTTCCATCTGTCCTGTCATCCTTCACGGATAGGTCCGCACTATAGGAAATATAGGAAGTCGGCAAAGAAATCAAGTCTTTTGACATTTTGTTGTAACCCGTTCCAGCGTTGCGGTAGAATAACGACGTTCCGGTGGAACACTTCTATAAAACCACGAGGAGCGATCATGAGCCTGAAAGACAAAACTGCATTGATCACCGGGGCCGGACAGGGTATCGGCAAGGCCTGTGCCGAGGTTTTCGGGGAGCGGGGCGCGCGCCTCATCCTTCTCGACAAGAACAGGAGAACCCTTCCGCACGTTGCGCGGGATCTGAAAGTGAAAGGCGTCGACGTTGTCTTCCGGATCATCGACCTCACGCGCACGCAACCCCTTGTGAAGATGGTCGAAGAGCTTCTGGCAGACCACAGGATAGACATTCTCGTCAACAACGCCGGCTTTGACAGGCCCGGCATCACGGCGAAGATCGACAAGACGGACTACAATGCCGTTCTGTCCATCCATCTCGGTGTGCCCTTTCTCCTTTCCAAGCTGCTCCTCCCGCAGATGCGCGCCAACAGGTGGGGACGCATTGTCAACGTGAGCTCCATATACGGGCTCATGGGGGCCAAGGGCGAGGTGGCCTACGCCGCGGCCAAGGCCGGGGTCCTGGGTCTGACCAAGACCCTGGCGCGTGAAGGAGGAAGGGATGGTGTGACCATAAATGCCGTCGTCCCGGGCATGATACGGACTCCGCCCATCATGCGGATGCCCGACAAGTACAGGGAACCCATCATAGTGGAGAGCATGCTGGGCAGGATAGGCGAACCGGAAGAAGTGGCCCGTGTGGTTGCCTTTCTCGCCTCTGAGGACGCATCCTACATAACCGGCACGGAAATAAAGGTGTCGGGAGGGTGGGGGGTCTAACAAAAGGTTGGAACCGCTTGAACCGTTAGAACCGCTTGAACGGGAAAAACTCTTTTTCAGAAACGTTCAAGCGGTTCAAGCTGCTTAAACGGTTCAAACGGTCTTTTTCAGTATTTCCTCCAGCATTTTCCCCAGTTTCGTTTCTTCCGTTTCGTCGGCGTACTTGGGGGGTTCAATGTCGGGAAAGAGGCTGTAAACGGCCTTGGTGATGACCTCCGCGTGGGGAGGGCAGCCGGGCATGTGCGTGCCGAGACCGGCGTGGTGCTGCTGGCAGACACCCATGAAGATGTTGGTCTCATCGGGGTTGATGGGGACGGCTGTCGACGGGCCCAGGAAAATGTTGGCCTTTTTCTCCAGAGGCCTGTCGATAAGGGACCGGCCGGGATCTGCGGGATCGGGCCTGCGCAGCTTGGAAAGGACGAAGTGCAGATAGCCTTTGCACCCCGTGCACGCCTCGTCGGCATGGATCTTGAGGCAGGCTCCGCCGCTGACATCGATGGCGGGTTGCACGAATTTCTTCGCCACCTCTTCGACGGGGGTGCCGACGACGTTGATCTTGTTCTTCTCGAGTGGTCCCAGGCCCTGCATCCAGGCGAGGAATACAGGGGGAGATGTCCTGGGGTCGATACCCATGATCTCCATGGCTACGGCATCGACTGCCACGGGGTTTGTACCGCCGATCAGGACATCCATCGTGATGGGGGTGCCCGATACGGGCCCGAAGTCTTCAAGGCCGGTGAGACCGTCTATAATGGTCAGTTTGGGTTTGACAAGGTGGTGGATATTGACGAGGCTTTGCCAGAGGCCGAAGAAATGGGACATGTATTTCTCTATGGGTGGTACGGCACCCTGGAGGCTCTTGATGGCCAGGGAAGAAATGGCGGCGAAATGGATCTTCAAGACCGGCACGTTGATGATAACGTCGACCATTTCAAGGGTGGAAGGAATCCTCCGGGATGACATGCGTTTGCAACCCGGCACCTGCTTCTCGATGAACCTGTCCGTGTTGAGGTCGACGAGACTGACCCTTTCAGGATCAAGGGAGACGATCTCATCATAGCCGTAGTGGCTGAACATCTTCGAGGTGGCGCTGCGGTTGATCGAAGCGCCTTCGGTGATGTAGACGTGGGATGCGAGGCCGAGGAGCATCTCCGTCAGGGCCTTCACGACGCGGATGTCGGTGACGATGCCGCCCACGACCTTTCCGTCCTTGAGGCCGTGGTCGCTCACGACGTTCGGTTTGATGGCGACCGTTTGCCCGGGCTTGACGAACCGCCTGAGCCCGCCGAGCCTGTCGATGAGATTGGCGAGACCCCTCCTGATCTCTTCGTATGTCTGGGTGGAGGGTATCTTCTCGACGGCTACACGTTCCTTCTTTCGATAAGCATGAAAGGGTTTACCCGCGGCCGTCTTCTTCAGCAGCACAGAGGTGCTCAACTCCATCTTGACGAGGTCGAAGCCGTTGCGGCTGAAGAAAAGAACGGGCCTGAAACCATACTCGACAAGAAACCGGTGCTTTTCCTGGTCCGCCGCGAGAAGAGACGCCGCCACCAGGCTTTCACGGGCGATCAGCGTGTCAAGCATCGCCGGACGGGGGTCCTTGCCTTTCCACGTTCCTTCCACGAGCATTTCCTCGATGGTGCTCGTCTTCTTGTCGTAGAGGATCCATCCCACAACCCTGTTGTTCTTCACGGCACGGAAGACCGTGATGGAAGAGTTCTTTGCCCATTCCTCCCATTTGAAGGCGATATAACGGTCATCGATGCCTTCCTTGAGATAGCGGTCTCTGAGGAGCCTGAAAAGGGTGGGGGTTCGCCTTCCCGTCTTGAAAGATATGTCTCTTGCCATGTTGTTGACCTCCTCCTCCGTGCGATTGTGGATCCTACCCCGCCCCCGTCACACGTGGCAAGATTATACCAGTTTTGGCATTTGCATGAAAGAAGTTAAGCGTTTGGTGTGCTCTAAACGTAAATGTCGATATTGGATCCCACGAAGGGCGAGGCGGAGGACGAAGAGGCCTCGGTGATGCGCTCTATGTTCTTTGCAGCCTCCGCGATGACCTGTGCAACCGCCGCCTCGGCCTCGATCCGACTCTTTGCGAGGGACATTGCGGCCTCATTGCGGGTCATGACGTAGCTCATGAGGGAAGAAACAGGGTCGATCATATCATCCTCCTGAGACTTTATCGGTGGATGGGGGGGAAACTTAAGGGGATAATAAAAGAAGGTTCAAGGGTTCAAGAGTTCAAAGGTTCAAGAGTAAAAGAAAAAGGCACCGGATACCTTCGGCCGGTGGGCGAATTGCGTTGACAGCCGAACCCCCCTTCGCGATCTTTCCCTTGAACTCTTGAACTCTTGAACTCTTGAACTCTTGTTGACCTTGACACCTTCCCGAAACCATAGTATACATTCATACAGTTCATATCTGAACAATAAGGAGGGTCCTCCATGGGACTTGCGGAGGAGTTGGGGCTCGGACGGCCTATCGAGACGGTTGAACATGAAAGCCTGTTGAATATCATCTATACCGGCACCATGATCGCCAGAGCCGCCTTCAGGTATTTCCAGGGACACAGGCTTACCGACGCTCAGTTCAATGTCCTTGTCCAGCTCAAGTACAGCGATGAGAAGGCCCTCTCCCAGGCAGAGCTTGGAAGGCGGCTTGTCGTCAACAAGGCCGACATGACGGGGATCGTCGACAGGCTGGAGAGAGCGGGTCTCGTGGAGCGCTCTGTCCACCCCAATGACCGTCGCGTGAACCTGGTGAGAATGACGGCGGAAGGCGAGAAGGTCGTCAATGGTCTGGAGCCGGGATACCTCAAGGGGGTGGGGCTCCTGATGTCCGGGATATCCCGGGCGGATCTGATGCGCCTCAACAGGACGTTGGAAAAGGTCCGCAGCAACGCGAAACAGAGACTGATACCGGACGGGGGGCGGGAGGGAGGATGAAAGGGAAACGCGGTCTCCTGAGGGCGCTCTTTGAAAAGAGTGCGAGGGCGATATTCAAGATCTATCTGAAGGTCGTCCACAGGATCAGGATAGAGGGAGTTGACAGGCTTCCCCGTGCTTTCGACAAACTCATGGTCGTATCGAACCATGCCAGCCTGCTCGACGGCATCATCCTGTGGACGTACATCGACGTGGACCTCCGGATACTTGTCAATCGGGGCAGGGCGCGGGAGCTGCTGCTCAGGCCCTTCATGCAGAACAGGTACACTGTGCAGATCGACACCATGAACCCTTATTCCCTGAAGGGTGTCATCGAGGAGGTGAACCGGGGCACGGCACTCCTTGTCTTTCCCGAAGGACGTATCACGAGGACGGGGAACCTGATGAAGATCTACGAGGGCGCCGGTTTCGTCGCGTACAAGACGGGCGCGAGGATCCTGCCCGTGCATCTCGGCGGTACCTACGATACCATCTTTGCGAAGAAGCACCCGGGAAGGAAGATATTCGCCCCGATAACACTGACCATAGGTGAGATACGTCCTCCCATCGACCTCGAGCGGTTTCAGCCCCACGACAGGAAACGTGAAGCGGCGCGGGCCATCTACGGGATGCTCTGCGAGATGTTCTACGAGGCCCGTTACAGGCCTTCGACGCTTGGCCGCGAGTTCATCCGCGCATGCAGGAAGAGAGGTTCGAAGCCGCTCTTCAAGGATGCGACGGGCGTCGACGTCAGCTGCCGCAAGGCTCTTATCGGGGGGCTTATCCTGGGGGAGAAGCTTTCCCGCCACGAAGGCGCCAACGTGGGAGTGCTCCTGCCGAACCTTGTCGCCACGGCGCTTGTCATCTACGGGCTCCTGGTGTTCCGGAAGGTACCCGTTCTCCTCAACTACTCCGGCGGCTCGCGGGCCTTGCGGCATGCCATGGAACTAGCCGGCCTTGGGGTCGTCGTCACGTCCCGGGCATTTCTCGACCGTGTGAAGATCGACCCCGGCATTTTCGAAGGCGTCCGCATCGTCTATCTCGAGGACGTGAAGGCTTCCATTGGCGCGGGCGACAAGCTCAGGGCAGTCTTAAGGGCGGTCTTCCCAGGCGGACTTGCCCGCGTGTCGGAGGGAGAGCACAGGGGGCCCGCCGCCATTCTCTTCACATCGGGTTCGGAAGGTTTACCGAAGGGGGTGCTCCTGTCTCATGAGAACATCATAGCCAACATATGGCAGGCACTCTCCCGCGTCGACGTGGGGGAAGGGGACTATTTCCTCAATGCCCTGCCCATATTCCACAGTTTCGGTCTCACGATCGGGGTCTTCCTGCCGCTGATTGCCGGTGCCCGCTCTTTCCTGTACGTGAGTCCGCTGCACTACAGGATCGTGCCCGAGATCGCCTATGAAGAGGGCTGTACCGTCATCATGGGGACGAACGTCTTTCTGAGCGGCTACGCCCGGAGGGCCCATCCCTACGATTTCCACACCATGCGCTACGTGTTCTGCGGAGCGGAGGCGTTGAGCGAGGCCGTTTTTGAACACTACGCGAAGGTCTTCGGCGTGCGGGTGATGTCCGGCTATGGTGCCACGGAGTGCGCCCCCATCATCTGCATGAACAGCTCCCTGGAGAACAAGCACGGCAGCGTGGGCAGGGTGCTCCCCGGTATCGAGTACAAGGTGATGCCTGTGGGCGGCATAGACCCGAAAGGGGGACACGTGGGCCGTCTCTTCGTGAAGGGCCGGAATGTCATGATGGGGTATCTTGACAATGAGGCCGCGAACCACAAGTATCTCGTGGAGGACGGGGGCTGGTACGACACAGGCGACATAGTGGAGGTCGACGACAGCGGTTTCGTGACCATAGTGGGGCGATTGAAGCGTTTTTCCAAGATCAGCGGCGAGATGATATCCCTTTCCGCCATCGAAGAGGCCCTTGCCGGCATATTCGGCGAGCGAAGGGAACTTGCCGTCATGGCCGTTGCCGATGAGCGCAAGGGAGAGAAGCTTGTCCTCGTGACGAATGCCAGGGACGCGGACCTGAAGAAGGTCCGTGATGTCCTGCGTGAAAAAGGTCATTCCGACCTGACCTTCCCCCGCGAGATCATCTACGTGAAGGAACTGCCGAAACTGGGCACGGGCAAGCCGGATTATGTGAAACTGAAGGAAATACTGGAAGGACGGTGAGGCGAACGCCTCACGTCACAGGTCACAGGTCTCAGGTCGCAGGCCAAGGACGGTCACAGGTCGCAAGTCGCAGGTCTAAAGGCAAAAAAAGGCCGAAAAAACTTGCTGTTCCCTGACCCCTGCGACGCTTCTAGCCTGAGACCTGCGACCTGCGACCTGTGACGGTCTGTTTCTTCCCCATACACACGAAGAACACCTCGGAGCTCACGCTTCGTGACGCCGCGGGTTTGTACTGGGAAACCTTGCGGAAGCGCATCTGGAGCTCGGTGGTAATACGCTTCTGAATGCCTGTCGAGAAGGACTTGATGATGAAGTGACCGCCAGGCTTGAGAGCCTCGTCGACGACCTTGAGGACGCAGGTGAAGAGTTCTTCGATATGCGCGTCGTCCACCTCGCGTATCCCCGAGAGGTTGGGCGCGATGTCGCAGGTGACGGTGTCGACAGCGGCGAGAGAGAGGCGGGAAAGAAGGCCGGGAACATCCGCCTGCCGTATGTCCGCCTCTATGGCGGTTATGTTCTTCAAGGAAAGAGGGGGTGTGGGGAGGATGTCGATGCCGATGACGGTCCCCCTTTCACCGACCATCCCCGAAAGGACCTGGAGAAAGCTTCCCGGCGCGCAGCCGAGGTCCAGAACGGTATCTCCTTTCTGTACGAGATGAAACCTGTCCTCGATCTCCTTGAGCTTGTAGGCGCTCCTTGCACGAAACCCTTCCTGCTTCGCCTTCTTGTAGAATGGGTCCTTGAGTATGAACCTAGCCATGGGGACCGATCAGGAGATTGCCATCGGCGGGGCTTTCCTGCCGGGCCTCGAGGCCTTTTCTCAGAAAGAAGGAGAAGGCATGGTCGAGGGCCGTCTCATCCTGAAGGACCGAGAGTGTTCCCCTGTACCGTGCGTGGTCGCCCATGCGGTGGAAGAGGTATGCGTAGTCCTCGAGGAGGCGCTTGAAGAGAGGTACCTGAGACGCGACATCATGGCGTCCCATGAGGTCCCTGAGGTAGGTGTCCTTCTTTTCTTCCATCATGTGCCGGGGCAGAACGATCGTTGACCCTCCCGTCGAGAGGTAGGATCTGCGGTCCTCTTCGATGCCTTCCCAGGAGAGGGAGAAGGGCGTGAAGATCTCGTGCCTGAGAACATCGTGGAGCGACAGGGGAGCCACGTCGTCCGCCACGGGGAGGGAGTGGATGTCATCCGGTCTGTGAACGGCATCTTTCAACTGAGCGACAAAGGATCTAAGGGACCCTATGGCGTCCGTGAAACGACCGGACAGCCTCGCCCCTTCCTCGACGATGAACGCCGCGTAGGCGGGGGATATATTGAGGAGGAAGGCCGGTTCCCTTGCGTTGTCCCTGTAAGCGGCCACGATCTGCTCAAGGGACCTCCTGTCGACAGGTGAGCTCATAAGCTCGCGCAGGCCTTCACGAAAGTGGAGATCGCCGTTGAGGAAGACGAAGGTATTCTTCCTGACCTCGTACGCCGCCATGACCATCCGGGAGCCGGAATTGTCGAAGTTCGTCAGGAAGCCCACGTTGACCCGCGCCTCTTCAACCTTCCTGAGGACGGACTCGCCTTCCGGGCGGAGCTCTTCCACCTTCACCCCTGATGACCTCAGGCGGAATATGGTCTTGCGAATGAGTTTGCGGATCTCCTTGTCGGTCTCCTGGAGATAGATGGCATTGAGAAGAACGCCGGTCTCCTCGCTCCTTTGGTCGCCGAGGCCTTTGAGCAGGGAGAGCTTCTCGTCGCCCGCAAGGGTGAAGTAATACTCCACCTTCTTTTCAAGGTCCTGGGCGCTGTCGATCACCCGTATCAACTCATTCATGACATGCTCTACCCCGCTTCCCGGAGATGTTCCCTTCTTACCGCTTGACGGAGAACCCTGCCTTCTCGATCGCCGCTTCCAGGTCCTTTGGGCTCGCCTTGCCCTCATCATATCTGACAACGGCGCTTCCGATCTCCACATCGCTCGACTCAACCCCGGCGACGGCGCCGAGGGCTTTTCTGACTGCCATAACGCAGTGCTGGCAACTCATGCCGTCTATCGTGAGCTTCGCCTCAGCCATAGCGACCTCCTTTTTTTCATCCATTATAGCATAAAAGACATCGTTGGAACCGTTGGAATCGTTTGAACGAGAGAAGAACCAGACCTATGAACCTTGCCGTCGCTCTCCGTCTGCATTTTTCCGTGCAAACGGTTCCAACGGTTTCTTTCATTCCTCTTCCAACTCGTTCGTCAGCCGGGCGATCACGAGACAGTGGTTCGATATGTGTTCCAGATTGACGAGGACATCCACATATATGGGCCCAGCTTCGGCGAGGCAGAGTTTTCTGTAGAACCGTTCGAGATGGTCGCCTGTGGCCTTCTTGATCTTTATGTCTATCCTGTGTTCCCGCTCGATGACGACGCGCACCAGTGCGATATCCTTCTTCTCGACAAGTCGACCGGCGTCTGCGAGGTTGTCGAGGACGAGGGTGCCTATGCTGCGAAGTTCCTCGTTTGCGGCTGGAGTGAAATGGGCCCTTCGCTTGAACTTCTGTTCCGCCAGTTCACCGAGGTTAACGGAGCGGTCTCCCATGCGCTCTATGTCATAGGCAAAGGAGGAGAAGGCGAAGAGTTTCTTCGTGAGGGGCTGTGAAAGGGCGCCGCAGGAGATGCCCCAGAGATACGTCGTAATCTCGGCCTGGAGGTTGTCCATCACGAGTTCCATGTACATGACGTTGCGGCGCTTGTTCCTGCTGTAGGAGATGAAAAGCTCCAGGGATTGGAGGAGCATGCGCTGCGCCAGGGCGATCTGCCGTTTCAACTCGTTCCTGACACAGGCAAGGGCCATGTCGGGGCTGCCGAGATGTCGTGTGTTCAGGTATTCCGGCCACATGGGAATGACGGCGTGTTCCCCGGGAAGGACCCTGCGGATGACATTCGAAAAAGGGGTGAGGAAGAACATAAAGACGACGACGATGACAATATTGAAAAGAAAATGGCAGAATGCAATCTGCTGGGCAATGCTCGATGACATTACCTTTAACACCTCGATGAAGGGCGACAGGCACACCATGCACACGAGGGCGCCGGAACACTTGAAGATAAGGTGAGCGAGCGCGGTCCTCCTGCCGTTGACATCGCTGGCGACGCTGCCGATGAGGGCCGTCGCCGTGGTTCCAATGTTGGCGCCGATGACTATGGGGACGGCGTTATCCACGGACATGAGTCCCTGCATGCCGAGCATGACGAGCATGCTGATGGGGATGGCAGACGCCTGGACGATTCCCGTGAAGACGAGACCTATAAGGAGACCCATCAGGGGATTCTGCGTTGAAAGGAAATAGCGCGCAAAGACCGGGCTGTTCTTGAGCGGGGTGGCCGCGTCGCCGATGAGGCTCAGGCCGTAGAATATGGTGCCGAAATAGAGAAGGGCCTCGCCGACGATCTTGAGGCGGTCCCTGCCGAGAAAGTAAAGGACGATCCCGCCGAAGAGAAAGAGAGGAGCGATATCCGTCACTTTCCAGACGACTAGCTGTATGGTGAGCGTCGTCCCGATATCGGCACCGAGGATGATGCCCAGTGAATGATAGAAGCTCACGAGGCCGGCGCTGACAAGCCCCATGGTGAGCAGCGTTGTCGCCGAGCTGCTTTGAAAGAAGATCGTGGTCACGAGTCCCGCGATGAGCCCGTAGAAGGGCTTCCTGACAGAGAAACGGATATACTCCCGTATCCGGGAACTGAACACCCGCTGCATCTGCTCGCTGAGCTTCAACATGCCCAGGAGGAAAAGAGCGACGCCTGCCAGGAAGAGGAAGATGTGGTGGACCATCCCCTGTCAGGATATCTTGCTGCCGTTCGGTATGGCCTTGTCGAGGATCAGGAGGACGACCGAGGATTTGTCTTCGTTGGAAGCTGCGAGCAGCATGCCATGGGACATGATGCCCCGGAGCTTTCTGGGCTCGAGGTTGGCCACGACGGCGATCTTCTTTCCGATGAGCTCTTCCTTCGCGTAGTATTGCTTGATGCCGGCGACGATGAGGCGTTCTTCACCCATGTCGACGGTCAGCTTGTAGAGCTTGTCCGCCCCCTCGATATCCTCACAGGCCTTTATCTCGGCCACCCTCAGGTCGATCTTGATGAAATCGTCAAACGTGATGTTATCCATGGCTGCTCCTTGGGTTCGATGACGCCGGTCTTGGTCCCGGCGGTCAGAGTATTCACGGCACGGCGGCCGTGACCGTGTTCGTAAGTATCCCTATGCCCTCTATCTCCACCTCGACGGTGTCACCGGGGAGAAGAGAGCCCACTCCGGGGGGAGTCCCGGTAATGATGACGTCGCCGGGGAGCAGGGTCATGATCCCCGAGATGAAAGACACCAGATCGTAGACGTCGAAGACCATGTTGGCAGTCGTCGACCGCTGCTTCACCTCACCGTTGACACGCGTCATGATCTCAAGGGTGGTCGGGTCTATATCGCTCGCAACCCGGGGTCCCAGGGGACAGAAGGTGTCGAAGGACTTGGCACGTGTCCACTGGCCGTCCAGCCGCTGCAGGTCCCGTGCGGTCACGTCGTTGGCGCATGTGTATCCGGCGATGAAATCACCGGCTTCG
>ENA-UOXR01001400-UOXR01001400.1-bioreactor-metagenome-genome-assembly--contig:-NODE-1400-length-25547-cov-7.511141_pt1 | contig 25547 bp, 18 predicted proteins | sample MGYA00238164_ERZ764825 | MGnify/ENA primary metagenome ERZ764825 (study PRJEB28920, sample SAMN05720171) | bioreactor metagenome | isolation source: Anaerobic biogas reactor | place: USA:Washington...
GAACTCATCATAAAGCACTTTAACCTCAGGATTGTCATGCGATTTTCTGATCGCCATGGCCTGATCTTCTTCGTAGATTGCCTTAATACGCTGAATACGTTTTACATTGGCCTTGGTGATGGGCTGTCCACCGCCGCCGATACAACCGCCGGGGCAGGCCATGATTTCAATAAAGTGGTAGGGAGATTCCCCGGCTCTTACCTGATCCATCAATTGTCTGGCATAGGCAAGGCTATGGGCGATTGCCACCTTGACCTTGGTACCATCCAAATCAATTTCAGCTTCCTTGATGCCGTCAAAACCACGCGCAAAGGTGAAGTTTACATCATCAAGCGTTTTCTTGGTAACCACTTCATAAACGGTACGTAAAGCTGCCTCCATAACGCCGCCGGTGGCGCCGAAGATAACTGCCGCACCCGTATAAGCACCCATCCAGGAATCGAACGGTGAAGGAGCCAGCTTGCGGAAATCAATGCCGGTCATACGCATCAGCTTGCCAATTTCTCTGGTGGTCAGTACGATATCGACATCCTGGTATCCGCTGGCATTCATTTCAGGACGTGAGGCTTCGAATTTCTTAGCTGTACAGGGCATGATGGAAACCGAGAAAATCTTCTGGGCCGGTATGCCCATCTTGTCCGCCCAATAGGTCTTGACCAATGAACCAAACATTTGCTGAGGTGATTTGCAAGTGGACAGATGATCCAGCAGATCAGGATAAAAAGTTTCACAGAAGTTAATCCACCCCGGACTGCAGGAAGTAAACATGGGCAGGGTGCCGCCGGTGGTCAGACGCTGCAATAATTCATTGCCTTCTTCCAGGATGGTAAGGTCAGCGGTAAAATTGGTATGCAGTACATAGTCAAAACCAATTTGGCGTAAGCCGGCCGCAAGTACATCCATCGGCAGTTCACCGGTTTCCATGCCTATTTCTTCACCCAGAGCCAGTCTGACCGCAGGTGCGATCTGGGTTACAACCACGGTATCCGGGTCAGCAATGGCAGCCAGTAGTTTATCAATATCTTCAATTTCACCAATCGCACCCACCGGGCAGGCATGGACACATTGTCCGCACATGACACAGGGACTGTCAATTAAATTGCCGCCCAAAGTGGGAACCACCATGGCTTCATAGCCGCGCTTTTCAATGCCCAGTGCACCTACCGACTGAATAACGTTGCAGGCATCGATACAACGACGGCAAAGAACACATTTGTCCGGATCCCTGAAGAGGGCAGGAGTGGAGATGTCTTTTTCCAGGCCACGAACCTTAAGCTCGAAGGGATTATCCCGGATAATATATTCGGCGGCCAGATCCTGCAGTTCACAGTTGCCGTTGCGGATACAATTCAAACAATCCTGGGGATGATGGGCCAGAATCAGTTCAAGAATGGTTTTTCTGGCTTCGATAACCTTGGGGGTTCTGGTTTTAACTACCATACCTTCAAATACAGGCTGAGAACAGGCGGCCTGCAGAAGACGATTGCCTTCAACTTCACAAACGCATACGCGGCAGTTGGCTTTTACTGCCTGGTCGGGATGATAGCAAAGGGTAGGAATATCAATACCGACTTCTGCCGCAGCCTGCAGGATGGTAGAGCCTTTGGGAACGGAAACTTTGATTCCGTCAATTGTTACGTTAACCATTTATTTCACTCCTTTTGCTCTTTCCTACACAAATTTAGCATTGTAGTCGGCGGGGAAATGTTTGATCGTGCTCAGTACCGGTGCCGGAGCAGCCTGACCCAGACCGCAGAGACATGAATACGACATTACCCGTCCCAGTTTGTTAAGCAGCGCCACATCTGCCGATGAGCCTTCGCCTTGATTGATTTTCTCCATTAAATCAAACAGGCGCATTGTACCCTCTCTGCAGGGGGCACATTTGCCACAGGATTCATGTTCAAAAAATTTAGCAATTCGGGTGGTAACATCAATCAAATCACGGGTTTCATCCAGCACAAATACCGCCCCTGAGCCTAAAGTTGCATCAATGGCGGCCATGGCATCAAAAGCGATGGGAGTATCCAACTGACTTTCCGGAATAAAGGCACCTGAAGTACCGCCGATTTGTACGGCTTTAAATTTCTTGTCGGCCGGAATACCGCCGCCCAATTGATAAACAACCTCCCGAATGGTTGTATTGGTAGGTACTTCAAAGAAAGTACGGTTGTTAATATCACCGGTAAGGGTTAAAACTTTCGTTCCCGGATAGGATGGTGCGCCGATAGATGCAAACCAATCCGCTCCTTTTTCAACGATTACCGGTATCGCAGCAAAAGTCTCAACATTGTTAACAATTGTAGGTTGCTGCCAAAGTCCTTCCACCGGCGGATACGGCGGTTTGTAACGAGGTTCACCGCGGTTGCCTTCAATCGACTCAATCAGGGCTGTTTCTTCACCACAGACATAAGCCCCGGCACCCATACGAACTTCCAGATCAAAATCTTCCAACAGACCTTTTTCTTTAGCCTGGGCAATGGCAGCACGAAGAGTTTTTACTACCTGCGGATATTCTCCCCGGCAGTAAATGTAGCCCTTGGCGGCCCCAATCGCATAGGCACATATGGCCATACCTTCAATTAAAGTTTGGGGATCGTTTTCCATGATCAGACGATCTTTATATGTGCCCGGCTCTCCCTCATCAGCGTTACATACTACGTATTTCTGATCTGCCTGGACAGCATAAGCAAAAAACCATTTTTGACCGCAGTTGAAGCCGGCGCCTCCCCGGCCTCTGAGATTGGATTTTTTGATTTCATCGATCAGGGCAGCTTTCTCTGTGGCACGGGCTTTTTTCAGTGCGCCATAACCACCGAGAGCGATATAATCCTCAATCTTCAGAGGATCAATCTTGCCATAATTGCGCAACACGATGCGCATTTCCTCGGCCATTATATATCCTCCCTCCCAAATAAATTCAACGATTACGATATTGGCGGAATAAATTTTATTTATTTGTATTCAGCCAGAATATCTGTAACTTTTGCCGGGGTTACATCAAAATAGGGTTTGCAGTTAATTGTAATAACCGGAGTTGCCTGACATTGACCAACGCACTCAGTAAATTCCAGGGCAAAACGACCGTCCGCGGTGCTGTTTCCCATGCTGATACCCAGTTCTCTTTCAAGCGCAGCTACAACTTCAGCTGCACCGGCTATGTGACAGGGAGCACTTTCACAAATGCGAATAACATTTTTTCCGCGGGCTTTTACGGAGAAATATGAATAAAAAGTAGCTACTCCATAGGCTTCAGCCGTTGGTACCGAAAAAACTTTGGCGGCTTCGATAATTGCCTCTTCGGGCAGATAAGCATACTCATCCTGAATTGCATGGAAAGCTTCAATCATTCCCCCGGGGACATCAGCAAATTTGGCTATGATTTCTTGGTAAGCCATTGACCTTCTCCTCCTTTCTTAAATAATTATCCAAGTTATATTAAATGTTTATAAACGTTTAAAAAGGCAATATAAAATAAATTTACAAAGATTATACAATAATTGGATCAACCAGCCCAATAAATTTTATCGACAAACTTAGCTAATTTTAGCATCAGAAAAAGCTGCTCCCGCTATGTCTATCGCTTAATTCTTTTACAAACGTTTAAGATGCCTTATCTTCAATGAAAACGCCAAGTTTTCGAATAATATAAAGTTGAAAAATATCGTTACCCAAATGGTCTCTTTTTACATTTAAAAGATAACATACAATACCTTTCATGTCACGTAGTATAATTTTATAATGTAGATGTATGGAAAAATACATAACTAACCTATAGTTATATAACGTTATATAATGTTATGTAGTGTTGTGTAGATTATTGTGATTGATGGCAATTCGAAGCTAAAGTCTCAGCATAATAGTCACTTAATATCCACATTTCGAGTCTATTCCACTGCAATATCGACAGCTTACTTTTCAAAGTGAAGCACGTTATTTAATTGATGGAAATAGCAAAGATACGTTAGCCAAGGGAGTATTTTCGCTGCTTTAAGATAGTTTTGCCGGAGGCGTATAACCGGATGTTACGCCCTTGCCAGATTCGGCATAATGGTAACGGAGACATTTAGGGCGGAGAAAATGGCTTATAAAAAAAGACGGTTCCTGCTGCAGGAACCGTCAGAGCGTCAAAAAAGGCGACTAGCTGCGTTATGTCTAAGATGGCTTTTATGTTATGGGGAGAAGCTTTTCGTATTTCATTTTTCATTCATGGATTAAAAAGATCCTGCAGTTCAGGGAAAGGACGGATTACTCTCGAAAGTACCCCTTGTACATAAGAAATGGCGACGCCGTAATTGGTGATGGGGATACCCATTGCGGCAGCGGTTTGCAAACGGTTCCCGTAAGCTGTACGGCTGATGGTGCAGCCCCCACATTGCAAAATTAAACGGTAATCCTTAATATCTGCTGGGAAAGCCGATCCCGCTGCTAATTCAAACTGCAGTTTCTTGCCCGTATAATTGACGATCCAGCGGGGTATTTTTACCCGGCCAATATCATCCGCCATGGCATGATGGGTGCAGGCTTCAGCTATCAGGATTTTATCGCCGTTTTGCAGTTTATCGATGGTTTGTACGCCGTTGACCATTTGACGCAAATCGCCTTTAAAACGTGAAAATACGGTTGAAAATGTGGTTAAAGGAATCTCTTCGGCAACAATGCCGGCAACCTTTAAAACAACCTGGGAATCGGTAATGACCAAATCAGGCGGGTTCCCCAGTTTTGCCAGGGTGTCGGCCAATTCGCTTTCTTTGACCACGATGGCGGTTGCGTCATTATCCAGAATGTCACGGATGGTCTGCACCTGCGGCAATATCAGCCGGCCTTTGGGTGCGCCGGTATCGATAGGAACGACCAGTAAAACCAAATCACCGGCTTTGATTATATCACCGATAATAGAGGGATCCTCCAGCCCGCTGACATTTTTTAATTCCCGGATCTTCTGTTTTAAATCCGCTATTCCTTCATCTGTAACCGCAGTGGTGGTAACGTAATCAAGTTTTCTTTCCTGCAGCATTATTTCCAGTTCGCGGTAATCAAAACGATCATTTTTATTCAATACAACGATGATGGGTTTCTGTTTACCCTGCAGGGCGGCAACCAGTTCTTCTTCATAGGAAGTCCATTGACCGTCACCGATGATAATCAGTCCAACATCAGCATTACTGACTACAGCATTGGTTTTTTCAATGCGCTTTTGCCCCAGTTCGCCGGTATCATCAATTCCGGCAGTATCAATCACCAGACAAGGACCCAGCGGATTTATTTCCACTGCTTTATCGACCGGATCAGTTGTGGTACCGGCCTGATCAGAGACGATGGCCAGGTCATATCCCACCAGGGCATTAAGCAGGGAAGACTTGCCGGCATTGCGCCGTCCCAGGAAGGCAATGGCGATACGCATTCCCCGCGGGGTTTCATTTAGATTACTCACTTGCCTCATCCTTCCTTAGTAAAATTTCATTTTAAAATCTGAAATCACGCTGGCCTTGTTCGATGGCCTGCAGATTTTTAAGTGCGATCGCTCTTACTTTATCGTGCGGAACATTATTGATTTCTGCCGCAATCAATTTTTCGCCGGTTCTTTTGGTTTCCTCGGCAGCATAATCTTCGATGTATTCCTTCAAAGTCATGAGTGCATTGGGGTGACAGCAGTTCTGAATTTGTCCCGTCTTGGACAGGCTCATAAAGCGATCCCCGGTTCGGCCTTCACGGTAACAAGCGGTGCAGAAGCTGGGAATATAGCCGAGCTTCATCAGCCATAGCACGACTTGATCAAGTGTTCTGGTATCACTTACCTCAAATTGTTCTGATTTTTCTTCTTCCGGTTCCGGCTCTACGTATCCGCCCACACTCGTTCTAGAGCCTCCGCTGATTTGTGAAATGCCGAGCTTCAATACCCGTTCACGGCATTTTTGGCTTTCCCGGGTGGAAACGATCATACCGGTATAGGGAACCGCAATTCTTATACAGGCTACAAGTTTGGCAAAAGTATCATCATCGATACCATTGTCAAACGAACTGGCATCAATATCATCGGCAGGACGGATGCGTGGTACACTGATAGTATGAGGTCCGACACCGAATACCGCTTCCAGATGTTCAGCATGCATTAAAAGGGCAGCAAATTCATAGCGATACATTTCCAGTCCGAACAATACTCCCAGGCCTACATCATCAATTCCGCCCTGCATGGCCCGATCCATGGCTTCGGTATGGTAGGCATAGTTATGTTTGGGTCCGGTAGGATGAAGTTTTTCATAACTCTCTTTATGATAGGTTTCCTGAAACAGGATGTAGGTGCCGATGCCGGCGTCTTTCAATTTTTTATAATTTTCCACCGAGGTGGCAGCGATATTGACGTTGACCCGGCGAATGGAACCATTTTTATGCTTGACGCTATAGATGGTTTCAATTGATTCCAAAATATATTCGATGGGATTCATGGTGGGGTGTTCACCGGCCTCAATAGCCAGGCGTTTGTGCCCCATATCCTGCAAGGCAGTGACTTCACGCCGGATATCTTCCTGGGTCAGCTTTTTGCGGGCGATATGGGTGTTTTTCATATGGTAGGGACAATAAACGCATCCATTGACACAGTAATTGGAAAGATACAGCGGCGCAAACATTACAATGCGATTACCATAGATATCTTTTTTGAGCTGCTCGGCCAGCTGATATATTTCCTGATTTTTTTCCTCAATATCGCAGTCCAGCAGTACAGCGGCTTCCCGGTGGGAAAGTCCTTGTTTCAGTCTGGCCTTGGCGAGGATGCTGTCGATCAGTTCAGCATGGTGTTTGTTTTGTTCGGCATAGTCAAGCGTTGCCAGAATCTCAGCATGAGAAATGAATTCTTCCGCTTGGGGTGATTTGGGATCATACATGCTATTTACTCCTTTCTTACACAGGTCAGGGTCAGGGCACTTTCCCTTCAGCGAATGAAATTTATGGCCGTTAATCGCCGGGTTTATAATCCCCGCGGTCGACGATGATGTGGTAACCGATGTTCTCCATCTTTTGCTTCAATGTATGGAAGCCTTCGGCAGCTTCGTCATCGGTACAGAGCTTGTTGTCATAGATCAAATATTTTTTTCTTACCTTCGCAGGTGAAAGATTGGGCATGACTACGTTGGCTCCGGCATGAATGCCCAACTCGCGTCCCTGAGGATCGATCGTGCCCAACGCGGTTGTGGAGGGCAGCAGCGCCCGCGGCAGCATGAGCCGCACCAACCCCAGCATAAAAAGTGATAGTTCCATCGTTCCGCCCGGTTGGTCGGCAAACGGGGTATCGTGATGCGGTATAAACGGCCCGATACCAACCATTTCCGGTTCAAGTTCACGCATAAACAAAATATCCTCAGCCAGACATTCGGCAGATTGATAGGGTGAACCTACCATAATTCCGCAACCGACCTGAAACCCGATTTCTTTCAGATTATAAAGGCATTGTTTGCGCCTGGCCAGTGACAATGAAGCAGGGTGCAGCTTGCCATAATGCTCCTCATTGGCGGTTTCATGCCGGAGCAGATAGCGATCGGAACCCGCATCAAAATAGGCCTTGTAGCTGGCGTAGCTTTTTTCCCCGACGGACAAGGTCAGCGCACAATCAGGATATCTGCTCTTGATGGTGTTAATTATTTTACATAGCCGTTCGTCAGTAAAGTGTATGTCTTCTCCGCCCTGCAGCACAAAAGTACGGAAACCCAGTTCATATCCGGTTTGGCAGCATGCAAGTACCTGTTCGTCGGTTAGCCGATAACGTTCGATATTCTGGTTGCTTCTTCTGATTCCGCAGTAGAAACAATCATTTTTACAGTAGTTGGTCAATTCGATCAGGCCGCGGATATAAATATCATTGCCGAAGGCCTTATGGCGTACCGCGACAGCTCTGGCAAACAAGTACTGATCCAGCTCCGGATTCCGGTTGGAAATCAACCCAATCAATTCTTGCCTGGTTAAAATATGATTTCTTTCTAATTTGTCAATCAGCACTTTCATTTTTACCACCGTCGTTTTTGCCGGGCTGCTTGGCATATACTACCTTGGAACTCACCCCCGGAAGCATGCCTAGTTTGCCGGAAAGTGTACTGATAATATCTTGCGGTGCATCTATCGCAATGCTGATAATGTTTATGTTTTTCCGGTAATAGGGGAGGCCCATTCGGCCAATGATATATTGACCGAATTGATGGAGGATGCGGTTCAATTTTTCAACTGCGCTGGCATCTTCGACGATGATGGCGATAATAGCTACTCTGGTTTCCATTGGGATCACCTCGATTTCAATATAAAAAATGCGCCCGGCAAGGCGCATAAAACACATGGATTATTTTTGCCCTTACACTTCAGAAAAAATCTTTACGTGTCAGATCAAATATTATCGCTTTATTACAAGCAACGCCTCATAACTCAGCTTAATTAGCATTTTTTATTTATATTACCACATGCTTGTGAAAAAACAAACAAGATTTTGCCGCCGGCTTGAACAACTGCCCTATAGCTGTTATTTATCGTTGTGAGAGACAAGAGCAGTATCCGGAAAGGACATTAAAACTCGATACCAAGCTACCAGATAGGGATTTAATAGAAATATGAGTGTCGAAAAGAAGCAGGAATCGCTTCAGTTCATTTGCAGCATACTATAAAAAATTGTTTACTTAAGGAGTATGATTATGTCGGTTTTGGATAAGGACAGGTTATATCCGGCCTGGGATGCTATACCTGCTGCTGTTCGTTTATCATCTTTAAAGGGGGAAGCAAGGTATTTAATTGACGGTAAAATCAAGCATGCAGCAGCCAGGGAGGTATTTTCTCCGCTGCAATACAAGTCTGCAGATGGGGTGCAGTCTTATCGGCTGGGGGTTACCCCCTGGCTCGATCCGGACATGGCCATGGAATCGTTGCAGGCAGCTGAAAGGGCTTATGCTTCGGGATTGGGTGAATGGCCGCAAATGCCTGTAGATGAGCGGATTAAATGTATAGAGGAACTGATTTGCCGCATTCTGCCTCTGGAAGAGGAATTTATTCTCCGGGCCATGTGGGAGATTGCCAAATCATATCAGGCTTGCCAGGATGAATTCATACGTACGATTGAATATGCCGAAGATACCGTTACCCGTATCCGGGAAGATGACCGGAACAGCAGTTGCATCGAGCAAATAGATGGATTCGAAGCCCAGATCAGGCGCTGTCCGCTGGGGCCGACTTTATTAATGGGGCCTTTTAATTACCCGCTTAATGAAACTTTTGCCATGCTTATTCCCGCACTGGTAATGGGCAATACGGTGGTGATGAAAATGCCCGCCTGGGGTGCCTGGGCACTGGATCCTTTTCTTGATGCGCTGGGTGAATCTTTCCCGCCCGGGGTTGTGAACGTTATCAATGGAGATGGCGCATCAATTATAACCCCCATTGTTCAGCGCGGTTCAATTAGTATATTAGGTTTTATCGGCTCTACGGCTGTAGGCAAAAAAATAATCGGGCAGCACCCCCGTAATAACCGGCTGCGTACTATTCTGGGTCTGGAAGCTAAAAATCCCGCCTTTATTTTTCCGGATTGTGACCTGGAACTGACGGTGAGGGAATGTTTGCAAGGTTCACTGGAGTATAACGGGCAGCGCTGTACGGCGCTTAAACATATGTGGGTACATAAGGATATATTGGATCGTTTTTTAGCGGCTATGAGCGATGCGATCAATCAGGTCAAATACGGAATGCCCTGGGATAATGATGTGATGATTACACCTCTGGCCGAGAAAAATAAATGCCAAAATTTATCTAAATGGATTGAACAGGCACAATCACATGGGGCCCGGATTATAAATTCCGGGGGAGGAGAATATGCAGGCAATCTGTTTTATCCGAGTATACTATTCCCGATAACCCGCGCAATGGAATTGTTTCACGTGGAACAATTCGGACCAGTCATTCCCGTCAGCAGTTTTTCTTCCCTGGATGAAATTTCTGCCTATATGGCAGAGTGCCCTTACGGTCAACAAGCCAGTATTTTTACGCGCTCACCTGCGCTGGCAGCCCCGTTGATCGATATTCTGGTTACCCAGGTATCCCGCATAAATCTCAATGCCCAGTGCCGCCGGGGACCTGATGATTTACCTTTTACCGGCCGCAAAGATTCAGCTGAAGGTACTCTATCTGTAGAGGACGCGCTACGTTCCTTTTCCATCCGCGCTCTGGTAGTCGCCAATCAATCAGGTCGGGAATTGTTCGAAGCAATTCTTCATAAAGGGAATTCCAAATTTCTGCATCGCTGATAAGTATGTGTACCAGCTAAAAAGTCGTTAATTTGCAACAGGGTTTAACACGATTTATAGTAATACTATTTTGCTTGTCCAAAAAACAGAAAACACGTAATATGTATGATAAGTATACGTTAACTTTTGAGATAGGAGATGATTGGATGGGCGCATTGGAAATAAGAGAGAATGTTTACAGTGTCGGAGTTCAAAATCCTGATTTGCGAGTTTTTGATATTGTAATGGTAACTGAATATGGAACATCATATAACGCGTATCTGGTCAAAGGTACGGAAAAGACCTGTCTTATTGAAACGGTAAAGGATCGCTTTTTTGATGAGTATATTGCTAATTTGCAGCAGATTGTAAAATTGGAAGATATCGATTACCTGATTATGAATCATACCGAACCGGACCATTCCGGTTCAGTCAAACAGCTGATGGACAAGATACCAGGATTGACTATCCTGGGCAGTCCTACTGCACTTAAGTTTCTGAAGGAGATTACCAACAGCAAGCTCAATTCCCGTGAATTAAATCATGGTGATGAGTTGGATCTGGGCGGTAAAACGCTGCAGTTTATCAGTGCTCCATTTCTGCACTGGCCGGACAGCATGTACACCTACTTAAAGGAAGAGAAAATTTTATTTTCCTGTGATTCCTTCGGATGTCATTACTCCGACCCGCGCATGTTTAATGATCTGATAGATAAGGATTTTACTGACGCCTACAAGTATTATTTTGATATGATCATGGGCCCCTTCAAGCCGTATATACTTGAAGCCCTGGAGAAAATCAAGGATCTGGATATTGAGATTGTTTGTCCTGGTCATGGGCCGATCTTGCGGCATAATCTTGATTATTATTATGATCTTTATCGGCAATGGGCAACTCCGCCGGCCGCAGATGAAGATGAGCGGCCTAAAATCGTTATGGCTTATGTGACTGCGTATGGATATACCGAAACCATCAGCCAAAGCATTATTGAAGGCCTGGAAATGATTGCCGAATTCAATGTGAAAAAGTTCAACCTGGTAGATGAACCGGTATCCGCAGTATTGGAAGCTTTGCCCGGCACCGACGGATTGCTGATCGGCTCTCCGACCATTAACGGCGATACGCTGCCGCCTATTTGGGAACTGCTGACCCATCTTTCTCCCATCGTTCATGCGGATCTGGTAGCAGCAGCTTTTGGTGCTTACGGTTGGAGCGGGGAAGCCGTACCCAATATTGAAGGGCGTTTAAATTCACTGCGCATGAAGGTGCTGCCCGGTTTAAGGATTAATTTCAAGCCATCCGAAGCCAATCTGGAGGAAGCGTTTGCTTTTGGAATGGATTTCGGCAAGGCGGTACTGGAAAAGAGACAGCCAAAATCTAAAAAGAAATGGCGTTGTCTGGTCTGCGGTCAGGTTTTTGAGGGACCGGAACCCCCCTCAGTATGTCCGGCCTGCGGTGTAGGAGCAGAGAACTTCGTGGAAGAACGCATGGAAGATGAATTCCGCAATGATACCAGTGATTCCTTCCTGATAGTCGGCGGAGGCATAGCCGGTCTTTCGGCGGCAGGAGCGATCCGTAAACGAAACGACACCGCCACAATTACTATTCTTTCGGAGGAAGCCGTTAAACCATACTATCGGCCTGCCCTGTCAGATTATTTGAGTGAGGATTTACAAGATAAGAAATTCTATGTTTACGGTGACGAATGGTATGAGGAGAACCGGGTGGAAGTGAAAACCTCCTGCCAGGTTGTTGCGGTTGATACCAAGGCCAAAACGGTTACAACCGCAGACGGCGCCAATATATCCTACAACAAACTGATAATCGCTACCGGAGCCCGCAGCAATATTCCTCCCATACCCGGAGCGCAACAGCAGGGAGTATATTCGCTGCGCAGCTATCAGGATGCGCAGGTACTTAAAAAAGCAATTCAGGAAGCCAAAAAAGCTATCGTTATCGGCGGCGGCGTATTGGGTTTGGAAGCAGTATGGGAAATGATCTCCCAGGGTGTAGAGGTATCAGTAATTGAACATAATAACCGCATTATGCCGCGGCAGTTGGATGAAGATGCCTCCCTGCGTCTGCAGAAGTTGATGACGGATCGGGGTGTAAAACTGTACCTGGGGGTTGGAACTGAGGAGATCAGCGGCGATGGACAGGCCAGCGGGGTTAAGCTAAATAACGGCCAGTGGCTGCCGGTTGATTTAGTGTTGCTGTCCACCGGGGTTAAACCTAATATTGAACTGGCCCAGGCGGCGGGTATCAATATTGATCGGGGCATAGTAGTCGACAACGGCATGCGCACCAGCGCTTCGGATGTTTTTGCTGCCGGCGATGTGGCTCAGGTAGGAGACCGTCTGATTGGCCTCTGGTCGATATCAACTGAAATGGGTAATGTGGCTGGTGCCAATGCTGCCGGTGACTGGCTGGAATATAAAGAGCCAACCATATCTACCATGTTGGCTGCTTTTGATCATGAGATCTTTTCCATCGGGGATGTCAACCTTCCGGCTGAAAAATGCCGTGTAACTACAGTTTGGGATCCGATCGAAGATTTTTACAAGAAGACTTATATGCAGGACGGGGTTTTAATGGGTGAAATCATTATTGCCCCCCAAGTCAACACCGCGGAAGCATTCCGCAGTCTCGGCAGAGACGGCAGCGGCAAGAAAAGAGTTACCAAATGGAAATGCCAGGTCTGTGGTTATATTCATGAAGGACCGGAGCCACCGGATGAATGCCCGGTTTGCGGGGCCCCCAAGGAAAGATTTGAACCGGTCGCTTAAATCTAATATACGGTTTTGACTTTTATACCCGGCAGGAATATTAAACTGCCGGGTAGTTTATAATTTAGCAACTGGTTGGCAGCAGGGGGGATAGATACTATTATTTTTATAATTTTGCTGATCGGATTGATAGCCGGCTGTCTGGGGGCTATTGTTGGATTGGGCGGCGGGGTTATCATGCTGCCGGGGCTGGAATTGCTGGCGGGGTTTGATCTGACCAAGGCAATCGGAACGACTCTGTTTGCAGTTATATTTACGTCCTTGTCTGCCGCTCAAGGGCATTACCGAGCCGGCAATGTGCGTTTGAGAAGTGCAGGTTATGCAGCTTTGGGCGGTCTAATAGGTGTACTATTGGGCTCATACGTTTTTACCCGCTATCTCAGTAATAGCTTAACCATCCTTGAGGTAGCCCTGGGGATATTTTTTCTTTTTACCGCTTATCGAATGGGGAGGGATACCTATCTGGATATATCCGGCCGAAGGAGTATGGCTATAGTTAATAACGGAGAAAATAAAGAATCTTTTGCCGCCTTGTCAGGCCTGGGTTTGGTTACCGGCAGCCTTACCGGTATGCTGGGGATTGGAGGAGGTTTTATTCTTACACCAGGATTTATACTTATTGGCAGATTATCCCCTCGGGCTGCGGTGGGGACAACGATGCTGGCCATGCTGCCGTTGGCTTTAAGCGGTGGATTGATAAAACTATATCAAGGTTATGTAGATTTGCCGGCGGGAATAGTGCTGGGTCTGGGAACCGCTCTGGGCGCACAGGTCGGGGTTTGGATTTCATCGCGGATAAGTTCCACTTTATTGAAAGTAATCTTTACAATTCTGTTTGCGTTTCTGGCAGCAGACTATTTATGGCCGTATTTGTTGGGATAAATTGCAAGACAAAATCATAAATTATTATAATTTTAGTCGCGCTTATTCTTGATTGGGTATACTAAGGAAGAAAAATACGTTTTGGATCAGGTTCCGACTAATTTTTGCGATAAAAATAAATTATTTTGCTATCATAATATGATACTGATGATGCCAGGCAGGAATTGATCACCACCGAAACTTAATTGTAATGGAGAATGATAAATGATTCCCTTAAGAGACAGTACCCCCAGTGATAGTTTTCCACTGGTTACAGTGTGTTTGATCATTATAAATTTATTGATATTTTCATATGAAACAACCCTGGGGCCCAAAGCACTGGATGCATTCATTTATACATTTGGTATGGTGCCGGCCCATTATATCAATTATAATGGCCCTTGGTCGGGTTATCTGCCCTTTCTGAGTTCAACATTTTTGCATGGCAGTTGGATGCATGTAATAGGTAATATGTGGATTTTGTGGCTTTTCGGGGATAATGTCGAGGATAAAATGGGTCGCGGGCGCTTTCTGTTCTTTTATCTTTTGTGTGGCGTGATTGCCGGAATAGCTCATTTTATTTTTAATCCTGCTTCACAAGTGCCGGTGGTGGGTGCATCAGGGGCGGTGGCCGGGATAATGGGGGCTTATTTTCTGATGTTCAGGAAAGCCAGAGTTTTTACCTATGTTCCTCCCATATTTTTTCTCAATATTCCCGCTTGGATCTACCTGGGATTTTGGGCATTATCACAATTGTATTATGGTGCTTTTCAGACGTTTAATCAGGGACAGATAGCTTTTTGGGCTCATGTTGGGGGTTTTGCAGCGGGAATGATAATGTATCGTTTCTTCTTGCGATCACGTAATGAAATTGAGGTAACGTAATTTCTAAAGCATAAAAAGATATAAAAACTCACCATCCTTGCCGGGCAATCAAATTTTGATGCGGTCAGGATGGTGAGTTTTTTGTATTATTTTGAGTCCAATGTACTGGCAATTAAATTTGATGCGCAGGCAGCGGCCGGGGAATCAGATTCAGTCTGGAGAAAATAGATGGTATTTTCGATTCTCTCCTGACTGGCTTTGATTTCCCGCCAATGTCGTTCTTCTTCATAAAGATTCATACAATCCTGCAGATCATTAGCCCGGCCGGTTTCAAGATAATTCTTGCAGGTAGTTATGGCCTGGATATCATGATAATTCTTATGAATGTAGCTCTTGTCCAAAATAAACTGGTACATTTCCAGTAAACCTTGAGCAGTTTTAAGTTTGGCCGCCGCCTCTTCAATTTGATCAATGCATTTCTCGGCCAGTTGCAAATGATTCTCCTCCCAGTCTTGCAAAGCAATTTTGAATCGTTCACAGGCCTTTTCGTGTTCACGGTAACGAATCAAATAAATTTTCATGCGGCGATTATAGTCGCTGCATTCTTTTACGTATTCCAGCTGACGCTTCTTGGAATGATTAATGGCCAGCAGACTGCTGAAGGTCAATTGAGGTTCCTCCGGTTTTTGTGGTTTGGCTATTATGGCTTCCGGTTCTGCCGGTAAAAGGTCTTCCTGCAGCAGCAATTCTTTACGTTGATTAAGCAGCATTTTTAAATGATCGCAATGATGGTTTATTTTTGTAATTTGGTGCAATGCTTCCAGGCACATTTCCAGATCAGTCAACAAATCCTCATGATTGCGGGTGGCTTTTTTTAAAGTTTTACGGCTTTTATAATACTTCTGCAGTTTTTTATCAAGAGCCGGTGTTTTATGAAGATTAAAGAGAACGGCAAAATCAGATGAAGTTAAAGGCTCATTACTCATGGCACTGAGTTTGTAAAAATAAACACGGGTGTTGGCAGGACCATAATAATAAGGGCCAATTTCATTCAAATATTCGTTCTCCTGCAAAATTATTAAATCATCTCGGGCACCGATTTCTGTTTCCAGTAATTCCAGCCATTGATTCAAACAGGATTTGGGTGAATCTTCAACTGGAACCCATTCCTTCATTTGATGATACGTTTCCAGGTTGATGCGAATGAAGGAATTATAATAATAAAATAGGATTTTTTCGGGAATGCAATTGATAAAAACAGACAAATCAAGAAAATGAAAGTCTTCCTTATTAAGAAAAGTTGAAAACATGGGGCCATCCTCCTTTAATAATAATTCCAATAAAGTATTTCTATATTTTACCAAATAATCCTTTTAATAATAAAGAAAATTTAAACTATTAATTGTTCGTCTTAAGGGCAGTTTGAGACAAGATTTGCTATAATCTTAAAAACAGACAGGAAAATTTTCTTGTAGTTCTATAAAAGGAGAAAAATATGTTTAAAGCGATACTCTTTGATTTGGATGGAACCCTTTTAAATATCGATATGGAAATATTTTTGCAATACTATTTTGCTGAGATGATCAACGCTGCCCAGGAGAATGGGTATCAACACGGTAAAAAAATGGCGGAACAGGTATTTTACTCGACCAATCTAATGATCAATAATCTTTCTCCGGTAGTATTAAACGAAGAAGCTTTTATGGGAGATTTCCTGCCCCGATGTAAATATCCTGAAAATGAAGTGCGTACATTTTTTGATGATTTTTATCAGCAGCGTTTTCCTGTGTTAAAAGTCCATTGTCATCCTTTTCCGGGCATAGCTGAAATGATGCAGGGACTTTTCCGGCGAGGATTTAAAGTAGTGATTGCCACTAATCCGGTTTTCCCCCGGGAAGCCATCCAGCAACGTCTGGAATGGGCGGGCATCGGTGATCATCCTTATGCCTTGATTACTTCTTATGAAGAAATGCATTTTTGCAAGCCGCATGTTGAGTACTATGAAGAGATTTGCCGGCGGATCGGAGCCACACCGTATGATTGCCTGATGGTAGGCAATGACGTGGGTGAAGACCTGCCCGCCGGTTTGATCGGAATGAAAACATTTCTGGTCGAGGATATGTTGATCGATAACGAACAAAGCGGATTGCAGCCCGACTGGCGGGGCAAAATTAGTGACATGATAGACTTCATGAAAAAACTATAAAGTTTTTAAAAACGCGTTTTGCTAATAAACTTGACCTACCCGGGACAATATATGGTTAATAACAATAATCGCCGGGGAGTGTTTATAGTATTGAGCAGTAAAAAATCGAAAGCCAAAAAACCGCTAACGGAAAGAGACATACTTAAATTGGAGATTGCCAGGGAAATAGGAGTCCTGGAACAGGTGGAGAAGGAAGGCTGGGGGTCAATCAGTAATGCAACCTGCGGGCGTCTGGGAGGAATTATGCGCCAAAGACTAAAACAACAAAATGTTCAGGATTGATAAATACCCGATGAATAAGCCGTTTTCCTGCAGCGCTTGCAACAGGACGCTTGGTCATAAGATAGAATAAGTGTGTGGTTTAATTTATAATAAAGGTTATAAATTGCACCGCACATTTTTATTTTAAAGAGGTTGAAGAGATGAACGAAATCGAACGGGTAAGAAGATATTTGCAGGACAAGAATGCGCGCCTTAAGATCATTGAACTGGATCAAAATACCAGTACCGCGCCTCTGGCAGCGCAGGCTTTGGGGTTGGAGGTTGGCCAAATAGCCAAATCCATTCTGTTTAAAACTAAAAGTGATGATTACCTGATGGTTGTCTCAGCCGGCGATGTTAAGATGGACAGTAAGGCCATCAAGGAGACGATTGGACAAAGAGTGCGCATGGCCAATCCGGAGGAGGTACTCAACGTTACCGGTTATTCAGTGGGCGGGGTATGTCCTTTTGCCCTTACTAATGAAGTACCGATTTATCTGGATGAAAGTCTGTTGCGCTATGATGTGGTTTATGCTGCTGCCGGCACTGCCAATACAGCTCTGCCCATAACTTTTAAGGAATTACAGGAAATAACCGGCGGTCAGCCTTGCAAATTTTCCAATTGATGGGCGAGCGGGAAGGCAGGCCAGGAGAATTAATATGAGCAAAGGGTTTGTACACTTACATAATCATTCTGAATACAGCCTTCTGGATGGTGCCTGCCGGGTTAAGGGATTGGTCAGTCAGGCTGCCGAACTTGGTATGCCGGCAGTTGCTATAACCGATCACGGGGTTCTCTATGGGGTTATTGATTTTTATCGGGAAGCAAAAAAACACGGCATTAAGCCGATTATCGGCTGCGAAGTATATGTTGCTCCCCGCAGCCGTCTGGACAAAGAAGTTCGGGTTGATGATAACCAGTACCACCTCATTTTGCTATGCAAAAATGAAACCGGTTATAAAAATCTGGTTAAACTGGTCAGCCGGGCCTTCATTGAAGGATTTTATTATAAACCCAGGATAGATCATGAGCTGTTGGAGAACCACCATGAAGGGCTGATTGCTCTGTCAGCCTGCGTAGCGGGTGAGATACCCCAGCTGATATTAAACGGTCAGTTGGATGCTGCGCGGGCAATGGCGCTTTCCTATCAGAAAATCTTTGGAGCGGACAATTTCTATCTGGAATTGCAGGATCATGGCATGGAGGCCGAAAAGATTGTCTGCCGTGAATTGCTTAAAATCAGTCAGGCTACCGGCATACCGTTGGTTGCTACCAATGACCTGCATTATTTACGGCGCGAAGACGCTCCCATTCATGACGTCCTTTTATGTATCCAAACCGGGAAAACGGTGCAGGATGAAGACCGCATGCGTTTTCCTGGCAGTGAATTTTATATGAAAAGCGAAGCCGAAATGCGGGAATTGTTTGCTGATTTTCCTCAGGCGCTGGACAATAGTCTACACATTGCCGAGGTATGTAATCTTGATTTTCACTTTGGAGATTTTCATCTGCCTTATTTTAATATACCAGCTGGCTATGATCCGGAAACGTATCTTGATAAACTGGCCTGGGAAAAATTTAAGCAGCGTTATCCGGCATCGGAAGATAAGATTACGGAGCGGTTCAAGTATGAATTGCAGATGATTAAGCAGATGGGTTTTGCCGAGTACTTTCTTATTGTCCAGGATCTGGTCAACTGGGCCCGGCAAAACCAAGTGCCGGTTGGGCCAGGCCGGGGCTCAGCCGCCGGCAGTCTGGTCTCTTATGTTCTGGGTATTACCAATATTGATCCGCTCAAATACGATCTGCTGTTTGAACGGTTTCTTAATCCGGAAAGAGTAAGCATGCCGGATATTGACATTGATTTTTGTTTTGAAAAACGCGATCAGGTGATCAACTATATTGTAGAACGTTATGGCGCCGATCGGGTAGCGCAGATCATAACTTTCGGAACGATGGCGGCCCGGGCAGCCATCCGTGATGTAGGCCGGGCTTTGCATGTGCCTTATGGTGAAGTTGATAAAATTGCCAAATTAATTCCTGCGGAATTGGGTGTAACGCTGGATCGGGCGCTGGAGATTGCACCGGATTTAATTGAACTCTATCAGAACAATTATGACGCCCGCAAAATAATTGATTTGGCCAGAGCAATCGAAGGTATGCCGCGGCATGCTTCGATTCATGCAGCTGGGGTGGTAATCGGCAGAGAAGACTTAAGTACCATCATTCCGCTGCAGAAGACTGCCGACGGACATATAATCACTCAGTTTGCCAAGGAAACCGTTGAAGATATTGGTTTGCTGAAGATGGATATATTAGGGCTCAGAACCCTTACCGTGATTGACCGGGCATTGGCCATTATCAAAAAGACCCGCCAGGTTGAAGTGGATATCGACCATCTGGCCCTGGATGCACCGGAAGTTTACAAGCTCCTGCAGGATAAAAACACCATCGGCGTTTTCCAACTGGAAAGTGACGGACTGAGAAGAATTCTGGGTGAAATGCAGCCCAGCCGTTTTGAAGATCTGATCGCGATTATTGCCCTTTATCGCCCCGGCCCGCTGGGCAGCGGCATGGTGGAGGATTTTATCAACCGTAAACACGGCCGGCAGAGGATTGAATACATCGACCCGCGGCTTAAGGATATTTTGCAGGAAACTTACGGGGTGGTACTATATCAGGAACAGGTTATGAGAATCGCTTCAGATTTGGCAGGTTTTAGTATGGGTGAAGCCGATGTATTGCGTCGGGCCATGGGCAAAAAGAAGGTCAAGGAATTAATGGACCAGCGCGACAAGTTTATTGCCGGGGCAGTCCAAAATAATATCTCTGCCGAGAACGCTACCCGTCTCTTTGATATTATGGAAAGTTTTGCCGGCTACGGCTTTAATAAAAGTCATTCCGCCGCGTATGCCTTGATAACTTACCAAACTGCTTATCTGAAAACCTTCTTTCCGGAAGAATATATGTGTGCTTTCTTAAGCAGCGTGATTGATAATCAGGAGCGGGTGGTTTTTTACATTAAGGAATGCAAAAAAATGGGCATAGACATTTTGCCTCCTGATATAAATGAAAGCTTTGAAAATTTTACCGTAAGCGGGGGCAGAATTCGCTTTGGCCTGGGAGCCATAAAAAGTGTAGGTATCAATGCAGTCAAATCCATTGTGCAAACCCGCAAACAAAAAAAATTTACCTCGTTGTTTGACTTCTGTCAACGGGTGGATTTATCTCAGATCAACAAACGAGTCATGGAGAATCTGATTGTGGCGGGATGCTTTGATTCACTGCAAATAACCCGTAAACAGGCCTTATCAATCATGGATGAATGTATGGAACTGGCCGGGCAGATTAAACAGAATGAAAACTCCCAACAGATTTCATTATTTGGTGACAGCCGCGAATTAATGGTTGAGGAACCCCGCAGCAAAATCAAAGGGGAAATGGACAGCCGCGAACTACTGAGCCGTGAAAAAGAAGTACTGGGCTTTTACGTAACAGAAAATCCGCTCGATCAGTATCGGGACATGATTGCTCTGATCATTAGTGCAGAATTGGCGGAACTGGAAAAAGATACCCATGAAGGTTATGTCCGGGTTGCGGGTCTGGCCAGTGAACTGAGCAAAAAAGTAAGCCGCAAAGGTGAGCCTTATGCCCGTTTTGTACTGGAAGATCTGAGTGGCAGGATGGAAATGATGATTTTCCCTTCCGCCTATCAAAAGACGATTCATAAAATTGAACCGGATCAGTTGCTGGTTGTCGAAGGGTTTATCGATCGACGAGATGAAATGCCGAAAATATCGGTTCGCAATGTAGGAACACCGGGCAAAACGCTGAAAGACATCCATATTCGACTGCCCTATGAAAAAGGTGATGATGAAGGCAGACGTGAGTTGGTTAACAAATTAATCCAGTACCCGGGTGATATTGAGGTGGTTTTGCATCTGCCCAATAAAAAAATCATGCTATTGACGGAGAAATATAACGTTGCCCCCAGTCTGCAGTTAAAACAGGAACTGAGTAATTTATATGGCAAGGGCAGCATATGGTACAGTTGATATGCAACGCCTGGACCAAAGGAAAATGAATGAACCAGAGTAGTTTTGGAGAAGACTATATTGTGACTTTCCTCTATTGAACAAATCAAGGCAATACAGATGTCGTCATCATTATATGTAGATGAATCTCACAGCAAGTTCAACTAATTAATTGGAGGGTTGCATTTGCACAGACTGGCGGTTTTAACCAGCGGCGGTGACGCTTCGGGTATGAATGCAGCGATTCGGGCTGTAGTAAGAACGGCCATATATATGGATATGGAAGTCTATGGAGTTCGGCAAGGTTTTGCGGGTTTGATCGAAGATAATTTGGTGCAGATGAACGCAGGATCGGTAGCTGATATTATTCAACGTGGCGGTACAATATTGCAAACATCCCGATCAGATCATTTTAAGACCCTCGAAGGGCGGCAAAAAGCGACCCGGAACTTGATAAACCGGGGCATTGAAAATCTGGTAGTGATTGGCGGCGAAGGCAGTCTACGGGGAGCCTATCATATTTCCCGGCTGGGAATCAATGTGATCGGGATTCCGGCGACGATTGACAATGATATTGTTTTTACCCGGTCAATTGGTTTTGACACGGCCGTCAACACCGTTCTGGATGCCATCAACCGGATTCGCGATACGGCCAGCAGTCATGGACGCAATTTTATTATTGAGGTTATGGGCCGGGACTGTGGGGAAGTAGCCCTGGCAGCCGGTGTGGCCGGTGGCGCGGAATCAATTTTAATTCCGGAAATAGAAACCGATATTAATGCGGTCATAGATAAAATCAATCAGGGCAGCAAACGCGGTAAGCTGCACAGTATCATTATTGTAGCCGAAGGAGTTTACCCTCCTTTGGAGTTAAGGGATATTATTGAAAAGCGAACCGGGCATGATACCCGTATAACGATTTTGGGTCATACCCAAAGGGGCGGTTCCCCCACTGCCCAGGATCGGATATTGGCCTCCTGCATGGGCAAGGCGGCAGTGGAATTGATTGCATCGCCCAAACATAATCAGATGGTGGCATCTGATGGCAAACATATTTTTTCCATACCGCTGCAGGAGGTAATCAATGGGGCTAAAACACTGGATCTGGAGATGTTTGAAATCGCCAGAATGCTTTCAATATAGATTGGGGTGTTAAAATGCGCAAAACCAAAATAATTTGCACTATTGGGCCGGCCAGTGAAGAACCTGAACAGCTCAAGCAAATGATCAACGCCGGCATGAATGTGGCCCGGCTTAATTTTTCCCACGGAACCCATGCTGAGCATGAGAGACGCATAAAGAACATAAGACAGGCAGCGCAGGAACTTGATTTTCCGGTTGCAGTCATGCTGGATACCAAAGGCCCGGAAATCAGAACTGGCCAGCTCGAAACCGGCCAGGTCAGTTTGCAGGCTGGTCAGCGTTTTGTCCTGACCAGCCGGGAGGTAAAAGGTGATAAAAATGAAGTCCAGGTCAGCTATGCGCCCCTGGCCAGGGAAGTGGGCAAAGGCAGTACAATTCTGCTGGCAGATGGCTTGATCAATCTGCAGGTAAAAGAAACCGCTGGAGATGATTTGATTTGTTCCGTCGTGAACGGCGGTGTGTTGGGGGAGAAAAAGGGCATCAATGTACCCGGGATAAGAATTAATATGCCATTTCTCAGCGATAAAGATATCGCTGATATAAATTTTGGCATTGATCACGGGGTTGATTTTATTGCGGCTTCCTTTGTGAGAAGTGCGGAAGACGTATTGGAGATTAGACGTATTCTGGAGCAACGAGATGCTGATATTGATATTATCGCCAAAATAGAAAGCCAGGGAGCGGTTGACAACCTTGAAGAAATTATCAAGGTTGCAGACGGAATTATGGTGGCCAGAGGTGATCTGGGGGTTGAAATTCCTGCCGAGGATGTACCCCTGGTGCAAAGAAAAGTAGTTGCCCAATGTAATTTTGCCGGCAAGATTGTCATTATCGCTACCCAGATGCTGGATTCAATGATCCATAATCCACGTCCGACCAGAGCCGAAGTATCTGACGTTGCCAATGCAATCTTTGACGGTGCCGATGCCATTATGCTTTCCGGGGAAACAGCGGCCGGCAAATACCCGCTCGCTTCGGTGGAAACGATGGCCCGGATTGCGAAACGTACTGAAGAAGCTTTTGACTATAAAGAAATTCTGATAAAAAAAGCCCCTCGGGACAATCTGTCGGTCACTGATGCAATCAGTTATGCCTGCTGCGCTACCGCCAGCAATTTATGCATATCATCAATTATTACTCCCACCCAGACCGGACTGACTGCGCGCATGATTGCCAAATACAGACCGGGAGCTGATATTTTAGCGGTTACCAGCAAAGAAAAAGTACTGCGAAGATTAACCCTGGTATGGGGAGTCCATCCGGTTTTAGCCCGGGAAACAAGCGGCACCGATGAATTATTGGATGAAGCGTTGTCCCGCTGTCTGGATAAAGGTTATATCAAGCGCGGCGATATGGTGGTTTTAAGCGCAGGCAGTCCCACGGGCATTTCCGGAGGCACCAATCTTATCAAGGTACATATCGTCGGAGAAATATTGGCCTACGGCATGGGAATCGGAAATCGCCCGGTCAGCGGACCGGTACGGGTGATTATTCATGATGAAGACCTGAAAAAAATAAAGCCCGGTGATATTGTTGTAACCAATGCAGCCAATGCATCTTTTTCCTCCTATTTGGACAGAATCAAGGCGATTATCGCCGAGGCCGGCGGTTTGACTTCGGATGCCGCCATTATGGGTTTAAATGTAGGCATCCCGGTCATTGTAGGTTGTAATGACGCCACCAGCATCTTCAAGGACGACATGCTGGTTACTGTAGATACGCCTCTTGGAAGAATATACAACGGGCTGACCAAAGTGTTGTAACCGAAAAGAAGAAGGGGGAGAGTAATGTTACTCTTTGAGTGAGAGTTATTTGCATAAAAATCTATTCATCTTTTTGATGCTCTGTGCCCCCCACCGGGGGGCTTTTGCTTTTTATTGATAAACTCATTCTATTTAGTTTCTGTTAGGTATATAAATATATAATCAGAAAATTCAAATAATCAAAACAGGATTGGAGTGAGCAAATGAGTATTTATTCAAGTAGGCCTTGGCTACAAGCAATTGATCCCTTGGTACCTCGAGAAATTGATTTACCCGAAATTCCCGTGTACAAATTTCTTTCTGATTCGTTTAAAAAATTCCCCAGTAATATTGCAATTTGCTACTATGGTACAGAAATTACTTATGCCGAGTTTGAGTATCTGACCAATAAGCTGGCAAACGGATTGAAAAGTATTGGGGTAAAAAAAGGCGATCGGGTAGCTATTCATATGGATAATTGTCCGCAATATGCAATAGGGTTCTTCGCCCTTATGAAGCTGGGTGCTGTAGTTGTTCAAATTGGCCCTATGGCATCAGCCAAAGAAATATTAACCATGATTAATGATTCTGGAGCCAAAGGAATTATTACCTTGGACTTTCTGGTTGGCAAGATTCAGGAAATTTTTGATGAAAGCTCATTAGAATTTATAGTAGCAGGTTCCCTTCATGACTATCTGCCTATAAATCCTTTTCCTTGTGCTCCTTTTGGTGTACCTGATCCGCAGCCAATACCGAACCAGGAAAATATTTTCGAATTTAACAAGCTGTTGAATCAATCCGGCCAGTTTAATTGTGCTGATATAAACCCCCGGGAAGATCTGGCAGTTCTACAGTATACCAGCGGAACCACCGGTATGCCCAAGGGAGTTATGATCACTCATTTCAATATTACCTCATATGTTACTTGTGCAAAGATACTGGATTATAAAAATGTTGAAGGTGAAGAGGTCTACCCGGTGAATCTGCCGTTATCACATAATTATGCCATGTTCCAAACCCTGGTTTTACCTATTGCTCTGGGCGGGAAGGTAGTAATAATGGTCAGGTTCCACCCTGATGAAATTCTTAAGACCATCCATCACCATCGCTGCACCTGTTGCCGGGCGGTGCCGACAATACTTGCCATGCTTGCCCAGCATCCCAAATTGGAAGAATTTGACTTGACCAGTGTACGCCACTGGATTGTCGGAGGTGCTCCAGTACCTGAAAAAATTGTAAATGTATTTAAAAAAATATCAGGAGGTAATGTAGCCGAGGGTTATGGTCTTACAGAAACAACCTCCGGTGTGATCATCAACAGATTATACGGCCAAACATTGGCTGGAATGGGAATGCCTTTTATAGAAACAGATATTAGAATCATCAATCCGGGAACGGGTGAAGACGTACCAATTGGTGAGGCGGGTGAACTGCTTAT
>ENA-UOXR01001401-UOXR01001401.1-bioreactor-metagenome-genome-assembly--contig:-NODE-1401-length-25534-cov-5.623612_pt1 | contig 25534 bp, 22 predicted proteins | sample MGYA00238164_ERZ764825 | MGnify/ENA primary metagenome ERZ764825 (study PRJEB28920, sample SAMN05720171) | bioreactor metagenome | isolation source: Anaerobic biogas reactor | place: USA:Washington...
ACAAGCGATGTCCGACGGGATATGGGCAGGCTCGCATCGCTCGTGTACGGCTGCCCCTCTTCAAGAATGAAAATGTTTGCCGTAACCGGAACCAACGGCAAAAGCACCACGACCTGGATGATCAGACATATCCTCCAGTCTGCGGGAATAAGGACAGGCCTCTTCGGAACCATTGTCTACAATGACGGGGCCGTTGAGAGGGACGCCGGTAGAACGACTCCGGAAAGCTACGAAATACAGCGTTCCCTGGCATCCATGGTAAAGAACGGGTGCGGGGCCTGCGTCATGGAAGCGTCATCCCATGGTCTGACCCTCGGAAGGCTTGAAGGCTGCTCTTTCGACGGCGCCGTCTTTACGAATCTCAGCGAAGAGCACCTGGATTATCACAAAACGCTGGAGGAGTATTTTCAGGCGAAAACCCGCCTTTTTTCCAATTATATGAAAGACGGCTGGCACGGAGCTTCAAACATGGACGACCTCCACGGAAGGATGCTGCTCTCCGCTTTTCCGGGGGACCTCACTCCATTCGGTCTTGGAGAGAACGTCGCCGAAAGCGTCAGGGGAACCATTCTTTCCGCAGCGCCTTCAGGCAATGATTTTTCCGTCCGCCTGCCCGGCAGGCAGGAAGAACTTCGGATTTTTCTTCCTCTTCCGGGACGGTTCAATGTGTATAATGCTCTGGGTTCGATCGCTCTTCTTCATTCCTTTGTGGAGGCCCCTCAAAAGATAGCCTCCGCGCTCAGGACCATGCCCCAGGTTCCGGGAAGGCTGGAACGGTATTACCTTTCCAACGGGGTATGCGTCATTATTGATTTTGCCCATACACCCACTGCCCTGGGAAACGTGCTTTCGGAGCTCCGGAACATGTGTGGCGGAAAACTCTGGGCCGTTTTCGGCCACGGAGGAGAACGCTTCCAGCCGAACCGGCATTCCCTCGGCCTGACCGCCGCCCGGTTCTGCGACAGGATCGTCGTCACCATGGACAACCCGAGGAGCGAGGACCCGGGCAAAATCGCGGATCAAATTTTCGAAGGCATCCGTGCTTCCGACAGAAAGCCGGAATCGGAAATCGTCCTCGACAGGAAGGCGGCAATCAGAAGAGCCCTTGACGGGTCACGGACCGGAGATGTGGTTGCCGTGACAGGGAAGGGACCCGAGAAATACCTCATCATAGGAAATCAGACCATACCCTATTCCGACAGGGAGACTGTCCTTGACTGGGTGAAGGAAAGAGGCCTGACATGGGAATGAACACATGCTCACTTTTCGCAGAACTCGCAGGTTCCGATCTTCATGGTCCCGACGGGGTCTTTTCCGGCAGGTTCTTCGCTGACAGCAGACTGGTCCGGAAAGGGGACGCTTTTGTGGCATTCCGGGGAGACAACACGGACGGTCACGCCTTTATACCTGATGCGATAGCCCATGGGGCTTCCCTTATCATCTGCGAGAATGACCGGGACATCCCCTCTACGGTCGCCTCGGTGCGGGTCAGCGACACGTATAAAGCCCTTCCCGCCATGGCGGAAAAACGGCTTGCCCGGCAGAGGAAAAAACTGCACACAATCGCAATCACGGGGAGCGTCGGCAAAACAACCACAAGAGACTATCTTGTCAGGTGCCTTAAGACTTCTCTCAGGGTCCATTCGGCGGAACACAGCTACAACACCCTCATCGGGTGCTCCATGACCATTCTTTCCCTTCCGGAAGATGCCGAGGTTCTGGTGCTCGAAATGGGCACCAACCACCCCGGAGAAATAGCGGAAATGGTCCGATTCTTTCCCCCGACCATTTCCGTGGTCACGGAAGTGGCTCCGGCCCACCTTGAGGGCTTCGGATCTGTGGAGGGGGTACTCGAGGCAAAGATGGAGATCGCAGGATCGCCGTCTCTCACGTCTTTTTTCTTCAACGGGGACAATCCTCTCCTGGCAAGGGCCGCTTCACGGCTTCCGGCTGGGATTGCCAGGCTCTCAGCAGGAACCGGGGAGTGCGATTTCCGTATTCTTGCCCCGATTTTTACCATTGAAAAAGGTGTTCCTGAACTGTCCTTTTCCCTGGCGGTCCCCGGGGATGTCCTCGCCGTAAAAGCCAGGGCCTTCGGGAAACACGCAGCCTATCCGCTGGCATTTGCCATCGGCATAAGCACATGGCTCGGTATTCCCGGAGAGAAGGCCGCAGCGGCGCTTGAAGAGGCCCATTCCCTTGAAGGCAGGGGACTCATCAGAACTCTCGATTCAGGCGTCTGTCTCATCGACGATTCCTACAATGCAAATCCCGCCTCCATGTCAGCCGTGCTGAGGGCGGCAGGCGAAATGGGGAAGCGCCGGACGTTTGCGGTCGTCGGCGAAATGCTTGAACTCGGTGAGAAGGGAGATGATTTCCACCGGGACCTGCTGCCCCTTCTCCGTTCTTTCGACACCGTCTGGCTTGTGGGAAAAACCTGGGAAAGGATCGCCCCTTTCAACGGTCAGGATGGAACGCGGCTAGTCCTTTGGAGCGACAGCCTCCAAAAACTGGGAGACCACCTCGGGAAGGAACTGAAGGAAGGCGACGTCATCGTGATCAAGGGATCCCACGGAAACAGGCTCGACAGGCTTGTGGAAATTCTCTGCCGGGAGGCGTCATCATGAAGTTCATTTTTATCTTTTCTGTGGTCATTGTTCTCGAAATTTTTCTTCAGTCACGGTGGATCCGTGCCCTGAACCGCCGGCAGGTTACCCTCGCCCAAAAGGCGTACGGCATCCAGAGCCACATGGAAACCAAGTCATCCACCCCTTCCATGGGAGGCATTGTGTTCATCGCCGCAGCCCTTGCCTCCATCCCACTGGCCGGAGGTTTTTCAGACGCTGCTCCGGGAGAACTGGGGCTTTTCTGGTTTTTCCCCATCCTTTCCGCCGCGGTGGGATTTGCGGATGACTGGATTAAATTCAGCAGAAAGTCAAGTGAAGGGTTTCCGAGCCTGTACAAGCTCGCTGCCCAGCTTCTCATCGTTCTCCCCTGGGTGATGTGGATTGTTCTTTCCAGGGGGATAAGCCTCTGGCCGGGAATCGTCCTTTCTCCCTGGCTGGCCGTTCCCCTTGCAGCCTTTCTTGCCATAGGAATGCTCAATGCGGTCAATGTGACCGACGGCCTCGACGGTCTTGCAGCCGGGGCATGCGTCATCTCCATGACGGGGGCACTTCTCTGGCTTCCTCTCCGGGGCTCCGCATTTTACGGAGCCGTCACCGGGCTTGCTCTCTGTGCCGCTTTCCTCTGGCACAATGCCTATCCGGCGAAAGTATTCATGGGGGATGTGGGTTCCCACTTTATCGCCGGCCTCATCGTCAGTACGGCCATACACGGCGACTGCCTTATCGCCCTCATCCCTCTCGGATTTGTCTACGGGCTTGAAATCCTCTCGGTATCAGCGCAGCTGACGGCGATTTACGGATTCAAGAAAAAGGTTTTCCTCATGAGCCCGGTACACCACCATTTCGAACTGCTGGGTTGGAGCGAAAATCATATCGTCACGAGGTTCTGGCTTGTTCATGGGGCGGGGCTGGCCATCACTTCGGTCCTTTTTTCGTCATTTTTCGGGAACTGACATTCCCGGGCCTTTTAAGAGGTGGATAGCCATGGAATCAGCGAATGATCTTCAGGGAAAAAGAATCACCATCATAGGATCCGGAGTCAGCGGCAAAGGCCTTGCCTTTCTTGCCGCCAGACTGGGTGCGTCGGTTTTCGTCACGGAGAAAAAACACCTGGATGAAGATGCGCGGGCCATGTTCAGGGAAAAGGGCATTGCATGGGAGGAAGACGGCCATTCGGGTCGGGCCTGTGAAGCCGACCTGGTCGTGGCAGGTTCGGGAATTCCCCCTTCAGCTCCCGTGGTTGTGGAAGCCGTGAAAAGGAGAATACCCGTTACGGGAGAACTTGACTTTCTTGCCCCGTTTCTCCGGGGCCGGATCATCGGCGTAACGGGAAGCAACGGGAAAAGCACCACCACGGCCCTCCTCGGCCATATGCTCACCCGAAAAGGGTTTGCTGTTTCTGTGGCCGGAAACATCGGTACCTCGCTCGCAGACTCCGCTCTCAGGGTGTGGGATTTTATCGTGGTGGAACTGAGCAGTTTCCAGCTCCACTGGAATTCCTGCCTGTCCTGCAGTGTGGCGGTCGTGACCAACCTGGCTCCCGACCATATAGACTGGCATGGCAGCTACGACGAATATGTCCGGGCAAAGGCCAGGATCATCACCACCCTGGGAGAGAGCGGGCTAGCGGTTATCCAGGAGAGAGACCGGGCTGCGCTCGGCGCCGCATCCGAGGATGAACGCCTTGTGTGTTTCTCGTGGAAAGGGGAGTTTTCCGGCCGGTGCGAAAAGGCAATCCTCGCCGACGAAAACAGCCGGTCCGTGTACATTCGAACCGGGAAGGACGAAGAGAAGCTATTCGATTTTGATGATCTCCCTCTCATCGGAAGGCACAACATCGAAAACGGCTCCATGGCGGCAGGCGTGATTCATCTTCTTGGAGAGAAAGGCGGCGCTGCTTCTCTCTTTTCGGGATTCAAGGGGCTTCCCCACAGGTGCGAGAAGGTCGCAGAAATCGGCGGCATTCTCTTCATCGACGACTCCAAGGGAACAAATGTTGCTTCCACGTGTACCGCCCTGACCTCCATTGAGGGACCGAAGGCGATTATCCTGGGGGGGCAGGGAAAAGGTGAAGATTATGCGCCCCTTGCTGAAACGGTACGAAGAGAAGCCGCCGCGGCAGTTGTGATGGGGGAGGAACGGGAAAAAATCGTCCGCGCTCTCAGGGAAGCCGGGTACGGTGCGATCATTGAAGCGGAGGGAATGGAAGATGCCGTGAGAAAGGCCGCTTCAGCCCTTGCCGGAAAAGGTGTAGTCCTTCTTTCTCCTGCGTGTACCAGTTGGGACATGTACCCGAACTACAAAAAGAGAGGAGAACACTTCAGGAATATCGTTCTTTCCCTGGAGGAAAATTCATGAGAGATGAAGCCCTGCTTTCCAGAGAAACTCCAGCCGTCCGGCCCCAGGCGGATCCTTTCCTCTGGATCATCCCTCTTCTGCTGGCTATTTTCGGCATACTCATGATTTTTTCCCTGACGTCCCATACTTCCCTTGAAGAATACGGCTCCCCGTTCACCCTCGGGATGAAACAGGTCCACTGGCTCCTGGTCGGAATCGCGGGAATGCTGGTCATGTACATGATCCCCCTTTCTTTCTGGAAAAAATCCAGCGGGGCAATCTGGTTTTTTTCCCTCGTACTCCTCGTTCTGACTCTTATCCCCGGCATAGGCGTCAAGGCGGGCGGTGCCAGGCGATGGATAGGTTTCGCAGGGCTTCGCTTCCAGCCCATTGAATTTCTGAACCTGGCCCTTGCGGTGCACCTTTCAAGGCTATTGGCCACTTCGGAAAAAAGAGGACTATCGGCGTTTCTCACCATTACGGTCCCTGTCCTCTTTCTTTCCGTGATTCCCCTTCTCTTCCAGCCGAACATGGGGGGAACCATCCTTATTTTTACTTTGTCCATGGCAATTCATGTCCAGTCCAGGGGGTGGAGCTGGCCCTTCATCGCCGGCGCCGCAGGATTTCCGTTTTTTTTCATGTTCATCATCAGGGAAGGGTACCGCCTCCGGAGATACATCGCTTTTCTCGATCCATGGGAACAGCCCATGGACAGCGGATTCCAGGTTATCCAGGGACTGGTCGCCTTCTCCAACGGCGGCCTCTTCGGCGTAGGAGTGGGGAAGGGGCTTCAGAAACTGAATTACCTTCCCGCAGCCCATACAGACTATATTTTCGCCACTGTGGGAGAAGAGTTTGGCTTTATCGGCACTTTCTTTATCCTCTTCTTTTTCCTGTTATGGACGATGCGGGCCTGCTCAGCCTACAAAAACGCCGAGGGATTCAGGGCCACCCTTATCTGGGCCCTTACGGTCTCGGTACTCATTCCGCTGTTCATAAATCTCGGGGGGGTTCTCAAACTCATGCCACTTACAGGGATTCCTCTTCCCTTCATCAGCTACGGAGGAAGCTCCCTCCTCTTCATGTGGGCAAAAATCGGGCTCCTGATGCGGGTCTGCAGGGAGGCGTCCCTGCCATGACGAAGATCTGCATCGTCGCTGGAGGAACCGGAGGACATATTTTCCCCGCTCTCGCCTTCACGGAATGGCTTCTTGCCTCCGGGGCCGATGTCTCCCTCTCCTTCGTCTGCGGATCCCGTCTGCTGGAAAAAGAAATTTATGCCTCCCGAGGAATCGTCCCCCTCTGCCTGCCTCTTTCCGGTTCTCCATTCGGTGCACCGGGTATCGGCCTCCGGCTTGTCAGGTGGAAGGAAACCCTTTCCTCGTTCTTATCCTTCAGGGCCTATTTACGAAAGGAGGAATGCGATTGCTGTCTTCTTTTCGGCGGGTACGTTTCCTTTGTGCCGCTGCTCGCATGTCATCTTGGGGGAGTGCCTGTCATCGTCCATGAACAGAACGCCGCGGCCGGAAAAGTGACACGCCTGGCTTTCAGGCTGAAGAAGAGAATTGCCACGGGCTGGAGCGAATGCCATCCGTTCACTCCAGGCACATTCGTTCACACCGGAGTCCCTGTGCGCTCTTTTTCAGCCAGGGATCCCGGGAATGCCTGGCTGAGACTCGGAACGGGCCGAAATTTCCCCGAAAACACCATTATCGGAGTTTTGGGCGGTTCACTTATGAGCGAACGGCTGATACAATTATTGAGTTGTGTGGTAAGAGACAAGGTATTACAAAAACATACCTTTCTTTTTCTTGGAGCATCGCAGCAGCTTCAATCCGCTCTTTTTCCCGGGGATCACCCGGAAAACGTGATTTTTGTCGAGAAACAGTGGGACATGACCGACTTTTTTTCCGTCATTGACGGAGCCGTAGCTCGGGGAGGGGCATCGACGCTTTCCGAGCTGATGCTTTGGGGAATCCCTGCAGTTGTTGTTCCCTGGAAGCAGGCTGCAGACAACCACCAGCAAAGAAACGCCGAATGTTTTAAAAAAATTGCCTCCGGAGAAATCTGGAGAGAAGACGAACCTCTGGAGTTCTTGAAAGAAAAGATACTGCGCGTCCTTCGAAAGGCACGAACCGTCAGGAAAGAATTTTCGGAGGGAGATGAGTCTGAACGTTTATGGCGGCTGATCTCGTCCAGTATTGGAAGGGAGATTACGAATCTTGGATAATTACATCGCAAGCTTGAAGGGTATACGCCGGATTCATCTTATGGGCATCGGTGGCGCAGGGATGAGCGGACTTGCTCTTCTTCTCGCAGAACTTGGCTATGAGGTCAGCGGCTGCGACATGAGCCACACCTCCTATATCGACAAGGTACTGAAAGAAGAAATCGCCGTCGTTCTCGGGCATGGAAAGGCCCACATGGATAAATTCCTTCCTGAGCTTCTTGTGTACAGCAGCGCCATCCCCGAGGAAAATGAGGAGATAGTTGCGGCAAAGGAGCGCGGAATTGCCGTGGCGAAAAGGGGAGAGGTCCTGAGCTGGATTTTCGACTCCCGGTTCGGCATTGGCGTTGCCGGAACTCACGGGAAAACGACCACATCCTCCATGATCGCTCTCATCCTGGAACAGGCGGGACTTCACCCGACTCTCGCCATAGGGGGGGAACTCTGCGACATCGGCGTAAACGCAAAACTCGGGGACGGTCCCTACATGGTTGCGGAACTCGACGAAAGTGACGGCTCCTTCGAAAAGTTTCATCCCGACATTGCCGTAGTCACCAATGCCGATTGGGACCATGTCAATCATTACCCTACCTTTGAAAGCGTTCTCGAGGCCTTCACCCGTTTTACATCCAACCCGAAGGACGGTGGTCTTCTTGTGCTCTGCGGAGAAGACGCAGGTCTCGGAAAAATCCTGGCGGCCGGGCCGCTTCCGAGGGAAGCGGTAACCTACGGCTGGGGAATGGGATGGACCTGGGGAGCCTTCAACGTAAAACACAATCACGGAGGCGGAGTCAGTTTCTCCATTGCCCACGAAGGCGTTCACATTGACGACATGGAGCTCTCAGTTTCCGGGGACCACAATATTCTCAATGCCCTGGCCGCCTGTGCCGTAGCCCACACCCTGAGGATCCCCTTCACCATGATCAAAAAGACCCTGAAAGAATTCAAGGGCGCCAAAAGGCGACTTCAGCACCTGGGGCAGATCAACGGTGTCGAGGTCTATGACGATTACGGGCACCACCCCAGGGAGATCGCGGCGACCCTGAGCGCCATCGACAGAATGTTTCCGGAAAAACGGCTTCTCGTCGCTTTCCAGCCTCACAGGTTCACCCGGACGCTTGCCCTGTACAGGGATTTTGCAGCCGTTCTTTCATCGGCGGACTCGGTTGTGCTGCTCCCCGTGTACCAGGCGGACGAAGAGCCGATCGAAGGGGTTTCCTCCGGTCTTATCGATGCTCTTCTGAACGGAAACGGAAACTCGAAGAGCATTTTGTGCGGCTCTCTTGAAGAAGCGGCCTCCGAGCTCGAGAAGCAATGCCTGCCGGGGGATATCGTGCTGACAATAGGTGCCGGAGATATTTCCAACGTTGGTGAAATGTTCATGGAGAAGGCGAGAGCGGAGGTTGTCCACGCCTGATCGGCCTGAAAGGGGATGCCGGACGGCCTTCAGGTGCCGGCCGTTTACCTCCGTTGCCGGGATAGCGATTTCATGGGAAAATTCCTTTTTTTTCTTCTTGCGTGTTCCCTGTTCCTCGGCTCAACCCTCTCCTATGAGGGGTATACCCAGTTTCTGAGCCTTGACAGAGTATCGGTTCGGACAGGGGATCCCGAGGCGGAAGCGCTTTTCTGGAAGAATCTTGGACCCGCAGAATTGCGTTACTGGCCGGTCTTTCTTTTCAGGTCGGCGGATCTGAAGAAAAAAATCGAGTCTGAATCTCCTCTTCTCTTTTCTCTGAGACGGGAGAATTTTTCGGCTTTCTTTATCGATCTCGAACCTTTACAGCCCTGGCTCACGCTGCGGTGGAAGAAGACAGAATTCTTTCTCACCCGTGACGGGCGCATATGGGAATCCGGCCATCCCCTCAACGCACGGTTTGCTGGAATCCGGCCCCCTTCCACGCCGCCTTTTCTTCTTTCCGATACCCTCCCGTCACCGGCAGGCATACCGGGGGAAGGAATCGTGGTAATGAACAGCGTATTTCCTGTCACCTTCTTTTCAGAATGGGTCAGTGGTCTTGAAACAAGCGGCTGGATGCCTCATACTCGTGAAGTGGAAATTTCCAGAAGGGAAGGGAACTACCTCCTTAGGCTGAATCTGAATATCAGGGATAGGACCGTGCAGATCCTCGTCCGGGGAGACCAGGCACGGTGGAAAGAAATATCCTCCGCCGTCTCTCAGATTCTTCACCAGTTACAATTTTCTGGTGGAAACCTTATAATAGATACCACATACACCGACAGAATCATTGTCCGTAATGTGGCCGGCGGCGGTCAGGAAGGGAGCGGGAGATAAGTGTACAAAGAGCCGGAAATTCTCGTCGGGCTGGACCTCGGCACGAGCAAAATCGCCGTTGTAGTGGCGGAAAGAGATTCCCGTTTCCAGGAAGCTCAGATAATCGGTGTCGGGTTCGCTCCGTCCCAGGGAATACGAAAAGGCCTGATCATTAACCTGGAGCAGGCGGTCCGCTCTGTACGCCAAGCGGTTAAAGACGCGGAAAACATGGTGGGTTTCGAAATAGCGGAAGCTACGGTCTCGTTCAGCGGCATCGACGTGGCCTCGGTGACGTCCCGTGGGATGATTTCCCTGGGCAGAACGCCCCGCCAGGTTTCCATATCGGACGTGGAAAGAGTCATCGAGGCGGCCCAAAGCGAGCTGTCCATTCCTTCAAACAGGGTTACCCTTCATACCATACCGGTAAAATATTCCATCGACGGCAACTCGGGAATCGACGATCCTCTCGGAATGACGGGCATCAGGCTCGAGATGGAGCTTCAGTCCGTTATCATCCCCACCACGGTGGTCCAGAATATCATCAACTGTGTCGAAACCGCCGGAGTGGAAGTGAACGGGCTTGTTATCAAATCACTCGCAAGCGCCCTTGGTGCGCTGACTGACGAAGAGACGAGAGCCGGAGTCATTTCCCTCTGCATCGGCGGAGGGACCACCGGCGTCGCTCTTTACACCGACGGGCGTCCCGTCAAGCTGTCCATAATACCGATCGGCGGAGATCACATTACCAACGATCTTGCCTACGTCATGAAAATTCCCATAAGCAAGGCGGAGGAGATAAAGAAAATGGTCTCTCTCGCCCCAGATGATGACGAGGAGCAGGAGCTCGACGTCGACGTGAGGGGAAGAACGAAAACCTTCAACATTCATGAAGCCTCAGAAGTTGTAAACTGCAGGCTTGAAGAGCTGTTCGGAGAACATGTGCTCCATCAGCTCTCCGAATACACCCTGCACATGTTTCCCGCAGGGGTCGTTCTTTCAGGGGGTGTCGCCAAGACGCCCGGAATCGAATTTTTCGCTTCCGAGCTTCTCAACCTTCCCGTCCGTATCGCGGAACCCCTTGACATGTACCAGATGCCTCCGGGGAGAAATGACTGCGAATACACCACCGCCGCAGGAATTGTGCGGTATATGACCAGCAAGGAAAGGAATCCGTACCGTTTCATCGAGACTCCGGTGTCCCAGCTTCGTTCAGGTTCTTCCATCATTTCGCCGGGACTGTCAGGGACAAAACCTCCCAGAAAACAGGGGAATTCCCATGGAGAGGGTTTTCGTGGTCTCATGGAATATCTTAAAAAATCCGTCAAGGAACTTTTCTAGAGCCGCATTCCGCAATTGGGGAGGAAAAGAAAATGGAGCATGTATTTCAGGTAAATGACACTCCGAGGCCCCACCGGGAGGAAATCAAGGTCATCGGCGTCGGCGGCGGCGGCGGAAACGCCCTGAATCACATCATCAGGAGTGGTGTGTCAGGAGTTCACTTCATCTCAGCCAATACGGACGTGGGAGCTCTTCAGCTCTCCCAGGCCACGACGAAGATAACTCTCGGAGAAAAGCTGACCAAGGGGCTTGGGGCGGGCTCCGATCCCGAAGTCGGGATGAACAGCGCAAAGGAATCGATCGACAAGATTCGGGAAGTTGTCACGGGGGCCGACATGGTCTTTCTCACCGCGGGCATGGGCGGCGGCACGGGAACAGGAGCATCGCCCATCATCGCCGAAGTTGCGAAAGAGGCGGGAGCTCTCGTCGTAGCGGTAGTTACCTTTCCCTTTTCCTTCGAGATGAACCGCCGGAGAAAGCAGGCCATGACGGGCATAGCCACCCTCAAAGAAAAAGTGGACGCCCTCCTGGTGGTTGAGAATGACCGCCTTCTCGAACTGACTGATGAAAAAACAAAACACGCCGACGCCTACCGCCTTGCCGATGAAGTTCTGCGCCAGGCTGTTCAGGGAGTGACAGACCTTATCCTGAAACCGAGCCTTATCAATGTCGACTTTGCCGACGTGAGGACGGTTATGCAGAACGCGGGCTCCGCAATCATGGGAATCGGCTCCGGAGAAGGGGAAAACCGGGCGGAAGTCGCCGCCAAGACAGCGATAAAGTCGCCCCTCATGTCCATTCCGATGAAGGGGGCAAAGGGAATACTCTTCAACATTACTGGGGGCTCGGACCTCGGCATTCATGAGATCCGAAAGGCTGCACAGATCATCACCGAAACTGCGGATGAAGATGCCATCGTCATTTGGGGACATACCGTCTCGGAAGAAATGTCTGACAAGATCCAGATAACGGTCATTGCCACCGGTTTTTCCTCGGAAAGGGAGAAAAAGACGGTCACCAATTTTCCCAAAGCAACGCCGAAGACAAAACCTGCGGGGGTAGTTCTTGAAGAAACGGAAGTGCTTCCGGCACAGGATGAGGATTTATTCACCATGAGCGGAGTGCCGAAGAATCCTTACGATATCCCGTCCATCCTCCGCAAAGGCCAGAAGAACGGGAAATAAATTCCTTTCCCGTGCAATCCTTTCAATAGATTCCTCTGACCGGATTTCCCGTTCGGTCGAACGTGCTGAAGGCAGGGATCTTGAAAAGGATTCCTGCCTTTTGTTGCGGATCTGTTGTTTTGTCGGGAACAGTCAGGATGGGGCTGAAGCTGTTCCTGCCGCTCTTCAGGCAAAGGAGGGAATTGAATGTCCACGAGAGAGAACAGAAGACTCAAGGAAAAACGCTCCATGATTCCTTTCGGGGATATCATGCTCCCGGTTATCGGCCTTGTGGCTGTCGGGCTTCTGATAGTCGGAGTGAAACTTTTTTTCCTGTCGGGACCGAAAACCCCGGGGTATTCGCCCATGTCGCCATCGGCGCCGTCCCGGCAGGAGACGCAGGGGGCCGTTCCTGCAAACACCAGGGAAACACCGCCTCCCGGTGCTCCTTCGAAAGCTCCGGATAACCGGCCCCTTCTCGCAGCTCCGGTAGGTTCCAGTCAGCCTGTTCCCGCGATTCCGGCCCCTTCCGGACCGAAAAGCTCACCGGTGGCCGCTCCTCCTGCAGCCCAGCCGGTAAAGAAGGCTCCCCCCGCTTCTCCGTCAAAGCCTGCCTCCCAGAGCCCTGCACCTGCGGCAGCAAACAGCAGATGGGGCGTCCAGATCGGTTCCTTCACCGCAAGGGATAGTGCTGAATCGGTCAGGCAGCAGGCTGCAAAAGCGGGTTTTTCTTCCGTCATCACATCGGCTCTCGTCAACGGAAAAACCTACTTCAGGGTCACCGTCCCTGCAGGAAACGACAGGCCGCAAGCGAACAACCTGGCCGAAAAACTGAAAAAAGCGGGATTCCCGGTCTTCGTCGTGGGCATGCGCTGATACTGAATTCAGAAGGAGCGTTCTAACTATTGGCCGGTTTTGTCGAAGCCCTCACCCCGAGAGAAAAAGCCCTTTCATACGCAGCCTCCGCCTTCGGTTTCCCATGGCGGGGAGGAGAAATTTCCGTTCCTTCGGATTCATGCTCCGGAAGGATTCTACGGTCTGTGACCGCCTGTGAAGACTTTCCTCCCTTTTCCCGGAGCACCAGGGACGGGTATGCCGTTGCCAGCGCCGATTGCCTCGGCGCCGCTCCCGGAAGCCCCGCCTTCCTGACCCTCGCAGGAGAAATACCCATGGGGTCGGCCCCATCCCTTTCCATAGGTCCGGGACAATGCGCCCTAATCCATACAGGGGGAATCCTCCCCGAAGGGGCGGACTCCGTCGTGATGGCAGAAGATACGGAAGGTGCGGGAAACTGGATCGAGGTGAAAAAGGCCGTCCAAAAGGCGGAGAATACCGTCCGGCAGGGCGAAGAGTTCTCCGTTGGAGATACCCTGCTAATGGCCGGACAGAAGGTTGATTTCAGAACTGCCGGACTTTTCGCCATGTCCGGCATTCGACAGGCTTTCATCGCCCGCTTGACGGTGGGCATCATCAGCACGGGGGACGAGATAGCGCCCCCTGACACGGTCCACCTTCCCGCAGGAAAGGTACGAGACGTCAACTCCTCAATGCTCTCTGCCCTCCTCGCAGGAGAAGGCTGCACGGTAAAGAGTTTCGGGATAGCGGAAGATACGAGAGAATCCCTCGCCGCGGCCCTCCGGGAAGCGCTCATTGAAAGCGACGTGGTCGTCATCAGCGGCGGCTCTTCCGTCAGCACGAGAGACCATTGTTCATCCATCCTCGAAGCCCTTCCCCATCCCGGACTCCTGGTGAGGGGGATCCTCATGTCTCCCGGCAAACCGACCCTTATCGCGGGAATGAAAGAAGAAAGGAAACTCGTTCTCGGCCTTCCGGGACACCCTTTTTCATGTTTTATTTCGGCATACACGGTTCTTCTCCCTCTTCTGAACGGTCTTCTCTGGGGAAGCACGGAGGGACCGTGGAAGCGGCTTTTCGTCCCGGTGCAGGAACCGGTTTTCGGCCATACAGGCATCGAAGAATTTATCCCCTGCGTTCTGAGAAACGGCAGAGCCTTTCCCTTTCCCGTCAAATCCTCGTTTTCAAAAGCTCTGGCCGAGGCGGACGGGCTGTTCAGGCTTTCCGCATCCCAGGAAACCATCAGGCAGGGTGAGGAGGCGGAAATTTGGCTCTGGTAGATAAAGAAACGACTCACATCAGCCTTTCGAAAGCGTGGGGAATTCTCAGGGAAAAATGCCGGCAGCTCCCCTTGGAGCCTGTTCCCGTTCACGGATCTCTGGGACGTATCCTCGGGGAGGATGTGATCGCCGGCAGAAACGTGCCTCACTACAATGCCTCGGCCATGGACGGCTACGCCCTTTCGTCGGCCCTGACGGCAGGGGCGGTCCCCTCTTCCCCCGTGTCCTTCCCTGCGGGAGAATACGAATGGGTCAATACGGGGGCGGAGATTTCCCCCAGATTCGACAGCGTCGTGATGATCGAGGACACCTCTCTTGACGAAAAAACAGGCATCCTGTCGGTCGTCTCTTCCCTCGTGGCGGGAGAAAACGTCCGCCCTCTCGGAGAGGACGTCTTCCTCGGACAGATTATCGCCAGGGAAGGTGACAGGGTGACGCCCGCCCTCTGTTCCCTCCTGGCCACAGCAGGAGTGAAAAGCATCAGGTCACTGCCCTTGCCGAACACACTCTACATTCCGACGGGTGATGAAATCATTCCCCTGGAAGAATGGCTCGAGATGGAAAGCCCTCCCCCGGGAAGAGTGGGGGAGAGCAATTCACTGCTGGTCAAGGGCTATTTCCGGAACTGGGGCTTTCCTGTGGAAATAGCCCCGTGCATCCCCGACGACCCGGCCATTTTAAAGTCCTTCCTCGACGAAAATAGGAGGAAGTACGATCTTATCCTCATCGGGGCGGGCTCCGCTAAAGGAGAGCGGGATCACACATTTTCCGTACTTGAGAAGCTTGGACATCCTCTCTTCAGGTGGCTCCTCATGAAACCCGGCCGGCCGGCCTCGGCTGCCGATCTCGGCGGATGTTTCGCTGTCAACCTTCCGGGCTTTCCCATGTCCAACGCCGTCATCCTCTGGTCCGTCGTTTTCCCCATCCTTCAGCTGCTTCACTGCGGGCACTTCGACGAAGAGACCGTCCTCCCGATGGCGATCGGTGCATCCGGTACAGAGGAGGTCAGCCTGCTTTCATCTTATTCCTCATCCTACGGAAAAGAGGAGTGGGTCCGCTTCAAGTGCGTTGAAATCGACGGCAGGAAAAAAGCCTACGCTCTTCCGTCGGGAGCGAGCGCCCTGTGGTCTCTTTCCGAAACCGACGGGCTGTCTCTTCTCCCGTTGGAAACAGCTGAAATGACAAAGGGAACGACGGTGAACCTCTGGCTCCTCAGGGATATCCGATGGAAGGAGAGGATTCTGTTCCAGGGTTCCAATGACCCGGCGTTCGAGCGTATCGCCACATTCGTCAAAAAAAAAGGCGGAGAGGTGATCTTCCGGTCAGTAGGCAGCCTCGGAGGCCTCGCCGCTCTCTCAAGGGGAGAATGCCACGCCGCGGCATGTCATTTGCTCGACACGGAAACAGGAGACTACAACTCTTCCTACATTGAAAAAATGTTCGGTCATGAGACGGAGGCCCTTCTTGCCCGCCGTCCCGTGTTCTTCCGGCAGCAGGGCATAATGGTCCGGAAGGGGAATCCCAGGGGGATACGCTCCGTCACCGACCTCCGGAGAGAGGACGTGGTGATAGTGAACCGCCAGCCGGGAGCGGGCACGAGAGTCCTACTGGATTATCTTTTCCTGAAGGAAAAAATCGACCCCAAGAATGTTCGGGGCTACGAAAATTGCAGCACTACCCATTTCGACGCTGGAAACAAGGTTTTGAGAGGGTTTGCTGATGCGGCGGCGGGGATCAAATCTGTTGCCGATGCTCTCGGCCTCGATTTTCTTCCTCTCGCGGAAGAACCCTACGAGCTTGTCTATTTCAGGAGCATGGAGGACCACCCGGGAATAGCCGCTCTTCTGGAATCGCTCCATAACGAAGGATGGAGAGCCATGGTGGACCGCATGGGAGGTTACAGATGGCCGGAATAATACGGGATTCTTTTGGACGGGTGCTGGACTATGTCCGGATTTCAGTGACGGACAGGTGCAATTATCGGTGTATTTACTGCATGCCTGCCGATGGCATAGAATGGATACCCCACGAGAAAATACTCACCTACGAGGACTTGCTCTTCCTGTGCAGCATACTGACTGACCTCGGGGTCAGGAAAATACGGTTCACGGGGGGAGAACCCTTCGTGAGGAAGGGTTTTGTTCCCTTTCTTGAATCGGTGAAAGAGGCTCATCCCCGCCTCAGGATCGCAGTCACGACCAATGGTTCCCTTCTCGAAAAATGGGCTGAGAGAATCTCCCGGCTGGGTCTGGATTCGCTGAATGTAAGTCTTGATACCCTGAATCCGGCAAAATTTCTGCAGACCACACGAACAGGTGACCTTGAAAGAGTCCTTCGCGGCATCGACGCTGTCCTGCAGACAAACGGAGTTCCTGTCAAGCTGAACTCGGTGGTCATGAGAAATTTCAACTTCGAGGAGATACCGGCCCTGGTCGGGTTCGCAGCGGAAAAAGGGGCAACTCTCAGGTTCATTGAATTCATGCCCCTGGACAAGGACGTGTGGTCCCAGTCCCAGTTCGTCCCTGCGGAGGAGATTCTTTCCCGGCTTCCGGACCCGGTAAAGTGGATGAGCTGTCCATCGGAGGAGAACAGGTCGAAAATCTGCGGTCCCTCACGGTATTTCCGAAACAGGGCCACCGGACAGACGGTGGGTATTATTTCCGCCGTCTCCGACCATTTCTGCCATCTCTGCAACCGGCTCCGGGTGACGTCCATCGGTGTCATGCGGCCCTGCCTTTTCGGCAACTTCGGCGTTTCTCTGCTTGAAGCACTCCGCGCCAAGGATGCCGGGGCAGTACGGGAAGGGATCCTTCAGGCGGTTTCCAGGAAACCCAGAAGAGGGGAGACAGGCATTCCTTCGCCGGAAGAGACGGATTCTCTTCGGGAAGAACGGCACATGTCCCAGATCGGAGGATAATCCATGGCGATTGACGGCTCTTTCAGGCAGGACCAAGACCAACAACCAACGTTTTCCCATCTTGACGGCGAAGGCAGGCCCCGGATGGTTGATGTGAGCGGCAAGCCGGAAACCCTTCGAACGGCTTTGGCTGAAGGATGGGTTATCCTGGACCGGGCAGTGTGCGAACAGCTGGCGGCCGATGGCTATTCAAAAAAAGGAGACGTCCTGAAAATAGCAGAGACCGCCGGCATCATGGCCGTCAAAAAAACACCGGAACTCATTCCCCTGTGCCACGGCATCCGCATAGAAAGGGCGGAAGTGAAATGTATCTTCCTGGAAGAAACGGCCAGGATCAGGATCACCTGTACCGTCGCCGCGAGGGACGTCACAGGGGTGGAGATGGAAGCTCTCACGGGCGTGTCCGTTGCCGCCCTCACGGTGTATGATATGTGCAAAGGCATCTCCAAGAACATGATCATCGAAGGAATCCACCTTCTGAAAAAAACGGGCGGCAAAAGCGGTACATACATCGCGGAGGGGATGAACGGAAATGCGGATTCTTGAAATTCTGGAAAAGGAACGGGGAGAGATTTTCGTCCACACCCTCTGCTACATCGGCATCAATGCAGCCGGAAAAACGTCCTTCAACGGCTCGGAGAAAGAGCTCTTTCTTCTTCCTCCCGGAAACGTCTCCTCTCTTCCGGATGACGCAGCGGGATTCATTCTGCCGGCCGGAGAATTCCCTGCAGACTTTTTCTTTTCCGCCGGAGAGGCTCTTTTCCGGGCTGTTTCGCCATCCCTTCCCTTTCCGAAACTCAGTGGAGAAAGGGGAGGCTTCGTCACCGTCTCAGCGGAAGCGAAATTCCTGCGTCCTCTCAGGGCAGGGGTACTCACCGTGAGCGACAAGGGGAGCAGGGGAGAAAGAGAAGATACTTCAGGACCCGCCCTTGCCGAGCGGCTGGCAGGAATCGGCTGTGATACCGCAGCCGCTGCCGTTGTCCCCGACGAACATGAAGCGATCGTGACGATCCTGAAGGACTGGGCCGACTCCAAAGATCTCCACCTGATACTGTGCACCGGAGGAACGGGGTTTTCCCCGAGGGACGTCACCCCTGAAGCTCTGGAGGCCATTGCGGGAAGAAAAGTTCCGGGGATCGGCGAGGCGATGCGGCATGCATCCCTGAAAATTACCCCAAAAGCCATGCTGAGCAGGGCCAATGCCGTCATCAGGGGTGAAAGCCTGGTTATATCCCTCCCTGGAAGCGCCAGGGCCGCGACGGAATGTTTCGATGCCATAGCCCCGGCGCTGAGGCATGGAGTTGAAATTCTCCGCGGCTGGGACGGGGAGTGCGGCTCTCCTTCATAAGAAAACGAACCTTCAGGTTTCCGGAAGAAGGGGAACGGGGGTAGTCTCATGGACAGTGAATTCCAGGGCGTGAAAAAATGCGTCATTCTCACCGGCATGTCCGGAGCAGGAAAGTCCACTGCGCTGAAGGTGCTTGAAGATCAGGGAATGTTCGCCATCGACAATATTCCACCGGCGCTGCTGTCCCAGCTGATGGTCATTCTCGGAAAACACCGGGCCGCCGTGAGAAACGGCGTGGCGGCTGTGGTTGACGTCCGGGGTGACACTCTTCTCGACGATTTTCCGACAGCTGTCTCGACACTGAAGACCCAGATCCCCGAGGTCAGCATTCTCTTTCTCGACGCTTCGGACAGGGCATTGCTTGCCCGTTTCGAAGCGACCCGCAGGCGGCATCCTCTCCACGACGAAGGCACCTTCCTTGACGGGATCTCCAGGGAGCGGATCCGCCTGAAGCCGATTCTTGATCTTTCCGACACCGTGCTCGACACTTCCGGCCTCTCGCTCCCGCAGATCAGGAAGAAACTCCTTTCCGAAGTGAGCGGCCCAGCTCCGCAGGATGTTCTCATCATTACCTCCTTTGGCTTCAAATACGGACCTCCGGCGGACTGCGACTTCCTTTTCGACGTCCGGTTCCTCTCAAATCCATACTACATACCGGAACTCCAGGATCTCTCCGGACAGGACGGAGAAGTGCAGGACCATATCTGGAATTCGGGTGAAGCGGAAGAGTTCTGGAAAAGACTGGTTTCCTTTCTCGAGCATGTCATTCCGCTCTACCTCGGCACGGGAAAATCCCACCTTCACATCGGCATCGGCTGTACGGGAGGCCGCCACAGATCGGTGGCCGTGGCCGAAAGGCTGGCTGCCCATTTCCGGTCTTTCGGGGGAATGTGCTCTCTCAGGCACAGGGATATCGCGAGAGAACAGGGCTGGTGATCATGGACAGCATTCTTGCCTACATCCTCGGTTTACTGACGGCCCTGGTAATGGCTGTCTTGCTTCGCTTCAGGGAACGGTGGGAACTTTCTTCTTTCAACGGCACCTCCGGGAAAAAGAAGGCCGCCATCTCCAGGGCCGTGGAATACAGGCTTTCCATGGGCCCCTATGTAGCTGCCCTGGGAGGGGGTACCGGCCTTTCAACCCTCCTGCGCGGCCTGAAGAGTTTTACCAGGAATATCGTTGCGGTTGTCACCGTCACCGACGAGGGCGGAAGCTCCGGAAGACTCCGGGAAGAGTGGGGTGTCCTCCCGCCGGGGGATGTCAGAAACTGCATCGTGGCTCTCGCGGAAAACGACAACGCCCTGAGGCGCCTTCTCGACTTCCGCTTTGACAGGGGAGCCCTTGCCGGGCACAGCCTCGGCAACCTCATGCTTCTGGCCATATCTGAACAGTCAGGCGATTTCCGGCGGGCGGTCGAAGAGATGAACAATCTTCTCGCCATACGGGGACGGGTCCTCCCGGTGACCACGGAAGCCGTGTCCCTTGTTGCCGAAACCGCAGGAGGGGAGAGAATCAGGGGGGAGCTTTCCATTTCCGAGCACGGAAGCGAGATCAGGAAAATCTGGCTCGAACCCCTGGATGCCCGGCCCGTCGGCGATGTCCTGCGGGCTATTGATGAAGCTGAAATTCTTGTCCTGGGACCGGGGAGCCTTTTTACGAGCGTCATCCCCAATCTTCTCATCCCAAAGGTTTCGGAACGGCTGAGAAAAGCGGCCGTCCCGAAAGTGTACATCTGCAATCTCATGACCCAGCCGGGAGAGACTGAAGGCTTAACCCTGGCCGATCACGTGCGGTGGATTGCGTCAGCCATGGGCGTTCCTCCGGATTATGTCATAGCCAATGTCGGTGAAATACCATCCCACCTCATGGAAAAATACGGAAACGAAGGGGCCGTTCCTCTGGCGGCGACAGACAGGGACAGGGAAGAACTGGATGAAATGGGCTGCATTCTCCTTGAAGGGAATTTTGTGCAGATCATTGAAGGGTCTCTTCTCCGGCATGACGGACAGGCTCTGTCCCACCTCCTGGTCCGCCTTTGCCGTGAACTGAAAGAGGACTGATTTCCTTGGCAAATACCGATTCAGGCAAAACTCTCTCTTCCTTTATGTGGGATGAATGGCTCGCGGCCTCCTGCAAGGACAGGACAGAGGCCCTGGAGGAAATCCGCGGCATACTCCAGGGGATGACGGTCACAGAGAGAACGGAAGAAGAGCTGCTCCTTTCCAGCGGCAGATTATGGCTCTTCCGGCGGTTGATCAAGCTCTGGGGAAAAGCGGACCTTAGCTCCGTCCACGAGTTTCCGCCCCTTCTGAGCATTCCGAGATCGCTCAAGGGGAAGGTTTTTCTCCGTTTCCCCGAAAAACTGCTCTTCCTGCACGAAAACCGGAGGGATGACATGGCCCGTTTTGAAAAGAAACGGCCGGACTGGCTTCGCGGACTCTGGGGAAGCTGCGGAGCTCTCTACATTCCAAAAAGCGGATATTACCTGAGTTTTAGGGTTCCTTCCAGGGAAACGGAGCTCACTGCCGCCGCCATGCTGAAAAAAAGCGGTTTTTCCTTCGGCAGGAGACACATACAGGGAAAACATGAAATCACCCTCCGAAACCAGGAGGAAATCGTCACGTTTCTCATCAGAATCGGCCTTGTAAAAACATCGCTCCGCATGGAGGAAAAGGCCATCGTCCGTTCCATGAGAAACAGGGCGAATATGCTGGTAAACTGTGACTCGTCAAACATCCGGAAATCCCTGGATGCCGCCACCCGGCAGCTGGAGATGGCCCGGACGGCCCTTTCTGCGCCTGGTTTTGAATTCCTGCCCGAGGTCCTGAAAAGCCTCGTGAAGTCAAGGATCACCAATCCCAGTGTGACCCTCGAGGAGCTCGGCAGGCTGCAGTCGCCTCCCATCAGCAAAAGTACTGTACAATATCGGTGGAAAAAGCTCGAACAGGTTTTGGTTCCGCCCGCAAGGAGCGGCGAGAGGAAGTAGATTCCGGAAGGAGGAAGATTATCCATGAAACTCCGTCTGTTTTCCCACCAGGACGTCGCGGGGAAAAAAGTGTTGCTCAGGGTGGATTTCAACGTACCCGTCAAGAACGGCGAAGTTGCGGACCTCACCAGGATTCTGGCCCACAGAGACACTATATCCGCCCTGCTGAAATCGCACGCGAAGGTCGCCCTCTGTTCTCACCTCGGCAGGCCCAAGGGGAAAAAAGTTCCCGAAATGTCCCTCTCGCACGTTGCGGCCGCGGCGGAAAAAGCCCTTGATCACCCTGTGAAATTCTGCAGCGAGTGCATCGGGCCGGAGGTCGGAACAGCTCTTGCATCCCTCGCCCCGGGAAACCTTCTGCTGCTTGAAAATCTCCGGTTTCATCCCGAGGAACAGGAAAACGACCCCAAATTCGCCGAATCCCTTGCGGCCCCATTCGACGTCTTCGTCATGGACGCTTTCAGCGCTTCCCACAGGGCCGACGCATCCACGAACGCCATCATGAACGTTCTTCCCTCTTTCTCCGGGTTTCTGCTGGAAAGGGAAGTCAACATGCTCTCAGCGGTGAGCGAGAACCCGGAAAAGCCCTTCATTCTCATCCTTGGAGGGGCGAAAGTGTCCGATAAAATCGGGGTGGTGGAGCATCTCATGGACAAGGCGACCGCCATTCTGATCGGCGGGGGCATGGCCTTCACTTTTCTGAAGGCCGGAGGCGCCAATATCGGACGGTCCCTCTTCGAGTCCGAGAAAGCCGGATTCGCTCTTGAAATGATGAAAAAAGCGGATGAAAAGGGCGTCGAAATACTCCTTCCCATCGACGTGGTCGCCGGGGCATCCCTGGACATGTCCCAGGGCGACCGGATCGTACCCGCAGACGAAATTCCGGAGGACCTGATGGGTCTCGACATAGGCCCGAAGACTGCGGAGCTTTTCGCGAACAAGGCGGCAGGAGCCAAAACAGTCCTCTGGAACGGTCCCATGGGAGTATTCGAAAATCCGCTGTTTGCGAAGGGAACAAGGGCAGTGGCCGAGGGAGTCGCCCGGTGTACGAAAAACGGAGGGCTTACGGTTGTCGGGGGCGGCGATACGGCGTCCGCGGCGAAACAGCTCGGATTCGACCGGGACGTATCCCATGTTTCCACCGGCGGGGGAGCGAGCCTTGAATTCTGCGAAGGCAGGCAGCTCCCAGGAATAATGCCCCTGCTGTCCGAGTAGAAAGCAATCATCCCGAGAGGAGGGGCCGGACATGAAAAAAGTCTATCTTTACGGAAACTGGAAAATGAACATGCTCCCTGATGAAGGGGAAGCGTTTTGCCGCTCCCTGGCGAACAGGATTACCGGAAATCTCTATGGAAGCGATATCGTAGATATCTGCCTTTTTCCTCCCTTCCTGGCTATCCCGTCTGTTCTGAAGGCGCTCCCGGGTGCCCCCGTATCGGCAGGAGCCCAGGACGGATATTTCGAGGACAGGGGTGCATACACCGGTGCCGTGTCCATGGAAATGGTCCGGTCCGTCGGATGCTCTCATGTCCTGGTGGGGCATAGTGAACGTCGTCACATATTTGGGGATAGCGACGAGATCGTGGCCAAAAAACTGAGAAAGGCCCTGGACGTAGGGCTGAAGGCTGTACTTTGTTTTGGTGAAACCCTCGAGGAACGGGAAGGCGGAAAAACGATCCGGGTGGTGCAGGACCAGCTTCGTTCAGCCTTCCTATCCGTGCCGGAAGGCCATGCCAAAGATCTCATACTTGCCTATGAACCTGTATGGGCTATCGGGACCGGGAAAAACGCAAGCCCCGATGACGCCCAGGAGGTCTGTGCCTTTGCGGCGAAACTGGCCCTTGAGGCTTTCGGCGGCCAGAACCGGATTCCCGTACTGTACGGAGGAAGTGTCAAGGATTCAAACGCGGGAGAACTTCTTTCCAGGCCGGACATTCACGGCGCCCTGGTGGGCGGAGCGTCCCTGAAAGTGGACTCCTTCCTTGCAATTTACGAAAACTACAGAAAGGTCTCCGCAGGATAAACTGCCGCCCGGAAAGCAATAAAACGTAACATAAGATATATTATAGGACATCTACTTCTTCAAAAAACGCAGCTGCCGGTAATGTCCGGCGGCTGCGTTTGTCATTGTCATTTCAGTCTTCGTAGGTAAAATGAAACGTCGGGGCGTCGCCCCAGAGCTTTTCCAGCTTGTAATGGTCCCTGCCGGCCCTGCTGAAGACATGAACCACCACTTCGCCCGCATCTATGAGACGCCACTGGGAACTGTCATATCCTTCGACCGTGGTCTGCAGGCCTTGTGAATTCAATGCTTCCAGGGCCGCATCCCTGAGGGTGCCCATGTGGATTTCCGAATTCGCCGTGACCAGGACGAAGGTATCCGAAATGGCGGCAGATCCTTCCATGTCCATGGCTACGATATCAAGCCCCCTTTTGTCAGCAAGGGCGTTGTAAAGGTATTCAAAATCCCTGAGCCGGTTTTCTTTCTTCAATCCTTCACCTTCTCCTTTAGTGGTTGAGGTCCGCACTTTTCCTGTCATCGGCGGGCTAATCCCCCGAGCCTCTGCAGAACCTTTTCACTGTCCTTCCCGATGATAATTGTAACATGAGGGACAGCGGAGCTCTTCGAAATAAGATTCTTGCCCACCCCTGCTATTTCTCCCAGTGCCTGGGCCGTTTTCCGGACTGCTTCGGCACCTTTTTCCGGGACCTGGATGCTTGTCGTCCGATAATCGAAATGCTTTGCGTTTCCGATGTGCACCACATCAATGCCGATTTTCTGGAGTGCCGTCGCGGCATCTTTGCCGAGCCCGGACGCTCCTGCGCCGTTGAGCACCGAAACCGGCGTGGTCACCGAGGCAATCAGCGATTCCAGGTCAATCTCCCCGTTATGGGAGGGTCCCTCCTGGCCTTCCGGTGCCCGGTCACCGGAAACGAGCCCGTCGGGGGTCTTTTCAGGAAGTCCGGTGAGCTGGGCGGAGGCCTCGGCTGTGTCCCCTATCCAGTAGCTGAGGTTGGAAATATAGGCTGCTTTTCCTGGGAGAGTAAAGAAATGGAGGTTCTCTCCCGAAAGGTCGGCAAGGTAGGACGCAAGCTGCAGCGCCTGGGCGGGGGTCATATCGGAGTTCACCATTTCTATGGCCTTCTGGACCAGCTCGGGAATCTTCGGGATCATGGCCGGTGTCTGGACTTTTTTCAGGACCGCCTTTATGAATTCCTGCTGCCGCTTCACCCTTCCGATATCCCCCATGGCGTCATGACGGAAACGGACGTAGTGAAGGGCATTCTTCCCGTCGAGCTTCTGGAATCCCTTCGGGATGTTGATGAAGAGTTTTCCGGAATAGTCGTTGTAGACCATCCGCCGTTCGACATCCACTTCAACGCCTCCTATGAGGTCGATGATGGATGGGAAGGTGTCGTAGTTGACGAGGACGTAATAGTTTACGGGAAGTCCCAGAAAATTGACCACTGTTTCCTGGAGCTTCTCCACTCCTCCGTAGGCATAGGCATGGTTGATCTTGTCCCAGCCCTTGCCGGGAATCTGGACCCTGGTGTCCCGGGGGATGGACATCACCCGGACAATCTTGTTGTCTATGTCGACAGTCGCGAAGGCAATTGCGTCCGCCCTTCTGCCTCCATCCACGTCATCGATCCCGATGAGGAGGATGTTTGCCGTTCCCGAAGCTTCGGTGAAGGAGATGGATTCCTTGATGGTCTGCGGCTTCGGATCAACAAAGGTCCGGACGCGCATGGCCGCACCCGCGAAGGCTGACGTAACGGCAAGCAGAAGAATGGCGGCGATTTTCATTATTTTCATCGGCTCACACCTCCATCTTTCTCCTGTAGAGCCCTTTTTTATAGATGTACTGTTCCACAGCCTCGGGAAGAAGGTACTTGATGCTTCTCCCCTGCTCTATCCTCTGGCGGATTTCCGTGCTGGAAATGGAAAGGAGGGGGATCTCCAGCGGAATAATGGCGCTCCTCATTTCGGCCGGCAGAGACTCAAGCTTCTGGGGAACATACCCCGGCCTGTTGACGGCGACAATTCTGCAGAGGCCGGGAAGGGCTTCGTGCTCTTTCCACGTTGTAATGCCGAGTACCGCATCAAGGCCCGTGATAAAGAAAAAATCAACTTTTTCAGGGGCATACCAGTGCCGCATTTCCCTCAGGGTATCCACGGTATG
>ENA-UOXR01001402-UOXR01001402.1-bioreactor-metagenome-genome-assembly--contig:-NODE-1402-length-25517-cov-6.701359_pt1 | contig 25517 bp, 24 predicted proteins | sample MGYA00238164_ERZ764825 | MGnify/ENA primary metagenome ERZ764825 (study PRJEB28920, sample SAMN05720171) | bioreactor metagenome | isolation source: Anaerobic biogas reactor | place: USA:Washington...
TAACACACAAGTTCCAGAAATTACTTACAAAATACGGACTGCCGAAAAGCCGATTCCATGATGCTGCTGTTATAATAGGACTAAATCAAAACCCAACGAGACGGGCGGCGATTTAGTCCTATTTTTTCTTCCCCAGATAAAATCAGTCATGGAGGTGAATTTACGCTATTATCATACTGAAACGGCGTCCAGTGGCAATATTGCCATTGGACGCCGTACTATAGGAAGGGAATCTTTAGCCATTTTGAGACACTAATCACGTTGCCATTCTCTTTATGACACAACATCGTATTTACTGAAGAGTTTGATAAAGAATTCCTTTAAATTCTCAAGCATTTTCTGCTTAACTTCCGTGCTTTCATCTGCACCCTGAAATTCATATCCCCCAAACCGATAGACATCATATCCGAATAGACACATCTCGCGATGTGCCTTGACCATATCGCTGTAAAGTTTAGGAGATGCCCTATCCCCATCGGCATAATGTTGTTTTCCGTCGATTTCAATTACAACACGATCTCTATGTGAAAAAATCATCAAATAATCCATCTTCTGGTGTTCAAATAATTTATAACCACGCTCTCTTTGCGTTTGAGGATCGTAGTATAAATAAACCTGCGGAATCAAAGCCGGCAAATCAAGATGTAACTCATTTTTTAATTCATAATATGCCTGCAACATCCATGTCTCTGGACCTGGTTTTTTACCACCCGATTTAAAACTTACATCCAAACAGTCGCACATTCTTTTGACAAATGCATTCTCTTGATTCTTTTCTATCCTATATTCCTCTGCATACCATCCTACCAATTCACTCCACATCAATCCGTTATGCGGAATCGGTCTATCGTAAATTAGACACTGATCAGCATTCTTAGTAATTCGAATATTGTTATTTAGCGCATCATCAAATACAATTTCGGGTTTATATTTTGAGGCGAAGATAATATTTTTTACCGAGCCTTTTACTCCTGCTCTTGTTGATAAGCAATTAAAGAAATATTTATCACCAATGGTATCTTTTATCATCAGCTTATACCCATCGTGTTCCAAATACCGATTGATTAAATCCACAAGCTCCAAATTATTAATACTTTCTCGGCACTCATCTTGGGCATTCCAACGCCAATGGTGGATATTGGGATTCACATATTGCTCAAGAAAAAACATAAACTCTTCATCTGAAAGATTCAAATAATTAATAACCGTGTCTACAAGATAACTTTCAGGCCAGTCATCAAAACGATCCATATGTCTGGCAATCTCATTTATCATGTCATCACTGATAGACGGACACACTATTTTGGCAAATTCATGATATTGCTTATCTCCTGTCAAACTGCCAATTGCAAGTATGGCATCAACAATCGAACGCCGAGTCTCATCAATAATAGTATGAGTCTCATTATAATCTTCGAGATTGGTCATTAAGATACTCCTCCGTACGAAGTTTCTTTTGTTTTGAAAACTATTATACCATTGTCAAATCCAATGCTACTGTTAGCTTAGATTTCCCATTATGGTACATATCACTATGACGAGCCCAGAGGCGGGATCTGGGCTTGTCCTCTATTCATAATTCCTGTAGCCCCGGGTATCCCATAGACAAACTGCGCAGTTCAAAAGTAAAAAAGTTCAATCACTGCTATTGGTAGCAGCGTTAATTAGCTTAACACCATTAACCAAAGCAAAACAACAAATCTTGCCGCCAGTAAACTGTTGGCCGCGGGCATTATAGCGTTCTCCGCTTGCAGAGATAAATGCTTGCCTTTTGGCCCTGGTTAGTGCCACATAAAACACGCAAAGGTCATCAAGTAACGTTCCAATCATTTGTGTAGGGATCTTTTGCGGTAGCCTACATACAGAGCCATTTTGTGTCAATTTGCTTGGACAGTCTTTGCAAATAAAAGTAAATACCCATTGTTCAACATCACAAATGATTACAAAATCCCATTCCAAGCCTTTCGCACCATGAACGGTAGAAAGAACTACTTGTGAGTCGACATACTCCATTGCTTGTTTTAGCTGCCGGTTCTCGAAAACATCCAGTAGTAGAGTATACTTATCTTCTGGAACAAGGTCCGCATAATCAATAGCTACTTTCTCCAAGAGAGCATCGAGTAACCGAAGCAGGGAATCAATCGTCTTGCCTGTTGATGCTGCATACGCAGTCTTTACACTATCGGAGAATGTTCTCAGAGCTTTTTTATTTATGGACTTTGACTTACCAAATCGCCTAATGAACATATCTTGGCACTTATTATGGAACTCAACATAATCGGTGTCTTCGTCAGTAAACATACCATAGAAATACGGAATGTTATTCTTTGCAAGTTCAGCTTCCACGATTTCTGCGTTCTTACCACGACCACGGAATAGGACTGCGATTTTTGCATTTTCTTCACCCTTAAGGGCTTGGACTTTAGCTGCAACTTTCTCTGCTTCATCGTGCTGAGTTAAGCCCCAAAATATAGGGAGCTCTGCCACATCCTCACCTGCGATAGTTGGTGTGAAGCAAGAGGAAGCGTTAGCTCTGATGTTCTTATCCAGCTTTAACATTTCAGGATTGTTGCGGAAACGATAGTTCTTTGAAAGAGCTACTTTAGTCATTCCATATTTATCAACGACTTTGGACATAATATCTGGAAGTGCACCTATGAATCCATATATCCGCTGTAGTGGGTCACCAAGGAAGAGCAACTGCGTCTGATCAGAAATAACCGATTCAAGTAATGCCCATGCTATACAGTTTGTGTCCTGAAATTCATCTACAACAACGAGCGGGTAATAGTTCTGATAAAACTTCTTGACCTCTGTGTGATTCTCGAAAATCTCCAATACAAACAAGATAACTGCATTATGGGTAATGTACTCTAATGGAAGTAGCTTCTTTATGACAATATCGTTATATGCGTGGATTATCTGAGCATTGGGAACACAAGCCTCTTTAACGGCAGCTTCTACGGCTTTGAGACTCTGAAGTTCGGCAGAAGTCAGTGCCATTTTTAAACTCGCCTGTTTTTCGATATCACTGTCGCCAACGGCTCGAAAAAGATTGATATCCTTCCGCAAGGCACCCGAAATAAGGTATCCGTATTTTTTCAATATTCCTTTGCAGAAACCGTGGTAGTTCGTGACTGTGACCTTTTCTTCGATTGCTAATGGACTGTTTTGCGAACCAAGCAATGAGGGCAGTTTTCCAGCGACTTCTCGTTTAACCTTTAGAGCAGCGTTCACGCTAAAAGTAAGCCCAAGGATTCGTTTGGGGTTTGGGATTCGATCAGAGGCAAACAAGTAGGCGATCCGACTTATCATCGTAGTTGTCTTCCCGTATCCCGCTGGGGCTTCAACTATCAAGCGTGGACTTTCTGAAAAAATAACTTCGAGTTGCTTCTTATCACCTTCATGCTGGACAGTTATCTTTTCTTTGATTTTTTCAAGATTAGCATTAGACATTTGCTGCCACCTCCTGCGCTTTTTGTATGGCATTGCTGTAGCAAGTAGGAATGTTTACTGCGGGCATTGCCTCGCCGACAATCCTACCAAGGAGGACTCCCTTCTTCGCCATAAACCACGCTGAGAACATTCGGCAAAAGTCTTTATTGTCGTCATCTCTCACATCGCTCAACTTCTTGGGTATGTAGCCTGTGATATCAATGCCCATCTTTTCGAAGTGCTTACGGACAAAGTTAGCGTCCAATTCAACAGCATCAGCCTGACTATCCATGTTAAGAGCGATTTGCCTGACTATCGCCGTATTCCCTGCGGCAAAGAGCGTCTTCACAATCTCAATCTCAAAGCACAGTTCTGTCGTGAAAAACTCGTCGGGAGCCGCTGTATGCCCTGCCTTAACATCACCATCATAAATGGCTATACTTGGCACTGCAAAAAGCGCGAGCAACTGACGAATAGGCTTAATTGAGCCTTCGCCTCTTGCATTGATTACACAAATTCCGCAATCGTCCAGCGATATACCCATCTTGTCAGCGAAAGCATTAATACAACCATATTCCGTTTCGCCCTCAATCAAAATAGCACACTTAGCGTAGAACGCTTCTTTGATTTCAGGAAAATGCATGATAAGATGTTTCTCATTTTCAGTTTTGATGCGCCCTTTATTGCTTGCGCCTGCAATCGGCCGAAGAGCATAACCGCTGATAACTGCCGTCTTATCACCGCCTTTATAGAAGCGGACCAGGTTGCGGTAATCCCCAGCCAAGGCGTCGGTCGAATGAGTCACGATGATTAGCTGACCATCAATGCCGTCAATGTCGAAGCAAATTTTCAAGAGGTCTACAAACTCATCATCCTCGTTACGCAGTACACGCTTATAGTAGCCAATAAGAGACCTTTGAAGATATGGGTGGAGATGGACTTCCGGCTCATCAATGGATAAGACGATTGGCAACAGTTTCTTACCAGAAGAATCGGTGTACAGAAGGTCGGAAAACGAAACGGATTTGCTCTTATACAGTTCCATTATTTGACATACAATATTAATAGATGCCATTGCCATATACTGTACGCCACTACCGGTGGTTTCGATTTTCCTATCACCGTCTGATAAGTAAAACAGGCTGGTGAGCATTTCTGTCGGGTTTTGCGCAACGGTTGCCTTGATAGAATAGTCTCGGAAACTACGAATTTTCCCGAGATATCCGTTGATGAATCCCATCAGACTATCAACCTGCTCATCATTGAGGAAGGCAGGCGTTATATCATCGTTGAACCGCTCAATTAACGTGCTGATTAAAAGCCCTGTGCCTTTTCGCGTGTCAAGACGTAACTCTTTGCTTGGCACGGAGGTGGTCTCATACTTGAGAAAGTTGATTTTTCGCACTTGGCGAGGATTAATACTTTCATTGGAGTCAACGCTGACGATAGTAGGGTATGCATCCATGATAGTTTGTTGATATCGGATTTTTAGCAGCGAAGCATCATCTGGTGAAAAATTATCGCCAAAAAATCCTTGTTCATTTGGAAGCAATTTGATATCCAGTTCTACCTCTATAGGCTTTTCTGGGTTAGAAAAATCTCTCTCATCAAACCCTTTACCGCTGCAAACCGTAGCAAGTAGTGACAAGAAGTTACTTTTACCGAGGTTGTTTTCGCCGATAATATAATTGCACTCCGGGTTAAAAGTGACTTCAATCCCATCAATGTTCCTGTAGTTGTTTACCTTCACATAAGCAATTCTCATAAGCCCCTCCTCGGAGTGTTTAACTCCCGATTGCTACCGACAAACCAATGCTAAATAAGTTCGACTTGCCTTAATGAATAGATCACTGTTGATTAGTTGATTTCGTGTTATTGCTATAACTAGAGACCTTTTCGACAAGATTAATCCAGGTTTTGTTGAGTTTAAAAACGTCCTGCCTGAGGGGCAGGACGCATACGCTCTCAATTGCAAGCTGCCAATTCTTATATAGCTACGCCATGCTCTTTTTGCAAAAATATTGCAATTATTATAGCATAAATTGGAAGGACATCCAACACAAAAATATGAGAAAAATACCAGAACCAATCAAAATATGCGAATACATGAACCGATTTTAGGACCAAGACCTTTTCCAAGTGTAAGAAGTACAAGCATGGTAATATCATTTGCGAGGTCACCGCCCATGAAGCCAGACGCACCCAATATAATAATAAACAGGCTTTTTCCCGATAAGCTCGACACCTTTCCATTGATTACAAGTCCGCCGAATGGTATAATATTATAGTTAAATGAAAGTAGGTGAACAACACGGAAAACGACGCTCTTTTCAAGAAAATAGACCGTTATGCCGCAACCATTCGTGGCTACCGCCCACTGTCGGAGGACGAGATCAAAGAGCTGGATGCATACTTCAAAATAGGCGTCACATACAGCTCCAACGCGCTTGAAGGCAACTCCCTGACCCTTTCGGAAACGAAGGTACTGTTGGAGGATGGCATCACTGTCGGCGGCAAGCCGATCCGTGACTGCTATGAGGCAACCGGCCACGCAAGGGCGTATGATTTCATGTTGACGCTTGCACGGAGTGCCGATTTTACGTTCACCGAAGAAAGTGTAAAACGGCTGCATTATCTGTTCTATAACGGTATTGACCCGGAAAAGGCCGGTCAATACCGCGCAGGGCAGGTATTCATCACCGGCACGGAATATGTGCCGCCGACAGCCGAAGAAGTGCCTCCCATGATGGCGGCATTTATTGATGACCTGAACGAAAAAAAGGACAAGCTGCATCCGGTGAAACTTTCGGCTTACGCGCACCACCGTTTGGTAGACATTCACCCATTTCAGGACGGAAACGGACGTACAGCGCGTCTGCTTATGAACCTGATTTTGGTCAACAAAGGCTACTGCGTTGTTTCCATCCCGCCCGTACTGCGTCATGATTACATTTCGGCTTTACAGCAGGCTCAGCGGAGCGAAGCTCCAAGCGATGCCGCGTTTATCAAGTTGATTGCCGACTGTGAAATTGAAGCGCAGAAAGACTATTGCCGGATGTTTCGCATAAAGCTGCCCAACCTGTCCAAAGACGCGCTGGAACGGTAAAAATCATATACGTAATAAAAGCCTGCTTTAATAAAGCGGGCTTTTATAATATCAAGGGCTTAACTGTAAAGTTAGGTCCTTTTTCTATTTCTGGAGGTGATATTAATTGTGACAAATGTAATTGCCTGCTGCAACCAAAAAGGAGGAACTGGAAAGACCACAACAGTCGCCAATCTTGGCATCGGGCTGGCAATGGACGGGAAAAAGGTTCTTTTAGCTGATTGCGATCCGCAAGGTTCCCTGTCCATCAGTTTATGCTGACCGTCGCGGAAGTCGGTTCCTATGGCCTCCCGGATAACGTGGTCAAAAACAAATCCGAAGTCACTGGCCTTGTCGCCGGGGAAACGATCTATGCCGGAGAATACCTCTGGCGCGACCGCTTCATAACCGAGGAAGCCTACGAAAAAAGCAAGGTAGGAACCGGCTACGGTTTATCTGATGGAACATTTCTTCTGACCATCAGCCTGCCGTCTGAATCCTCCGGCATTGCCGGTATCCTGCGGGCGGGCGATATCGTGGACGTTTACGGTTATACGGACAGCAACGGAACTGTTGCCGTTAATGAGGCGCTCACCAGCGTAAAGGTGTACAAGGTGCTCAACAGCAAGCTTGTGTCGCTGGATGATCTGGACGCCAAATTAAAGGCCGATTCCGGCAAAGATTCCTCAGATTACGATTTTGCCCCCGCCTATGTCGTATTCACAGTAAACGAACAACAGGCAAAAGTGCTGATCGGGCTTGAAAAAGACAAGTCCCTGCATCTGACCCTCCGGGGAACGGAGGCGCGGCCATGAGCATCTGCGCGATATGGGGCGCGCCGCAGTCGGGGAAAACCACCCTCGCGGTCAACCTCGCTTATGCCGTCAGCCTTGGCGACAAAACCGTCTGCCTCATTTCTCCGGCGGCATACAGCGAGATTTCCGCGTTCCTGGGCGTGAAAATTCCGGAGGAACACAGCCTGCGGGCGGCGCTGCGGGGCGGCGCGGGTATCAGGCAGACGGTATTCAAAATACACGAACTGTTTTATGTGCTTGCCGCGCCTTCGACAGCCGACGCCTTTAACAGCGATTATACGGGCGAACAGGTGAAGACGCTGCTGGAACTTAGCCGTCTGACCTTCGATGTGGTGATTGTGGATTGCCCCTCTGAAACGAACAACCTGATTGCCGCGTGGTCCCTGAACCGGGCGGACAGCGTTGTCCTGTGCCTGGGCGGTCATATTTCCTGCGTCCTGTGGTACATGGCAAACGCGCGGGCTTTGCAGACGGTACACTGAACCTCCGGGACGTGCGGATCTACGATACCGTGACCGACCCGGACGGCAAGGAGCGCCGTGTTCTCAACTCAAAGGAAACGACGCTGGCTCAGCAGAAGCAGCAGGCCATCAAGGACGCTTTCCGGGACTGGATATGGAAGGACCCGGAGCGCCGCCAGATACTCACCAAGAAATATAACGAACTGTTCAACTCCTGCCGCCCGCGCGAATATGACGGGCGGCATATCACGTTTTCAGGCATTAACCCCGAAATCACGCTGCGGGAGCATCAGCTCAACGCCGTGGCACACATCCTCTATGGCGGGAACACCCTGCTTGCCCACGAGGTGGGCGCGGGCAAGACCTTTGAAATGGTTGCCGCCGCAATGGAATCCAAGCGGTTGGGGCTATGCCAGAAATCCCTGTTTGCCGTGCCGAATCATCTGACGGAACAGTGGGCCTCCGAATTCCTGCGCCTTTACCCTTCAGCCAACATCCTTGTGGCAACAAAAAAAGACTTTGAAACCCGCAACCGCAAAAAATTCTGCGCGCGGATCGCCACCGGCGACTACGACGCGGTGATTATCGGCCACTCGCAGTTTGAACGGATACCCGTGTCGATAGAGAGGCAGGAGCGGCTTTTGCAGGAACAGATATGGGAGATTGAGGACGGATTGGAAGAACTCAAAGACAGCGGCGCGGAACGGTTTACGATCAAGCAGCTTGAACGGACGAAAAAGGGCCTGGAAACACGTCTGAAAAAGCTCAACGACACCTCCCGCAAGGATGATGTTGTGACCTTTGAACAGCTCGGTGTTGACCGCCTGTATGTGGACGAGGCCCACAACTACAAAAATCTGTTCCTGTACACAAAAATGCGCAACGTCGCGGGGCTTTCCACCTCCGACGCGCAGAAATCCAGCGACATGCTCCTGAAATGCCGGTATATCGACGAGATCACCGACAGCCGAGGCGTTGTGTTCGCAACAGGAACGCCGGTGTCGAACTCGATGACCGAATTGTATACGATGATGCGATACCTCCAGCACGGAACCCTCCAGCAGCAGGGCCTCGCGCACTTCGATTGTTGGGCTTCAACCTTCGGTGAAACCACGACGGCCATCGAGCTGGCCCCGGAAGGAACCGGCTACCGGGCGCGGACGCGCTTCGCCAAGTTCTTTAACCTGCCGGAGCTGATGACCCTTTGGAAAGAGGCGGCGGATATAAAAACCGCCGACCAACTTGACCTCCCCACGCCGACGCCGGTGTATCACAACGAAGTCGCGCAGCCTACGGACATTCAAAAGGAAATGGTGCAGGAGCTTTCCAAACGCGCCGCCGCAGTCCATTCCGGTACGGTTGATCCGTCCGTGGACAACATGCTGAAAATAACCTCGGACGGCAGGAAACTCGGCCTCGATCAGCGCGTCATCAACCCCGTACTTCCCGACGACCCGGGCAGCAAGGTCAACATGTGCGTCAATAACATTTATCATGTATGGGATAAAGGACAGGCCGACAAGTTGACGCAGCTTGTTTTCTGCGACATTTCCACACCCAAAGGCCACACTTCACAACAGGCCGCGAAATCTGCGGACAAAACCATCAATGGTGTGGAGCTTCACGCACTGGAAGACGCTCTGGAGCCGGACGCGGAATCGGATACCGCTCCATTCACAGTTTACGATGATATTCGCGGCAAGCTCATTGCGAGAGGTATTCCCGCCGAACAGATCGCCTTTATCCATGACGCCAATACGGAGGTCCGAAAAAAGGAACTGTTTGCAAAAGTCCGCGCCGGACAGGTGCGCGTTCTCATGGGAAGTACACTCAAGATGGGCGCGGGTATGAATGTGCAGGACAGGCTCATCGCGCTTCACGACCTTGACTGCCCCTGGCGACCGGGAGATTTGGAGCAAAGGTCGGGCCGCATTATCCGGCAGGGAAACGGGAACCCCGAAGTACATATTTTCCGTTACGTCACCGAAGGAACCTTTGACGCCTACCTCTGGCAAACCATTGAAAATAAACAGAAATTCATCAGTCAGATCATGACCAGCAAAAGTCCTGTCCGGTCCTGTGAGGACATAGACGAAACGGCGCTCTCCTACGCGGAGATCAAGGCCCTTTGCGCCGGTGATGAAAGGATCAAAGAAAAAATGGACCTGGACATCGACGTATCAAAACTGCGCCTGCTCAAAGCAAGTCATCAGAGCCAGCAGTACCGGCTGGAGGACAATCTCCTCAAATATTTTCCGGAACAGATCGAACGCAGCAAAGGCTTCATTGCCGGTCTGGAATCAGATATGAAAACTCTGGCAGAGCATCCGCACCCCAAAGACGGATTTGCCGGTATGGTGGTACGGGGCGATACGCTCACCGACAAGGACAACGCGGGAGCCGCAATTCTGGAAGCCTGCAAGGAGGTCAAGGGAATTGATCTGCTGGAGATCGGCAGCTACCGGGGCTTTTTCATGTCGCTGTCGGTTGAGAACTTCGGAAGGGAGTTCGTCCTGACCCTCAAAAGGCAGATGACCCACCGGGTAACGCTCGGAACAGACGCGCGCGGCAATCTGACCCGCATCGACAACGCTCTCGCCTCTATGCCGGAACGGATACAAAACGTGCATTCGCAGCTTGAGAATCTCCGTTCTCAGATGGAGGCGGCAAAGGCCGAGATTGGCAAACCGTTCCCGCAGGAAGCGGAGCTTCAGGAAAAGTCCGCGCGGCTCGCGGAGCTGAACGCGCTGCTCAACATTGACGGTAAGGCTCCGGCACAGCAGCAGGCCGAAAATGTTGTGGCTAAAAGCGAAAGGCCCTCCGTGCTTGAAAGCCTGAAAACTCCCTGCGTCTGCGGTTCGGCGGAAAGGAAAACAAAGCACGAAATAGAGGCCCGGTAATAAAGGCTCCGGTACAGAACTTGCGCTCTGTACCGGAGCTTTCGTGTCAGGGACCGGTATCGGAGGCTTTGGCCTTGCGTCTCTGCTTTTGCTCAGACTTCTTACGCCGCTTTTCATCTATCTCATGCAGCCATACGCTGACCGGCGCTTTCCACGGTTCGCTCTTGTTGGGGATGTTCTTGATAAGGCTGCGGGGGTTAAGGCCAAGCCTTTTCGCCAACTCAAGGTCTTCGTTATTCAGGCGGCACTTCTGTTTTGCCTCCTGCCACATTTGATCGCTGTATGCCATCTTTTCACCCCGCTTTGCTCTAAAGAGTTTACCACATATTACTTTATTGAAACAGGAGGTTCCATATGAATACGATACCCGTATATAAATACCCCGCCGCTTACGCGCGGGAGAAGAATGAACTGGAGCAATACCAAGCGTCTTACAAGGCAAACGTGGCCTGCAAAAACGCAATTGAAACGGCTATCCGGGATAATTACTGCGATAACTGTCTCGGAAAGGAGGCCTTAAAACAGGTTGCCGATCAGTTTGGTTATGAGCGGATGTTCTTTGTTCTGGCAAATACGGTACAGCGAAAAGATTTCGACGGGCGCATTTCCCATGACAACAAGGATTGGGCAAAAACCATTCACGTCTTTGAAGATAAGAATTATTTTGGGGAGGATCGGCGTTCGTCGTTTGAAGTGGATGCCGTCAACCCCGGCCTCACGGATATTTTCATCAATCAGGCGCGGCGTGAATATCTGCTGACCCAGCCTCTGACCAAAGAGGACATTCAGGCGGAGGCCACGCGTCTGCTCCGGCGTCTGCAATCCGAGCGTGAGCCGAACAGTCCCAGCGGAACACATTTCATGGCGCAGCTCTCGCCGGATTTCCTTATCCGGGCTTCTACCAAAGACCAGGACCGTCTATTCGCCATGCTGCCGTTCAAGTCCCTAACCTTCTCCGCGCTCAAGGACCGGAAAGGGCTTTTCGCGTTCATCCAAAAGGATGAAAACCGCGACCAGCCGCTTCGCCAGCGCAAGCCGTCCGTCCGAAAAAAGCTGGAGAACATCAAGGAGGCAGATACACCACCCGCCGTTAAGCGGGATGCTCCGGAGCGTTGACGATGGCAGAGCGTAAAAGAGACGTTCAGCTCAACTTTCGCGTATCGCAGCAGGAACTGGAGTTGATTACAAAAAAGATGTCCAAGTTGGGTACGCAGAACCGGGAAGCTTATCTACGCAAAATGGCGCTCGACGGTTATGTGGTCAGACTGGAGCTGCCGGAGCTGAAGGAACTGGTGTCGCTTCTGCGTTACACCAGCAACAACCTGAATCAGTACACGAAACGAGCCAACGAAACAGGGCGCGTCTACGACACCGACCTGGATGATCTGCGCGGCAGTTTTGACCGCTTATGGAATGTGGCCAACGAAGTCCTTACCGCGCTGGCTTCTATCAAGTAAAGGCACAGGGGTAGGACGGCGCTCTGTCCTCCCCCTAAATTTATTAACCGCATCCTTGCGAAAAAGGCTGAAACGATGTACCGTAAAATCAGAACTTGAACAGGAGGATGCAGCCATGAGGATTATATTAAAGATAATTGCCATTCCCGTCGTGATTGTACTTACACTGTTCGTCTGGATTTGCTCCGGCCTGCTGTACTGCTCCGCTTTCGTGCTTGGGCTTGCCGGAACGGTGCTTGGAGTCCTTGGTATATTGGTGATGATTACCAACTCGGTTACAAACGGTATCATAGTGCTGGTGATGGCGTTCCTCGTCAGTCCATTCGGCATCCCAATGGCGGCGGCGTGGCTGCTCGGAATACTGCAAGGCGCAAATTACGCGCTTCGGGATTTTATACGAGGATAGTAGGAAGACGGCTCTGCAAAATGCGCAGGCCGTCTTTTTCTCTATCAGTCTAAAATAGAAAACGCTTCAAAAAGTTTATTCAGAATTCCTTTTGTAATTTCAAACTGCTTCGGAGACAGGCGCGCAAGGCGCGCTGTCAATGCCTGCACGTCATTTGCTTTTGTATCCCTCTCAAAAAGAATCTCGTCGCTGGAGACAGACAATACCTGGCATATTCGTTGCAGAGAGGCCAGAGATACGCCCACCGTCCCCCGCTCCAAAGCAGAGACACTCTTTGTTCCCATTCCAATGAGTTCAGAAAAGCGGTCCTGAGTTAATCCGGCCTTTTCTCTGGCGCTTTTTATGCGCGTGCCAATTTCAACGTTTAATTGCTTTTTCTCTTTCAAAACAACACCACCTTACAATAGTAGTTTATGTAATGGTATCGTTGACTTAAACACATTAGTAGAACTATAATTTATCGTATTACTAATGCGGCTAAAAGCAGAAAGGAAAAAGTAATGAAAAATACATTGACATGTGCATTTACCGGACATAGGCCCAGCAGCTTTCATTTTGGATACGACGAACAGCACCCGGATTGTGTAAAACTCAAACTTATTATGACTTCACAGATTGCCGCGCTGATAGATAATGGCGTGAATACCTTCCTCACAGGGATGGCGCTTGGAACGGATATTTGGGGAGCTGAAATTGTACTGGCACTTAAAGAGCAGCGTCCCGATCTGCGTCTGATTGCCGTGCTGCCCTGTGAAACGCAGGCCAACAAATGGTCTGTGGAACAGCGTGAGCGATACTTTAATATTTTACCGGAATGCGATGATGTTGTTTACATCAGCCGCCACTATACAAAAGACTGCATGTATAAGCGTAACCGCTGGCTGATCGACCATTCCAGTTTTGTCCTCGCGGTTTACAATGGAACGCCAAACAGCGGCACGGCCAATACGGTAAACTACGCTTATGCAAAAAAGCGGACGGTCATTCTGATTCACCCTGACACCGGTAAGGTTACGCCCTATACGATTATAGTATCCGATACATCCGATCAAAACATTAAGAATTTATAAAAATTCAAATACAAACCGGCGTGGGAGATTAATTTCCATGCCGGTTTGCATTTCGAAGGGAGGTGAAATTTTATGGCAACCACACGGCTGATGCCGCTGCATACCGGCAAGGGCCGTGATGTTGGCACGGCAATCAGCGCTATTATTGATTACGTGGAAAACCCGCAAAAAACAGACTTTGGCAGACTCATCACCGGCTATGAATGCGACAGCCGCACAGCAGACGCCGAGTTCCTTTTTTCCAAACGGCAGTATGCCACACTCACCGGCAGAACACGCGGTGCGGACGATGTGATCGCCTATCATCTACGGCAGTCTTTTGTTCCCGGCGAGGTCACGCCGGAGGAAGCAAACCGCATTGGATGCGAGCTTGCCAAACGGTTTACCAACGGAAAACACGCCTTTATCGTCTGCACTCATATCGACAAAAAGCACATTCATAATCATATTATTTGGAACTCCACGTCTCTTGACTGCACCCGGAAATTCCGTAACTTTTGGGGCAGTACCAGGGCCGTGCGGCAGCTCAACGATACGCTATGTATTGAGAACGGGCTTTCCATCGTGGAGAATCTGCAGCGACACGGCAAGAGCTATAACAAGTGGCTGGGCGATCAGGCAAAGCTCTCCAACCGGGAGCTTTTGCGTGTGGCAATAGATACGGCCTTGGCTCAAAAGCCCACCAACTTTGATGCGCTCCTGAAGCATTTGCAGGAGGCCGGATATGATGTTAAGCCGGGAAAGGTCCTCGCCCTGCGTGGCAAAAATCAGAAGCGGTTTATCCGGCTGGATTCCCTTGGCAGCGGCTACGGTGAAGCGGAATTGCGCGCCGTCCTCGCCGGTGAAAAAACGCATAAACCGCGCCAAAAAATCATCCGGCCTGTTGCGGAGAAGCACGTCAATCTGCTGGTGGATATTCAAGCAAAATTGCAGGCTGGAAAAGGCGCGGGTTATGAACGGTGGGCCAAAGTTTTCAATCTTAAGCAGATGGCGCAGACGGTGAATTACCTCACTGAACACGGCCTGCTGGAGTACAGCGCGCTTGCAGCTAAAACGGCGGCTGCTACTGCACGGTACAATGAACTTTCCGCACAGATCAAGGCGGCTGAGAAACGTCTGGCTGAGATTGCCGTTCTGAAAACGCAGATTATCAATTATGCAAAAACCCGCGATACCTATGTGGCCTATCGCAAAGCAGGGTACTCTAAAAAATTCCTTGGGGAACATAAGAGCGACATTCTTTTGCACAAGGCAGCGAAAAAAGCGTTTGACGAGCTGGGCGTGAAAAAGCTTCCCACCGTTAAGAGCTTACAGGCCGAGTACGCTGAACTATTAGCAGAAAAAAAGAATGCCTATGCCGACTATAGGAAAGCCCGCGACGAGATGAAAGAACTGCTTGTAATCAAGGCCAATGTACAGCGATTATTAATGCTGAGTGACGAACCTTCCGTGCCACGAAATCAGAATCGACAGCGATGAGTGCTTTTCGTTATTTTACAAATACTGTTCCCATAATAATAGAAGGTAAGTGTGCAAGATGGTCACCACCGAATCAGATCCGCTAAGCGATGTTATCGAAAGTTCCCAGAATACCTTGGTGGCAGAGATTACGGTCATGTTACTATGCGTAATTACCGTAGCGGATGTACAGCGGCTAGTTGGCGCAGATGAGAAAACCTCACATAAACATATAGTTGAAGATTGCCAACAAAATATCTGTCGATTTCTGTACAACCAGCGAAAATAATGCTGTCGGTTCATAGATTATTGATAATATACCGTGAAATGTAACTAATGTGATCCAAACGCCCGATATTCTCCTTTAGTAACTGCTTCATTTCAAAGGCATCATCGTAATTCTCTCCAATAACATTTACAATCGGATCAATATCTCTTTCATAGATTCCAACATCAAGAAGCATTTTACGTTGTTTTGAAGTTGTAAAATATAGCTGCTCAATGGCTCCGAGAACCTTGCTTTCCAAAATATTGATATAGTCCTTAGAAATGCCTTCTATGTGCATGAAATACTTAACAATTTCGACTTTTCCATAAAACTGATGCTCAATATAACTCATCTTCATGTTAATTGCAGTAGAAATAATGTAGTCAAGTCCTCTGCTCGCGTAGTATTTCATGGCGTTTTCTACAACCGTCTTAATCTTAGGACGATTTCTGTTAATAAGGTTATTAATTAAATTAGATCGAAATGTATCATTTTCCCCTTCGGCCACATAATACAGTAATGCGACCAGTTTTGGTCGACCATATTTGGGGACATCTTTAATTGAGCGGAGTTCAGTGATAATATTCTGCCGTTTCTCAATGTAACGATCATACATAGCTTTCACTGTATCAAATCTCAAGTGGCTACCAATGTTTTTCAAATAATCTTCATGTGTTATACCAAGCTGCGTAAGAAATGCAAGATAATCCGGATGGTTTTCTATATTGCCTTTTTGAATATCAATATCTTTGCTATCATCAGTGATCTCAAATTTTATACTTCTTATGGCATCAATCTTCTCATAGGGTGGGTCTGTTGGTGCCTTTAGATAATAAGCTTTTCCTATAAAATGTTGATTCAGGCGGCCTGTTCTGCCCACTAAATTATAAAAGTCGAACGCCGAAAAATTCTTAGCATTATTCTTTTTAGTAGACTGTCTGGATGGCTGTGTGATAATAATATTTTCTGCCGTTGTGTTAACCCCTTCCAATAATGTTGATGTGCAAAAGAGTCGATTGTAATCTGAACTTTCTTCATACAAGTTCAATTGAAACATACGAGTTCCTAAAGGCATCTGTCCGTTGTGTATCACATATCCACGTTCCAGTGCTTTTATAACGCACCAATCTTCATGTATTTCATCTCTTGCCCATGCGACAAAATACTTGATTGACGGTTCCAATTCCGGCAATAGAGGCTCCTCAGATAATTGATTGTTGATGTATCTATAAATTCCCATCACCGTCGGAAAATATATCAAAGTTTTTTCTTCTTCAGGAATTTTGCGTAACAACTGCTGACATTGTGAAGCTCTGTCATTCTGCGATAAAATATCAATCGGTATTACCTCATTGACAACAGGGGAATATTCTGTGTTGTAGAAAGTTGGCTTTTTTTCCAGCAATTCAATATCTTCTATACTTCCGATAAAAGGTGCAAGCAAAATATAGCGGCGGGCAGTTTGTGCCAAATAATAGTATGCCATATTTAAGACTAAGACACGGTCATTCTCTTTGTCAGTTTCAAGCTTGTATACTTCATCTATAACAAGCATGTCAATACACTTAATTATCTCATATGAATTTTCTTGTACCACTCTGTCATGTGTGAGGATAAAAATGTTATTTAAATCAAAGTCATAGGCCTTTTCCGGGTCAAGTTGGGTATACACATTATAGCTTCGAAAAATGTCACCATACTTTCGTATCAACTTTTTCAAGTATTCATCTACTAAGGCGAGCGTTGGCACTATTAGCACAATATTGCGGGGGCGATGCCTTGCGATGTACTCAAAGGCACAGAAGGTTTTTCCAAAGCTCGTAGGCGCGCTTACAATCAAAGCGTTATTGCGTTCCATTTGCTTAATTATCTCTAACTGTTCCGGATGTAACACAACATTCTTATCCAGCTTTGACTGTGCAAAGGCGGAATAAAGAACAGAGTCAAACGAATGGTTTTGAGAATACACCGTCAAGTCCAAGGCAAACAAGTCATCAGCAAGTTCCTTTGCTTTTTCGGTTGCATCATTTGCACCAGCCAAGGCGCGAATGTATCTTTCGCGAATCTTTTGGGTGTCATATTCACGTGAGGATAGATTCATAATAGTCTCTCCTTTCCTTAATCTTTTGTGTAAAGGTTGCAATCAATTTGCTTTTATTGATTATTGGAAGGGAGATTGAAATAATTTTCGTTTCGAGATCATATAACTTAATTTTATGAACGCTGCTAAGTTTATGTAAAATAGAATCAGGATCCGTTTCCGTCCCATGAGCAATAAAAACAGGAACTCCAATAGTAGTGATACCCGCTTTTGATACGAAGTCTGTCATTGAAATACTCTTACCCACTAATCCAGCAAAATCATCAGCAAAAGCTCCCATCTTGCCATATAGCCACCGTTGACTAAGCACCAGCACAAACTCCTCGTCCACTTGTTGTTGATATGTGGATAGCGAACTGTTGATAAGTGCTACTCCGTTTTTTAATGACTTGCTAACTTTTGATTCGCCAAAAAGAAGCATTTTATTTTCAGGGCAATAAAAGACGGCATCAATGCCAAATACGCTCATATTTCTGTCTGTAGTAAAATTTGCTTTTGGAATGACACAACTATATCCCAAGTATTCAGAGAGCAAATTGCAAAAAATGTACTCTCCAATTTTTCCAATCTTGTCGAGTCGCACTTTAATATTGCCAGCTCCTTCATCCTCAAGAGTGTACTCATCTGCAAGAATTTTTATTACTTCTTGTTCAATATTTGTTGGTAGCTTACAAATGTTCTCATCGTCAATATACAGGCTAAGTCGCTTATATAGCGAAACATAGTTTTCTACTGTAGGCTCAAAGGTCAAAGCCGTTTTGTTTTCAATGTACCGTAAGAACCGTGTTTCATCAAAAAAGTAATCGAACATTTTTTGATAAAAAGACGGTGTATCAGCAATCGCAATATGAATGACCGAATGATCGTCTCCCAATGAGTATACCTCAAAGTCATTAAATGACTTCTTTGTTATTGCCGCCATATACATCGCCCCTTATCAATTCAGATTTTATATTACTTTTCCCAACAGCTTCCAACTTGCACTATTTATATCATCCGTATATTTTCCTGTACAAATGCAAAGTTCCTGACTGTGTTTGTCCTGCCGAACAAATCCGCCGTTCAAATCATATTGTTCCAAATATTGTTTAAGCGCAGCAAATTTCTTTGGCGAATAGATGTCTATGTCCTGACTTTCACCATTGTCGGAAAAACCGCCCTTGGTTTCAATAATCCAAACTTTATCGCCAACACCAACAATATAATCCGGGTAAAACATTTTTGTCTTGCCAAAATTATCGGCATACACAAGCGAGAAGTATTCATTGCCTTTATCACCGTTTTTATACCACCAAGTAATTTTCTCGTTTTCCTCGCAAAATTTCTCGAAGAGCTTTTCTGGGGCAGAGCGTACCTCCGCAGAAGAAAGATAGCCGTCATACACATTTTTTCGCATGATCAATTGCGATTTAGTAGTTGCATCATAGGTAAAGAGACATTCTTGTGGAATTGAAAATGTTTTTGGTACAGATTGCTCTATCTTTAGACTTATCTGGTCCATCTCATGCGCCATAGAAGATCGTATGCTATCTTTCAGTAACCACTCATTGTTTAGTACAAAAGCATAGATTTCTCTGTTAGAAAGATTCAGTATTTTTTTACTGTAGTTACTCCCAGAGACAAATAATTTTCGGATGATCGTGTTTATTTGGGAATATTCCAAGGTTATATCCAAACCTATTTTGGAAACAATATGGTGGTATTCACGGCCATGCTCATGGGTATTAAGCGGAATGCGAAACGTGACATCGTTCAGCCGGTCCCCAACTTTGTTCTCCAATGTCGCAACTTCGCCGGATTTAGTAGCACTCACGATATCTGTATCAAAGCAAAAGCCATTTGCCAACAAACGCTTTTTGTTTTCAAGCATATTACTGCCCGTACCAAATCTGTCAGCAAAATACTGTGCCACAGCTGCTAATGATCTTGCTGGATCTTTGATCGCCAACAATCCCGAGCGTTGCAAGCAGGTAAGCGTCATCGCTTTATGTTCATTTTTCAAGAACAGTTTGGATGCAGACAAGGCGCCATTACCCAAGTTGAGCTTCACACCCTCGGTGAACTTTTCATCAAGGGTATACAGATAGCAGCTATCCAATGCATCTACTTCATAATGCTTTGCTTCCGGCATTCTTCGAATTCTACCGATGGTTTGGATTTCAAAAGTCTCGCTCATATTATCACGCAACTTGACAAGAATTTGCGCACGAGGACAATCCCAGCCGGTAGCAACAGCCTGCTTGATGATTACAGCTACAGACTCCGCGTTTGGCTCGGTAATGTTTTCAATATTTTCGTGCTTGTCCGAAAGCCAGCAAGCCAATTGACCGTTTTCATATGCAACACCTTGCGTTTCAAACCAGCGTTCAATGGAATCTTGTAAAACCTCATTCTTATTTGGAATCTGCACTAAAATCAAGGGATTAATTTCTACTCCTTTTTGTAAAAAGTTAGCGTGGAGTTCCCGCTGCTTTTCACAGGCTCTTTCAAGCAAATATTCCACTTCGTTATCAACAATCACATTATTCGCAAAGTTCTCATTGATAATTAGCATTTTTTTAATCAAGCCTGCAGCAATTACATATGCTTCCGGAATGCTAATCAGCAGTGAATTTGTTATGGTTGTTGGCGTTGCAGAGCATCGAATTATTCTTTTCGGATGAAAGAACTGCATAATAGCATCGGCCTTGATTGTTTGATTTTGGTGACTTTCATCTACGATAATATTAAATTGCAAACCATTGGATTGGGCTTTTGAAATGTGCTCAAGGAAATTGGTGCGTTCACTATCTTTTAAAGCATTGTTTCCTTTCTTGGTTAACTTTTCCCAGTTAATAAAGCAGGCATCATTTTCTTCAAATCCGATGGTCATTACATCGGAAAGAAGCTTGGTGCTGCTTCCGTGAATATATCGATCCATCTTTTCTTTACTTTGTTCTTCAAGGTCCCCTTTGCCAGGAGTTAGCCAAACAAATACGGTCTTAGGATTGTTCTTAAAGAATTCATCCATAAATCGAGTTAAAATTATGGTTTTCCCACTGCCGGTACAGCTTTTCAACACAATGTCTCGGCCGGGTTGTTCCATGGCAACCATCAATGCAGAGATTGCTTTTATTTGAAAATCAGCAAGTGTGATGTTATCCATTTTCATTCCTCCAATTCTCTGTAATAATAATCCGGTATAATATTGACTTTAATTCTGTGGTCTTTCAGCAGTTGTTCCTGCTCACCGGACAAGAGTACGTCATGGCCCATATATAGCTTGCGGCATTTATTAAAAGCGTCTATATTGGCAATAAAATCCTCAACTTCTACCTCGGTTAATACAATGGAAATCTTCGCGTTATTTGTAAGATTGATACCATTCTCAAGCTCAACTAATTCACGAATATGTAGAAGCAGTTCATCCGCGTATTCGTAATAAAGCTGCTCACTGATAGGGACATAGTCTATCTTGTAATATTTGAGACTTGCATTGTAATTTTCCTTTTCAATAACTCTTTTGCACCGCTCATATGTCACGGCATGGCAAATATTATTCTGATTATCAGTAGAAAGAATATAATTGCGTTTACCACCATCTTCCGCATTTAGTTCCATAACAGCATGGCCGGTTGTGCCACTACCAGCAAAAAAATCAAGTACGGTACAATCATTTTCTTGGTTTGCTATTGTCAGCAGGTACTTAATCAATTTCATTGGCTTTGCGTATGTAAAATCAATACCAATTTTTTTTAGTTCTGCAGCACTCTGTCTGTTTTCAAATTCTTGGATAAAATTTGAAGGAACAACCCCCTTTTCTTGTTGCTCACGTAGCCATAATTTGTTGTATATATTCCACTTGCTTTTTTTACCAGCTTCATCAACAAGGCCAGAGGTTTTTGTCTTTTTAAACACGATATTTCCTTGCTTCAATTCCTCTTTGTAACGTGGGTATATCCATTTCCATACCTTATCTTCCTTTGTTGGAAGTACTTTTTCCCCTTCACCAACAATAGAAGGGAAATGTACTCCTGGTGGTATTGCAAAAGAACCGTCTGGACATTGAATATAATATCGCTGATTTGGACGTGCATCTAAACTCGCTTTGAACAGCCGTTCTTCTCCATACCGTTCTCCTTTATGCGTACCAGATTCTTCAATTTTGTTATAGAATACATCAATTTGGTTTTGTGTCATTATCGCTCTGAAATGTGGTAAGTGTAAAATATTTTTGGCATAGGTAAGTACATAGTCAATGCTGGGGGTATAGTATTTCCCTTTGGCACCACCCGACTTCATCTGCCTTGAAAAAATAGTAATAAAATTAGTTTCTCCAAAAATATAGTCACACAATAACTTTAGCGAAGACACTTCTTGCTCCCCGATGCTGATAAAAATTACGCCACTTTTTTTCAATAGCTTCTTGCTTAGTTCAATTCGTTTTTCCATAAAAGAAAGCCATTTTGAGTGACGAAAAGAATCTTCTTCATCCACGAATGTATCATCGTAAATAAAATCATTGCTTCCAGTGTTATAAGGTGGATCAATATAAATTAGATCAATTCTTTCCCGGTGAGTTTTTTGCAGCAATTTTAACGTAGCAAGGTTATCACCTTCAATTAGAAAATTCATTTGACCACCGTTGTCTAATAACAAATCTTTTTCTTCACTCAATACAGGGATATGCGTTTCCAAGACTTCATCTATGCTTTCCCGGTGTTCCTCAAAAACAACGCCGTATTTTTTGCTCTGTACCTCTTTTTCTAAATCGCTTAAATATGAAAGCAAATTACCTGTGTTCTCGTTCTGCTCTGCTTGTGCAATATAAGTTCGTATTTTTTTAATTTTTCTAACTAAATCGTCACGTTTCTTTTTGGAAATATTTGTACTCATATTCTTTTCTCCAATTTATTCTTTTGCAAATTTTTCTCATTTATAATAGCACCGCCACTAAGTACCCATGCATCTATTTCGCTGACTTTAAACCTCCACAGCTTTCCTACACGGTGACATGGAACTTTACCACTTACTATCCATTTTCTAACGGTAACAACCGTAACGCCTAAATGCTCGGCAATCTCTTTTGTGCCAATCCAAGGCTCGGCAGTAAATTTATTATCAATCATATGCTCGCCCTCTTTCGTGGATTTTTGCTTTATTGGTGTATATTATACCATCATAAAAGCAACTTTGATATACATTACGCACAATTTAGTGATTTTTAAAGTCGCAGTTAAATTTCTAATGACATTTTGCACGATCTATGTTATCGAGAATTAGATTAAGAGCTTCCTCGGCGTTGCTCTTACAGATATTTCAGAAAGAAAAGTAAGCTTGTTTATTAGGCATATTTTCGAAAATTAATAAGGGAACGGGCAAAGCTTGTATAATAGAGTAAGCTAATTGCATTAAAAATATCATTAGTTCAACAAAAAATGAGCATCCGATTCGAATGCTCATTTTTTGTTGAAAAGCGTCCGCAGGACGCGCAGCCGCACAATTTATTGTGCGATCAAAAGGGATTGGGGGCCTGCCACCAACAAGCGTTTGTGGCGATGGATAGCCACAAGCATTGCTTGCGCGCAGACAGCAGCGTCGAAGGTAATGCTGTCCAGGTACATGAATTATATTATTTGCAGAGGTTCTGTATTATGGTATAAGCTATAGTAAAAAATTAAAAACACTAAGAGAATTTGATATTTAAGTTGTTTAATGAATAGAAGCATGATTTGATCGTGTTATGAAAGGAGGAAAGTCATCGTGGACATCGGTGCAAGTAGCTACCGCCGATTCCTTGATGGTGACGACAGCGGTTTTACCGAAATTGTAAAATTTTATAAGGATGGGCTTATCTTGTTTTTAAACGGTTATGTGTGCAATTTGACCGAAGCAGAAGACTTAGTGGAAGATACTTTTTTCAAGATAATGGTGAAAAAGCCGAGATATACTGAAACAGGTTCTTTTAAATCGTGGCTGTATACGATTGGCAAGAATCTGGCAATAAATTATCTAAAATATCAGTCCCGGCATCAACAGATCGCTATGGAAGAATGTGAAGATCAGTTGCAAAACGAATCCTTTGAGCGAGAGTACCTTCGTGATGAACAAAAGGCCACTGTATATCATGCGCTCAAAGAACTAAAACCCGATTATAGAAGTATCTTACTACTAGTCTATATTGAAAACTTTTCTAACCTAGAAGCAGCAACAATTATGAAAAAGAGCCTTCGCCAAATAGAAAATTTACTATACCAGGCAAAACGCTCACTTAGGTCCGAACTTGAAAAGGAGGGTTTCGTTTATGAAAACTTATGAGGAAATGATGGACGATCTCTTTCGTCGCAGGGATGAATATAATCGTCAAAGAAAACAGCGTAATAAAACCTATGTAAAGATAGGCTCCGTTGCAGCTTGTTGCACTGTGATTGTGCTTACTGTCTATGCAATCCCATCTTTAAAATCAAGCAATGGCATTGGGAATCTTCCGTTAGCAGTGAGCACAGAAGATGTATGCGTATCAGATTTCGCTAATGTTGTTCCATCAACAGGAAGCACTTCCGCAAATCAAGCGGAAGCTAAAACGCTTACGCACTATACCATCAATGACAGAGTATATTGGTTGGCCGGAACAGATAATTATGCCAGCAAAGTGCCGAGCGGATATGAATATGCTGGTCCGATTGGCGGAGAAACAAACAACACAAGTTTAAGAGGAGGAACAGCTTACACAAAATCAAGTGAACCTTGGCGGGCATATGTTCAGTATGAAGATGCTCCCGGACAATATTATTTGTTTGTAGTTCACGAATTGCTTCATAGTTATATATCTTATAATGGGAATCTCTATATGCAGGCTACGGATTTCCCTGTTAAGAGTTCAGAGGCATTGATGTTTCTTCCGATGAGTTATACTTCACTGAATACTGAGGGAATCCCAGCCTTACCAGAAAGCTATTACGCGAAAGATACATTTGGGTTGTGGGTAACTGAGTACCCATCTGGGTATAAAAAAGTTGGTACACTAAAATTCGAAGAAGCAGGTGCATATCCCGAAGCAGATTTTGGAACGAACAATGAGCAGTTCTCTGGTTGTGAGCTTTATGCCGATGCAACAGATAAAATTGTTTATGTATTTGACGGTGGCAATTTTTATTACACCTATATTATGATTGCAAAATGATTTAAGGTAACACTGCTTTTATGTTCCAGCTACACACCAGCCTATCATCATGGCCATGTTTTGATGGAATCTTTATATGGCATAAAAAAGAAGTGACACCACAAAGGCACTCTCCCATAAGGATGTGAGACAGCATAAAATTTTGTGTAAAGGATAATAAGAAACTTCCTTTCAGGCGAGAATTCAAGCAAGAAGAATTTTTTAGTCTGAAAGACCTGCAACAAAAGTCAAGTAAAAATTTAAAGATTTTCAGTGAAGCAAAAGTGGCACACCAAACCAAGCCGTTGAGCGTCTCGAAATTGAAACGGCGGCCAGCCATCGGTATTTAGTTTGCTGTTAATCCTATTCCAGCGAGTCCAGATGAGCGTTAACGGTAGCGTAGTAGATACGCAGGAATTTGTTGGCGGAAGCCATCATGTAAACCTTGTAGGATTTGCCCTCAGAACGTTTTTTGTCCATCTGCTCCGTAGTCAGGGAAGGACAGCCCGTTGATAAGGCTGTGGTCTTCCACTGCCTTTAAACCTCATTCTCAAAAAAATTAAGGGAACCGATATTGAAAAGTTGTTCAAAGAGTATCATATGATTTAATAGCATAGCCATTAGCATTTCAAAATTAGGCAGTGACTTTTAATTAAGCAGGTTAATTCCCAGTGATAGGAATCGACCAGACTCAGCTTGCAGGTAAAGTGCCGTTTGGGATTTAACCCCAAACGGCACTTTTAACAGTGGTTTTCCTGTTCGGTAAAGAAGGGCTAATAAAGGCAGCCTCCTTTGGGAGGCCGCCTCAAGACAGAATGTGGTTGGCAAATTGGATCCTTAAGGCTCTGCTAGTAAGAAGCGCTTATATCAGGACGAATTTGAGGCGCTAACGCGCTTTGCAGCGGAGGCGGCGGACATAT
>ENA-UOXR01001407-UOXR01001407.1-bioreactor-metagenome-genome-assembly--contig:-NODE-1407-length-25434-cov-78.730092_pt1 | contig 25434 bp, 22 predicted proteins | sample MGYA00238164_ERZ764825 | MGnify/ENA primary metagenome ERZ764825 (study PRJEB28920, sample SAMN05720171) | bioreactor metagenome | isolation source: Anaerobic biogas reactor | place: USA:Washington...
CAAATTCACCAAATTCACCAAATTCACCAAATTCACCAAATTCACCAAATTCACCAAATTCTTTTTTGCATTTTTAGACTAAATCTGACGTTTGATGAGCGATAAGATGATGTTGCATAATGGTTTAGCGAAAAAGAGAATCTCAAATTCTCCAAATTCACAGATTTCCTTTACCCCCGCCCCGGATGAGAAAAAGTGGGTGCTTTGCAAATGGAGACAGGAATAATGGCTAAGAGTCTGGAGTCCAGAACCATGACTACCACCTATATTATATATATAGTATATAAAAATATTGAATTATATAATAATATATATACTATATATACTATATATATCTATATTTTAGCTTGTCATTATACTTTTCCCCATTACTCCTCTATCTCAAAACTGCCGGGGGTGAAGACTGGTGAATTTGTGAATTTGGAGAATTTGAGATTTTGGTCCTGCTTTTGGTCAGAAAACAAAATCATGTGTTAACTACCTATGTAACAAGTGGTAAAGAGTCCCGGAGCGTTGGAACTCCCTAAAAACCACCGTCCCCTCCGGGGGGTGAAGACTGGTGAATTTGTGAATTTGGAGAATTTGAGATTTCGAGTTCTCTAAATTCACCGATTCCCCTTATACGGGACCCGGGGAACGCCAACCCGAATCACATTTGTCATCCCGAACGCACGTGAGGGATCCAGTCCTCAGCGGTAAAAAGAGCCCTACCACCATCCCCCAGCCCCGCCCTTTAGTATGCAAACCAGACAGACCTGTCATCCCGAACGCACGTGAGGGATCCAGTCCTCAGCGCCTAAAAAAGACCCATCACCATACGACAGCCCCGTTTCTTTAGCCTCCAAAGCAAGAACCTTCACAGACATTATCCCCTAAAGAGCCCAAGCCAGGAGCTGATTATCGGGTTTGAAATAACCCCCAGGGACTGGATTCCTCGCGTTGCTCGGAATGACGTCGGGTTCTGGCTTTGGGTGTGTTTGTAACAGGTTTTCGTGTCTTAAAAAACCAATGAAACCAACAGGGACTGGATTCCTCGCGTTGCTCGGAATGACGGTGGCGTCTGGGTTTGGGAGTGTTTGTAACAGGTTTTCGTGTCTTAAAAAACCAATGAAACCAACAGGGACTGGATTCCTCGCGTTGCTCGGAATGACGGTGGCGTCTGGGTTTGGGAGTGTTTGTAACAGGCTTTCGTGCCTTAAAAAACCAATTAAACCACCAGGGACTGGATTCCTCGCGTTGCTCGGAATGACGGCGGGTTCTGGCTTTGGGAGTGTTTGTAACAGGCTTTCGTGCCTAAAAAAACCAATTAAACCAACAGAGGACTGGATCCTATCGCTACGCTCCAGGATGACGGCGGGCGCTGGCTTTGGGTGTGTTTGCAACAGGGTTTGCATGTCATACAAACGTTTTAACGTTTAGGCGTTTTAGGGATCCCGCAGATGGGCGCAGAAAAAAACGCGGATAGCGCAGATAGCGTGGTTGGAACACTGGCTTTAGCCGGTCGTTGGTGCCAGATTCATCTGGCACATGAAACAAACCGTCATCCCTTTCCACCGGATAAATCCGGAGGCTCCGACCGGTTAAAACCGGTGCTCCGTCTGGGCATCTCACCACCTCCCAGCCCAGCCCTTTAGTATGCAAACCCAGACAGCCCCGTCATCCCGAACGCACGTGAGGGATCCAGTCCTCAGCGGTAAAAAGAGCCCTGTCACCATTTCCCAGCCTCGCTCTTTAGTATGCAAACCCCGACAGACCCGTCATCCCGAACGCACGTGAGGGATCCAGTCCTCTGCGCCTAAAAAAGACCCATCACCATCCGCCAGCCTCGTTTCTTTAGCCTTCAAGGCAAGAGAATAAATAGAACTTATCCCCTAAAGAGCCCAAGCCAGGAGCAGATTATCGGGCTTGAAATAACCCCCAGGGACTGGATTCCTCGCGTTGCTCGGAATGACGTCGGGTTCTGGCTTTGGGTGTGTTTGCAACAGGTTTTCGCGCCTTAAAAAACAATTAAACTAAGAGGGACTGGATTCCTCGCGTTGCTCGGAATGACGGCTGGCTCTGGCTTTGGGTGTGTTTGTAACAGGCTTTTGTGCCTTAAAAAACCAATTAAACTAAGAGGGACTGGATTCCTCGCGTTGCTCGGAATGACGGCGGGCTCTGGCTTTGGGTGTGTTTGTAACAGGCTTTCGTGTCATCAGTAAAAGGGTTTTGGCGTTGTAACGTTTTAGCGTTTTAACGGGTCCCGTCACCTTGTCTCTTTGTCTCTCTGTCACCTTGTCTCTTTGTCTCTCTGTCACATTGTTACTTACCAATAATCCCCTTTTTATCATTCATATCCTGTGCATCCCCAGTCTATTCAAAATCAAGGGACTGGATTCTATCGCTTCGCAGCATGACAGACTGACCACCTCGCCACCTCGCCATCTCGCCATCTCGCCACCTCGCCTCCCGCAGGGTCTGAGCTATCCGCCGGGTTTTGTTCACCGGTTCTCCCGTTAAGCAAGAGGGGAGCATGACGTGGATTCGGGGGGAGGCTGACGGCAGGGGGCTCGGGTTCAAACGGGCTTGGAAATTGCGTTGATTTGGGAATGGGGGAGGGGAATTTTTTTTTGGGGGGAAAAAGCAAAGGCGGGATGGGAGTCCCGCCTAAAGCTTTCATAAAGTTGGGTTTACGGCTTAATCCAGCCAATGGAGGACGGGGGCGGTTCGCAGATGCTTTCGGGCGTATTCTGCCAGTTCCGGGTCCTCGTCCGTTAGAATGCACAAGGTGTAAAGTACAGCGTTCCTGTTGCGTCTGATCGCCAGGCGACACTCGTCGGGAAAGGGTCTGGGTCTTCCGCGGAAGGTTGTTTCCTTCAGATACTTTTTGATGGCGGCGAGTTCCGCCGATTCGCCGGGGTCCAGTCCGTGGAGTTTACGCTTGTTTTCCAGGCATTTACAGCGCTCGAGGCAGTCATGCACGGTTTTGAAGTCGGTCATCTCCCACTTTCTGGACGCCACGGGAAAATCCACCAGCAGGTTGACTTGCTCGATCTCGCTGGCGTTCATGCCAAACAGGTATTTGAGAATGTTTTCATCCATTGCCCAGGCTTCCATCGCCTGAATGATGAGCCGGGCGCCTTTCAGACGTTTTTTGCCCAGCAGCCAGGCTGCCAGAGGATACCACAGATCTCCGCGGTCGGTGGCGGTTTCGCTTTCTAAATCGAGGTCGGGGTCGGGCTCGGTTTCGGACCCGGTTTCTTCAAGTATGCGCGGTTTAAGTTCAAGAGAGGGGGGCAAATGTGAACTTTTGCACGGCATTTTTCTCCTTCGACGGGCTTGCGCCGTCTGGTTTTTCCTATTTCCGGGGCGGAGCCAAGCGGGGATGCAGCCAAGCTTTTGACATACATAGAGTTCGGCTTTCGCCCTCGGATTCGTGAGCCATTTTGCTTAAGCTTTGCTTACCGTCAAGCGGAAAATAGCGTTTTTGGCTCAAAATCCGATCTTTTTTTTGAAATCTCTATAACAGCTTGGTGGGCAGGGGCTTATAAGTTATCCACATCGTATTTGACTGTAAATCAAACAGATAGGGCTTGATGTGGATAAGTAAGTGGAAAAAATATGAAAAAATATGAAAAAATATGAAAAAAGCGGTTGACAAAGACGGAGTTTCTGCCCCTATATCCGGAGGTGATTTTTTGATGGCTCGCCCCTTAAAAAACCTGGAAAATCCCAAGAGAGGCATTCATAACGCTCCCTTTCGCAAACAGTTGTGGGTATTTTCCCGCCCCCCAGGCGAAGCCGGAATAGATTTGGCAAAAAAAAGGAGAGCATGGCTGCCAAAACGGCTGCGCCAGCTCTCCCAGATATTCGGAAATTATTCAGGGAATACTTCAGGCCTTGAAAACTTGCCTGTCCGAAGCTCCCTATTCGCCTGTTACGATGGTTTCATACTTCACAAAGAAAATCATCCAGGTGGTGTTGTGATCCACCGTGGAAATTCTGGTGATTCCGCCGTTTCGGGCTGCCTTGGCAATTGCCGCATCGTTGTTTGCGCGCGGAGGGAAACCCAGAAAACCTGTCTGAGTGTAGGTTCCCACCTTGGCCCCCAGCGGGTTTGAAGTGGCGGCAACCGGGCGATTGATTGTGCAGGAACTTAGCAAGATAATGATTACCAGCACTACTGCGAGTCTGCTAAGAAGTTTCATCTTAGTCTCCTTTTTTGTTTATTTTGGCGAATTTAGCCATTTATTTATGCTTCCACGGGTCAATGCAAAACAGCCAGTTCCAGTCTTGAGTCATGGATTCAGGATGCTGGGGGCTTGCTTTTGTGTCAAGGAAAATCTCAGCGATCAAAGCATTGGGGTTCATTGGGGGTTCAGGCAGTCCCCGCGGCTGGATCAGAGTGAGGATATTTGCAAAAAAAGGTGTTGACAAAGGTGCGTTTTCTGCCCCTATATATATAGAGGGACGTTTTTGAAAGCGCGCAAAAAAAACGACCCCCGAAAAAACCTAAGGAGGACATTCATCATGAAGGTGAAATTCAAGTATGGGATCGCCACTTACAGCGGAACCATCGATCAGATGGTCTATGGCAACTTCCGCAACGGAAAGCTCTGCATCGGACGCGAGTATGTGTATCCCAAGATCACGGAAAACAACAAGCGCATCGGGCAGATCGGAAAGAACATCTCCGCAGCCTGGAACTCCGCTTCGGACGAGTATCGGGCGGATTTCAAGACCTATGCGCAGAGGTTTGGAACCGCATACGTTCCCAAGACCAAGCTTCCGCCCAACGCATACGCGATCTTTATGAAGATGATCTGGCTGTGGGTGGAAGGCGAACCCGGATTGGATCTGGAAGCCATGACCCAGGAAGACTTCGAGATTTCCAACAGCAAGATCATCAATGTGAAATCGGCTGTGGATAACGGATTCCTGAAAAAGGTCTTCGGCTGGGAAGATCTGACCGCGAGCTATTAAAGGAGGTGAGCTGTGGATAAAACATTGCTCCGCGAATTGGCAAGGAAACTTGCCACCAGAGTGAATGAATTGGTGGACATCCCCTTCGTCAAGGAAGAGGATGAACAGGCGCTGTTTGAGCTGATCATCCTGCTCGTGCTGGAACTCGTGTTCGGCAGACTGGGCTTTAAGATGAACATCAAAGCAGGCGAATGACCCACGGAGGGCAGAGGGCGGCGTGAAGGCGTCGCCCTTTTTTGGTTCACGCAGATTACGCTGATTTCGCAGAGGAGTTCACGCAGATTACGCTGATTTCGCAGATTTAAAAGATAGAAGATATGATGTGAAAAAGAGGCAAGGTGGGCTCGTTACGGGATACGCTAAAACGTTAAATCGCCAAAACGCTAAAACGTTAAAACGCTTGTAGGACAAGCAAACCCCGTTACAAACACTCCCAAACCCAGACACCACGCGTCATCCCGACCGCGGGAGGGATCCAGTCCTTGGGAATAAAAGAACCTCATCACCATCCGCCAGCTAATATCTTCAGCCCGAAAACCCCGAAAAAGACTCCACGCCAAAACGTTAAAACGTTAAAACGCTAAAACCCCCAAAAATGGGTAAAAGTAAAACCGTCGGCAGGGGGGCGCCGACGGTTTTGTTCGGACAGGGCTGTCCGTTGAGAGACCTAAGCAGGAAGCTTTAGAAAAATTTAATCCAGTGCCTTCAGGAAGGAGGGGATGTCTGTGCGCGGGTTGAGCAATCTGGGTTCCTCCTCGCTGTGTTGGGTGGGGTCCTGGTCTGTCACAGGCTGGTTGATATTGAGCACGCGGAAGATATCCTGGATATCATCCTCGGACTGTTTGGTTTGCCTGGGTTGAGCTGGTTTTTTGGGTGCGGCGGGCTTTTCCTCCTCGAATTTTTGGGGGAAGAAGTCCTGCACGTTTGCCGCTCTGCTTTCCAAGCCGGTGGCGATGATGGTGACGGAGATCTTGCCCACCATGTCCGGGTCGAGGATGATGCCCATGATGGTGTTTGCGTTCGAACCCGTTTCGTTCACGATCACGCTGGAGATATCCTCAAGTTCGTTCATCATGAAGTCTGGCCCGGCGGTGGTGTTGATCAGCAGGGCTTTGCAGCCGTGGAGGCTGATGTCTGAAAGCAGGGGATTGCTGATGGCGGCTTTGGCGGCGTTGATGGCGCGGTTATCGCCATCGGCAGAGCCGGTTCCCATCAGGGCATAGCCCATGTTTTGGAGGGCGGTGTTGACGTCGGCAAAGTCCACATTCACCAAGCCGCTGACGTTGATGATGTCCGAGACGGCCTTGGCGGCTTCATAAAGCACGTTGTCCGCTTTGTGGAAGGCGTCCAGCAGGGAGAGTTCGCCGTAGATCTCGGTGAGTTTGGAGTTTGGAATCACGATCATGGAATCCACGTGCTCCGCCATGTTGCGGATGCCGTCGTCGGCGTTCGCTTCGCGCTTTTTCCCTTCAAAGGGGAAGGGTGTGGTCACAATCCCCAGGGTGAGGATGCCGAGGTCGCGGGCGATCTTGGTGATGACGGGAGCGGCACCGGTTCCGGTTCCTCCGCCCATGCCGGCAGCCACAAAAACCATGTCTGCGCCTTCCAGATGGCTTTTGATCTCATCGCGGGATTCCTCGGCGGCCTTGGCTCCCAGGTCGGGATTGGCGCCGGTTCCCAGCCCGCGGGTGAGCTTGCGCCCAAGCTGGAGCTTCATGGTGGCCTTGCTTTTCACGAGGTCGCTCATGTCCGTGTTTGCAGCGATGAATTCCACGCCGCTAAGTTCGTTTGAAATCATGGTGTTTACGGCATTGCCGCCGGCTCCGCCCACACCCACGATCTTGATCACAGTTCCAATCTGGCTTGGTTTTTCGTCAAATTCAATCATGTTTTCCCCCTTTACGCTCTTGTAAAGTCTTTTAATATATTTTTGATTTTATCCAGGAGTTTTCCTGTCTTTATGGCTCCCAGCTTGAAAGCCGGGGTTTTTGATTCGGGTTCGCGCTGGGCGGCAATCCGCAAAAGCCCCACGCAGGTGGCAAAAGCGGGATCCGCCAGGATGCCGATCTCGCCGCTGATATTGTTCAAATCCGGAGTGGCGATCTTCACGGGCAGGTTGAAGGCGCTGTTTACCACAGAGTCCATCATCTGGAGCTTGGCGCTGCCGCCGGTGAGCACCACGCCAGCGGTCACCAGCTCGGGTGTGTAATAGCTTTTCAGGCGGTCGTAACAAAGCGCCAGCATTTCCTCCACCCTGTGCTGAACCACGTGGCTCACCAGATATTGGGTGCGAACCTGGCTTTCCCTGCCGCTGATGCCTTCCACCACCAGCTCCAGCTCGGGGTCAACGCTGCTGGCCAGGGCCACGCCATAGTGGGTTTTGATGTATTCGGCGTTGGCGTGGGTGGTCTTCAGGCCGATGGCAAGGTCGTCTGTGATGGCGCTGCCAGCCATGGGAACCACCAGGATCTTTTCCAGGATTCCGCGGTGGTGGAGGCTGATGTCGCAGGTGCCGGCGCCGATGTCCAAAAGGATGGTGCCCAGGCGGCGTTCGTCTTCGCTGAGCGCGGCTTGGGCGGCGGCGATGTGGTTCAAAACAAAGTTTTCCGGTGCGATTTCAAAACCCGCCAGCTCGATGCTTTTGGCCAGGTTGCGCAGTTGGGTGATGTCGCCAAAGATGGTGAGCACCTTGGTGATGAGGTGGAAGCCGGTCATGCGCAGCGGGTTGCGGATGTTGTTGTGTCCGTCGATCACATAGCCCTGGGGGATGCCGTGGAGGATGCGTGCGCGCTCGAAGCCCTTTTGGATCTTGAGGCTGTTGCGTGCGTCCTCGATCACCTGGTCCATGTGCTCCTGCGTGATCTCGCCGGGTTCGTCCGGACTGCTGGAAGGGATGGAGATGCGTCCGTCGCCAAGCTGGCTGCGGATGTGGTCTCCGGTCACGTTTGCAAAGAGGTTTTCCGGCTTTGTGCCCGCCAGGGTTTGAACTTCCCTGAGCGCTTTTTGGATGGAGTCCGCAGTGGCTTGGATGTCTCTCACGATGCCTTTTTCCATGCCTGCGGAGGGCAGTTCGGTGATGCCGAGCACTTCCAGCTGACCCAGGCCCTTCACGCGGGCGATCACGCTGCGGACGTTGCCGGAGCCGAAATCCAGGGCGGTGATGATGCCGTGCCTCACCTTAGTCCACCTTTTTCACCACGACCTGGTTGTCCAGGCGGAGGTCCAGGATCGAGGAGGGGGCGATGTTGCCATTGTTGCGCACAAATTCATAGCGGGAAAGCTGCTTGGCGAGGTTCTTTTCGCTGGGGATGATGCGCTCTCCGCCGCGGATGTCCACGATGTAAACAAGGTTGTCCAAAGTGTAGTATTCAGAAACGTTTTGAGCAAAATCCGGCGCTTCCTTGAGGATGCGGGTGTGGGTCGCCAGAATCTTGTCCAGCGAAGGGCTTTTCAGCTTTTTGCCGCCTTCAAATTCGGAATTTGGAAACAGAAGCCCCACCAGAGGTAGGTTTTCGGTGTAAACACTGCCGAAATTTTCCAAAACCACGCCTTCGGAATCGATGGGAAAAAGCTCGCCTTCCAGGCTCTTCACATAGAGGCTGGCCTTGCGTTCCGTGATGCGGAGCTGCAGGGTGCTGAAGAGCTTGCGGCGCACGCGGGCTTCCTTGACCCGGGCAAAGCCGGAAACGCGCCGGGAGACTTCTTTTTTGTCCACCCTCAGCAGATTCCTGCCCAGATAGGGCTTCAGCTCAGCGCGGATGAGGCTGTCTGCAACGGCGGAATTGCCGCTGATCTCAATCTTTCTGATATTCAGCAAATCCATGCGGGAAAGCAGCTCAAAGCCTGTGAAACCCAAGGCTGCGAGCCCGATCAAAATCAGGAGGAAAAACATGAAATAACGGCTGTTTCCCCTTCTCTTGCGGGCTTTGGTCTTAGATGGTAAGTTCTTGTGTTTCATAGTGCTTAGTTGCTTTTATTCAAAGTTTGGATTTCCTTGTTCAAGTCTCTAAGTGTCTAATGTTTTTAGCTTTAGTGTTTTTGTCAACAGCTTTTTTCAGTTCCGCGAGGATTTCTTCGCCGGATTGCCAGATATTGCCGGCTCCCATGGTGACGAGGATGTCCCCAGGTTCAAGCAGGGCAAGGGTTTGAGGCACGATCTGCGCGTTGTCTTCGATCAGCAAAATATTGTGGTGACCGCTTTGGATGGCGGCGTCGGCGATCATCTTTGAGGAAACTCCGGGGATGGGGGCTTCGCGGGCAGGGTAGATGGGGGCGAGGATGAGCTGGTCGCAAAAGAAAAAGGAACTGCCAAATTCCTGATGGAAATCCCGCGTGCGGGAATAGAGATGGGGCTGGAAAAGAGCCACGATGCGGCGTTTGGTGCTGTCTTTGAAGCCTTCCAGGGTGGCGCGGATCTCGGTGGGGTGGTGGGCATAGTCGTCGTAAACGGTGATGCCGCCAGCTTCGCCCTTGAGTTCAAACCGGCGATAGACGCCGCTGTATTCGTTCAGGCCGTCGCGGATGTGTTTGAAGGGGATGTCCAGTTCCAGCCCGATGCCCACGGCCAGCAGTGAGTTCAAAATGTTGTGGCGTCCGCTCACGTTCATGCGGATGCTGCCCAAGCGATAGTTCTTGTAGCTGAGCTCATATTCCGCCATAAAGTCTTTCATGACGATGTTTTGCGCTTGGATGTCGGCTTGGCGGGAAAGGCCGTAGGTCACGATCTTTTTGTTGATGCGGGGAAGCACGGACTGCACGCCGGGGTCGTCCAAACAGGCGATCACGCTGCCAAAGAACGGCACTTTGTTCGCATATTCGATGAAGGCGCCCTTGATGTCGTCAAGGTTTTGATAGCAGTCCAGGTGGTCGGTGTCGATGTTTGTGATCCCCGCCACGCAGGGTGAGAGGGAGAGGAAGGAATGGTCGTATTCATCGGCTTCCACCACGATGTATTGCCCGGAACCCATCACGTTGTTCGAGCCAAAGTTTTTCACCTTGCCACCCACGATGACGGTGGGATCCAGCCCGGCGGCCTGCAAAACGAGGCCGGTCATGGAAGTGGCGGTGGTTTTGCCGTGAGTGCCGGAAATGCCGATGGAAAAGCTCATGCGGGTGATCTCGGCAAGCATCTCCGCGCGGCGGATCACGGGGATCTTCAGGGCTCTGGCGGCTTGAACCTCGGGGTTGTCGTCTTTGACCGCGGAGGATTTGACCACGGCGTCCACGTCTTTCACAAAGCCGGGGTCGTGCCCCTCTTCGATGGTGATGCCCAGGCTTTCCAGATGGCGGGTCACGTCGGTCTTTTTCAGGTCCGAACCGCTGATCTCCAAGCCCTGATTGCGCAAAAACTCAGCGATGCCGCTCATGCCAATGCCGCCGATTCCGATGAAATGTAGTTTTTTAGTTTTTCCCAGCATGGGTTTTCTCCTTGTTCAAATCCGCGATGATGGCATCGGCGGTGTCCTGTGCCGCTGTGTTTGGCGGCAGTTTTTGCAGGTTTTGCAGATAGCTTTCACGCTCGCTGTAAACCCTCTGCACGGCTTTGACCAGAGTGACGGCATTGAGGTCCTTTTGGGGTAAAAGCAGCGCCACGCCGCGGGCTTGCTGGTCCAAAGCGTTGTGGTGTTGATGGTTTTCCGCCGCGCTGGGCAGAGGAACCAGGATCGCCGGCAAATGGTTCTGGGTCAATTCCGCAATGGTGAGCGCTCCGGCGCGGGTCACGGCAAGCTGGGCCAGGCGATAAAAGTCCTTCAGTTTGGGCGAAAAATCGAAGATATGGACGCCCCGGAGCCCTTGGAACTGCCTGGAATACTGCTCAAATCCTGTTTTTCCCGTTTGCCAGATGAGCTGCCAGCCGTCTTCCAAAAGGCGGGGGAGAGCTGCGGCAACGCTGGAATTTATGGCTTGGGAACCCTGGCTGCCGCCGGTGATCAAAAGGGTCTTTACTTCAGCTTCCAAGCCCAGTTCCCCGGCGCTTGCAGCGGGGCTTTCATCCTTTTTGAGCTGCAGGGGAATGCCGATATGGCGGGTCTTTGCGGCGGGCAGATACTTGGAAGCGCTGGCAAAGCCGGTGAAGATGATGCGGATCCTTTTTGTCAAATGGCGCGTGGTGATGCCCGGAAAGCTGTTGCTTTCGTGGAAATAGAGCGGGATTTTCAACATGGCGGCGGCGATGCCCACCGGACCGGACACAAAGCCGCCGGTGCAAAAAACCGCGTCTGGCTTGAAAGAACGCATCATGCGCAGGCAGGAAAGCGTGGAACCCAGCAGCATGAACGGCAGCAGGAGGTTGCTGAGCTTGAAGCTGCGGTGTAGCTTTTGCACGCGGATGAGGCGGATTGGGAAGCCTTCACGGGGCACCAGGCTTTCCTCCATGCCGCCCCGGTTGCCGATGAAAACGATCTCGTGACCCTCACCGCGCAGACGCTGCGCAACGGCGATGGCGGGAGAGATGTGTCCCCCGGTTCCTCCGGCGCCAAAAAAGAATCTCACATCTGCCTCCGTTTGGCGGTGATATTCAAGACCAGACCGATGGACACGGAGTCAAACAAAAGCGCTGTGCCTCCATAACTTACGAAGGGCAGTGTGTTTCCCGTGGAGGGGATGATGGACATGCTGACGCCGGTGTTGATCAGCGCGTTGAAAAAGATGTTCATGCCCAGCCCGGCGCAAAGGTATTTATGGTAGCTATTTTCCTGCTGTTCCGCCAGCTTGAGGATGCGGAAAAAGAGCCAGGCGTGCAGCAAAAGCACCGCCGCGGCTCCCAAAAAGCCAAATTCCTCGCCGATGATGGTGTAAACATAGTCGGTTCGCGCTTCGGGCAGGAAATAGTGTTTGGCGCGTCCGCGCGAGATGCCCGTGCCCAAAAACTGTCCGCTGGTGAGCGCGGTGAGGCTTTCGCGAACCTGATATTCCTCCTGGCTGTGGGATGGTTCGGGACGGTTTGGAACCAATAGGGAATAGACCTTGAAGGTGCGGATGCGGTCGGAACGGAAGGAATCGCCCATGAAGATGATGGAACCCGCCGCCACCAGCCCCATCAGCACCACGATCATCACAAACCGCTTGCGCAGCCCGGCATAGAACAGCATGCCCAAAAGGGTCAAACCGCTGATGATGAGCGTGCTGAGGTGGCGTTCCAAAAGGATGAAAATGAAGATCAGCCCGGTATAGACGATGAGGGGGATGAATTCCAGCCCCAGGCTTTTCACGTTTGCCAAGCCCACTTTTTCCTGTTTCAAATCCAAATATCCGGCAAAATACATCACCAGGACCAGGCGCGCAAGGGTGCTGGGTTGAGCCAAGAAAGGCCCCAGCTTCAGCCAGCGCTTTGCCCCGTTCACCTCCACCCCGAAGATCAGCACCGCCGCCAGCAAGCCGATGATCAAAAAAATCAGCCAGCGGTTCAGGGGACGAAACTTGTCCACATTGAAGAAATAGAGCACCACAATGGCGGCTAAAACCGACGCCACCAAGGAGATGCCGTGCTTGTAAAACTTGATCATCGAGCCTTGGCTGGAGGTGATGTCCAGCATCACCACCAAGCCCACCAAACACAGCAGCAGATAGGCGATCAAGACTTGATTGTCGATGGAAACGATGTAGGACGAGCTTCTATTCTTTTTCATGATTCTTCCTGATTTCCTGAACGATCCGGCGGAAAAAGTCGCCGCGCTCTTCGTAGTTTTTAAAGCGGTCAAAGCTGGCGCAGGCGGGGGAAAGCACAACGATGTCTCCGGCTTGGGAATCCCTGAAGGCGGCTTTCACTGCATCTGTAAAGCCATCAATCACTTCCAGCTCGATCCGGTCTTCCCAGACCTCACGCATCTTTGCGCTGCTGTCGCCGGTGAGATAGAGCTTTTGGGCGCGCTCTTTCAAAAGCGGGGTGAGCAGGGAATAGTCCTCACCCTTGTCCGAACCGCCCATGATCACTCGAATGGGACGGTCGAAGGAGTTCAGTGCGCTTTTCACCGAATCCGTGTTCGTGGCTTTGGAGTCATTATAGAAAGAAACTCCGCGCACCTTGGCGACAAATTCCAGCCTGTGGCTGAGGGATTGAAAGCTCTTTGCCGCTTCCAAAGCGGGTTCCAAACTGGGAACCAGCGGGCTCACCGCCAAAAGCGCAGCCATCACGTTGGCATGATTGTGGGGTCCGCGGATCAGCAGTTCCTCCACGGGCAGGCTGAACTCTCCCACACGGATTTTCGAGCCATCCAGCCAGGCTTCGCAGTCCGGCGCCTTTTTTTCCAAGGAATAGCGCAGGAGGCTGGCCTGGACTTTTTCCAGGTTTTCCACAATGGGCGGGGAATCGAGGTAAATCACAGCGCTGTCGTCACTTGTTTGGTTTTCAAAGATACGGAATTTGGAGGCGGTGTAAGCCTCGAAGGAGGAATAGCGGTTCAGGTGGTCCGGGGTGACGTTCAAAAGCGCCGCCACGTCGGGTTTGAAGCTTTGGATCAGGTCCAGCTGGAAGCTGCTGATCTCCAGAACGATGAAGTCCAAGCCGGGTTTTTCGATGGGCGAAGCGCAGAAGGCGGAGCCGATGTTGCCAGCCAAAATGCTGCGGTAGCCAAGCTTGCTCAGGATGTGGTGGATCAGCGAAACGGTGGTGCTTTTGCCGTTTGAGCCCGTAACGGCGATGATCCTGCTGTCTTGGGCCTTCACGCGGAAGCCCAGTTCGATCTCGCTGATCATCTCGATTCCACGCGCTCTGGCCGCCTTCAGCAGGGGAATATCCAAGGGAATGCCCGGGCTCACCACCCAGATCTGATGCTGAAAAAGCCTCTGGCTGTGTCCGCCGAATTCGCAGTCAAAATCCCGCTGCAACCGGGCGGCGTCGGCAATCTTTTCCACCGGCGAGGCGTCGCTCAAAAAGGCGGTTCCGCCCAGTTCACGGATCTTGTAGGCAGCGGCAATCCCGCTTCGAGCCAAGCCCAAAACCGCGTAACTTACATTTGTGTCAAACACTTGCAGTTCCCCTTAGCGCAGCTTGATGGTGCTGAGTCCCACCGCCAAAAGCAGGATGGCAACGATCCAAAAGCGGATCACGATCTTGGATTCGTGCATGCCCTTTTTCTCGAAATGGTGGTGGATGGGCGCACACAGAAAGACCCTGCTGCCTTCGCCATATTTGCGCTTGGTGTGTTTGAACCAGCTTTGCTGGATGATCACGGAAAGGGTTTCAGCGATGAACAAAAAGCCGATGATAATGAAAAAGAACTGCTCTTTCAGCAGGATGGAGATCACCGCCAAAATGCCGCCCAGAGTGAGCGAACCGGTGTCGCCCATAAACACTTCCGCGGGATGGGAATTGAACCACAAAAAGCCGATCAGCGTGCCCATCAGGCCGGCAATGAACACCGTGAGCTCGCCTGCGGTGGGGATGAAGCCCAGTTGCAGATATTCGGCGGAATTGTAGTTTCCCTTCAGATAGCTCATCACGCCCAGGCCCAGCGCGGAAAAGATCATGATGCCGGCGGAGAGTCCGTCCAAGCCGTCGGTCAGGTTCACGGCGTTTGAAATGCCGGTGATATAAAAGACCATCAAAGGGATGAACGCCCAGCCCAGGGGGATGATCAAACCCTTGAAAAATGGGATTTGCAGGGCGGTGACGTCTTCGATGCCGCCGCCATAGTAGATGGCAAGGGTCAAAAGCAGACCCACACTGATTTGACCCCAAAGCTTGTATTTGGGCACCAAACCCTTGGCAGCCTTCAAAAAGTTTTTCAGATAGTCGTCCAAAAACCCGAACACACCCAGCCACAGGGTGGTGAGATACATCATCAGGATGGAGCGGTTTGTGAGGTCGTTCCAAAGCAGGGAGGAGATCAAAAGGCCAAAGATGATGATCAAACCGCCCATGGTGGGGGTTCCAGCCTTGCTTTGGTGGCTTTCAGGGGCGTCGGTATCGATGGTTTCCACGGCGGATTTGCGCTTGAGCATACGGATGAACGCCGGACCCACCAACAGGGTGAAAAGCAGGGCGGTGATGAAGGATCCGATGGAGCGGAAGCTTATGTAGCGCATCACGTTGAAGACGATACTATAACGTGATAGTGGATATAGGAGATGGTAAAGCATTATGTATCACTCCGAAGCAAAGGTAAAAGCTTTTCCAGATGGATGGAATGTGAGGCTTTCACCAGGATCACGGCACCGGGCTGGATCTCGCTCAAAACCCCGCTCGCCAAAAGCTCATCCACGGTGGCGAAATGCCGCTTTTCCAGGGATGAATCCTGCGCGTGGAAGCGCATGGAGAGCTCGCCGACGGTGTAGAGCTTGTCGTAGCCCTTTTCCGCCAAAATGGCGCCAATCATATCGTGGTAGTGCTGGGCAGCTTCGCCCAGTTCCAGCATATCGCCCAGGATGGCAATGTGTTCGCGCTGCGGCTCCAAAAGCTGCCAATATTCGATCGCGCCCTGCATGGAAACCGGGTTGGCGTTGTAGCAATCCACCAATAGCAGGCGCTGGGGCAGCTCTTCGCGCTGCAGGCGGTTTTCAAGCTGGATGGGCTGGGAAATGGCGCTCTGGATGGAGTCTGGGGGAATCTCTCTCAGCATGCCCAAAGCAATGGCGAAAGCGGCGTTTTTTGCCAGCCAGGGAGCGGAGTGGGGCGTTTGGAAAGGCTCGCCGTTCAGCAGGAAACTGCAGCTTTGGCCTGCGCAATCCAGCTCGCTGAGGTGAAACTCTGCGTCGTCGCTGAATCCCACGCCCTTTCCAAGCTGTGCATAGCTCTCAAAACGGCGGTCGTCACCGTCGTAAAGCCGGATTTCCAAGGGACGGTCGAACAGGGCGATCTTTTCCCGGAACACCCCGGCTTCGTCGATCAAAAATTCCAGATGGGAGGGGCCGATATTGATGATGATGCCTGCATCCGGAGCGCAAATCTGGGCCAGTTCGGCAATCTCGCCAAAGGCGTTGGTGCCCAGTTCAAAAACGGCGTGTTGGTGCCGGGGACGGATGCGCGCAATGGTTTGGCAGAGCCCGATGACGTTGTTGGCATTCGCCTGTGTTTTCAGGGTGGGTCCCGCTGCGCCCAAAACCTGAGCCAGCAGTTCCTTGGTGCTGCTTTTACCGGTGCTTCCGGTGATGGCAACCCTGTATGTGTCAAACATTTGCAGATACTTTCTGTGCAGCGCCGCCATGAGGCTCAGGGGCGTTTCCACCCGCAGATAGTGATCCCAACCGTTGCTGCCGATATTGCCGATGCCAAAGTTGGAACCATCACGCAACACCTCGCCCAGATAGGCGTTGCCGTCAAAGTTCGGTCCGCTCAGGGCGAAAAACAGTGAACCGGGCTGGATGCTGCGGCTGTCCGTGGAAATTTTTGACCAGGCTTGGGGGACTTCATAGCCCTGTTTCTCTTCGGTTTGCAGCCCGCTTAGCAGTTCCAGCGCGAGCTTTTCCACCGGCAGAGCCAGCTCATCATCGTTGATTGTCCCAAACTCATTGGAACCGAGCCAGTTGGCAGCTTCTTCGGCATCGTCAAAGTGATGCCTTTCGCCATCGATCTCCTGATAGTTTTCGTGACCCTTGCCGCAGATCAGAACGATGTCCCCGGGCTGAGCCAGATTCAAGAGCGAACGGATGGCAAGGCGCCGGTCGCGGATGATCCACCACGGCAGCCAAAGATCCGCCCCAGCCACAATCTCACGGATGATGGAGTTGGGGTTTTCCCTGCGGGGGTTGTCGTCTGTAACGATCACGGCATCAGCATATTGCAGCGCCGCCTTCAGCATCAGGGGACGCTTGCCGCGGTCACGTTCCCCGCCGGCTCCCAGCAGGCAGAGAACCCGCCTGGGATTCATTTGCCTGGCGGCTCGCAAAACGTTTTCCAGGGCGTCCGGAGTGTGGGCATAATCCACGAAAACTCCGATGCCATTAGGGTTTGGAACCTGTTCAAAGCGTCCTTTCACGGCTTTCACGCAGTTCAGCCCCTGCTGGATCTGGCGGGCTTCAAAGCCCATCAAATTCAGCGTGGCGGCGCTCAGGGCAAGGTTTGAAACGTTGAAGGCGCCAGCCAGAGCGGAGCGGATGTTGATCACTCCCTCCCGGCATTGCAGGCTGAACCGGCTTTGGTCCCAGGCTGCGGCGGGGGCAAGGTCTTCACGGATCACATAATCCGCCCTTGCGTGACCCAGGCTGAACACATAGGCGTCCCGCTTTTTCAAATCTTCAAAGATCTCCGCGCCAAAAGCGTCGTCGATATTGATCAAACCCACCGCTTTGCCCGAAAGCGTCGGCTCAAAAAGCTGCAACTTGGTTCGCCCATAGCTTTCCATGCTCTCATGAAAATCCAGGTGTTCACGGCTGAGGTTTGTAAACAGGCAAAAATCGAATTCCAAGCCATAAACCCTGTCCAATGCCAGCGCGTGGGAGGAAACCTCCATGAACACATATTTCACGCCCTCACACGCCATACGGTGGAAAATGCCGTTCAGCTCCAAGATATCCGGCGTGGTGTGCTTGGTCTCAAAGTGGTCTTCATTGATCCAATAGCCCAAGGTTCCGATCCATCCGGCGGAGAATCCAAGCTCATGTATCGCTTTAAATAGGATCATGGAAGTAGTTGTCTTGCCGTTGGTTCCGGTTATGCCAATCAGCCGGAAAGAGGAGCTGGGATCCTTGAACTGCAGCTTTGCCAAAAGCGCGGCTGCCTTGCGCGCATCCTTCACCCTGATGGCGGCATGGGAATCCGCAAATTCGCTCTCACAAACCGCCAGGGCGGCTCCCTTGTCCCGGGCATCGCCCAAAAAGCTGTGTCCATCGGAAACCTGTCCGCGGATGCAAACAAAGATGTCGCCTGGCTGCACCTGCCGGTTGTCCGTGCGAACCTGCCCGGGGATCTGATCCAGCCCCTGCAGAGCCTGGCTTTCCAAGAGCAGCCCGTGTTGGGTGAAAATATCCAAAATCTCAGACAGCCTCACAGCGTTGCCTCCAGGATGCAGACGGTGTTTTTGGTCACCTTTGAACCGGGCAGGATGGACTGGCGTCTCACCACCCCGGAACCGCTGATGCGCAGTGCGATATTCTCTTTGGCGGCCATCTGCAGCGCTTTGCGCAGGGTCATTCCGGTGAGGTCCGGCATCACGCCCTGCACCACGCTTTCCGCCTTCGCACCCTGCTTGTTTCCAATCTTGATGGTGATGGGGTGTGCGGGGTCGATGGAAACCCCCGGTTTGGGAAACTGATCCACCACCACGGACGCCGAATCCGCCCCTTCGATATTATAGAAAAAGCCCAGGCGGTTCAGGATGCTTTCCGCATTGCCAACGTGTTCGCCCATCAGGTTGGGCATCTTTTTGGAGCTTTCCAGGAGGCGTTGGTCGAAGGTCAAAATGTTGCTGCTGGGCATAAAGAGGATGCCTTCCACGATCTTTTTGAAGGTGGGGGCGGCGCTGGTGCTTCCATAGTGGAATCCGGGCGCAGGTTCGTCATAAAACACGATCATCACCATTTTTGGCGCTTCCACGGGGAACATGCCCACGAACACGGAGTTATATTTTCCGCCGGCGTAGCCTCCTCCGCCTTCGGCAGCTTTCTGGGCGGTGCCGGTTTTTCCGGCGATGGTGATGTAGTCCATCTTGATGTGGCGCGCCGTGCCATAGTCCACCACGGCTTGCATATAGCTGCGCACGGTGTCTGCCGCCGCCTTGCCAAAGACCTGGCGCAAAACCTGGGGCTCAAACTTTTGGACCAGGTTTCCATTGATGTCTGTAACCGAATCCAGCAGAAGGGGTTGAACCATCTTTCCGCCGTTTGCCACACTGCAAAAAGCCGTGCAATGCTGCAGCGCCGTCACCGAGATCGCCTGTCCGAAGGAGACGGAATGCAAGGTGTAGCCGTCCCAATTTTCCAGCTTGGCAAACATTCCGCTGCTCTCGCCGCTCAGGTTCAAGCCGGTTTTTTGCCCATAACCCAGGGAGATGAATTTCTCATACAGCGTTTTTGAGCCCACGCGGTCGCCGATCATGGCGATGGCCACGTTGCTGGATTTGCTGATCACGTCCACCGGACGCACCATGCCGTAACTGTGTGTGTCCGAGATGGTTCTGCCGCGCACGGTCATCGCTCCGGTGGGGAAGAGTTCGTTGGAATGCACCAGTTTTTTGTCCAAAGCCACCAGCATGGTGAGCGGCTTCATGGTCGAACCGGGCTCAAACATAAAGCTGACCGGGATGTTTGATTTAACCCGCACCAAGCCCGGGTCGATGGATCTGTCGTCGGCGGAAACGCCCGCCATGGCAAGGATTCGCCCCGTGTGGGGATCCATGATGATGGCTCCGCCGTTTTTGGCGCCATATTTTTCCAAGCCCTCATAAAGCGCTTCCTCCACCACTTCCTGAATGCTGGAATCGATGGTCAGATGGAGGTTGTAGCCATCCCGGGCTTTCTTTTCATGGAGGTTTGGATAGGGCATGCGGCGGTGTTTGGCGTCGTAAACCACTTCGCGCCAGCCATAGTCGCCTGCCAAAAGATCATCGTAGGAGGATTCGATTCCGCAAATGCCGCTCAGTTTATACAGCGAACGGTTGCCGGTTTCTTCGTCATAGCCTTCGGAGACCGCTTTCACCGAACCCAGGACCCTGGCTCCCAGGATGTTGCGTGAATAGATGCGGCGCATGGAGGAAAAGCTGTGGTTCAAGCCGGGCAGTTTTTCCTTTTCAAAGGCTTTCAAAATTTTTTCCAGATCCATCTCGCGAATCTTGTTTGTGATCTGGATGGAATTGAGTTTGTCGTTCATCGTCAGGCGCTTCATCACCTCCTGGCTGCTCACCTGACTGTTTTCGCTAATTGCCTTGCTTATCTGGGAGTAAGCTGCATTAAGTTCAATTTTTTTATCATCTGCCCACAGCTTAACTGCTTTGCGGTCAACATCTATCTGATAGAAACTGATGGAACTCACCAGCAGGTTTCCGCTGGCGTCGTAGATGGAACCCCGGGTGGGGATGACTATTTCTTTGTGGGGGGTGTAGCGGGTTTTGCGCTGTTGGTCCAGATTGAAGGGGTCAAAGATCTGCAGGGTGAAAAGATAGCCCACCCACAGCAGGGTCACCAGCCCCAGGATGGCTCTCAAAACATGGTAGCGGGACCGCATGGATCAGTCCGGCAGGATTTGGATTTCCTTGGCCTGCGCTTTGGTGGCCAAAAGGTCGATGATGCAGTAGTTTTCCGGGTTTTCCTGATCCGCCGGTTCGTGCACATAGATCATCTGGCCCATATTCATCTGCGGGGAGACCCCCTGTTCCGCCATGAAGGCCGCGCCGCCAAACAAGTCTCCATTGATCAGATTGTCGCGCTCCACCTTCAGTTCGGTGTGGATGTTCTTTTCCGCCGCCAGTTTGGTTTCCAGGCGAGCCAGTTGCTGAGTGTAGTCCACGATTTTGTTCGCATTCCAAAAATTCAAAAATACTGCCACGGCAATCAGCAGTATCAAGCTAAAAAATCTGGTTCTCATTTTTCCCCCTTGATCTTTTCCGCAACCCGCAGTTTGGCGCTGCGAGCCCGGCTGTTCGTTGATATTTCCTCTTCCTCCGCTTCCAGCGGCTTTTTCGTGATCAAAACAAGCTGTTTGTGTTTTCCGCAAACGCAGTCCACCGCTTCCGGCGGGCAAACGCAACCGTCGCGTGCCTCGCGGAACACGGTCTTCACGATTCTATCCTCCAGCGAATGGTAGCTCAAAACGGCGATCCTGCCCCCCGGCGTCAGCAGATTGATGGCGTCGCGCAGGGCGGGTTCCAAAACTTCCAATTCGCGGTTCACAAAGATTCTCAAAGCCTGAAAAACCCTCACCTTGCATTTCAGGGATTCTCTGCTGCCTTTGCCCGCCACGCTTTCCACCGCTTGTGCCAGCTCCGCGGTGCTCTGCAAAGGCTTGCCGGCGCGCATGACGACGATCCTGGCGGCAATCCTGCCGGCGTTCAGCTCTTCGCCATATTCCTTGAAAATACGGCTCAACTGGGCTTTCGTGAGTTCGTTCACGGCGTCTTTGGCGCTGCGGAGCAGGCTTTGATCCATGCGCATATCCAGCGGCTCGTCCCCATCAAAGCTGAATCCGCGATGGGGTGTGTCCAACTGGTGTGAACTCACGCCCAGATCAAAGAGAACGCCGTCGATGCCCTTGACTTTTCTCAAAGCCAGTTCCGTGCGCATTTGGGAAAAATTCGCCTGAATGAACTCCACCTGCTCTGCAAAGCCAGCCAGCCTTTCACGCGCCCGGCTCAGGGCATCCTGATCCTGGTCAAAGCCAAAGATTCTGATGCTTGGATTTTTTTCAAGCAAGCCCAGACTGTGACCTCCGCCGCCCAAAGTGGCATCCACATACACCCCGCCGTCCCGCACTTGCAGGAAATTGACGCATTGCTCAAGCATCACGGGGCGGTGGAATTCGCTCATTTTTTGCCCTTATGCCAGTGTTTGCGCTCGAAGCGAGCCCGGATCTGCTGCTCATACTGTTCCAGCTCCAGATAGAACTGGGCGGGGTTCCACAGGGTGATGAGATGGTGGTCGCCCTTCACCACACAGCGGTCGGTGATGCCGGCTTTGGCAAGCTCGCGTTCCGGCAGGCGCACCCTGCCCGGGCCTTCCAGTTCAGCCTCGGCAACGGCGCAGCCGATCAGCATGGAACGAAATTCCTGGTCTTCTTCGCTGCCTTCAGCCAATTCTTCCAGAGTGGCATACCAATTGTCCAGCGGATAGAGCGCAATGGAATTGCCCGGCCCGGCGGTGATCACCACCGTGCGTTGGGATTCTTCGCTGAACCTGCGCTTGAGCTGGGCGGGGATAACCACCCTCTGGTTGTGTACCGCGTTTTCCGAATAGCCGTTAAATGGTCCGGACATCTTTCATTGCTTCCTTTCTAAAAATTGCCTTTAACTACTTTGTGTATAAACTCTTAGGCTCACTCTCTGTCCATTTGGGTCTGACATATTATGACCTTTCATGACAATCTGTGACGCTTTTATGACATGCCGCCATTCTTGTCAAGCAGAAAATGCTTGTTTTTGAATTTATTACGTGATTTCTTTCCACAAGATCTGGAAAATAATCCACAGGGGACGAAATCGCAGACCGCGAAAGCCAGAAGGAATACGCCTGAAAGCCTGTGCCAACCTTGTATCTTTAGTATCCAAACCCGAGCCCGTCTGTCATTCTGGAGCGCAGCGAAAGAATCCAGTCCTTTGTTGTTATTTCAAGCCCTGTTACTGGCTCCCAGCCCTGTATCTTTAGTAACCAAACCCAAAGAGACGCGTCATCCCGAACGCACGTGAGGGATCCAGGCCCTTGTTCCCAAAAAAGCCCTGTCACCAACCGCCAGCCCGGTATCTTCAGTAACCAAGCCCAGAGAGGCGCGTCATTCCGACCGCAGGGAGGAATCCAGGCCCTTGTGCCCAAAAAAGCCCGACACCATCCACCAGTCCCGTGCCTTTAGTACCCCTGCCCGCAACCCTCGCGTCATTCCGACCGCAGGGAGGAATCCAGGCCCTCGGAATAAAAAATCCCCTTTTCATCGTCCTAATCCTGTGCATCCCTAATCTATTAAAAATTCTCTGTCAGAAACTCATATCCATTCACCATGGGCAGATATCCCGCTTCCACGGCGTCCATCACCGTGATACAGGGAAGTTCCTGCGTTTCAATCTGTTCACGGGTTAGCGTCGCCAAATCCAAATGCAAATCCCGCGCCATCGCCCACATCAGCTTCAAAAAGGCGTTATGCCAGTTCAAAAGCGGCTTTTCCCAGTTCCTGACAGCAGAATTGTAGATGTCCACATACACGCTCAAATCCATTCTGAATCCCTCGGAAGGGTTCAAGGCTTTCAAGTTTGCCGCCACGTCTTTGAAACGCTGATTGTTTTTGTTTGCTCTGGGTTTCACGTATTCGCGGGCTATCACTTTGCCCAGTCTGCGGTTAAAGTAATACACCATGCCATCGGCCTTGCCGCTGAAGCTCTGGAAAAAAGTTCCCAGTTTTGCTTTCATTTCAAACCTCCTTCATTTTTTGTCTCTTTGTCTCTTTGTCACTTCTTAACTTCTTAACTTATCAAAAAGGCTCTGGCTGCGCGCTTGCCTTCGCCCTTGATACTTCCTAAAACCTTCCCCGTCAGGCTCTTGTAGCACTCCCCTTGTTTTCTTGGGAAGCTTATGAAGACGAGCGCAACACGATATCCGAGTGTATCAAGATGCCCCTCTATATATATAGGGGCAGAAAGGGGGTGTTTGTCAAGGATTTTCATGATTTATTTTTGGCTCCCGCAGATTTTCGCAGGGGTTCCCGCGGATTAGCGCAGAAAAAAACGCAGATAGCGCAGATTAATTTTTATACGTATGTGAACGTTTTAGCGTTTTAACGTTTTAGCGTTTTAGCGTGGGAGGTGGTGTCTGGGTTTGCCGCTAAAGAGCAGGGCTGGGAGATGGTGATGGGGCTTTTGGTTCACGCAGATTTCGCAGATTTCGCAGATTTAAAAGATAAGAAGATAAGAAGTGAAAAGAGGCAAGGTGGACTTGCCACGGGATACGCTAAAACGTTAAAACGCTTGTAGGACAAGCAAACCCTTTTACAAACACTCCCAAACCCAGACACCACCGTCATCCCGACCGCAGGGAGGGATCCAGTCCTTTGGGGTATCATGAAGTCCTGTCAATAGCTCCCGGCTTTGGGCTTTAGTGGATGAGCCTTGACGCATTTCCCATTGAAATCGGGTTTCCATACTAAAGACAATGGATTACGAATTGTGACAAACGAGAATACAAGCACAACCTGGATCCCTCACGTTCGTTCGGGATGACAGGCTGGCTCGGGTTTGGGTACTAAAGGTACAGGGCTGGGAGATGGTGATGGGGCTTTTGGTTCACGCAGATTACGCTGATTTCGCAGATTTAAAAGATAAAAAGATAAGAGGTGACAGGGTGACAGAGTGACAAGGGACAAGGTGGGCTCGTCACGAGATACGTTAAAACGTTAAAACGTTAAAACGCTAAAACGCTAAAACGCTAAAACGCTAAAACGAACATCCCCTTTTTATCGTCCCAATCCTGTGCATCCCTAATCTATTAAAAAAACCTCTTGCACCACCCCCATTTTCTGCCCCTATATATTATAGAGGCGCCTCAAAAAATCAAACCACATTTGGAGGAAACACATGTTAAACAACATCAACCATCTCAAATCCGTCACTTTCGGCAATTCTGTGCGCAATCCCAAGGCCATCCAGACCATGAGCCTGGAAGAACTGTATGAAAAACTTGAAAACGGACACTGGCGCGCACAAATCGCCGCCATCCGAGCCGAACCCGACCCCGAAAAGCAGAAGCAGATGAAGCTCATGCTTCCCTGGTTCAGTTTCGCCGTGATCGAAGGCTCACGCGCGGAGAGCAACGTGGTCCACGCCAACGGCATCATCTTCGACTTCGACCACGTGCCGGATTCCAGCGCCAGCAAGATCCTTTTGTGCGACAACTCCCGCGGCTTCACTGCTGTATTTCGCAGTCCCGTGGACGGCTTGAAGCTCATGCTCGCCTTCGACCGACCCGTATCCAACCGCACGGAATTCCGCCTCATCTGGGACTTCCTGCGCCACGAGATCGAAGCGAAAACCGGGCTCCGCGCCGACAACACTCCGGACATGAGCCGCGCCTGTTTCGTGAGCTGGGACGACGACTTTGTGGGCAGCGCCACCGCCGACCCCATGAACGTGGACGAGGTTTTGCAGGAGGCAAGGGCGAAGGTGAAAGAAGCTCCCCGCGCCGAACCCGGTGAATCCGCTTCCCCGTTTCAGCGCAATGCCGACCTCATCGACCTCGAAGCCAGGGACGCCGTGGAATATCTTTCCCGGATCAAGTTTGACAACCGGGATTGGTTTCGCTGCGGGGTGGCGCTCTACAACCACTTTGGCGAAGACGGGCTGGCATATTGGCTGAAATTTGCCGACAACCCCCACTACAACGACACGCCCGAGAAGCTGAAAAGGGTCTGGGAACGTGTGAAAAACTATCGCGGCGTGAATATCGCCACCCTGTTTTTCATCGCCGAACGCAATGGCTGGATCAACGCATACGCCCCTTTTGAAGAGCGGGAGGAAACCCCTCCCGCCTTGGGTGATGAACCCAGGGAGGCCACTTTGGAAGACTTTCCCGAATTGCTGGAACTTTTTCGCAGACCGCAAAACGTGAGAATGGATAGGGAAAAACTGCCCGGGGAATTTGTCCAATATCTGGACCTCGTGGGTCAAATCACCGACGCCCAGGACGGAGCCAAGCTCACCGCCATGCTGCCTGTGGTGGCGGCAAATATCGGCAACCGGGTTTATATGTATAACGCCGGAACCAAGCACTTCTGCAACATCTGGGCGGCGATCATCGGACCTTCCACGGTGAGCCGAAAAACCACCGTGATCAACCAAGCCATGAAGACGATGAAAGACCTTTGCGTAATTGCTTCTCAAGGTTTGTGAGAACACGTTTGTGAATTCT
>ENA-UOXR01001410-UOXR01001410.1-bioreactor-metagenome-genome-assembly--contig:-NODE-1410-length-25409-cov-6.483277_pt1 | contig 25409 bp, 21 predicted proteins | sample MGYA00238164_ERZ764825 | MGnify/ENA primary metagenome ERZ764825 (study PRJEB28920, sample SAMN05720171) | bioreactor metagenome | isolation source: Anaerobic biogas reactor | place: USA:Washington...
GACAAGGTACATGGTTGAACAGGGTACCGGACCGCCGCCCCCCGGGCGGGGGCGGAGAGGGCCGGAAACGAAACGGAGCCGGAGATGACGAGCCAGAACACGTCCTACATCGCGCAATGGATGGCGCAGATGCGGCGCGGCTGGCTGGAAACCTGCCTGCTCAACGTGCTGGCCGGCGAGGAACTGCACGGCTACGGCCTCATGCTCCGGTTGCAGGACATCCCCGGCCTGGGCATTTCCGAGGGCAGCCTCTACCCCCTGCTCTCCCGCCTGCGCCTGCAGGGGCTCCTGGCTGTCCGGCGCATCGAAGAATCCCCCGACGGCCCCGCCCGCAAGATCTACGGCCTGACCCCGCGCGGACGCCAGATCCTCGCCCTGATGAACGATCGCTTTGAGGTAATGAAGCGCCAGCACCAGACGGCCAAGAAAAGGAGCGCACCATGATCCCCTGGAATCCGGAAGCCCTGGAGCTGTTCAACCGCCATGGCGAAAAACACCGCGGCGCCCTGCTGGCGCTGGGCGCCGATCCCGACGAGGTCTTTTCCGACTGGAAGGCGCTGATCGAATCCCGCGCCGCCGCCGCGGGCGAACCCGAGGTGGAACCCGGCCGCGTGGAAACCGAACTGCCGCCGCTGCTGAAACCGTCACGGGAGTGTCCAACCCCGGACGTCCCGCCGGCCATCCCCCCCGCCCCGCACCGCAATTCGTCGCCCCGCACGCCTTCCACCCTGCAGAAATGGTTCGGTCGCAGCACCGCCGTGATGCTCTGGATCCTGGGGGTGTTCCTCCCGCTGGGCGTCCTGGTCTTTGAACTGCTGGCGGGATTCTGCGCGGAAATCCTGTTCGACCCGATTCCTACATGGGGCCACGCGCTGCTGATTGCCCTCGTGCCCGCCGCCAACGCCCTGGCCCTGGCCCTGGGTTCCCGGGAACGGGTGCGGGCGTCGGGAACGCTCTTCCGCTGGATCGGCCGCTTGAACGGCATGGCCATCGGCATCGCCGCCTTCTATGCCCTGCAGTTCATCCTCGTGACACCGATCGCCGTCATGGCCATCGTCTATTTCGGCATCGGGTTCGTCCCCCTCTCGCCGCTGCTGGCTTTCATCACCGCACTGGCCATCCGCTCCCGTCTGCGCCGGGCCCGCTTTTTGACGGATGCCCCGCCGCCGGCCGCCTGGTGGCGGACGGCCCTCCCGGCCTTTTTGCTGCTGTTCCTGCTGGCCGTGCCGCGCCTCGTGGTGCCCCGCTATGCGCCGCAGGTCAGCGATCCCGATCCCGCCGTCCGCGCCCGGGCCACCGCCGTCCTGCGCGTCCTGGGCAGCCGGGACTTCCTGCTGCGCCGATGCTACCGCACGCAGGAACCCATGGACTTCTTTACACTGGTGCTGGGCGGCTCGTTCCGCGGCGGCCGGCCGGCCTCCCGCGCCGATGCCCAGACCGCCTTCTACCGCGTCACCGGCACGCCCTATTCCGCCGTCCCGCCTCCGCGCCTCAAGGGACTGCGGGGGCAGGACCTGATTGACTCCGACTGGTGGGATCCGGCTCTCGGCGGCGATCAGGTCGCGGCGCGCATCAAGGGCCTGTCGCTTGCCCAGTCGCGCCTCGACGGGCGCATCGACTCTGCCTCGGGCACCGCCTATCTGGAATGGACCCTGGAATTCCACAACGCCTCGCCCACCGAGCGCGAAGCCCGCGCCCTGGTCGAGCTGCCGCCCGGCGGCGTGGTCTCGCGCGTCACCCTGTGGATCAACGGCGAACCGTGCGAAGCGGCCTTCGGCGGCCGTTCGCAGACCCGCCAGGCCTATCAGCAGGTGGCCGTGCGCCAGCGCCGCGATCCCGTCCTCGTCACCACCGCCGGCCCCGACCGCGTGTTGATGCAATGCTTCCCCGTCCCGGTGGACGGGTCCATGAAAACCCGCATCGGCATCACCGTTCCCCTGCTCGTGCCGGACGCGCAGAAACCCGAAGCCGCCCTGCGCCTGCCGCGCTTCGTCGAACAGAACTTCAGCGCGGCGCCGGAAGTGCAGACGTCCGTCTGGCTGGAAAGCGATCAGCCCCCCCTGGATGTACAAGGCGGCATGAACGGCTTCCTGGTGCTGAGCGGCGACCCCTATTCCATCCGCGGCAAAGTCCCGGCGGATTCGTCCGCCAACGCGCCGTTCCTGCGTCTGCCGCTGGCCAGCCCCTACCCCCCCGTCCTTTCCCGCGATGCCCGACTCGCCCCGGATGAAGCCATCCTCCAGACCCTGGAGGTCCCCGAAACCCCGGACGGATTTCCCGATGCCCTGGCCATCGTCATTGACGCTTCGGCGCGCATGGAGGCGCACCATGCAAACATGACCAAATGCCTCTTTGATTTTCTTCCTGCGGAAACCCGGGTCCGCACCTGGATCGCCCGTGACGTTCCCAAAAGCGTGGACGGCAAACCGCCGTTGCACATCCGGTACGCGGGCGGGTGCGACAACGGGCCCGCCCTGGTCCAGGCCGCCGAGTGGGCGGCCGAAAACGGCAACGCCCCCATCCTGTGGCTCCATGCCGCCCAGCCCCTCGACTCCCCGGAACTGGAATCCCTTCGCCAGATCGCCGACTTCTCCCGCGGCCGGCTGGTCATCCATTCCCACCAGTACGGCCCCGGGGCCAACCGCATCGCCGAACAGCTGGCTGATCTCCGCCTGATCCGTCCCCTGCCCGTCCTGGACAACCGGCCGATGGAAATCATCGGCCTCTTGCAGAACAAGTCCGGCCGCTGGCACCGCGAAAAACTCGGCGGCGGCGCCATCCCCGGGGATCTGCCCGAAGGCTCGTCGCATGTGGCCCGCCTCTGGGCCGCCGGAGAAATCGCGCGGTTGTCAAACCCCCACCGCAAGACCGGTCATGACGACGCCGTGGCGCTGGCGCGGACCTGGCAGCTGGTCACGCCCGTCTCCGGCGCCGTCGTGCTGGAAACCGCCGCCCAGTACAAGGCCCACGGACTCGAACCGGCGGATCCCGCCACCACCCCCGGCATTGTTCCGGAGCCCGGCACCCTCGGCCTGCTGCTGATCGGCGCGCCCCTGCTGCTGGCCGCCCGCCGGCGCCGGCCGGCCTAGAGCACCCGAACGGTCAAGGCCCCTGAATCTGGAAATATCCCTGCTTGACCGTGAAGGAGAACTTCTGGCTCGAGGGGCCGTCTTCCACGGAATCCCCGTTGACCGGGTATCTGCCGTCCACCCACCAGGTATAGGTCCCCACCGGCAAATCCAGCGAGCCCGAAGTCCCGCCGAACACATACCCGCCCGCAATGTTGTCCATCCGAAGCGAATAGCTCTCCGCTCCCTCCAGCGCCGTCCACTGAAACGCCACCTTGGCGGTTCCGCCGAACAGATAGACCGTGTATTCCGCACCGTCGGCCGGCGAAACCAGCTGCGGCGCCCGCCGTTCCACCGGGATGGCCGTTCCGGTTGAATCCGCCGTCGTCCCCCCCCCGCCACTTTCCGCTTCTTCAGCCGTGCCGGCCGTCTCTTCCCCCCCCCGGCAGCCCGTCCGAATCCCCGTCGTCGCTGCACCCCGCCGCCATCGCTACCGCCATCACCGCCGCCATCCAAAACCGGATTGTCCTCTTCATGCTTCCTCCGAAGGGTTTTGCATCCTGCCAGACTGCTGCAGAGTAGCCAGTTCCTGGCCGCGGGGCAATTCCTAAGACGCCCCCTCCCGCCCTTTCGTGTTCGGGTCGGGACACCGGACACGGCAACTCCCCCCTTCCCGGCGGCAGGCCTTTGCGCTATCCTGCTTTCATGCTGACGCTGTTGAGAGTGAAAAATCTCGCGCTGGTCGAGGATGCTTCGGTGGCGTTTCAGCCGGGGTTGAACATCATTACCGGCGAAACCGGCGCGGGCAAATCCATCCTGATCGGCGCGCTGTATCTGCTGCTCGGCGAACGCGCCGACACCTCCGCCGTCCGCGCCGGCGAATCGCAATGCCTGGTCGAAGCCACATTCCATCTGGACGATCCCCGCGCCGTCCAGGAGATCCTGGCCGATTCCGGCCTGGACCCCTGCGAGGACGGGCTCCTGATCCTGCGCCGCATCGTCAAGGCGGCCGGCGGCGGCCAGGCCTTTGTCAATGACGCGCCGGCGACCCTGCCGCTTCTCAAACGGATCGGCGCGCTGCTGGTGGACCTGCACGGTCCCCATGACCACCAGTCCCTGTTCCAGCCCGCCTGCCAGCTCGATATTCTCGATGCCTACGCCAAGTCCGGCCGGGAACGCGAAGCCTATGCCCAGGCCCATGCCCGCTGGCAGGGCCTCCTCGCCCGGCGCGAAGAACTCTCCGGCGACATCGGCGATCTGGATGCCCAGGTGGATCTGCTTACCTACCGCGTGAAGGAAATCGAAGACGCCGCGCCCGTCGAAGGCGAAGAAGAACAGGTCCGCGCGGAGCAGCAGACCGCCGGACACGCCCAGCGCATCCTCGAACTCGGCCAAATCGTCGTTCAGGCCACATCCGAAGACGATGCCTCGGCGCTGGCCGCGCTGTCCCCGGCCCTCAAGGCGCTCGAGGAACTGGCCCGCCTGATGCCCGCCGCCCGCGACTGGCCCGGCGAACTGCGCGCCCAGGCCGACGGCATTGCGTCGCTGTCCGCCGCCATCCAGCGGGAACTGGCGGACATCGATGCCGACCCCGTCCGCCTGGAATGGCTCGATCAGCGCCTGGCCGCCTACGACCGGCTCAAGCGCAAGTACGGCGGCAGCCTGGAGCGGATCCTCGACACCCTGGAAACCTCGAAAGCCCGCCTGAAGGATCTGCAGACCCGCGACCGCCAGAAAGCCGAAGTGGAAAAAGAGATCGCCGCGGCGGAGAAGGACCTGCAGACGCTCGGGCGCGCGCTGCGCAAGCGGCGTGAAAACGCCGCGGAAAAACTGGCCCCGGCCATCACCGCCGAACTCCGGGCGCTCGGCTTCGAGCACGGCTCGTTCGATATCCGGGTGCAACCCGCGGAGACCCCGGCCGCCAGCGGGCTCGACCGCGCGGAATTCGGGTTCGCGCCGAACATCGGCGAACCGATGCGTCCCCTGCGCGCCATCGCCTCCTCCGGCGAAATCTCCCGCGTCATGCTGGGCCTCAAGGTGGTGCTGGCCGGCGCCGACCGCATCCCCCTGCTGGTGTTCGATGAAATCGACGCCAACGTCGGCGGTGAAACCGCCCACGCCGTCGGCCGGAAACTGGCCGAAGCCGCCCGCCGGCACCAGGTCGTGGCCATCACCCATCTGCCCCCGGTCGCCGCCTGCGGCGCGCACCAGTTCGCCGTCCGCAAAACCGTCCGCGGAGGGCGCACCCTGACCCAGGTCCTCCCGCTTACCCCCGGCGAACGCGTCGAGGAAATCGCCCGCATGCTGGGCGGACGCGAATCCACCAGCGTCGCCCTCCGCCACGCCGAAGAACTGCTGGCCTCCGCCCGCAAACCCTGAGCCCCCGCCCGGCGACTGGACGCAGGCCGGTGCAATCCGTGATCGGTGTTTATAAACACCGTACCTTCGGAATTTGACTTCTGTTATTCCATTTTCCCCTTTGTTATCAGGGATATTATCCACTCCCGCCATCCTGCCCCTCCCGACGGTTGGCCATACCAGTATCGGTGTTTATAAACACCGTACACCCGAAACACTCACTGCGATTGCCGGGTCACATCGGCCACGACCAAGCGATGATCCGACACCGAGCTTGCCCGGGCAAAGGCCTGGAGAACGGCGAAGTCGTCCGAAACCCAGATCTGGTCGATGCGCAACACCGGCCGATCGTTCAGAATGGTATTGCCCAGGCCTTTTCCGGCTGCGGCGAAGGCATCCGACATCCGCGGGCCAAGGAGGGAAAAGATTTTGTCGCCCTGCGGAGCATTGAAATCGCCCGCGACCATCTGCGAGGCATCGGGTGGAAGGGCCGCCGCGATTTCCCGGAGCTGTGCCATCTGGCGGCGGCGGTGCCGGCGGTGAGTATCCCAGCAGTCGGGGTTCCATAAGTTGACCTGGACATGCCCGGTGGCCAGCCGCAGCGAAACCAGATGGACCGGATCGCCGCCCTGCAAAACGGCAACCGCATGGGAATAGAACATCCGTGACCCATTCCGGCCAACCTCTTCGAGAGTCCCTCGAACAAGAATGGCGGTGTCCAGATCGTATAGAAAATCCCCTTCGCTTCCGTAAAGATCTCTCACCAGGTCTTCCACATCGAGACGGGGAGGCGGCTCCTGCAGAAAGATCACATCGGGACGCAAGGGCTTGAGATCGGCAAGCGCCGCGGCCTGGCCGCCTCCGCAGTTCAGCGTGACCAGGCGAAGTGCCGGAGCGAAAGACGATTCCTCGACCGGGGAAATCCAGCCCCGAACCAGCGAGCGGGGTTCCTCCACATGACAGGCGGCAAACAGGAGCCAGGACAGCGCAAACAGACCGCCCGCCAGCCTGCGACGGCGCAGAAACCAGATGCCGGGCAAGGCCGCTGCCAGCCAGATCCACGCCGGCAGAACCGTCACGGCGGCCAGGAAATCCGGACGGAACCGGTAGGCGGCAAACAGCAGCCAGGCAAACAGAATCTCGCCCCAGAGGAAAATCATTCCGCTCAGTCCGGCGCCGGGGGAGACACCGAGGCCAGCAGTGCCGCCTTGTCGGTTTCGCCCTCGAGCTGGCGGTCGTAGAGGGCCTGGAGGATGGCCTTGAAGCCGGGACCCGGGGTCAGGCCCCGGGCGATCAGGTCGCGCCCCTTGACGAGCGGCTCGGGCAGAACGGGCTCCGCCGCGAAGGCGGCCTGGCGGTCCCGGAGAAAGTCATACACATCGAGCAAGGCGTGGGAGGACAGGCAATCGAGCCGGTGCAGTTCCAGATCGTCGGCAAAGGTCGGCGCACCGATCAGCCGGCGGAGCTTGGCGGGACGCATTTTCGGGGCATCGGCCAGGCGCATGTGGTTGCCCACAATGGCGCAGACATCGTCGGTCAGCGCGGCGGGGGCACGGAGGCGTTCCAGGATGGCGCGGGCCATCTCGGCGCCCAGGGGGGCGTGGTTTTCGAAGCGCCAGCGCCGGGTGCCGTCGGGGAGCGTGGCGAACTGGGCGGTGGGCGGCTTGCCCACGTCATGCAGCAGGACGGCCAGCGCCAGGCGCAGCGGGGGGGCGGGCGGCAGGGCGTCAAGCATCAGGCGCGTATGGGTGAACACATCGCCTTCCGGATGGAATTCGGGGGGCTGCTCCACCCCCGCCATCGCGTCCGCCTCCGGCAGGATTTCCTTCAGCAGGCCGCTGTCGCGGAGCATCTGGAGCGCCTCGCCGGCCCGGTTCGATTCCGTCAGCAGCCGGAACAATTCGTCGCGGATGCGCTCCGCGCTGATGCGCCGGATGTCGGCCGCATGGGCCCGGACGGCGGCCCAGGTCGCGGGCTCGATGGCGAATCCCAGCGTGGCGGCGAACCGCACGGCGCGCAGCAGGCGCAGATGGTCCTCGGCGAAACGGACAGACGGATCGCCGATGGCGCGGATGATCCGCGCCTCGAGATCGGCCCGCCCGCCAACATAGTCGCGGATGTCGCCGGTCTCGGGATCCAGCAGCAGGGCATTGACGGTGAAGTCGCGCCGGAGGGCGTCTTCGCGGGCGTTCGTGAACGTGACGGAATCGGGACGGCGGCCGTCGGCGTAGGGCGCATCGCTGCGATAGGTGGCCACTTCGACCGGCGGACCCTCCCCGGTCACCACCGCGATGATGCCAAACGCCTTCCCCATCGAAAGGGTTTTGGAAAACAGCGCTTCAATCTGTTCGGGAAGCGCCGAGGTAGCGATGTCCCAATCCTTGGGCGTGCGTTCCAGCAGCAGATCGCGGACGCATCCGCCGACCAGAAACGCCTCGTGCCCCGCCCCGCGCAGCGCGCGGAGCACGGCCAGGGGGGCGGATGGAACGGGAAGGGGCATCAGAAAATGGAAGAATGGAATGGTGGAAGAATGGAATGGCGGAACCATGGAATAATGGAGAGAAAAGCCAGCCTGGGTATTGTCCGGTTCATCCTTCCATCCTTCCACGGTTCCATCGTTCCAGTATTCCCGCTTCCCATCCCTGCATCCTGCGTTTCACGCTTCGATCTCCGCAACGAGCGGGCAGTGGTCGGACGGCTTGGGGCGCGTGCGAGGGGCGATATCAATGGCGGCGGCGACGGACTTTTTGGCGAGCGGCGCCGTGGCGAGGATGTAATCAATGCGCCAGCCCCGCTTCCGTTCGGGATCGAACGGCGCGCGGTAGTCGTAAAAGGAATAGTCCTCCCGTCCGGGATTGTGGTGGCGGAAGAGATCGGTGAAGCCGAACGCCAGCACCTCCTCGAACGCATCCCGCACGGCCTGGTGGTAGCAGACGTGATTCTTTTTGGTTTCGGGGCTGGACACGTCAATGGGATGACGGGCCACGTTGAGATCGCCGCACCACAGCACCGGTTCGGAAGGCTCGAAGCGCTTTGTCACATAGCGCTTGAAGCGGGCGAACCACTCCAGTTTATAGGCGTACATGGGATGCTCGATGTCGCGGCCCTGGGGCACATAGGTGTTCAGCACATGCACCCGGCCGAACCGGGCATGGGCCAGGCGCGGTTCGTCTTTGGGATCGGTGTCGAGGCCGAAGGACACTTCGTCGGCGGGCTGCTTCGAGACAATGGCCACCCCGTTATAGGATTTTTCGCCCTTGAACACGACGTGCCAGCCGGCATCCGCAAACGCGGCGGCCGGGAACTCGGCATCCTGCACCTTGGTTTCCTGCAGGCACAGGATGTCGGGCGAATGCTCTGAAAGCCAGCGCAGCACGGCCTCCAAACGGGAGCGAACGGAATTGCAGTTGAATGTGACGATCTTCATGGCCCGGACATTCTATCACGCCCCCTGCCCGGCCACAACCGCGCCCGGCGGGACGCTGTGCCTCCGGGCGAATCTGCGATTCGGTGCATGCCGTTCAACAAAGGCCTTCTGCTCCGGTATGGCTGGCACCCCGCCCCATGCCCCGGACGCTTCCGGCTGGCCGGACGCGGGGGAACATGCTAGGGGGGGGGGATGGAAAGCTGGATGATCTTTACGCTGTTCGCCACCCTGCTCTACGGGTTCCTGAATTTCCTGTTCAAGGCGGCGGCGGAGCGGGGACATGACGCCGACGGACTGGTCAATGTCGTCGGGCTGTCGGTGGCGCTGATGGCGTTCGGCACCCTGTGGGCGACGGCGGAGCATCCGTGGGAGGAACTCACCCGGCCGGTGATGGCCTATGCGTTTTTCAACGGGCTTTTTTTTGCACTGGGGAGCCTGGCCAAAGTCGGGGCGCTGAAGCGGGCGCCGGCGGCCATTGTATTTCCCCTGAACCGGCTGAACACCCTGGCGGTGATGGCCATCGGGTTTGTCTTTTTTCATGAAGCGCCGAGGCCGCTGCAGGTTCTGGGCCTTGCGGCGGCCCTGGGCGTGCTGGGCGTCATTACGCTGGAGCAGCGGAAGCAGTTCCGCACGGCGCGGGGCTCGGCGATGCTGGGCGGCATCCTGCTGGCCCTGGCCAGTGCGGCATGCACCTCCCTGTCCATGACGGTCGGCAAGCTGCTGGCGGAATCGCCGTCCAACCGGATCGCCTATATCGGGGCCTCCTACACGCTGGTCTTTCTGTTCACGCTGGGCCGGAACCTGGCGGTCCACCGGGGCCGGGCGTTCCGGTTCGACCGGCGCACGGGCGAAATGGCGGTATTCGGCGCCGCGATCGGGCTGCTGAATTTCACGGGCTACTTCCTGGTGCTGCAGGCGTTCGGCAGCGGGCCGATCAGTCTGTCGCAGGCGATATTCAGCAGTTCGATCGTGGTGCCGATCGTGTTGTCGCGGTGGCTCTACCGCGAAACACTCACGCCGTTGCGGGTGGCCGCGGTCGGGCTGGCCATCCTGTCGGTTGTGCTCATGGGCCTGTAACAAAGCCAAAGAAACGGATCCGCAGCCGTTTTCTAGAACGCAAGGGGGAGCGGCTCTCCCGGAGGGTTCGCCCTGCCCCGGGCCTTTCCATCCTCATCCGGGCAAGGCAAGGCCACCTGTCCGCCGGAGGGAGGGAGGCGTTCTACTTCAATGCCGCTTCGAGCTGGGGATCGGCGGCCACGCCGAGATCGCGGGCATTGCGGTAGTGCCGCGCGGCGAGACGCAGGTTGACAGGCTCGATGAAGGCATAAAGCTGCGCGAGGTTGTAATGGCACTCGGGCAGATTCTTGTCGAGGCGGATGGCCATCAGCAGGGTTTCGCGGGCTTCGTCATAGAAGCCGGCACCCATCATGGCGGCACCGAGAGTGGCATGCACTTCGGCGTTGCGCGGATTCTGCTTGGCGATGTCAATCAGCAGGGAGGCCGCCTCGGCATAGCGCTGCAGGCGGATCAGGGCGATGCCTTCGATCAGCCCGAGGCTCATGTCGGTCCGGGCGGCGCGCCGGGCATTCTGGACCGTGGCCAGGGCCGCTTCGTTATCGCCTTCCTGCAGCAGCTGGCGGACGAAATCGGCGGCCGTCAAGCCATCGGGAATGGGCCTGGGGGGCACGGAAGCGGCTGCCGCCGCCGGGGAATCAGCCGGTTCCCTGCCCGCGTCCGGCGCGGAGGCGGGCGGCTTGTCTTGGGCCGGCTTGTCTTTGCGGGCGGATTCCGCCGGCTTTTTCCGGTCGTCCGGCTTGCGTTTGGGGGGCTTGTCGGCCCTGGGCTTCTCCGCGCCGGCGGAAGGCGGCGGCAGGGCGCGGGCGACTTGCAGCTCCTCTTCGGCAATCGAAGCCCGGCTCTCGGCGTCGGCCTGTTTTTTCGCGGCCTGTTCGGCGCGGAGTTCGGCCTGGTCCGCCCGCACTTCGGCATCGTCGAGTTCCATGTCCAGCGTCTTGATTTCCTCGTTCAGGCGGGCATTGGCGGCGGTCAGTTCATTGACGCGCGCCTCCATGTCGTTCAACGCCTGGTCGAGCTGTCGCTTAGCGTCGAGGTCGCGCTGGAGGGCCTGAATCTGCCTGTCGCGGGCGGTCAATTCAGCGCGCAGGGACTGGACGGCCTCCTGCTCGCCGGAGTCGCGCTCCGCGAGCTGGCGATGGGCCTGATCCAGCTGCTGCTGCAGGGCGCGGTTCGCCTCGATCAGGCGGTCCACTTCCTCCTGCAGCCCGTCGAGATCGGCCAGTTCGGCTTCCAGGCTGTCAATGCGGCTGTTCAGGTAGTCGATTTCGACCGATCGTCCGGTGGCGGCCGGGACGGCGGGACCCGGCGGGGCGACGGCCGGTTCCGGCGGGATCCGGGCCGGGGCGCGGGCCTCGAGCGGCGGCAGGTCGCCGGCGGCGGGCATGGCCTGTTTCCGGCGGATGCCGGTGATCTGGTTGTCGCAATAGGTTTTCCGGTACTGGATGATGCGCGGCTCGAAGCCGGGGAACTCGCGGGCGAGGCGCTCGTAATGCTCCCGGGCCTGCTCATAAAACGCGAAGGCCTCCTCCAGCCGGCCGGCATCCAGACTCTGATCGCCCTGGACGAGCTGGATATAGGCTTCGTTCATGATCTGGGCGGGATCGGTCAGCATGGCGCGGGCCGGGGTCGGCAGCAGGCCGGCGCAGGCGGCGGCCAGCAGCGCCGCGGCGAGCCGGGGCATCCATCGGGCGGCAGGTTGTGTCATGGGCGGTCCTTTCTGCCGGACGGGGCCGGCGGGCGCCGTCTCAGGCCTTGCCATGGACCCGGGCGGCCACCTTGAGGCGGAGAGCGTTGAGATGAATAAACCCGGTGGCGTCGTTCTGGTCGTAGGCCTTGGTGGGATCGGCATCCATGGTGGCGATCTGCGGGCTGTAGAGCGACACGGGGCTCTTCCGGCCGGCGACATAGAGGCCGCCCTTGAAGAGCTTGACGCGAACGGTGCCGGTGACGTTGGCCTGGGTTTCCTCGACCAGGGCCTGCAGGGCGCGGCGTTCGGGCGAGAACCAGAAGCCGTTGTACACCATCTCGGCGTAGCGCGGGATCAGGCTGTCGCGCAGGTGCATGGTTTCGCGGTCCATGGTGATGGATTCCATCTGACGGTGGGCGAACTGCAGGATTGTGCCGCCGGGGGTTTCATAGACGCCGCGGCTTTTCATGCCCACATAGCGGTTTTCCACCATGTCCACGCGGCCCACCCCGTGCTTTCCGGCCAGGGCGTTGAGCTTGCGCATCACCTCGAGGGGAGACAGCTTCCTGCCGTTGACGGCCACGCAGTCGCCGCGCCGGTATTCCAGTTCCACGGTTTCCGGGCGGTCGGGGGCGTCGGCCGGATCGCGCGTCAGGCGGAACATATCCTTGTTCTTCGGCGCGAAGGCGTCGAACCACGGATCTTCGAGAATGCCGGCCTCGTAGGAGATGTGCAGCAGGTTGCGATCCATGGAATAGGGTTTTTTGGCCGAAGCCTGCACGTTGATCCTGTGCTGGGCGCAGTAGGCGATCATTTCGGCACGGCCGGGAAACTGGTTGCGATAGGCGTCGATGCGCCAGGGGGCGATGACCTCGATGGCCGGATTGAGCGCCGCGGCGGACAGTTCAAAGCGGACCTGGTCGTTGCCCTTGCCGGTCGCCCCGTGGGCGATGGCGTCCGCGCCCTCCTGTTCGGCGATTTCCACCATGCGCTTGGCGATCAGCGGGCGGGCAATGGACGTGCCCAGAAAGTACTGGCCTTCGTAGATGGCGTTGGCCCGCAGCATCGGAAAAATGAAATCCCGGGCGAATTCCTCCTGCAGATCGTCCACGTACACCTTGCAGGCGCCGGTCGCCAGCGCCTTCTTCTTCAGGCCCTTGAGTTCTTCGGCCTGGCCCACGTCGGCCGCGAACGCGATGATATCCGCCCGGTACGTCTCCTTGAGCCACTGAAGAATGACCGAGGTGTCCAGACCGCCCGAATAAGCCAATACGATTTTCATTCTGCCGATGCCTTTCTGCGCATGAAGGGCGCGAAAACCGGAATACTAGGCGGTTTTGGCGGAAAAGCAAGCGGAGGAAAACCGGATCCGGAAGGGCTTGCGCCGGGAATCCGGGAGGGCTACAGTTCCAGAATTCATAACCAGAGAGAAACGACGAAAGGACATGATGATGAAAAAAGTGCTGATTCCGACGGCGCTGGATCCCGTTGCCAGGGAAATCCTGGAAGCCCACGGCGGCTACGCGGTGGTGCAGATTCCGAAAGCCGACATTCTGCAGTTCGCCAGGGAGAATCCCGATCTGCACGCGCTGATCGTGCGCAGCGAAAAAGTGACGGCGGAAATCCTGGATGCGGCCCCGAACCTCAAGGCGGTGATCCGGGCCGGCGCCGGCTACAACACGATTGACACCGCCCACGCCCGCCAGAACGGCGTGGATGTGATGAACACGCCCGGCGCCAACTCCAACGGCGTGGCCGAGGAGGTGGTGGCCCTGATGCTGGCCGATGCCCGCCATCTGATCGCGGCGGACGCCTCCTGCCGGTGCGGCAAGTGGGAAAAAACCTCGTTCATGGGCACGGAAATCACCGGCAAGACCATCGGCATCGTCGGCCTGGGCTACATCGGCCGGCTGGTGGTCAAGCGCCTGTCCGGCTTCGAGCCGGTCCTGCTCGGCTACGATCCCGGCACGACCCCGCGCCAGGCGGAGGAACTGGGTGTCAAGCTGGTCTCGCTGGACGAACTGTTCGCCACGTCGGACTACGTCAGCCTGCACCTGCCCGAGAACGCCGCGACCCGGGGAATGGTCAACCGCCAGCTGCTCGAGCAGATGAAGGAAGGCGCCACGCTCGTGAACTGCGCCCGCGCCGGCATCATCAACGAAGACGACCTGCGGGCCATCAAGGCCGAAAAGAAGCTGCGCTTCCTCAACGACGTCTATCCCAAGGACGAGGAAGGGCCGAAGACCTGCACGGACATCGCGGACATCATGGTGCCCCATCTGGGCGCCAGCACACGCGAAGCCAACCACAAGGCCGCCGAACTCGCGGCCCGGGAACTGATCGAACTCGACGAGAAAGGCACTCATCGGGCCATCGTGAACAAGGCGTAGCCCCCGGGCTCCCTATTCCGGCAGCGGGACCGCGGTCCCGCTGCTTTTTTTTTACGCCCGGCGATCGAGACCGGGACAGCCCGCGACCCGCCAACTGCGGGGAAAGTCGCGGCACTGGCGGGGCCGGACGGAATAGATCCGGCAGCGGTTTCCGTCATCGAGAAACTCGCAGGCGCCGCCGGGGATTTCCTTGAGCGTCAGCTGCGCCCGGTTGCGGGCCAGCCGGGTATGGCGATCAATGAATTCATCGGGCGGCAGTCCCAGAAAGGCCGCGGCGGATTCGATGTCGGCCGGCTCCAGCAGCACCGACCCGGGCCAGCGGCAGCAGGCGCCGCAGCGCAGACAGTCAAAGGCGTCCAACGAGGCCGGCACGGAAGCCGCTCCCGGCTACTGGACGTAGAGGCGGTCGCCGCCCGGCCCGATCATGATGGGGTTCTTGGCCTCCTGCAATTCGACCGAGACGTCGAATCCGCGCAGCCAGGCCAGGGCCCGGGCCTGCTGGAACACCTTGAAGCTGTCGGGCCGGACGAAAAAGCAGATGAACTGGGTCTGCGGATCCAGCGCGGCGAGGCGCGAGCCGAACCACATCTCGTCGGTCTCTTCGAGAAACTTTTCGAACTGGTAGCCGCTGGCCTCCGGGATGGGAAACAGCACGTAGCGCCCCATCAACGCGTAGGTATAATCGAGCCGCTGGCCTTCGATTTCCATCTGGGTCTGGGACGCCGCCTTGAGGAACTCGGCCTCGTTGTTCTGCACATTTTCGCGGATGGCCTCCGTTTTGGCATCCACCGCCTGCTTGATGCCGTCGAGGGAAATATGGAACAGGCTCTGGTTGCGGCATTCGAAAAACACCGGGCTCTTGTCATCGCCGGTGTGCTCCTTGGGCGTGGACACCAGCACCTGGATCTGGGAGGCATCAATACCCGTCAGCAGAATGATCAGAATCAGAATCCCCAGGATGCACGTGAGGATGTCCGTGAAGGAACTCAAATCCAGCTCTGGACCCTTGGCCATCGCTACCCCGCCCTTCTTTCGATCACGATGGGCCGGTCGGCTTCCCAGGGTTCGAATCCCACGTCAATCTCCCGGTCGCGGATGATCTGGCGCAGTTTGCGCTGGAACACGGCGCTGTCCGGCCGCAGCAGCAGCACGATGTAGCGCCTCGACTTGATCTGTTCGACCTCGCCCAGGAATTTTTCGAACTCGTTGCCCTCGAACATGAGGTCGCGCGCCAGGATTTCCTTTCCCTCCTCCACCAGGATCAGCCGGTCGGCTTCGACATCAATGTAAATCGGATCCTGCCGCAGGTTCTGGAACTTGGGCGGCATGAAGGCCGTTTCCTCTTCGTCCTCGTCATACACCGCCCCGGTCACCACCGAACCGATCTTGATGTTTTCCGGGTTGCTGATGATGGTCAGCACGTTGCTGATCAGCAGGATCATCAGCACGCCGATGAGCATCAGCACGATGTTCTGGAATCCGGAAGTGTCGCACTCGACGTTTTTCACAGCGCCGTCTCCCCGGCCGGCGCGGCGTCCGGCGCCGGCGCTTCGGTCTCTCCCCCGGCGCCGGGAACGATCTCCGGCTCCTGTCCCTGGATCTCGCTGGCGGCTTCGAGGCTCATTTCCACGCGCTTCTGCTCGACGATGTCGCGCATGCCGCTGGCCGCGCCGGTCAGGGTGGTGTCCCCCACGTCCCCGAAGGACACCGTCATGGCTGCGGGGAACTGGCCCAGGCGCAGCCAGCCGACCGAGCGGTTCACCCCGCCGCCGGCCCCGAATCCCGCCACCAGCAGGTTGCTGACCTGCTCGCGCGTCACGGAGCCGTCCATGCCCTCGATGGTGGCTTCATCCATGAACGAGGCTTCATAGGTAATGTTGCCGCTTTCCGACGTGGGCGACTTGACGACCAGCTTGGCGGTCTGCTCGCGGGGCCCCTGGAACAGAGTCAGGTAATAGTCGCCGTAAATGCCCGCGCCGAGGAACGACAGGTTCACATAAATGCCGCCGTCGGCTTCGTCCAGGCCGCAGACCACGATGGGGATGTGGAGGCCGCCGGGAGCGGAGGCGACACGGGACACGTTGGTGCCCGAGAGGCGGTACACGCCGACATCCCCCTGAAACAGGGGCTTGGTCTGCTCGACCTTCCCGCTCTTGCGGCGCGCCGAAAAGAAACTCATGCTCGGGCTGACCGCCACGTCGGTCATGACCACCTTGCTGGGAAAGAGCAGGAAGAATTCGACCTGCTCGATCGGATCCTCCTCGGCGCCCGCCACTTCCACGGCGGCCCGGATGCGGCCGGCCACGATCGGCATTTTGCCGGCGATGTCGCTCAGGTTGAACTGGATCGTGTGGGTGGAATCCTCCGGCAGCAGATCCTGGGCCGCGCTTTGCAGCTGTTCGAAGAAATTGCCCAGGAAGGCGGGAGCTTCTTCGGTCACCCCCATCATGCCGTCCACCCCGCGGACGATCTGGCGCATGGCCACTTCGTTGAAGCGCACGGACGCCGGAAGCGTACACTCCAGCACCTTCCCGGCCTCCGGGTCGGTGACGTAATAGCGGACGTTGGGACGGTCCATGGCGATGTCGCCGATGGACCGGAAGCCCGTGGCCAGGGTGGTTTGCTGAAAGTTGAACGGATCCAGCCGCTTGAGCACCGCCTGCCCGGGGGCATCCAGCTGGCCGATGATAAACGCCCCGTCGGGATAGAGGGCCAGCGCCTGCAGCTCGGCGCGCCCGGTGCTGTCCGGCACCCCGCCCAGCATGATGTGGCGATGCACTTCCCACCAGGACAGCTTGCCCCGGTTGCGGTCGCCCAGCACCATCACGTCTTCCCGCGCGGACAGGGCGAAGGGACCGAAATTCGCAAAGGGACCGAAATCAATCACCCACCAGTCGCCGTTGGCTTCGCGGACCAGCGCCGAACCGAATTTCATGAAGTCGGAGCCGACCTCGTCGGCGCCGGCGATGAACAGGCGGTTCAGGGCGTCCACCTGCAGGTCGCGCCACTGGAACTCCTGGTCCAGCCAGGGCACCGGCACGGCGATGGCCTGGGTGTAAAGCCCCTGGGCGTCGGGCCTGAATTCGAGGATGCGCCCCTGGGGCGTCTGCTCGGCCACGAACAGGGTGCCGTTGGTCGAGAACGCGATCGGCCCCGGCTGATTCAGCGCCGGCGACATCCAGGCGCTGAGCGGCATGCTGTCGGAAATGGCCCAGCGCGGCAGGTCTTCGGACACCGTCCAGCCCGGCGCCAGGGCCGGTTCGGGCCGGCCGTTGCGCAGCACCACGATGCGGCCGGAACCCCGCTCGGAAACGTAGATGTCCCCGGTCTGGGGATGAATGGCCACGCCATGCGGCCGCTGGAGGCCTTCGGCCAGCGGGCGGACAGTCAGGGCGGCTTGCTGGGCGCGGACGGCGGGCGGGACGGCCAGTGCGACACACCCCGCCATCAGGAAGATCCGTGCTCGGAAACAACTCCGCATGGCCGGCCTCTCCCCTCGCCTCCGGTTCAAGTGACGACTTCTTCGTGCAAGGTAATCACCCGCGGCTTGCTCAGACGGCGGCAGAACTCGTCGGTGGTTGCCAGATGCTCGCGCAACTGGGCGAAGGTCTTCTGGAATTCGTCGGCCCCGGCGATGCCGGCAACGGCGCGTTCGAGCGCCTGCTCGACCTGGAGCAGCTCCTTGATCTTCGCGCCGAGATCCGCGATCGTATCCACCTGTTTGGCCACGTCGCCGGCCGCCCGGGCCGCCTTGGCCAGGCTGTCGCCCAGGGCCGTCTGGATGCCGTCGGCGCTGCGGGCGTACTGGTTGGCCAGCTCCGCCGCCTTCAGATGCGCGCTTTCCAGCGCGCCGGCCAGCGCCTGGACTTCGTCGTCCGTCGCCTGCTTGCGGGCGTCCACGTACTTCTGCGTGAAGGATTCAAACTGTTTTTCCACCACCGTTCCGGCCTTTTCGATGGATTCGGTGAAGACCTCCTCATAGCGGTCCGGGTCGGGAATGTAGCGGCGGAAGGCGGCCTCGATGGAGTCTTCGAGGTTTTCGATCACGACGGCCTGCTGCTCGGCCGACGGCAGGCGCGAGACGAAATGTTCGTCAATGTACACCTCGATCTCGCCCAGCAGCGTGGCTTCGCGGCGCATGAGCGAGCTGAGGGGGAACTGAATGATCGTCACCAGCATCAGGGCCAGGAACGTGGTGTCGAAGGCCACGCCGAGGCCGATGGTGACGTCGGCGATGGCGCCTTTGATCGCCGCGAGGTCGGCGGCGCCCGACAGGAAGTCACCGAACCCGCCGACGGCCGAGCTCAGCCCCTGCACCGTTCCAATGAAGCCGAGAATCGGGATGGCCCACATCATCGTGCGCGCCAGGGTGTAGGTCAGGTCGGACATCGCGTTGTCGCGGGAGGCCTCGGAGCCCATCCAGCTTCCAACGCGGCCGACGTCCTTGGTCGCCAGCCAGAGGGCCAGACCGCGGTCCAGCCGCCCCAGCAGGATGCTGCTCTCGTCCAGCCCTTCGTCGTGAATGCGCTTGCGCAGCAGCTGCAGGTCGTCCTCGTTGTCCATGTTCATCGCGGACAGCTGGGCCGTGTCGTCATAGATATGCTGAATCTGGTAGCGGATGATCCGGGACTTCAGGATCATGAACAGCACCACCACGAAGAAGCACAGCAGTTCCAGCCATTGCACAGGACCGCGCTGGTTGATCAGCCCGTCCAGATAGCCGATCAATCCCCCGATCCCCGCCTTGCCGGCGTAGTACAGTGCGATGGAAATGAGAAAGGTGAGAACCGACGCAATGCTCAGTTGGATCCAGACATTGACATCGGTGTTGGCCCGCTGCTGCCCGAGCTGTCCGCCTTGTTCCGCCACTTCTTCTTTCGCCATGTCGCTACCTGCTCGTTTCGGGTTCAAACGCTGTCATTTCCACTGGAGCCGCGCCAAAAGGCCTGCAAGCTCTGTAAAAGTCCCATATTTCCATGCGTGCGTCGATAAAAAACTGGATTCTGTCCGCCATCCTTCTCCGGCCCGGGTTACCGGGCCCCCAACCCGCCGATCAGGAGTCCCCGGGCGTAACCGGTTCCATAGGCGGCGTGAGCGACGGGAAACGCCAGGAGCGTCCAGAACCATCCGCGGCGCGCGCGCGACTGCCGCAGGCTTTCCGCCGCAACGGCGGCGGCGTACAAAGCCGGCGGCATGCACCAAGCCGGCCACCACCGGGGCGCCAGGAAACAGAACACCGGCAGGACGATCGCATACAGCAGCAGGGTGAAAGGCGCGGCCCGCCACAGCCATCGCCAGGACGCGCGCCGGCCCTGGTAAATCCCGTACTCGTGGAACTGCCGCCAGAAGGCGCGGCCCAGCCGCCGGCGGTGATGCCATACTCCCACCTGCGGATCGTACACGATCCGTCCGCCCCGCTCCCGCGCCAGCGCGCAGAAGGTCATGTCCTCGGACGTGTCCAGCTCCGGCCGGAAGCGAAATCCCGGCTGGTTCCGCGCCAGCAGGTTGCAGGTGGGCAGTTCGTCCACGTCCCGCCGCGAAACCGCCACATGCCGGAGGTACGCCGCCCCCATTCCCATCGGACTGGCCATCACGTCCCCGCAGGCCTGCTGCCGGACGTCGTCCTCCGGCGGCGTCAGGTTCGGTCCGCCGACAATCGCCACGGCGGGATCTTCGAAATGCGGCAGGGCCCGGGCCAGCCAGTCCGGCCAGACCCGCGCATCGGAATCCACGAATCCAAACAAGTCGTCTTCGCTGCGGTCCATGGCCAGATTGCGCTTGCGTCCGGGATTCACGGGCCCGCTGGGCCATTCGCGCACCCGTTCCGCGCCCGGCATCCGGCGGATCGCCTCCCAGGCCTCCGGCCCCAGCGCGGTGTCCGGCACCAGCGACACGTGCCGGCACGGAGGATTCATCTCCAGCGCGGCTCGGACGCATTCGGCTGTCCAGTCATCCCAGTCCCGGAACGGGATCACGACATCCACGGACCGCTCAAGCGGATCGCTCACGCCGCGCTCCCCTTCCGGCGCCGGAGGGCTCCGGCCGCCAGCCAGGCCGCCGCGCCCAGGCCGGCCAGCAGCCCCGCGCCCTGCATCGCCACCGGCCCGTTCGACGGCGCATGGCGCAGCACCACGTCGTGCCGCCCGGCCTCCGGCAGATACACGCCCTGGAACATGAAATCCGTCCGCAGCACCGGCGCCGCTTTGCCGTTCACGGTCGCCGTCCAGTTCGGGTCATGCTTCTCCGCCACCCGCACCACGACCGGCGCGGCGTTTTCCACCGTGAATTCGAAGCGTCCCGGCAGCACCCGCGCCACGTTCACCCGGGCGGGCGGCGTCTCCCCGGCGCGCGCGGGCGGCGGCGGCACGCCGCTGTCCGGCGGCAGCAGCACCGTGGCCAGCGGCTCGAAGGCGGGATCCGCCAGGGTCCGCAGCGCTTCCTCGTCGGGCATTTCGCGCCACGAATCCGCTGCCGCCACGCGCGGCAGCGCGTCCTTCATTTTCAACACCACCTCCGGCGCGTCGGGCGTCGCCGCCACGCGGCGCGTGCCAACCCCCCCGCGGCCGTCCTGGAACGGCTGATACGCCCAGTCCGCCTCCAGCCGGGCGGCCCAGGCCGGATTCGCCAGAAGCTGCTGCGCCACCGGTCCGTGCGCCAGCACGTGCGACACCCCCGCCAGCCGCCACGTCCGCACCGGATCCTTCACCGCGTTCCAGAACGCCTGGTAGTCCGCCGGCGGCCGCGGCAGCTGCGTGACGTTCACCGACGGAATCCCGTGGTACGGAAACAGGTACGTCAGCCACAGGTTGTAGAATCCGTCCTGCGTCGCCATCGCCGTGCGGTGGTGCCCGAGATCCTTCTTCAGGTAGCGCACCAGCTCGTTCTCCGCCACGTAGCCGGCCGGCATGGTCTGGATGTAGCGCGGAGCCAGGATCACCGCCGCATCAAAGACCACGATCAGCGCCGGCAGCCAGGCCGCCGTTTTCCACACCGTGGAAAAGTTTTTTCCACGCTGTGGAAAATCCGGATCTTTTTTTCCACGCTGTGGAAAAGTTTTTTCCACACCGTGGAAAACGCCCGCGCGCGCCAGCAGCCAGAGGATGCCCGCGCCGGCCCAGAACGCCCCGCCGGCATAGGTGACGCTGAACGCCTTGTTCCACTGGATGGCGCGGCCCATCGGTCCCCACCCCGCGGCCGCCAGGCGCTCCGCGCCGCCGGCCAGATCCGCCCAGAGCGCCAGCCCCGACAGCAGGAAAAGCCCCCCCGCGGCGGCCGCGCCTCCGATCCAGCGCCGGGCAATGCGCGGCTCCATCCGCAGCGCCGCGTCGAGCCCGAACGCCGCCAGCACCCCCCACGCCAGCTGGAAAAAGTGGATGAATTTGTTGGGATTGCGGATGCTGGAAAAGCCCGGCAGCAGGCTGATCAGCCGGTACAGCGGGAAAAACCTGCCGAACGCCAGCAGCAGCGCCAGCCCGCACAGCCCGCCCCAGACGAAGACGGCGGACGCGTTGGGATCTTCCCGCCGACGGCGAAACGCCTCCGCCAGCCCGATCAGGGCGAACAACAGCGGAATCGCCCCGACATACACATTCTCCAGCTTGAAATTCATGAAGCCCTGGCGGGTCTGCTCCCAGCCCTCGCTGCGGCCCATCCGGCCCCAGTACGGCCCCTTCTCTTCCCCGCTTCGCCAGCCGGTCCAGCCCGGCGCAATGAAGTCCAGGCTCTCGCCCGGCGGCTGGCTCCATTGCGTCAGATACGCCCACTTCGCCGCCGGCGATTCCTCGTTGGGCACCTCGGTTACGCCCGAGCCTTTGGCGGCCAGTGAGGCCCCCCCCGCGATCAGCGCCGCCGCCAGCGCCGCCCCCCACGACTGGCGGACGATCGCGCCCGCCTTCCAGCCGCCCGCCGCTCGCGAGGCCTCGAACAGCCCCAGGGGCGCCAGCAGCAGCGCGCAGAACAGCGCCACGTCCGGCTGCTCCAGGAACATCGCCCCGGCGGCCGAGCCCGCCACCACCGCCCACGCCCGGCGGCCGGACCGCCCCCACTGCCCCAGCGCATACACCGCCAGCGCCAGGAACACCATCAGCCCGTACTTGCCCACGTGCCCCGCATAAACCAGCGTCAGGTTCGTGCCGACCCAGAACGCCGCCAGTCCGCCCAGCACGCACGCCGCCGGCCGCAGCCCCTTGCCCTGAAGATACAGCGCCAGCAGCCACGCGGAGAGCGTCAGGCACAGCCCGTGAAACAGATTCATGAAGGTTTCCGCGGACACCGCCTTCAGCAGCAGGTATCCCGGCCGCACCATGCTCATCATCGGCAGCCCCCACAGCGCCTCCCCGTTCCACGGATGCAGCACCGACGCCTCCAGCATCCGCTGTGTCGCGCGCTCCAGCCCCACGTTGTCGTCCGTGCTCATCAGAACCGCGTCCGGCGCCCACAGCGCATGGAAGACCCCCGCCGCCACCGCGGCGAACAGCACCAGGAAAAGCACACTCCGGACGCCCCCCGCCTTCCCCGTCCATCCCGCCTGCGGCTGATTGGAATTCATCGCGCCATCAAAGAGATTCCCGCCCGGACTGGCAATCCCAAAAGCCCCGCAGGCCCCCGGCCGCCGTCCTGCCGTTCAGTCCGCCCGCTCCAGTTCCTCCCAGCGGGCATAGAGCCGGTCCAGCTCCCGGGGAATCTCCGCGCTGCGGGCCGTCGCCGCCTGGATCTCCGCCGGCGGCCCCCGGTAGAAGTCCGCCTGCGCCATCGTCCGGTGCAGCCCGTCCAGTTCGGCTTCCAGCGCCGCGAGGGTCTCCGGAATCTCCTGCAGCTCCCGGCGTTCCCGGTTGGTTCGCTTGCGCGGCCGGGCGGAAGCGGACGGCGGCGCGGGGGCCTCCGGCACGGCATCCGCCGCGGGCGCCTTGCGCTGGGCCAGCCAGTCGTCGTAGCCGCCGGGGTATTCGTTCACCGCCCCGCCGCCCTCGAACACCAGCGTGCCGGTGACGACTTCGTTCAGGAACTGGCGGTCGTGGCTCACCAGCAGCACCGTCCCGGCATACTCCACCAGCAGGCTTTCGATCAGCTCCAGGGTTTCGATGTCCAGGTCGTTGGTCGGCTCGTCCAGCACCAGGACATTCACCGGCTGGGCGAACAGTTTGGCCAGCAGCAGGCGGCTGCGCTCGCCGCCCGACAGCACCCGCACCGGACTGCGCGCGCGCTCCGGCGAAAACAGGAACTCCTCCAGATAGCCGATCACGTGCCGCCGCCGGCCGTTCACCGTCACGAACTCATTCCCGTCGGCCACGCTGTCGAACACCGTGCGGTTTTCGTCCAGCGCCTCCCGGAGCTGGTCGAAATAGGCGATTTCCAGGCGGGTGCCGTGCTCCACGCGCCCCTCGTCCGGCGCCTCTCTCCCCAGCAGCACCCGGATGAGCGTGGACTTGCCGCAGCCGTTCGGCCCCAGAATCCCCACCTTGTCGCCGCGGTGAATGTTGACCTCCAGGCGCCGGAAAAGCCAGCGGCCGCCCCAGGCCCGCCCCAGTCCGGCCGCCGCGATCACCTTGTACCCCGAACGGCCGGCTTCCTGCAGGGCGGCCTGGACGCGCCCGCCGGGCTCCCGGCGGGCCGCGCGCTCCGCCCGCAGCTTCATCAGGTCGCGCACGCGGCCCTCGTTGCGCGTGCGCCGCGCCTTGACGCCCCGGCGCAGCCACGCTTCCTCCTGGGCCAGCTTCTTGTCGAACACCGCCGCCTGCCGCTCTTCGTCCTCCAGCGCCGCCGCCTTGCGCTCCAGGTACTGATCGTAAGGGCAGTCCCAGGACCGCAGCCGTCCGCGGTCGAGTTCCACAATGCGCGTCGCCAGCCGCCGGAGAAACGCCCGGTCATGCGTCACGAACAGAATCGCTCCGGGAACCCGCGACAGAAAACCCTCCATCCATTCGATGGCCTCCACGTCGAGGTGGTTGGTGGGTTCGTCCAGCAGCAGGACATCCGGCTCCCCCGCCAGCGCCTGCGCCAGCAGCACGCGCCGCTTCATGCCGCCCGACAGCGCCGCGCAGTCCGCCGCCGCCTCCAGGCCCATTTGCGAGATCACCTTGCGGGCCTGCGCCTCGCGGTGCCACGCGTCCGGCTGCTCCCGCACGCCCCGGCCCACAACGTCCAGCACCGTGCCGGCCAGGTCCGCCGGCACGACCTGCGGCATCATCGCCACCGACAGGTCCCGGGCGCGCACCACTTCGCCCGCGTCCGGCGCCAGATGGCCCGCCGCCAGGCGCAGCAGCGTGGACTTGCCTTCGCCGTTGCGGCCCAGCAGACACACCCGCTCCCCGCGCTCGATGTTCAGCGTCGCCCCCTCCAGCAGCCATGGGCCGCCGAACCGGATGGACACCTCTTGTAAGCTCAATAACGCCATGGGCACGCGGTGTACCACAACTCCGCTCCCGCGGGAAACGCAATCCCCTCCCCGCATTCCGGATTTTCCACGCCATGGAAACTGTTCCGCCGGGTTTTCCACGCCATGGAAAATCCGGATTTTTCGTCCCGGCCGGCCGATTGACCGGGCGGATGCCGCCGCGCTATCCTGCCCGGCGGAAACGGAGGTCCCGCCATGCCCAGAAGAAAACTGCCGCTGTCGAAGGTGTACGCCGTGCTGGAATCCGGCCCGGTGGTGCTGGTCACCACCGCCCGCCGGGGACGTCCCAACGTCATGGCGCTGTCGTGGCTGACCATGATGGATTTCGAGCCGCCGTTGATCGGCCTGGTCATGAGCGACCGCAACCATTCCTTCGCCGCGCTGAAGGCGACCCGCGAATGCGTCCTGAACGTGCCCACCATCGAGATCGCGGACAACGCGGTGGCCTGCGGCAACGCGTCGGGCGCCCGGGTGGACAAGTTCGCCGCCTTCGGACTGACGCCCCTGAGCGCCTCGCAGGTGCGGGCGCCGCTGATCCGGGAATGCCCCGTGAACATCGAATGCCGGGTCACGGACATGCGCATGGTGCGCCGCTACGACCTGTTCGTGCTCCAGGCCGTCGCCGCGTGGAAGGTTTCCGGAAGCGGCGAACTCAAAACCCTCCACCATCTGGGCGGCGACCGGTTCATGGTGGCCGGCCCCGTTGTCCGCCTCCGGTCCAAGGCCAAGTAGCCCGACCGGCGCCTCGGCCCGGCTTTATATTTTTCCGCCTTCTGCATATACACTTATAGCCATATGTGTATATGTGCATACCTTCCGCTCCCTCCGGTCGGTGAACGGGAACTCTCAGTCGGCAGCGGTGCGGCGAAAGCGGTCCCGGAACCACTCCCACGTCGCCGCCAGGCCTTCCGCGAACGTGTGCCGCGGCGTCCAGCCCAGCAGGCGGCGGGCCCGCGCGGCGTCGGCCTGCGATTCGCGGATGTCGCCCGGGCGCGGCGGTTCATAGGCG
>ENA-UOXR01001414-UOXR01001414.1-bioreactor-metagenome-genome-assembly--contig:-NODE-1414-length-25365-cov-5.852944_pt1 | contig 25365 bp, 21 predicted proteins | sample MGYA00238164_ERZ764825 | MGnify/ENA primary metagenome ERZ764825 (study PRJEB28920, sample SAMN05720171) | bioreactor metagenome | isolation source: Anaerobic biogas reactor | place: USA:Washington...
CGCCGCCGGTTTCGGCGAGGATCATGGGCCGCTGCGGGTCTCGCGCGGCGAGTCGCCGCCAGGCGCGTCGGCGTTCGTCCATGACAGGGTCGGCGGCGTGGTTGGCCAGTCGGCTGGCCAGGTCGCGGAGGATGTGCCGGTCGGCTGGGTCGATTGCCTGTCGGTTGTTCGCCATCGGATGCTCCAGCGGTTTGAGTGTCCGTTGATCGTGAGGATATTCTAGCGTTGGACGGATCGGCTGCAAGGGGGTTTCGGTTGGGTCATCGGACGTTGACGTGGACGCGGAAGTAGAGCCGGCGGAGGTCGCCGGGTTTGGCGCCGAAGTGGCGGCGGAAGATGCGGCGGAAGTAGCCCGGATCGGCGAAGCCGGCGGCGCGGGCGACCTGGTTGACGGTCAGGTCGGACTCCTGGAGGAGGCGTCGGGCCTCGCGGAGTCGGCGGGCGTTGATGTATTGGCCGAGGGTTTGGCCCGCGACGCGCTTGAAGACGCGGCCGAGGTAGTCGGCGTTGAGGTCGAGTTCGGCGGCGACGAGGCCGGGCGAGAGGTCGGGCCGGCAGAAGGCTCCGTCAATGAAGGAGCGGACCTGTCCGGCGAGGGCTTCGGCTTTGGCGCCGTGGGGTTCGGCGCGGTGGTGGAAGGCGAGTTCGGCGAGCATGGAGGTGACCAGCAGGTCGGCTTCGACGGGCGAGGCGAAACCCTGCTCCTGGTCGTGGAGGAAGCGGCGGAAGAGTTCGACGAGGCGTTCGGGCCGGCCGGGTCGGCTTAACTGCGGGATGCTGATGTTGGTGTCGGCGGACTGGTCGGTGGCGGCGATGGCGTGCTGTTTGGGTCTGAGGCGGAAGTGGACCCAGTAGAAGCTGGTGCGGCGGTCGTAGTCGCTGAGGCCCTGATGCTGTCGTCCGGCGAGGAGGACGAGGGCGTCGTGTTGGGCGAGCTCAAAGACGCGGTCGTCTTCGGCGATGGTCATTTGGCCTTCGCGCATGAGGATGATCTCGAAGCTGTCGATGCAGCGGCGCGGATGGCGGCCGTAGCCGGGCGAGACGAACAGGCCGCCGTTGTCGGCGGCGGCGAGCGTGCCGCGCCGGATGGTCAGCCACGGCGGGTCGGCTGGGTTGGTCGTTGCCAGTTCGGTCATCGTGTCGGTCTCAGTCCGGTCCACCCGAAAAAGTAGAATGTCCCCTTTTCCATCGTAGTCGGATTTGTCCACTGTTTCCAGCGTTTTGGGGCGTTCTGTGGGGCGGTCAGGTCAGGGCGTTGAGGCAGAGGAAGAGCATGACCATTGCGGCGTAGGCGATGAGTTGGGCGAACGCGCGGCGGTCGGGCGGCTGGGTGGTGCGGAGGATGCGGACGGCTTGGAGGGCCAGCCAGATGGAGGCGGCGAAGGTCAGGACGTTCCAGGGAAGGCTCAGGCGGATCAGGAGGGTCAGGACCAGTCCGGCGGCGGCGGTGGCCAGGATCCAGATGAAGGTAATGCGCGAGAGTTGCCGCGGCGCAAAGACGGTGGCGGGAGTGGGCAGGCCGGCGCGGGCGTATTCGTCGGCCCGCATGAGCATCAGCAGCCAGAAGTGGGGGACCTGCCAGATGAAGAAGAAGCACGCGACCAGCAGGATGGCTGGGTCGCTTGGGAGTCCTCCTGCGGCGGCCCAGCCGATGATCGGCGGGATGGCGCCGACCAGGGCGCCGGGCAGGACGGCGAAGGGGGTGCGGCGCTTGAGGTAGGTGTAGACGCCGTTGTACCAGACCACGGCGAGCAGGCCGAGCAGGAGCACCGCGGGCAGGTGGCGGTCGATGGAGGCGAGGAAGTAGAAGCCCAGCAGGATGAAGGTGACGGCGAAAAAGAGGGCGGCCAGGGGGTCGATGCGGCCGGCGGGGATCGGCCGACCGGCGGTGCGGGCCATTTTCGCGTCGAGGCGGGCCTCCTGGACCTCGTTGAGGGCGGCGCATCCACAGGCGAGCAGGAAGACGCCGACGATCGGATAGAGGATCGGGAGCGAGACGGTCTGGGCGAAGAGGATCCAGCCGGTGGCGGTCGAACCGGTGACGGCCAGGGTAATCCTTGCCTTGGTCAGTTGCAGGAGCGCGTCGAGCCAGCCGTCATTGCGGTTGCGTGGTGTTTCCATTGTGCCTCGTGCCTGGAGCGGTGGTCGGCGGCTGTTGAGGGGCCGGTCCTCGCTCGGTTTCACGGATGAAGGTTTCGATGGCCTCTTCAATGTCGATCTGCGGCGGCGGCGCGGGCGGTTTTTCCAGGTCGTACTCGTCGACGAGAGCGGCGACGGTTTGGGGCGGGGCCTCGGGCCGCTGATTGGGCGGCAGGAACGAGCGGACGTGGTGGGCGAGGGCGAAGCGGTCCGGCGCGGGCAGTTGCCGGAACGAGTTCATCCGCGTGCCTTCGATCCCTTCGGTGAGGGTGCGGAAGACATCGGGCACGGTGGGGCTGCGGACCCAGCCGGCGGGATCCTGGAAGTTGCGGGCGTTTTCGACGAGGCCGCCTTCGCCCCGTTCGCCGTGGCAGACCGCGCAGTAGGTCAGGAACAGCTCGGGTGCGTTGCGCTGCCGGATGGCTTGGGAGTTGGGGTCCATGGCCTCGGCGACGACGATCGGCCGATATCGCTCGGCGATTTTGTCGCGCACCCATTGCTCGTACTGTTCGAGCGTGACCACGTCCATCTCGGCGATCATGGTGGCGTGGCCCTTGCCGCAAAACTCGGCGCAGAAGATGGTGTAGGTTCCGGTCTCCTGCGGTTCGAGCCACAAAAAGGTGTCGCGTCCGGGCACCATGTCCTCCTTGACGCGGAAGGCGGGCAGGTAGAAGCTGTGGATCACGTCGCGGGTCTCGAGTTCGAACTTGACGGCCCGGCCGACGGGCAGGACCAGGCGCTCGGAGGTGATCTGTTCTTCCGGATAGAAGAAGCTCCAGACCCACTGCTGGCCGATGACGCGGACGATTTTGGCGTCGGGCGGCGGCGAGCGGAGGATGCGGAACCCCTCGTAACCGATGAAGAACATGAAGATGACGATGGCGGTGGGAATGACGGTCCAGGTGATCTCCAGCGGATAGTTGACGCGGATCTGGGCTGTGGTGCGGGTGCGGGAGTGGTGGTAGCGGATCACGAAGACGACCATGGCCACGGTGATGACGACGAACAGGACGATGCAGATCGCGGTGATGATGTAGAATGCGCGATCGATCTCGCGGGTGATGTCGGCGACGGCGGCGATCATGGTTTCACCTGTTGTTGCATAGCGTTCCCGTTTACCGGTACGAATAGTCGGCGAAGGTCAGGAAGATGAAGATGGCGTAGATGATCAGGGTGAACAGGATCATGAGCTGGAATACGACCTTTTCAAATCGGATGTGCATGAAGTAGAGCAGGACGAGCGAGGCTTTGACGGTGGCGATGAGCATGGCGGTAAAGACGGTGAACTTCTGCATGTCGAGATAGCTGACGGTGACGGTCACGCCGGTCAGGAGCACCAGGGCGATCCAGACCTTCACGTAGAGACCTGGCGGGATCGGCGGGTGATGGGGTTTGGCGACTTGGGTTTGTTCGGCGTCGTCGCTCATGGCTCATCCGATCAGATAGAACAGGGGAAACAGGTAGATCCAGACCATATCCACCAGGTGCCAGTAGAGGCCGGTGTTCTCCAGCAGGGCGACGCGCCGCTGCGGATCGGCGGAGCGGGCGACCAGGAGGATGGCGGCGGCGATCACGCCGGCGCCGACCGCCACGTGCAGGGCGTGCAGGCCGGTCATCACGAAGTAGAGGTTGAAGAACAACTCGTAGCCCGTCGCGGCCTCGGCAAAGATCTCGGAGCCGGGATAGATGTGGTGGTCGAACTTGTCGGCCCATTCGAAGGCTTTGATGACCAGGAAGGCGGCGGCCAGGGCGATGGTGGCGGCCAGCAGGGCCATTGAGAGGCGTCGGCGGGCCCGATGGAGGGCGGCGACGGCCAGGGCCATGGTCAGGCTGCTGGTCAGGAGGATGAGGGTGTTGACGGCTCCGACGGGCACAGCGAGGGTGGTGGAGCCGCGGTTGAACTCGCGGGTGTAGGTCTCGAGGTAGACGGCGTAGACGAGAAAGAGGGTGCCGAAGAGCAGGACCTCGGTGAAGAGGAACAGCCACATGCCCATGCGGGCGCCGAAGGGGTCGGCGTGACCGTGCGGCGGGCGGGTCGCCTCGGCGATGAGTTGTTCAGATGGATGGCGGCGGGTCATCCTGGACCTCTTGCGGGTAGGTGTAGGGCTTGGCTCTGATTTCCGGCGTGTGTTCGAAGTTCTCCTCTCTCGGCGGCGAGCTGATGAACCATTCGATGCTGGTGCTGCCCCAGGGATTGCGCGGCGCGCGGGGTCCGCTGCGGAGAGACCGGACGAGGTTGGCGAACATCAGCAGGATGGCGAAGACGAGGATCCACGAGCCGACGGTGGAGAGCTGGTGGTAGACGGTGTAGTAGGGCAGGTAGTCGCCGTAGCGTCGCGGCATGCCCTCGAGACCCGCAACGAGCAGCGGGAAATAGAGCAGATTAAAGCCCACGAAGAAGATCAGGGCGGCGGCGAGGGCGACGGAGGTGTTGTAGAGCCGGCCGAACATCTTGGGCCACCAGTAGTGGAGGGCGGCGAAGAACATCACGCCGGCCCCGCCGAACATGACGTAGTGGAAGTGGGCGACGATGAAGGCGGTGTCGTGGATGTGGATGTTGAGGGCCAGGGCGCCCTGCATCAGGCCGGTCAGGCCGCCGATGGTGAACAGGACGATGAACATGAGGGTGAAGACGAGGGCGACGTGCAGGACGATGGAGCCCTTGTAGAGGGTGGCGACCCAGTTGAAGACCTTCACGCCGCTGGGCACGGCGACCAGGAAGGTCAGGAAGGAAAAGACGATACGGGCGGTGTCGGACTGGCCGCTGGTGAACATGTGATGTCCCCAGACCAGCGATCCGATACCGGCGATGGCGACCGAGGACATGGCGATGAACTTGTAGCCGAAGATGGTTCGCCGGGCGAAGGTGGGGATGATTTCGGAGACGGCGCCCATGGCGGGCAGAATCATGATGTAGACGGCGGGGTGGGAGTAGATCCAGAACAGGTGCTGGTAGAGGATGGGATCGCCGCCGCGGCCGGGGTCGAACATGCCGATATTCAGCAGGCGGTCGAGAACGACCAGGACGAGCGTGATCGCTAGCACCGGCGTGACCAGGAGCTGGGTCCAGGCGGTGGCGTAGAGGGCCCAGACGAACAGGGGCAAGCGGAACCAGGTCTGGCCCGGGGCGCGGAGGCGGTGGACGGTGGTCACGAAGTTGAGGCCCGTGAGGATCGAGGACCATCCCAGGACGACCACGGCGGAGAGCGGGATGAAGATGTTGGCTTCGGTCTCGACGCTGAAGGGGACGTAGAAGGTCCAGCCGGTGTTGGGTCCGCCGTAGGCGACGGAGGCCAGGGCCATCAGCGCTCCGACGACGTAGCAGTACCACGAGAGCAGATTGAGGCGAGGGAAGTAGACGTCGTTGGCTCCGAGCATGATGGGCAGCAGGAAGTTGCCGAAGATTGACGGAATGGCTGGGATGATGAACAGGAAGATCATGGTCACCCCGTGAAGGGTGAGCATGCGGTTGTAGGTTTCCAGGGACATCAGTTGCATGCCGGGAGAGAGCAGTTCGAGTCGGAAGGTGAAGGCCATCGAGACGCCGAAGAGAAACAGGGCGGTGATGCTGATCAGGTAGAGCACGCCGATCCGCTTGTGGTCGGTGGTCAGCAGCCACGAGAATATCCCACCTCGCTGCAGGTAGGATGGCGCGTTTGGCTGATCGAGTTGGATAGGTGCATCACTCATGACGGTTTCTCCGAAGGCGGTGCGGGTTTCCTGCCTCGCCAGAGCAGAAAGCCGCCGAAGACGGCCACGAACAGGAGGGTGGCGAAGAGGATGATGCGGTTGATCTTAAAGACGTAGGTGCGTTCGGCTGGGTCGTAGGAGTAGCAGATCCGCTGGATCCGCTGCATGAACGACCGGGCCCGTCCGGCGGTGGCGTCGGTGACGGCGAGCTGGAGGTCGGCGGGCAGGATCTCCAAGCCGTTGAGGTAGCGGACGATCTTGCCGTCTTTGGTCAGGAAGATAACGGTGGCGGGGTGGATGAAGTCGTCGCCGTCAGGGACGTAGTGGAAGCCGACGGCGTCGGTGAGTTTATTGATGTTTTCGGGCCGGCCGGTGAGGAAATGCCAGGCGCCGTCGGGGATGGTGCGCTTGGCGGATTGGCGGATGGCTTTGTTGGCCAGTTGGGCCAGTTCCGTGCCTTCGCGCGGATCGAAGCTTACGGTGACCAGTTCGTAGTCCTGGCCGGGCTCCAGCGGCGTTTTGACCACCACGGAGGCGACCTCGCGGAGGAGCGGGCTGCAAATGCCGGGACAGCCGTAGTAGACCAGCGTCAGGACGGTGGGCTTGTCGATCAGTTCGCCGAGCGTGACGGTTTGGCCGTTCTCGTCGGTGAAGGTCAGGTCCATCGGGATGGTCTGGCCGAGTTTTTCCACGACCTCGGGCACAGGCGCCGTGGCGGTGGTCTGGGCCAGGCTGGGCGCAGCCAGGACGATCAACCAAATGACCGTGAGCAGTACCGGTTTCCACATCATTGTTCACACCCCCTTACAGGTGAAAGTGCCGGGACTCCTCGAACAGCGGGTCCCCCACCGGAAGCATCCGATGTCCACCCACGAATTTTACCACGTAGAGCAGTACGATTCCCAGCATCAAAAGCAGCGGAGCCAGTTCGGGCAAACCCAGCCGCGGGACGCCCGGCGGCAGTTCGGGCGCGATCAGCCAGTAGAGGTCTAGCAGTTGCCCGAGCAGCAGGAGGGCGCAGACGCCGACGAGCAGCCGCGGCGCCGTTTTCGCCCGGCGCGGAAGCAGCAGCAGGAACGGCGCGACGAACCGGATGGCGGCCAGTAGGATCGTCAGAGGGTACCAGGGCCCATGGAGGCGGCGGATGAACCAGACAGTCTCCTCGGGAATGTTGCCGTACCAGATCAGCATGTACTGGCTGAAGGCGATGTAGGCCCAGAAGCAGGAGAACGCGAACAGCAGGCCGCCGAGACTGTAGAGGTGGTCGGCGGTGACGATACCATCGCCGAGGAGGCCGAGCGAGCGGAGCCAGATCGTCGCGAGGGTAATGGCGGCCAGCGCAGCGACTACCGATCCGGCGAAGACGTAGACGGGGAAGATCGTGCTGTACCAGGCCGGCGCCAGACTCATGAGCCAATCGACCGCGGCCAGCGAGCCGGTGAGGGCGAACAGGAGCATGAACACGGTGGAATACCGGCGCATCCTGTCCGTCAGTTGCGGGTCGGCGGTCTCGTCCTGGTGGATGGAGGTATCGACAAAGAAGCGGGCGAAGGCGATCCAGACGATGAAGTACAGCGCTCCGCGGGCGACGAAGAGGTTCGGATACAGGTGGATTGTCTTGCCTCCGATCCAATGCTCGGGCGGTTCAGGACCGGTCCAGGGAAAAAGGGGCACGTCGATGACTCCGGCGACGATCAGGGCGATCGGGACAAACAGCAGGGCCAGGATCCAGATCGGGCGGGCGAGCATCTCGGCTGCGCGGCGGATGACCACCGACCAGACCGAGGCGGTGACGTGCTGAAGGGCGACGAAGAACAGACAGCCGAGCAGGACGGTCCAGGTGAAGGTGAAGGCCCAGAGCCATCCAGCGGTCAGCCGCGGCTGCCAGGCCGGACGCAACAGGCCCAGCAGCGAGAGGACCGCCCCAGCTGCGATCAGCAGGACCGCCACGGCAGCCATCCGTTTGAGGGTCAGCCGCGAGTGGGGCAACCCGGGTTGTCCGATCGGTTCGTTGGTCATGGCGAAGGCTCGGGGGTTGGCGCGGCGGCCGGTTGGGTGGCGGCGGCCAGTGCGCGTTGCAGGGCGCGGACGTAGTAGATGACGGCCCAGCAGTCCTGAAACTCGATCTTATCGCCGTAGAGGGGCATCAGGCCCTTGCCCTGGCTGATGATGTGGACGATGCGGGCGTCGGTGTAGTTCCTGGCCGTTTCGTGGAGGCTGGGCGGCGCGGGATAGCGGTTGGGTCCGACAACGGGCCCATCGGCGAGTCCGATTGGACCGTGGCAGACGATGCAGAAGATGTTGTAGAGTTCGCGGCCGCGCCGGAGGTTCTCGCGCGTGGGACGGGTGGGGTCGATCAGTCCCTCGGCGGCGAGCAGTTCCGTCCGTTCGTCGGCGCCGGGAAAGGGGTACGGCTCGTAGTGGCGCGGGACGGTGCCGGGTACGGGCGGGCGGTTGACCACGAGTTCCTCGCCGAAGAGCCGGCCGTAGAGCTGTTGGGTCTTGCCCTTGGGCTGAACGGCCATGCCGTTGAAGAATTCGATATAGGGCAGGGCCACGAGGCCCAGCGGAATGACGAACGCGGCTGAGACGATCGCCGCCAGTATGCCCTTGTAGACGGTGGGCGAGAAGGTCGGCGACCAGGTCTCGAGTTTTCGGCGGATCCAGTTCATATGATCGAGCGGTCCTCTTGCTGTGTTTCGTGCAGCGGCCGGACGTCGCGGCAGCCGGACTTTTCGAGGAGCCGACGGGCGGCGATTTCGCTGAACCGCTTGTCGCGGGCGTCCAGGACGATGGCGAAGCGGGCCCCGGTGACCTCGGCCATCACGTTCGAGCCGTGCAGCGGCGATCGCCAGCGGCCCAGGCGGCAAAAGCCGATCATGCCGGCCATGGTGGCCAACGCGGCAAAGAGGACGAACAGCTCGAAGGTGATCGGCACGAACGCGGGCCAACTGAACAGCGGTTTGCCGCCGATCAGGATCGGATAGTCGACCACGGAGGTCCACCACTGCATGAGCATGCCGGCGACCGCCCCTATCAGGCCCGCCGCCAGGCCGATGGCGGGGATCGGACTGGGCGGATTGTTCATGGCGCGGTCGAGGCCGTGGACGGGATAGGGCGTGTGGCAGTCCCACCGCTCGTAGCCTTCGTCGCGGACGGCCGCGGCGGCGGCGAGGAGCGTTTGCGGATCGTCGAAGAGCCCGACCACGCCGACGGTTTTGAGGCGCTCAGCCATGGCGGGCCCTCCTTGCCGGCTGGGCGTTGGGCAGGACGCTCTTGAGCTCGGCCAGCGAGACGGTGGGCAGCAATCGCACGAACAGGAGCATGAGGGTCAGGAACAGTCCGAAGCTGCCGACGAAGATGCCGACGTCGACCCACGTCGGCCGGTAGTAGTGCCAGTTGGCGGGCAGGTAGTCGCGGCTGAGGCTGCTGGCGATGATGACGAACCGCTCGAACCACATGCCGACGTTGACCAGGATCACGATCGGGTACATCAGGAGGATCGAGCGGCGCACGCGGCCGATCCACAGCAGTTGCGGAAAGACGGCGTTGCAGGCGATCATGATCCAGTAGGCCCAGGCATAGGGGCCGAACATGCGGTTGGTCATGCTGAAGTACTCGTAGAGGCTGCCCGCGTACCAGGCGATGAAGATTTCGGTCAGGTACGCGTAGCCGACCATCAGCGAGGTGGCGACCACCAGCTTGTTCATGATCTCCAGGTGGCGGATGGTGATCACGTGCTGCAGGCGGAACATGCGGCGCATGATGATGATCAGCGTGGCCACCAGGGCCAGGCCGCTGAAGATCGCTCCGGCCACGAAGTAGGGCGGGAAGATGGTCACGTGCCAGCCGGGTACGACGGAGGTCGCGAAGTCGAACGAAACCACGCTGTGGACGCTCAATACCAGCGGCGTGGCCAGGCCGGCAAAGAGCAGGTAGGCCCGCTCGTAGTGGCTCCAGGCCCGGGCGCTGCCGGTCCAGCCGAGGCTTAAAACGCCGTAGAAGACCTTGCGGAGCGGATGGCGGGCCCGGTCGCGGGCGGTGGCGATGTCCGGAATCAGACCGGTGTACCAGAACAGCAGCGAGACCAGGCCGTAGGTGCTGACGGCAAAGACGTCCCACAGCAGCGGCGAGCGGAAGTTGGGCCAGATGCCGTGCGCGTTGGGCAGCGGCAGCAGCCAGTACCAGGCGAGCCACGGCCGGCCGGTGTGGAAGAGGGGAAAGATCAGGGCGCAGACCACGGCGAAGATGGTCATGGCCTCAGCGAAGCGGGCGATGCCCGTGCGCCAGCGCTGGCGGAGCAGGAAGAGGATCGCGCTGATGAGGGTGCCGGCGTGGCCGATGCCGATCCAGAAGACGAAGTTGACGATGGCCCAGCCCCACCCGACCGGAATGTTGACGCCCCATATGCCGACGCCGCGGGCCACGGTCAGGCCGAGGCAGAACAACAGCATGAGGGCCATTGAGGACGTGACGGCGAAGGCGGCCCACCAGCGGAGGGTGGGAAACGACTCGAGCGGGCGGTTGATATCGTCGTCGAGCCGGCGGAAATCGACCTCGCCCAGGACGAGCGCCTCGCGGGTCGGCAGCGGCGTGCCTTCGATGCGGGTCATCCGTGGCCTCCCTGCGACGACGCAAGGGCCGGGTGCGGGTTGCGGATGCGGGCCAGATAGTCGACCCGCGGCTGGGTGTTTAGCACGGCCAGGAGCTTGTAGGCCCGGCCGGAGGCGTGCCATCGGCGCACCACGCTGGCCGGGTCGGCCAGGTCGCCGAAGACGATCGCACCGGCGGGACAGGCCTGCTGGCAGGCGGTCTTGACCGCGCCGTCGGGAATCGGGACGTTGTTGTTCTTGGCGGCGAACTTGGCCTGGTTGATCCGCTGGATGCAGAACGTGCACTTCTCCATGACGCCCACGGAGCGCACGGTGACGTTGGGGTTGTAGGCGAGTTCCTGGACCGGCGCCCGCAGGAGGCGGCGCTGGTAGTCGAAGAAGTTGAACCGGCGGACCTTGTACGGACAGTTGTTGGAGCAGTAGCGGGTGCCGATGCAGCGGTTATAGACCATCTGGTTGAGGCCCTCGAGGTCGTGCGTGGTGGCGTTGACCGGGCAGACGTTCTCGCACGGGGCGTTTTCGCAGTGCTGGCAGGGCATCGGCTGATGGTAGACCCGCGGGTTCTCGGGGTCGCCGACGTAGTAGCGGTGGATGCGCAGCCAGTGCATGTTGCGGCTGTGCTCGCACTCGAGCTTGCCGACCACGGGAATGTTGTTCTCAGCCTGGCAGGCGATCACGCAGGCGCCGCAGCCGATGCAGAGGGTCTGGTCGATGGCCATCGCCCATTGCGGGCCCTGCCAGTTGTACTCCGGATAGATGTCGGCTTTCGGATGTTCGTAGTGGAGGTGCTCGATGAGATCGGGATGGTCGCGGAACTCGCTCAACGTGCCGGCCAGGACGATCGGGCGGTCTTCCATCGAGGCGTGTTCCTGGGTGCGGACCAGGGGATAGCGGCGGTTGAGTTTGCGGAGGTAGACGTTGGAGGCGAGCCAGGGCGTGGGTCCGGGTTGAACGAGCGGCGCGACGTTGACGCCGACCGCGTTGCCGACCCGGCCGGCGCGGGTTCGGCCGTAGCCGAGGGTGACAACGATCGCGCCGTCCGCGGTTCCCGGCTGAAGGAGGATGGGGATCTCGACGACGCCCTCGCCGGCGCGGAGTTCGACCACGTCGCCTTCGGCCAGGTCGAAGCGTTGGGCGGTGGCGGGGCTGACGGCGGCGGCGTTGTCCCACACGAGCTTGGAGATCGGATCGGGCAATTCCTGGAGCCAGCCGTTGTTGGCGAAACGCCCGTCGCGGATGGCGTGGTGAGGGGCGATGACCAGTTCGAGTTCGCCGGAAGTCAGGCTTCCCGTGGCGATGAGCCGCTCAGCGGCGGCGACGTCCATCGGCGGGACCGGCGGTTCGGCTGGGCGAAGGACGACGCCGGTTCGCAGCGACTCGATCCAGCGATCCTCGAAGTCGGCTGCGTCGGGAAACAGGCGTCTTTGCCACTGGAGGCGGACGAAGTCGTGCCAGTCGCGAAGGTCCGTCAACTCCGGATCGTCCGGCGCGAGAACCTTGGTCCAAAGCAGCAGCGACTCGGCTTCCTGGCGCGAGGCGTGCAGCGGGGCGATCACCGGCTGGCAGACGGAATGGACAGCTGGATTGGGCGAGGCGTCGTTCCAAGATTCGAGGTTATGGCTGGCGGGCAGGGCGAAGGTGCAGGCGGCCAGCGTCTCATCCAGATACAGCCCCTGACCGACCGAGAGCGTGGCGCCTTCGATCAGCGACCGGATGCGCGGCGTGGGCCAGTCGAAGACCGGGTTGGTTCCCAGGACGATCAGCACGTCGACGCCGTCGGCCAGGTAGGATTCGATCTCGCTGCGGTCGGTGGGCGGCAGCGTCGGCGGCGAAGGGTTCCAGGCCAGCGTTCGGCCGTAGGCGTCCAGCTCGCGGTTGATCAGGGCGACCAGGGCGTGGACGTCCGCGCCCAGCTGCGGACCGGCAAGCACGAGGGCCTCGCCCCGCGCCTCGCGCAGGTCATCGATCATGGTGGCCACAAATCCGGTCGACGGGGTGTCGGTTCGCAGGCCGGCCCGGATGTATCGGGCGAGTGTCGCCAACTCGGAAGGTCGAGCACGAAGGCGATGGTCGGCGGCGGCGCCGGTGACGGTCAGGCCCGACTCGACGACGTACAGCCGCGGCATCGACAGCTCGGTCGGCGCTTGGTCGACGAGGGCCCGGCGTGATGAGAACTGGCGGATGTTCGCGAGCACCGCGCCGTCCGTGCCCAGAAAGTCGCTGCCGAGGCTGACAATGACTTTGGCGCGGTCGAATTGCGGAACCAGTTCGCCCGGTTGGCCGAAGACGGTCTGCCAGGCGGCCCGTCGCGAGGCATCGAAGGCCGGTTCGTGAACGAAGTGGCGGGCGCCCGGCGCGGCTTGGATGAACCGTTCGACCATCGCCCGTTCGGATGGTCCGAGGGTCGCGCGGGTGATCAGGGCGGTGCGTTTGGCCGATCTGAGGGCGGCGAGGATTTCGGCGTCGGCCTGCGGCCACGGGATCGGCTGGCCGCTCCTGAGCGGGGCGGTCAGGCGGTCGGGATCGTAGAGCGAGTAGATCGAGGCTTGCATGGCGGCGCTGCTGGCTTCGCCGTTGATCGGGTGCGAAGGGTTGCCCTCGATCTTGACCGGCCGGCCGTCGATGGCCTCGACGAGCATGCCGTAAGGGTGCGGCCCTTCGGTCCAGGTCGAGGAGTACTGCAGCGGTTCGCCGGGATGCTGGTACTCCGGGCCGTCGATGCGGCTGACGATCTTGCGCTCGGGCTTGCGCCGGCAGCCGGGCACGCCCAGCGCGACGGCGAGCGACGCCCCCATCAGCTTCAGCGCCGATCGGCGGCTCATGGCGGTCATCTCGGCCAGCGTCCGCGGGTCGAGCCGCGAGGCCAGCAGTTCCCACCAGCCGATCGGCCGGTCGTCTTGCGGCAAGCGGTCAGTCATGCGTTCGGCCTTTCACCATTGCTGTCACGACTTGCTCCACTTTTCGTTTCACCGATGGCAGGCGTAGCAGTGGGTCGGGGCCCAGGTATCGCGGCCCTGCGGATAGCTTTCGGGCCGGTCCGGATAGCCCGGAGGCGGCGCCTTGCGGTGGCACTCCAGACACCAGCCCATCGTCAGCGGATAGACCTGTTGGACCCGCTCCATGAGCTCGACCTGGCCGTGGCACTCCTGGCAGTCGAGGTCCGCGTTGATGTGGCGGCTGTGGTCGAAGTAGACGAAGTCGGCGAGGTTGTGGACGAAGACCCATCGGATCGGCGTCCTGGTCTCCCAGTGTTCGAGCAGCTTGGCGATCTCGGGCTTAATCCGGCCGTCCGCGCCCTTGGTCTGCACCTGGGTGTGGCACTTCATGCAGTTGGCGACCGAGGAGATGTCGGCGTGGGCGCCGGTCTGGACGTTGGAGTGGCAGTACTGGCAATCGATTTGCAGTTCACCGGCGTGGAGGCGGTGCGAGTAGGCGATGGGCTGGTCCGGTTCGTAGCCGGTTTCGACGTTGGCTGGCCAGAGGGCGTAGACGCCGAACGCGAACCCCCACGTCACCGAGAGCGCCACAACGGCCAGAAAAATGTAGATCCGGCGTTCGAACTTCCGCGTGAACATGCTCGCCACGAACCTGCACCCCTCCGCGGCACGGCCAATGATACTCCCTGTCTTCTGGCGGCTGATTATAGTGGATACGGAGGGGCTGGCAATACAAAAAAGCTCGGAGCCTCGGCGCGGAGCGGAATCAGTCGGTGTGCACAAAGAGCCGATCGAACTGCCGGCGGGTCATGCCGTCGTACAGGTAGAATTCCTCGCGCGGATCGGCGGTGATCCAGGCGTGGAGTTGCCGGGCGAGATCGTTGAAGGGGCCCTGGTCGAAAGGCAGCGGGTTGCGGCAGTGCGGGTCGTCGGCGATGTCAAAGAGCTGGAGGGTGGGCCTGCCGCAAGTGGCCAGGTACGCCAGTTTCCAGTCGCCGATCAGCACCGCGCGGTCCTTGGCCCGCATCACCGTCGGATAGGTGGCTTCGGGAATGACCATGCGGTAGTACCACTGCGGGTCGGGCGATACGACCATGCTCATGGCGGGGTAGCCGAGGTGGTTGCCGTCGGGCGGGTAGGTGGCTTCGCAGTCCCACAGGAAGCCGGTTTCGAAGAAGCACGGCGCGCTCTTGTCGCCGTCGTCGCGGGTTGGGTCAAGCAGGAGATCAACGAAGCTTTGGCCGCTGATCCGTCCGAGCGGCGGCAGGTCGAGCAGATCGACGAGGGTCGGCGCGACGTCGATGTTGCGGACCCGGCGCTGGACGCGATGCGGCGACAGCCTTTCGGGCCATCGGAGCACGAACGGCAAATGGAAGCTCTGAAGGCCGGCGTTGACATATTTGCCGTGGCTCGAGTCGGTGCCCGGTTCGAAGAAGTCCTCGCCGTGGTCGCTGGTGACCAAAACCAGCGAGGAGTCGAGCAGGTCGTTGGTCCGCAGCGACTCGACGGCCCGGCCGACCATGCGGTCGAATATCCAGATGGTGGTGTCGTAGAGGTCGATGATCCGCTGGCGGGACTGGCGCAGACGGTCGCTGGCGCCCCCTTCCAGCAGGCTGGCCAGAGACACGTCCATGGCCCGTTCGTGCGGGCCCTCGTAGCCGGGCTCGCCGAAGCGGACGTCGAACTCGTCGTAGACGCGGTAGGGCATGTGCGTGACCGAGACGAACGCGACCAGCAGCAGCGGCTGACCGGTCCGGCGAGCCCGGGCAAACTCGGCGTCCATCATGTCGAGGATGTCGGCATAGGTGTTGCGGTTCAGGTCGTCGCCGACCGACAGGCCAAGCCATCGGCACAGCGGGTTCATGGTCGCAGCCATGATCCACAGGTGCGTCTTCTCGGTGACCTTTCCGATGTAGTCGGGAAACGTCATGTCCGGATCGACCTGCACGACCTCGAACCCGTGATCGATCGAGTCGAAGCTGCAGCCGGCCCAGTCGCCCATGACCACCGTGCGATAGCCTTCCTCGCGGGCGCGGCGGATGACGGTGGGAATCTTCCCGGCGGCTTCGGCTTGGGCGCAAGTGGGAAAGACGGAGCGGATCCCATGCTCGTACGGCCACAGGCCGCTGAGCGTGGAAAACCACGAGTCGGTGGTGCTGCCGGTGGCGGCCAGCAGGTCCTCGACGACCACGCTCTGGGCCGCGAGGGCGTCGATGTTGGGGCTGGTGTCGCGCGGGTAGCCGTAACAGCCGAGGTGATCGGCCCGCAGGGAGTCGCTGGCCAGAACGATCAGGTTGGGCCGGTCGGACCGGTGAGCCTGTTCGACCCCGGCGGCGGCTTGATGACCGGAGGAGCGGAGCATCGCGGCCGCTCCGCTGGCGACCGCGGTCAGAAAGACGATAACGACGGCGATCCGCACGACCCGTCGGCCACGCGGGTCGCCCAAAATGTGAATGGCGAGGTTGAGCGCCGCGGCAAATGAAACGATTACCAGGAGCATCGCGCTGAGCCGGACGACCGGTCTGACGACGGCCACGTCGCGGTAGCGGATGACGATATCGAACTTGTCGGCCAGAAGGGTGGTCATCGACCAGAAACTGCCGAAGTGGTGGACCACCGCCCAGGCCATGATCGTCAGGATCGCCCAAAACCACAAACCCACCATGCCCGCCCGCACCGGCCAGACCCGAACCGGACGAAGGTGGGCGATCCACGCCCGCCGGATCATCCACAGCCAGACGGCGAAAACCAGACCGAGCACCAGGTAGTAGGGCAGCATGCCCAACTGCAGCCGCAGCAGCACCGGCAGAAACCGCGTCCGGGCCAGCACGTACCACTGGTCCTGGCTGGTGTGCAGAAAGCCGATTGCCAGACCCGCGCAGAGCAGCCAGAGGCCAAGCTGCCCCAGCAGCGACCAGGCCAGAAGAGCCCTGAATCCGGACATGCCGGGCTCTGAGGACCGGGGCTGGCTGCTTGCCGGGCTGTCGGAGGACAGCGTATCTGTCATGTTGGCCTCTGCTGCGTACGTCTTATGTGGTTCAGGACAAGTAAACCAGTATACGCGAACGAGGGGCCAAACTCCACTTCTCGTGCATGCCGCACCGGAGGAAGGGTCTCGGCCGTTTTGGACCGATCGCGCCCGCCGTTGCGGTAACACCCGGTGGGACAAATACTTTTGCCGTGGGATCGGCGGGCCGCTATGATTACGATACTGACTGGTCAGTATCATTTTGAGCCCGACGGCGGTTGACGGTTACGGTAGGTGGTTCTGATGGCCAAGGCGGACAAGCGTCAGCAGATCATGCAGGCGGCCGAGCGGCTCTTTACGAGCCGCCGACTCCACGAGATCACGCTGGATGACGTGGTACGCGAGGCCCGGGTGGGCAAGGGCACCGTCTACCGCTACTTCGCCGACAAGGACGATCTCTTCTTTCAGGTGGCGACCTCGGGATTCGCCGAGTTGTGCGAACTGCTGCGGCGAGACGTGGTGGGCGAGGCCCCATTCCGCGAGCAGGTGCATCAGGCATGCCGGGCGATCAGCGATTTTTTCGCCCAGCGGCGGCAGTTGTTCCGGATGATCCAGACCGAAGACGCCCGGATGTCGCTGTGCCACGGCCGCATCCAGGAGAAGTGGGCGGCCAAGCGGCAGCTTCTGGTCGAGAGCCTGGGCGGGATATTCCGCAAGGGGCAGGCGGACGGGCAGGTGCGCGACGACCTGGCCCCGGAAACGCTGGCGCATTTCCTGTTGGGGGTTCTGCGGGCGCGAGGGCGGAGCTTGCGGGAGGCCAGTGTGACGGTCGAGGACGAATTGCTGGTGGACCTGTTTCTCAGCGGGGCCGGACGGAAGGTTTCGATGCGTGCGGTCCATGCGGGAATGATCGGTAATGAGGTGAATGCATGAAGAAGGTCGTGGTCCTGCTGATTCTGATCGCGGCGGCGGGCCTGGTGGGATGGCGGGTGTATGTTCGGGTTTCGCAGCAGGGCGACGCCGACGGCTGGGGACGCGGTCGCGGCCCCCGGGCCGTGGCGGTCGAGGTCGCCCCGGTCGAGCGGCGGACGGTGCGCGACGTGGGCGAATTCACCGGGACGCTGATGCCGCATTCGCAGTTCATAGCGGCGCCGAAGGTCTCGGGCCGGCTCGAGACGCTGCGCGTGAACATCGGCGATCCGGTCCGCAACGGCGATCTGATCGCCGAACTGGACAGCGAGGAATACGCCCAGCAGGTGGCCCAGGCCCGGGCGGAACTGGAGGTCAGCAAGGCGAGCCTGGCCGACGCCCACAGCAACCTCGAGGTGGCGGCCCGCGAGTTCGAACGGGCCCAGGAGCTGCGCAAGCAGCAGGTGGCTTCGGAGGCGGAACTGGACCAGGCCCGGGCCCGGCACCGGGCGGCTGAGGCGCTGCACGAGGTGGCCCAGGCCCAGATCCGCCAGAAGGAGGCGGAGTTGCGGGCGGCCCAGGTGCGGCTTTCGTACACCCGCATTCACGCCGCGTGGATCGACGGCCAGGGCCCGCGCTTCGTGGCTGAGCGGTTCGTCGATGAAGGGGCGATGCTGAGGGCCAACGATCCGATCGTCTCAATCGTGGACGTCGATACCGTCCTGGCGGTGATCTATGTGATCGAGCGCGATTTTCCGGCGATCCGGATCGGCCAGCCGGTGGCGATCATGACCGACGCCTACGGCGACCGCGAATTCGAAGGCGCCCTGGTACGGCGGGCCCCGGTGTTGCGGGAGGAGTCGCGCCAGGCCCGGGTCGAGGTGGAAGTGCCGAATCCCGACGGCCTGCTGGCTCCGGGCATGTTCGTGCGGGCTCGCATCAAGTTCGCCGAGCACGCGGACGCGACGGTGGCGCCGGCTGCGTCGCTGGTGCGGCGCGATGATCAGCAAGGGGTGTTCGTGGTCGATCCGGCGGCCAAGACGGCGCGGTTCGTGCCGATCGAGGTGGGAATCATCGACGGCGAATGGGCCGAGGTGCGCAGCCCGGCGCTCGAAGGGCGGGTGGTGACGCTGGGACAGCACCTCCTGGAGGATGGGGCGTCGATCATGCTGCCGCGCGATGAGGCGGGTCCGGCCACCCAGCCGAGTGCGCAAGGCGGCAAAGGACGGGGGGGTCGCCTGTGAAGATCGCCCGTTTCTCCGTACGTCGGCCGGTGTTCACCACGATGGTGACGCTCAGCGTCATCATCCTGGGCGGACTGTCGCTTTCGCGGCTGCCGGTCGATTTGATGCCGGACATCACCTACCCGACGCTGAGCGTCTCGACCTCGTACGAAAACGCCAGTCCCGAGGAGATCGAGGAACTGGTGACCCGACCGGTCGAGGAGGCGATGAGCGCGGTGCCGGGCGTCGAGGAGGTCTCGTCGGTCTCGACCGAGGGCAGCAGCAGCGTGCGGGTGACGTTCACGTGGGGCACCGACCTGGACGCCGCGGCCAACGACGTGCGAGACCGGCTCGACCGGGTGATCCCGCGCCTGCCGGAAGACGCGGACCGGCCTTCGCTGCGGAAGTTCGACCCGGCGGCGTTTCCAATCCTGATCCTCGGGGCCTCGAGCGGGCTGGACCCGATCCAGACGCGGCGGATCATCGACGACCAGATCAAGTACCGCGTCGAACGCGTGCCAGGCGTGGCGGCGCTGGACGTCTGGGGCGGTCTGGAGCGGGAAATTCACGTCGATCTGGACCCGGACAAGCTCAAGGCGCTCGATATTCCGCTGGACCGGGTGATCGCCCGCATCCGCGAGGCGAACCTGACCCTTCCCGCCGGGACAATCGAGTCCGGAGTGCACGAGTTGACCCTGCGGACTCCCGGCGAATACACGGACCTGGACCAGCTTCGCCACACGACGGTGGCGGTGCATCAGGGATCGCCGGTGCGGCTGGGCGAGGTGGCCGAGGTGGCGGACCGGTGGGAGCGGGTGCGCCAGATCGTGCGGGTCAACGGCCGGCCGGGACTACGCCTCTCGGTCAACAAGCAGTCGGGCACCAACACGGTGGAGGTGGCCCAGCGGGTGCTCAAAGAGCTGGACCGCATCAACGAGGACATCCCGCAGATCCACGTCATTCCCATCATTGACACCTCGGAGTACATCCAGCGGTCGATCACCAACGTGGGCTCCTCAGCCCTCTACGGCGGCCTCTTCGCCGTAGTGGTGCTGCTGGTGTTCCTGCGGAACGTCCGCAGCACGATGATCATTTCGGTCGCCATCCCTGTCTCGATCATCGCCACGTTCGCGATGATCTACTTCGGCGGGTTCACGCTGAACCTGATGACGCTCGGCGGACTGGCCCTGGGCGTCGGCATGCTGGTGGACAACGCGATCGTCGTCCTGGAGAACATCTTCCGCATGCGCGAGGCCAAGGCGAACCCGCAGGACGCCGCCGTCCGCGGAACGGAGGAGGTGACCGGGGCGATCATAGCCAGCACCATCACGACGCTGGCCATCTTCCTGCCGATGATCTTCGTGCGCGGGATGGCCGGCGTGATGTTCCGGCAACTGGCGTACGTGATCGGGTTCGCGCTGCTCTGTTCGCTGGGTGTGGCGCTGACGCTGATTCCCATGCTGGCGTCGCGCTTTCTGGCCGCCGCCGGGCCGGAACCGGCGGGACACGAGTCATTCGGCCGCAGAATCTACCGAACGAGCGGGGCGATGCTGGTCCGGCTGGAGGAGGACTACAAGGGTCTGCTTCACTTCGCGTTGAACCATCGGGTGCTGGTGGTGGCGGCGGTGTTACTGCTGCTGGGAGGCAGTCTCTTCCTGGTGCCGCTGGTCGGAAGCGAACTGATGCCCGCCAGCGACGAGGGCGAGGTGCGGGTCGACGTGGAGATGGACGTCGGCACGCGGGTCGGCGTGGTGGATCGAACGATGGAGGCGGTGGAGGCGATCGTCACGCGGGAAACGCCGGAACTGGAAAGTGTCGTGGCCAGCGTGGGCGGCTCGCACTGGCGCGGCAGCTCGCACACCGCCAACCTGCGGATCTCGCTGAAGCCCCAGAGCCAGCGGACGCGGTCGAGCGAAGAGGTGGCGGCGGCGTTGCGGCGGGAGCTTGCCGGCATTCCCGGCGCCACGATCCGGACGCGGGCGGGCCAGGGGCTGTTTCTGATGCAGCGGATGATGGGCGGCAGCGAGCAGGTTGTGGTGGAGATTCGCGGCCACGATCTGGAGACCGCCGACGCTCTGGCCGAGCGGGTCAAGGTCCTGGTGGAGGATGTGCGCGGCGTGACCGACGCCCAGATCAGCCGCGACATCGGCGCGCCGGAACGCCTGATCGCGGTGGATCGGAGCAAGGCCGAAGCGATGAAGGTGACGGTCCAGCAGGTGGCCGAAATGCTCCAGACGGTGATTTCCGGGACCACCGCGGGCAACTACCGCGAGGGCGGCGATGAGTACGCGATCCGGGTCAAGCTCAAGGACGCCGAGTACCGGTCGCTGCGGGAAATCCTCGATCTAAGCGTAGTCAACGCGGACGGCCAGCCGGTGGTGCTTCGCAACATCGTGACGGTCAAGCCGCGTTCCGGTCCGGTCCAGATCGAGCGCAAGGATCAGGAACGGCTGGTGACCGTGCAGGCGAACATCGAGGGGCGCGACATGGGCTCGATCCTCGCGGACATCCGCGAGGGCCTGCGGTCGCTGCCCGCGCCGCGCGGCTTTGTCATCGGGTTCGGCGGCGACTACGAGGACCAGCAGGAGGCGTTTCGCGAGCTGGCGATGGGACTGGTGCTGGCGCTGGTGCTGGTCTACATGGTGATGGCCAGCCTCTACGAGTCGCTGCGCGACCCGTTCGTGGTAATGTTCTCGGTGCCCTTGGCCGCGATCGGAGTGATCTGGATGCTCTTTCTGACCGGGACCACGTTCAACATGCAGTCGTACATCGGCTGCATTCTGCTGGGCGGGATCGTGGTCAACAACGAGATCCTGCTGGTGGACTACACCAACCTGCTGCGGCGGCAGGAGGGTATGGGTCTGCGGGAGGCGATCGAGGAGGCGGGACGGCGGCGTCTGCGGCCGATCCTGATGACCGCGCTGACCACGATCTTTGGGTTGATCCCGCTGGCGTTGGGAGTAGGGGAGGGTGGCGAGGCCCAGGCCCCGCTGGCCCGCGCGGTCATCGGCGGACTGCTCAGCTCGACCCTGATTACGCTGGTTGTGGTGCCGGTCGTCTATTCGCTGTTCGAGCGAAGCGGACGCAACAGCAGACCGGCGGAGGAAAAACGGTGAGGCGATTCGTGCTACTGGCGGCGGTTCCAGCTCTGGCGGTCGCATCGTGCGCGGCGATCAAGGACGATCCGAAACCGATCATGATCCGGCCGACGTCGCAGCCGGCGGTCGCGCCGGCGTCGACTCGACCCGCGGACCGCGAGAGCGTCTGTTCCACCCAAGCCGTTTCCGTCGAGGTCACGATCGAAGAGGCGGTCCTGCAGGCGCTGGAAAACAACCGCGCCCTGCGCGTCGAGCGGCTCAACCCGCCCATCGCCCGCACGTTCGTCCAGCAGGAACTGGCGGCGTTCGAACCCGTGCTGGTCGGCGAGATCGCGGGCGGTCGCGAACGGGTCTTCGACCGCGAGGGCGAGTCGGTCCGCGACAGCGTGGTGACCGGCCGGGCGGCGATCGCCGAGTTCCTGCCGACCGGCACGACGATCGACGCGGGGATCGATACCGACCGGCGGTGGAGCACGCTGCTGGACGACTTCCACGCGGTGCGGGCGGGCGTGACGGTGACCCAGGCCCTGCTGGAGGGCGCGGGCGTGGCGGTCAACCTGGCCGATCTGCGGCAGGCCAAAGTGGACGTCGAGTTTTCCGAGTACGAGTTTCGCGGCTTCGCTGAGGCGCTGGTGGCCGAGGTCGAGACCACGTACTGGGATTACGTGCTGGCCCGCCGGCAGGTGCGGATCGTCGAGGACTCGCTGGCCCTGGCCCAGCAGCAACTCGACGAGACGCAGCACCGGATCCGCGTGGGCGACCTGGCCGAGACCGAGCTGGCGGCGGCGGAGGCGGAAGTGGCCCTGCGACGCGAGGCGCTGATCAACGCACGGAGTCTGGCGGATGCGGTTCGCGTGCGATTGCTCCGGTTGATCCGGCCGGACGCGATGCCCGCGACCGGGTGTCAGATCATCCCGCACACGGAGCCGACGGTGCCGCCGATCCCGCTGGAGTCGCTGGAGGATCACATGGCGGTGGCCCTGCACCTTCGGCCGGAGATCAGGCAGGCCCAGTTGCTGGTGCGCCGGGACCAACTGGAGATCGTCAAGACCCGCAACGGCCTGCTGCCGCGGCTTGACCTGTTCGTCACCCTGGGCCGGACCGGCTACGCCGAGTCGTTCGGCGACGCCCTGCGCGACCTCGACACGCAGGGGTACGACGCGCTGGTGGGCGTGCGGTTCGAACATCCGGTGACGAACCTGGCGGATCGGGCCCAACATCGGCGGGCCGTGCTGAGCCTCGAACAGCAGGAGGAATCCCTACGCAACCTCGAGGACCTGGTGCGTCAGGACGTGGCCCTGGCGTTCATCGAGGTCCGCCGTACCCGCGAGCAGGTCGACGCCACCGCGACCACCCGGCGGTTCCAGGAGGAAAAACTCCGCGCCGAAACCGTCAAGTTCCGCGTCGGCAAGTCCACCGCGATTCTCGTGGCGGCGGCCCAGCGGGACCTGGTGGCCAGTCAGGTCGCCGAGGTCCAGGCGGTGGCCAACTATCTCAAGGCCCGGACGCAACTGTACCGGCTCGAAGGCTCGCTCCTGGAGCGGCGCGGCCTCTCAGCCCCGGGACGGCAGGCCATGATTGACATTCCCCGCGTTCCCGCCTCGCCTTCGCCGTCGGAAATCCGGTAGAGACGACTTCTGAACCAGGGATTGAGGAAGGAGCTTTCAGAAGTGCAGTACGCTCGCTACGGCAAGGACGGTCCGGAAATCTCGCGGCTTGGTTTTGGAGTGATGCGTCTGCCGGCCCGGCGCAAGGGCGACTGGGGCAGCGTGAACTTCACCCGGTCCGTGGCGGTTATGCGAAAGGCCATGGAACTGGGCGTCAACTTCTTCGACAGCCACCATTTCTACCACAACGGCCTGAGCGAAGTCGCCATCGGCCAAGCCCTCAAGGGGTGGAAAGGCCAGCGGATCTACATCCAGACCAAGACGCCGTTCTACAACCGCAAACCGTTAAAGCACTTCAAGGAGCTTCTGGTCCAAGCCCTGGAAAAGACGGGCGTCAACCGGTTGGACTACCTGCTGTTCCACTCGATGTCGATGGACACCTTCCGCAGCCGGGGCCGGCAGTTCTTCAAGCTCACCGACTGGGCGATCAAACGCGGCCTGATCCGCTTCCGCGGCTTCTCCTCGCACGACACGCCCGAAAACGTCAGGGCGTTCATCGACACCGGCGAGTTCTCAGCCATGCTGGTCAGCTACAACTTCCTCAATCCGACCATCGCTGAGACGATCGCCTACGCCGCCGACAAAGGCATGGGCGTCTCGGTGATGAACCCGGTGGGCGGCGGCACGCTGGCGGCGACGACGCCGGAAATCCTGCGCCTGCTGCCGGGCGCTCGATCGTCGTCGGAGGTGGCGCTGCGGTACGTGATGGCCACGCCGGGCGTCTCGGCGGCGCTGTCGGGAATGAGCACGGAGGCCCAGGTCGAGGAGAACGTCGCGACCGCCAGCCGCAAGATGCCGATGACCGAACGCCAGCGGCGCGCCATGCTGGCCCGGCTCGAGTCGATCCGCCAGCGGGCGACTCGCATCTGCACGTCCTGCGGCTACTGCATGCCATGCCCGCAGGGCGTGGACATCCCGCAGAACTTCCTGCTGCTGAACCGCGCCCGGCTCTTCGGCCTGGTCGAGTCGGGCCGGGCCGGCTTTCGCCGCCTTCGCAGTCACAAGGAAGGCGACCGCTCCGCCACCGCCTGCGTCGCCTGCGGCCGATGCCTGTCCAAATGCCCGAATGAGATTCCGATCATCGACCAGTTAAAAGACGTGGCGGACCTGCTGGGCTGATGGCGGAATCCTTGAATAACCTTCGTGGGAACGCGGCGTTTCTGGCGTCGAGTGTCCAAGGTCCGAGGGTGTCCCATTTCCCGGCTTGTCGAATCGGAATCCCTGTCGTAGAATGCACTTGCCTGAGAGGGTAACTCCTGCCTGGAGTAAGCAGGTTGTTCTGATAAGGGCGTTGCGTCGGAGAGCCGTAAGAGATGGTCACGATGAGAGGCGAACTGCTGGACCGGATCAAATCGCGATTGGCTGAGGCGCATGGCGAGCGTCTGCGCGGGGTGATTCTGTACGGTTCGGAGGCCCGTGGCGAGGCCGGTCCGGATAGCGACGTTGACCTCCTGGTGCTGTTGGATGAACCGGTGGATCTTGGCAGAGACCTGGAAACAAACCTGGAGGCGCTCTACCCGCTTGCCCTGGAGATCGGCCGGCGAATCAGCGCCAAACCCGTTTCGGCGTCCGAGTACGAAACGATCAAGTGTCCGCTGTACGAGCAGGCGCACGGTGAGGGTGTTGTGCTATGAAGGAGTTTGCGGCTGCGGAATGGCAGCGGGCGCGCCGCACCCTTGGTTCCGGCCAACAACTTATCAGCAGCGATCCGGACTCCGCCGCTTCCAGGGCGTACTATGCCGCATTCCATGCCGTCACCTGCCTTTTCGCTCTTCGGGGACAGAGTTTCTCCAAGCATTCGGCGGTCCGTGCGGCTCTGCATCGGGAGTTGATTCGAAGCGGCGAATGGCCCGCGGAACTCGGCCAGGCGTATGACCTCCTCCTGGACCTGCGTGAAACAGCGGACTACGGCGGGATGTCACGCGTGTCCGCCGCCGATGCAAGGAACGCAGTACAGAAAGCCGCTGCGATTCTGGACGCAGTTCGACGCGCGCATCCGGAACTACCGCAGGGTGACGAATAGAGTGCCCGTCTTCCACTTGAGTCTTCGCCTTTGCTGGCCGCTCTTTTCAAGAAATTTCACGAAGAACCCCCACCACGGCTCGAACAGTGGTGCTAGCCC